>Ga0102593_1000842_pt1 | contig 39359 bp, 34 predicted proteins | sample AraplaCol_mMS_r2_2_FD_76862 | JGI IMG/M metagenome (GOLD analysis project Ga0102593, IMG submission 76862) | Arabidopsis root microbial communities from North Carolina, USA - plate scrape MF_Col_mMS_r2 (SPADES assembly) (version 2) | ecosystem: Host-associated > Plants > Roots > Endosphere...
CGCGGAAGGACTTCGAAGTTGCGCGGGCATCCGATTACCGGTTTGCCTATTCGGAAGCTTCCTGGGCCGAGCAACGGGCCTATATCGACAAGGCTGTCTCGATGCTGGGGTGTGATGACCGGAAGATTGCCGAAGCGGCCATTTCCAGGCTCGCCGCACCCGCCATGCCAGCGATTTCGGCTCGGGCCGGAACGATCAGCGCCGGCCGATGGGAAGCTCATGTCGACCCGGTAACCGGAGATCTCACGGCCCTTGTCACGCCCGCCGGGCGTACGATTGAAGGCCGAACTGACGCGGAGGGACGACATTCTTTGGTCGCATACCGCTACGAGAGCTACGACGCCACCGACATGGCGCGGCATATGGACACCTATCTGACGCATCGGCAGGAATGGGCGATCCTCGACCATGACAAGCCGGGTCTTGCCGCTTCTGGAGCCGGTCTTTCCAAGGTCTTCGTGCCGGCGCTGACGGCTGCGGAGGGATCCTGCGCCGTCCTCTCCATGCCCAAACAGGCAAATGGGCAGTATGGCGCGCCGCCGATCTTGTCGCTGCATATGGAGGAGGGGGAGGGGTTGATTCTGGCGTTCGTGTTGCGCGGTAAGCCCGCGAACCGAATGCCGGAGGCAAGTTTCCTGTCTTTCACGCCGGCCGGCGCATCAGACTGGAGTTTCAACAAGATGGGCCTCTGGCACTCATCGGAGCGCATTGCCGAAAGTGGCGGGGCACAGCTTCAGGCGGTCGTTGCCGCGCGCGAGGCTTCCACTTTGACGATCGAGCCGCTGGATACGCCGCTGGTTTCACCGCAGAGCTGGGACTTCATGACCTTCTGCAAGACGCACCCGAGCTTTGCCGAAGGCATCCGCTTCAATCTGCACAACAATAAGTGGGGAACCAATTTCCCCATGTGGTGCGAGGGCGACATCGTCGCCCGCTTCCGGATCACCGAATCCACCGGATACTAAAGTCTGCAAAGTAGGAAACTGGTCCGGCCCACCGATCGGAATTCACCGGCATGCCGCGCCACGCTCTCAAAGAGCTTCAGTCTTCAAGGATCCAGGATTGATGGTTCAGATCTTATCAAGAGCGGAATCCTGGCTGAAGACACTTCACCGCCAAATCGAGGAACCTCGCTTCTGGTAGAGACCGACGCAGAGTAGTCGCAATACGCGACCAATCCGGCTAGCCGCCGGCGATCTTGTCTGATTGCGTCCATGGTGTAAGGCTCACCGGAGGGTCTTGTGGCTGATCGGATCGATCTCACTCGGATCGCGAGGTGTGCGCCGACGCATCGAAGGCGCGCGGTGGGTTTGATTGGTTCATCGCCCGAAAGGCTTGCGAACGTACGGCTCGGATTTTCGAATGAGCGAAACCTTGTCGGTGGGTACCGGCTTGACTAGTTGAGGACTGAGTTCCCGAATCCGCAACCGTCAGGACGATCATGATCCTCATTTTCTCCAAGGTCAGAAAGTCTTACGCGAGTGCTGAAGGTCCAATCGAGATTCTAAAGGGTATCGACCTTGAAGTCGCAGCGGGTGAAAGCGTCGCGCTAACAGGCGAGTCAGGCAGCGGGAAAAGTACGCTACTCCACCTGGCGGGAGGATTAGATCAGGCCGACGATGGATCCATCCTTATGAATGGCAGCCACCTCCAACGCTTAAGTGAAAGCGAACGTGCTCAATACAGACGAAGCCAGGTCGGTCTGGTTTTTCAGCAATTTAACCTCATTCCCTCACTCACCGTTGCAGGAAACATTTCGTTCCATGCGAAGCTTGCGGGCAGATACAACCGCGTGTGGGAAGATGAGCTAATCATCAGGCTTGGGCTGCACGACTATTTAGGGCGATATCCGGAGCAATTGTCTGGAGGACAACAACAGCGCGTTGCAATCGGACGCACATTGGCCGCTCGTCCACCTTTGATCCTAGCCGACGAACCAACAGGAAACCTGGACGAGCGCACCGCAGATGCCGTCATGGACCTAATGGTCGGGCTGGCTCGAACGGCGGGATCTGCACTCTTGCTGGTTACCCACTCTCTCAGACTTGCAAGGGGTCTGGACCGGACGATCACACTGCGCGGGGGCCGGATCGTAGGATGACAGCCGTTGCTTTCACGGCACTACTGTCACACTGGCGGCGAAAGCCCATCCAACTGCTAACCCTGATGATGGGAATAACGCTTGCGACGGCACTCTGGTCCGGCGTTCAAGCCATCAATTCCGAGGCCAGGGCCAGCTACGCGAGGGCATCAAAGGTCCTGGAGCAGGGGAGCCTCCGGCAGATCGTGGCCAAGGATAAGGGTGGCATTGCGATTGAGGCTTATGGCCGTCTGCGGCGGGCGGGATTTAACGTGTCGCCGGTCATGGAGGGAAGTTACGGTTTTGGCCCGGTGCGGATAAGATTGATCGGCATTGAGCCCTTGACCATGCCAAGGAAAGGTCCTGACGCTGTGATCGCGCACGGTTTACAGCTTTCAGAGTTCGTTTCCCCCGATGGGCTCCTGTTGGCCTCCCGCGCGACAGCGGACAAACTACGTGGCAACACGGAAATTCCCGTTAAAGTCGACGACAACGTCCCGGACGGTGCTGCCTTCGTGGACATCTCCATCGCTGACAAGTTGCTCGAGAAGCACGCGAGGATCGACCGCTTAGTTGTTGATCCAACACAGCAAGTCACGAAGGTTGCGCTTAACCAGATTGCTCCTGAACTGGCTATTCGCGAACCGTCGGATCAACCCGACGTCGCTCGCTTGACGGATAGCTTTCACCTCAATCTAACCGCCTTCGGATTTCTTTCCTTCGTGGTTGGTCTATTCATTGTCTACTCTGCCGCAGGCTTAGCGTTCGAACAACGCCGAGGAACCTTCCGCACCCTGCGATCGCTTGGTGTCTCTCTACGGGCACTATCTACGATGCTGCTATTGGAATTATTGATCCTGGCTCTGATTTCCGGAGGATTTGGTGTCATTCTCGGATACATCATTGCTTCCATCCTGATGCCCGGTGTTGCGGCGACTCTGAAAGGACTTTACGGCGCCAACGTGCCCGGTTCATTGTCCATTCGGCCCGAGTGGTGGCTGGCAGGGTTGGCGATCGCGCTTGGTGGCGCAGCCGTTTCCTCGGCGCAGAGCCTGTGGCGAGTGTGGAAGTTGCCAATCCTCGCTGCCGCCTTGCCGAGAGCGTGGTTAAGAGCTTCCATAAGGTTGCTTTCTTATCAAGCCGGAGCGGGCGCTGTCATGCTGATAGCCGCTCTCGTACTTGCGCTATCGGCATCCAGTCTGTTGGCCGGCTTTGGTGTGCTAGGCTGTCTTCTTCTTGGCTCGGCCTTGTTGTTGCCGGGTGCAATCTCAGTGATCCTAGCGGCGGCGCAACGACTTTCGCAAAGCTCGTTGATGCAGTGGTTCTGGGCAGATTCCCGCATCCAGCTGCCAGGCTTATCGCTTGCTTTGATGGCCCTGTTGCTGGCGCTGGCTGCAAACATCGGGGTCGGCACGATGATTGCAAGCTTCCGTATGACATTCCTCGGATGGCTCGATCAACGCTTGGCAGCCGAACTTTACGTCACGGCGCAGGATGAGGAAGAAGCCACCCGTTTGCGATCCTGGCTTCCACAGCACGCAAAGGCGATCCTACCGATATGGAGCGTCGAGGGGGAGGTTTCGGGTGAGCAGATCCAAGTTTACGGTGTCGCCGACGATGCCACCTATCGCGAGCATTGGCCTCTTATCGCTTTTGAGGAGAATGTTTGGATGAAGATCGCCGCTGGGAAGGGTGCGTTGATTAATGAGCAGCTGTGGCGGCGGGGGCATTCTGGCATCGGCCAGCAATTGGCGCTGCCTGGAGGCTGGAGGACAACCGTCGTTGGCGTCTACTCGGACTACGGAAATCCGGCGGGGCAGGTAATCGTTGGGATCAACACATTGGTGGAACACTACCCTGATGTTTCCAAGCTTCGGTACGGTGTACGAGTGGCTCCAGAGCAAGCTCTAAGTCTTAAACGGCAACTGGTCGATGATTTTGGTCTGGCCGACACTGCCATCGTCGATCAAGCTGACCTCAAGCAACAATCAAAGGCGATTTTCGACCAGACGTTCAAGGTAACGGGAGCCTTGAACGTTCTCACCCTCGCCGTGGCGGGCTTCGCAATGTTTTCAAGCCTTCTGACACTCTCTGGGATCAGGCTCCCTCAGATTGCACCTGTCTGGGCGATGGGTATAAGGCGGCGAGACCTTGCTCTTTATGAAATTGCTCGAGCGCTCGCGCTTTGGTTCGTGACCTTTGTAGCTGCAATCCCGGTCGGACTTGCTTTGGCGTGGGTGTTGCTTGCGATAGTAAATGTCGAGGCCTTCGGGTGGCGCTTGCCGATGATGATCTTCCCAATGGATTGGCTGTGGCTGGGCGCAATTGCGTTAGCGGCGGCTTTGCTGTCTGTATTTCTGCCGGTATGGCGCCTGGCCAAGATCAATCCGGCGGCGTTGCTCGGGATCTTCGCCAATGAACGCTGAAAGGATTGCATCAGTCTGTGTCACTGTGGCCTTGCTTCTTCTGGGCGGTCAGGTGGCAGGGCAGGGTTTCGCGGGGCTGGGATCGAATGCCCAAGGTTTCTCGGTCCCAGTGCGCGGCTATGCGCTATCGTTTCCTGCCGATCACGGCGCTCATCCTCATTATCGTATCGAGTGGTGGTACGTGACAGCGAACTTGAAAGGCGAAGATGGGAATTCGTATGGAGTCCAATGGACGTTGTTTCGATCGGCGTTGGCTCCGGAGGAGAGAGCGGGTTTTGCGGATCCGCAGGTTTGGATTGGACATGCTGCTTTGACCACGCAGTCCCACCAGTTTGTCGCCGAGCGGCTGGGCAGAGGAGGCGTAGGGCAAGCGGGTGTCGATGCTAGTCCTTTCAAGGCATGGATCGATGACTGGCGTTTGGAGAGTATTGGTTCTGACGAACAGGAACTCAACGCTCTTGCGATATCCGCGGCAAGCGTGGATTTCAGCTACGATCTAGCTCTAAGCGCGGACGGTCCGCTCATTCTTCAGGGAGACAGTGGCTTTTCGGTCAAATCGGCCACCGGGCAAGCTAGCTACTATTACTCGCAGCCATTCTATCGCGTCTCCGGAACTATCAAGGTTGCAGGCAAGCCTGTGAATGTAACGGGCAAGACATGGTTTGATCGCGAATGGTCATCCCAGCCTCTCGCTTCTAACCAAACCGGCTGGGACTGGTTTTCGTTGCATTTAGCTTCTGGCGAGAAGCTCATGGCTTTCCGCCTTCGCGACGACCAAGGTAACTTCATTTCGGCGAACTGGATATCTGCCGACGGGCGAACCACCCCTTTGTCTTCGAAGGAAGTTCAGCTGGAGCCAGGCAGGGAAGTAAAGATTGATGGGCGCAACATTCCGGTAGATTGGCACATTCGAGTTCCCGAAAAGGCGCTTGATATCCAAATCGAGCCATTGAATGATCAGGCCTGGATGGCAACTGCCACACCGTATTGGGAGGGGCCGATACGCTTCAAGGGATCCGTATCTGGTGTTGGATACCTCGAAATGACTGGATATTAGGTGCCGTTCCCAAAGGAAACTGTCCTATAAAGCGCGTTCTCCTCTCACCTACCCCGGTCTTGTGGCGGTCCACCCTCGAAGTCTGCCTCGCTTTTGGCACGCGCAGGCAGACGCCTGCCAAAGCCGGGTAGGGGCGTCTGTCTTGCAGAGGTAGGCGAGGCCAATGGCGTGTCGGGTGCCTGTCACTCCTGAACCCCGAGCAATTCGGTTAGGCAAAGGAGTTGCGAGACGGCCGATGGATGGCGGTTCATTATCACGAGTTGCCCGACCGCTATCGTCCATCGCAAAAGAAGCCCGTGATTCATCATCGCTCTCCATCCGGCAAGGGTCCCAGCCTCGAGCATCTGGGGATGCCCCTTGAGTCAAAGCTCCGTCGGCCAGTGCCGATGCACCTCAGTGCAGACCTCCTGGTCGTGAGAACCTCCAATGTAATCTTCATGGAAAAACTCCCGTAGCTCGTTCATTGAAAGCCGATCACAGATAACGGCAACGGAGACAGCGTCGGCCATAACTGCGGTTACACTCAACCAAACGGAACCACCATCCCACGACGCCGGCGATTTTTAGCCATTCGTTTTGTCGATCTCATTAACTGTATCAAAACCGAACAACTAGATTTAACCACTCATTTGTCATTGCAACTGTAGCGTCGCCTGCAATTCTAGTAGGGGACGACATGCGCAATCTCAATTCCGATATGGCCGGCTTCTCGGGGCAGCATTTCACGCGTCGCGTCGTCTATCCCATGGCTGGTATCATGATTATCATGATCATCGTCGTTATCGGCTTCTTGATACTCTCTGCCCGCCAACAGAACCAATTGGAAATTGAAAGCTCCACCCGGCTCGCGACGACCGCGCTACAGGTGAAGGCCCGCGAGGTCGGTCGCAACCTTCGTGATTACACAATTCGGCCAGACATCCACGAGCATCTCCGTGACGGCTTTGACATGGGCTGGGCCGTCACCGATGGAAACATCGGGGCCAATATTTACAGTGAACTTGGCTACGAGATGGTGTTCGTTGTCGCTCCTGGAGACAAAACGCTCTACAGCCTCATTGATGGCGTTGCGACGAAAGCGGATGCTATCGAGGTTATGCCCCGGGGTCTTCGCGACCTTTTGCATGCTGCCGCAATTCAGCCGGATCCCATCACAAGCCTGATCAAGTCTGGAGACGACGTTTACGTTGTTGCCGCCAACGGCATCCTACCACCGTTCATCGATCGCTCAAGCATCAATCCCCGAGATCTCACAATACTCGTCTTTGCTAAACGGCTGGATCAGAAGTTTCTCGACAGAATGGGTCATGACTACCTTCTAAGCGACCTTACAATCTCGCTGGACCATCAACACGGCAGGGAAGCTTCCATTCCGCTTATGACGCAGAACCGGATGTATCTTGGAACGATATCTTGGACGCCACCGAAGCCGGGCAACCAGCTTCTTGGCTTCATTGTGCCGCCTTTAGGACTGGCGTTGCTGGTTCTTGCAGCATTTTCGGTACTAGTCGTGAGAAACGCTCGCAAATCGACCAGTGCGCTCGAGGAGTCGGCCACTCGCGTTAGCCACCTTGCCCATCACGATGCCCTTACGAGCCTTCCAAATCGAGTGCTCTTCAAGCAACGGTTGGATATCGCGCTCTCCTCCGCGATTGAGCAGTCCACTACGGTGGCGGTGATTTGCCTCGATCTCGACAATTTCAAAGAGGTCAATGATAGCCTGGGCCACGCCGCTGGTGATCAGCTCCTGCAACAAGTGTCGGAACGTTTAAAGTCCTGTGTCGCCAATAATGATACCGTCGCTCGGTTGGGCGGTGACGAGTTCGCCGTCATCCAGATCGGTGCAAGTCAACCGCATGACGCAGAAGAGCTGAGCCGGAAACTGATTGATACCCTTCGTACACCTTTCTTTGTTGAGGACCAGATCCTTCATATCGGCGTCAGTATCGGCATTGCGTTGGCGGATACTACGGACGGTATACCTGAGAGCCTGCTAAAGAATGCCGACATCGCCCTCTACCGAGCGAAGCAGGGCGGACGTGCCACCTATCGGATATTCGAAGCGCAGATGGATGCAGAACTTCAAGAGCGGCGCAGCCTTGAGTACGATCTGCGCCAAGCGGTCTTGAAAAACGAACTGGAACTTCACTACCAGCCGCTTATCGATCTGGAGCAGCAAACGGTAGCCGCGGTCGAGGCGCTGGTCCGATGGCGTCATCCGGTGCGCGGTTTGGTATCTCCTGCCGATTTCATTCCGGTGGCGGAGGAGACTGGATTGATTGTAGCAATCGGGGAATGGGTGCTCGAGACAGCTTGCAGCCAAGCGCTGATTTGGGATCGATTGCGTATCGCTGTCAATCTATCTCCGGTTCAGTTTCGTAATCGCGAGCTCGTCGAGACGGTGCGGCAGGTTCTAGAGAGGACAGGCCTGGAGCCGGATCGATTGGAACTCGAAGTTACCGAAAGCATCCTGATCAATGACACAGCCGCAGCGCTCGAGATCCTGAACGGATTGAAGTCGCTTGGCGTGAAGATCGCCATGGATGACTTTGGGACCGGCTATTCCTCGCTTGGCTATCTCAACTCGTTCCCGTTCGACAAGATCAAGATCGATAGATCGTTCATCGGCGACCTGAGCGACACGGAGAAGTCGGGAGCGATCGTTAAATCCGTGATCGGTCTCGGGCAAAGCCTTAAAATGGTAACCACGGCCGAGGGCGTAGAAACACCCGAACAAGCTGCAATCCTGCTACAACTGGGATGCGATCAAGTGCAAGGGTTCTATTTCAGCAAGCCGGTAGTAGCTGCAGAGCTTTCGCTATTCGTCGATCGCTGGGACTCTGAAAGCCAGCAGAGACGCATCAAGGTTGAGGCTGCCTGACTGATGACGTCCGTTTCAGGTCCACCGAGCGACTCACCATCGGCTTGATGGTGCTCCTGCGCGCATGCGAACTTTAGGCCACGCCGTGAAGCTTCAAGTTCAAACCTCTCGCTAATGTTTTCGGGAAGATTAGGCATGCATGGGCTGGTAACTGCCAGTCCTAGTGATAACTCTAGACCCGTATGATTGTTTGGTGAGGCCGCTCACCCGCGCTTTAGGTTATGTGGGCTTTGGTATTAGCCAGAGCGACCTACCGATCAGCGAGAGAAGACGTCACAAGCAAACATGTAGCCTTCATCGGCCCTAGACAAATCAAAGTTGAAGATCTCTGTGGCATTTTGCCGAAGGCGGTCGTACCGGCGAGGGGCGGTTTCTGGCTGACATTTCCTCTGAACTAGCTTCGTTAGCACGAATGGTCGCCCTGTATATAATCGGCCGCGGCGGCGTAAGAATGACTGGAGTCTTTGTCTCGCCTGCTTTTGTCGTATGGACGGTGGTTGGTATCTCAAACGTTCGATCATCCAGCGCATCAGATTCTGCTGGGGGAAACTGCTAGGCGGTTGAGGATGCCGGAGTTTGCCTTGATCGACTCCAACAAACTGATCGGTGAAACTGCGGCTTGGTCAATGGCCTCGTTGGTCGCTGCCTGTTGATTTCCAGAGTAAGACCGGAGGGCAAACACTGCGGCTCGCCATTGAAGATATTCGGGCGGCGATTGACGACGAGCGCTTCATCGGCGTCAACGTGCGCTTGCCAAGGATACCGGCCGAGGTGACGGGAGACCGCAACGCAATCGTCAGTTTCGACTATGCCCGTGAGCCGTCGGTTCGGTAAGCCCTCACGGAGGAAGGCGCGCCGTCTCCGCCGATCGCCTGCCTTATCGGAAACCGAAAAAGCTCAGAACCGCAAGGACTATAACAATTGCGCCTACGAGCCAGATCAGATTGTTCATGTTGAGTTCCTCCTTAGTTCGCCATCGATCACGTTTATCCTCCCAGTAGTGCGATCACTTCTGGTCGGTGTTGCTTTGAGTTGTGGCCGGCTATGAGCGAAGGCTTTTGACAAACGGCGACGCGCCCCGGCGGTTCCAGGGCACGGACTTAAGACCGTGCAGCCTAGGACCAAGGTCCTACCAGGGAACAGGTTTCTGGATCATCCGTTCTCTCGCCGCGGTCGTCAGGTCCGCGACAAGAAGAAGGAGGTAAAAGATGTTTCGTAAGGTTATCGTCGGCGCAGCCGTTTCGGCAGCCCTCATGTCTGGCGTCGCTTTCGCCCAGTCGTCCACGGTTAATGGTGCTGCTGGAGGAGCCGTCACAGGTGCGATCGTTGGAGGTCCTGTCGGTGCAGCCGTCGGCGGCGTCGCCGGTGCCGTTATAGGAGCAGCGATCGATCCGCCGCCGCAGAAGGTCGTCACCTATGTCCGGGAAGCTCCGGCGCCGACGACGCGCGTCTTTGTCAAGGAGAAGGCCGTAGTGGGTCAGCCCCTTCCGGAAACAGTCGTCGTAACGCCGGTTCCGGAGAATCCGAAATATTCGTATGCGGTGGTGAACGACCAGCGCGTCATCGTCGAGCCGACTTCCCGCAAGATTATTCAGGTCATCAACTGATCCGATGCCGCGGACGCGGCCCCGTGCCGCGTCCGGAGACTCGGAATAGTCAAGCAGGAAATCGCAAGATGAAGAACGTCGCTTCGCTGGCTTTTGGAATCGTAAGTTCCCTTGGCGCCTGCATCGCCGCCAGCTCTGTCGCCTCGGCCATTGTGGCGGTTCCCCGGGAGAACACTTCGTCCTCGCCTGCTCTTTGGACGAGCAGTCCGGTTCGGGTTGACGTGGCCAAGCAAAGCTTCGAGCGCATCCCGGCAGCATATTCGAGCTATGTCACTGATCCGCCACAGGTCGGGTTTCTCGAAAATGATCCTGAAGCCACGGCGAAGAAACCAGCATTGGCTAAACCGAGACTCTCTGCCGAGCACCTAAGGTGGTGTGGATCACGCTATCGATCATACGACCCCGCCTCCAACAGCTATCGGGCCTACAGCGGCCAGACAAAGACATGCAGGTCGCCATACGCGGTATCGGAGGCCACATGGAGCGAAACCACCCGGGCGGGGATCTGATTTATTCCCGTCTTAAAGTCTTCGGGCCAACAGCTGGTACTTCTACCACTGATGCGGCGCGGTCGTCTCCATATCCTCAGCGGCAGCGGGCTTCGAAGGTGCGACCAAATCGATCACGGTAGAGGCAATATCCGCTTCGCTCAGTTGACCGACCAATCAAGGCACCGGCAACACCGCCTGCGACCGCACCCACGGCCGCGCCGCCCACGTCGTTAGTGACAGCTCCGCCGATAATGGCACCTGTTCCCGCACCAATTGCGGTTCCTCGCTCGGTGGGGGTACACGACGCCAATGCGCCAAGTGCGATAATTACGACTGCAACCTTCCTCAGCATTTATTGCCCTCCAATTGAAGCACGCTGCAAAAGCTAGCGCACGGAGATCTAAAATCTAGACATAGGATTTACCGGCCGGTTGATCAGGGATCGGTACCCCCAATAATCGTTGCGTTGGCTTTTGAATTGGAGCCCAGATCTGGGGCTTATTTTTCCATGATCCACGTCTGTGTTTGAATCGCCCGGCCGCCGCTCCGTAAAATCCCGCCAAGCCCGTTCCGCTTCCTGCTAAACTGAAGATGCATTCGGAAGAGGTACGGGCCGAGTTGGATTTCTCGGCCCGTGGCGCGTAGATCTAGCTGGTCGCAGCCGCTTTCTCCAATGCGTCACGCAAAACCTGTTCCTTCGTTTCATCGAGCGAAGTTTTGAGCACCACGCCGCCAAAGGCGGAGATCTCCTTGAGGACCTTATCCGCCGTCATCTCTTGGATCAGCACGAACAACGCTCCATTGCCCGGCTGGAGATTGGCTGCAAGATCCTTCATGAAAGCATCGTTGATGCCGACATCAGTGAGAGCGCCGCCTATGGCACCGGAAGCGGCACCTACTGCCACACCCAACAGCGGATTAAGAAACAGAACACCGATCAGCAGTCCCCAGAAGCTGCCCGACGCGGCACCGGCAATCGTGGTGTTGACCAGCTGGTTCAATTTGATCTTTCCGTCTTCGGCCTTGGTCGCGATGACAGCGTCGCCGACCTTTATCAAGTATTCCTTCTGCAGCTCGAGCAAGCGCTGGCGCACTTCCTCTGCCTTGGCTTCATTGGGATAAACAATTGCAATCAACGTTGACATGGCTTTGTCCTCCATCGACGGAAATGCAGACGTCGCATCATAGTGATAATTCATGAAGAAATACAACCTACCGAAATCCGCCCAGGGGACTGCTAGCGGTCTAATACGTTAGCTGGAGTTTCTGTTGCTGTGTCTGTCTGCTGCGGGTAATTTCGCAACATGGCACAGCCGCGAGATACATTTGGTGCATTTGTGCTTGATTGCGCCGGCGGGCTGTTGCGACGAGATGGAGAGATCATTCCTCTTGGCCAGCGTGGCATCGCCCTTCTCGACGCCCTCCTAAGTGCAGACGGACGGGCCGTAAGCAAGGACGATCTGCTGGCGGGAACCTCGCCAGGACTGATTGTCGAAGAAGCATCTCTCACGGTAAAAATTGCGGCTTTGCGAAAGGCACTTGGCAAGGCACCGAACGGCTTAGAATGGATCTCGACGGTGCCCTGAATTGGCTATCGGCTACCGCGTACACATTCATATGAAACTCCGCTACGGCCCGTGCGCGCGGCAATGGCCGTGCTGCCGTTCGAGGACAGAAAAGATATTCGTAATGTCGTATTTTTCGCGATAGTGCCTGAAGAGGAGCGCCCAGCGTGTACGTCGCCTGCCCAAGGGGATGGGTTGAAACGCTCCTCTCCGTGGCTTGGCTCAATTGACCAATTGTCGGCTGCTTCTAGCTGAAGTCCGAAAAAAGCCCCGCGTAGAGCGGGGCAAGGTCAGAAGTTTGGACGACAGTAGGATACCGTCGATTTCCCGCAAACCCAACTTAATTTTCGTCAACAAAGAGACCCCGCCGGCGTGGAGGCCAGGCGGGGTTCTTGGGCAGATGCAGTTTAAGTTGGAGCGGCGAAGAGGGGGAAAGCCGTTCCGTGCAACATTAACGTGCGATTTCGATCTTTTGTTCCGATCCAGGGCGGAGCGCCATCATAGCCAGTTCGCGCGGACCAACCCTGTTTGGCTGGCGTTGCTTGAAGGAACGGAACCGAAGCCGAAATCAGCCGTGTGAACTATGTTCAAAATCAACGGGAGAAGCCGTCTAAATGCTTGCCTCGGAATCGAAGCATGGGGTGCAAGATGAATTTGGGTTGCGGAAATAAAGATGGCCCTGCAAACGCTTCTATCGAGGCGACGGCACGACGATTCTACTCTTTACGACATTGGGAAAGGAATGATTGCTCAGGGCTTCACCGAAACCGCGATCATGCATGGGCTCATCAAGCTAGCCCATGGCAAAGGCTATCGAGCTTCTACCCGGCAATCAGCTGCGGGGTGACGTCCTGGACGTGTCGGCGAATTTCGTTGAACCGTAGCGTTCCGGACAGTAGGTGGAATAGAATGACGGACTTCCACTTGCCGTCGATGAGACCGATCGCCGCCTCTACCGAGCAGCCGGGAGAGCAGTCGAACCGCGAGTGCCGAACCTTACCCATTCACAGTATCCTTTTTGATACTACGTGTTAATTTTGTACGTATTCCGCTTAGGAAAATATACGCCAAGTTTGGTCTCATGCAAACGCTGAAACAGGAGTTGAACATGAAGGCCGTAGCATACAAGACAGCAGGATCCATTGAGCGCGAGGACGCGCTGCAGGACGTTGAGCTGCCACGTCCAGCGGTAGCTGGATGCGATATCCTCGTCGAGGTCGAAGCGATCTCGGTCAATCCGGTAGACACCAAAATCCGCAAGGGCGTCAACCCGGAGAAGGATCAATGGAAGGTGCTTGGCTGGGATGCTGTCGGTACGGTCGTGGAAGTCGGCCCGGATGCGAAGAGCTTCACGGTTGGCGATGAAGTCTTCTACGCGGGCTCGCTGATCCGGCCAGGCGCCAACAGCCAGTTCCACCTGGTCGATGAACGCATCGTCGGTCGCAAGCCAAAGACCATCTCCAACTCGGAGGCAGCCGCGCTCCCGCTCACGGCCATCACGGCCTGGGAAATGCTGTTTGACCGTCTCGACATACGCAAGCCCGTGCCAGGCGCAGCGAACGCAATCGTCATCGTCGGCGGAGCAGGCGGCGTCGGTTCTATCGCCATCCAGCTCGTTCGCGCGCTGACAGATATCACGGTCATCGCGACCGCCTCGCGCCGGGAGACGCAGGAATGGGTAAAGGATCTGGGCGCCCATCATGTCATTGACCACTCGAAGCCGATTGCAGAACAGGTCACCGGTCTCGGGATTGGTGCTCCGGCCTTCGTTTTCTCCACCACTGAGACCCACCACCATCTCCAGGAGATTATCGAGCTGATCGCACCTCAGGGCCGTTTCGGTCTTATCGATGACCCGGAAATGCTTGATGTGACAGGCTTCAAGCGGAAGGCGGTATCTATCCATTGGGAACTGATGTTCACGCGGGCGATCTTTGAGACAGCCGACATTGCCGAGCAGGGCAAGCTTCTGAACGAAGTCTCGCGTCTGGTCGACGAGGGAAAGATCCGCACGACGGTGACCGAGACCCTGTCGCCGATCAACGCCGCCAACTTGAAAAAGGCTCACGTTGCGATCGAGAGCGGCAAGACCAGAGGAAAGGTTGTCCTGGAGGGCTTCTGATCTAGCCAAAGAAGAGGTTACGCCGGCTTGGCTCGCGGACAGCGTAACCTCGTGCCGCCCGCGCAGGTGAGTCAAAAGCCGATAGATTTCCTGATTGACTTTAGTATTCTGCATGCACGGCATCAATTGGTGGCAAGACTAATGCAGAAAGAGATCCGCAGTCCAGATCGCTTCCGCGGCGTGGAGCGCCCATCGTCGCTCGAGCTTTGTCACATTGCATTGAGCGGAGGTACGGCCGGACGACTGAAGTGGCAGGAGGATGTTGGTGGGGTGCCCGTCCAGATGGAGCAGACGGACGGGTACATGGTCTGTTATCAACGTGTCTATCTTCCGGTCAGACAAGAGTGGGTCGATGGCAAAAGACTGGCCAACGATCCGGTCGCGCCCGGCCAGTTCATGTTGTTGGATCTCCGGCGTGATTACCGCGCGATCAGCCCTTTGAACGTGGATTGCCTTTCTGTCTTCACATCACACGATTCCCTTGCCGATTTCCACCGCGAGCAAGGACTTCCGGCGTTCGCGGGCTTGCGTGTCGCGCTCGGCGCCACCTACACGGACCCTGTGATGCGCAATCTGATGGAGTGCCTACTTCCCGGCTTCGAATCGCCGCAAACAACGCCAAGGCTGTTCCTTGATCAGCTGATGCTCACGATGCTCGTGCATATGAGCTCCGTACACGCTAGCCGCCCGATCGAGCTTCGCTCGCGTCGGGGCGGCCTGGCACCATGGCAGGAGCGTCGTGTGAAGGAACTGCTCCTAGCGAATTTGACCGGAAACATCGGGCTTGATCGGCTCGCGGCGTCGTGTGGTGTCTCTCGCGCTCATCTTGCCCGTTCGTTCAAGGCAAGCACAGGAAGGTCTCCTATGGCCTGGCTACAACAGCAGAGGCTGGAAAGAGCGAGCAACTTGCTACTGACATCCACGCTCTCGGTTTCGGAAATAGCCCATCGCTGTGGCTTCGCAGATCACAGTCACTTTTCGAAAGTTTTCACAAGGAGCTACAGCGTGTCACCCGGGGAATGGCGTCGCGCCCGCAAGATGTAGCTCCTCCGATCCGCTCTTACTGGTCATTCTCGGACATGACGGCGCAAGTAGAAGATGTGACGGCTGCGAGCCCGTCTGCTTGAGGCTCGGGGCCCCGAAACGAGAGCTTCCTGAGCGGCTGCAAAGCAGCACTCACGTACACAAAACAGCACCCACATACATCGCCAGAGAGGAAATGCTGGATAATCTCCCATTCCGTGGACGCGGGGTGGCGTTCGAACCGTGGAGATGACCATGCAGATTTCGTCTCATCAAGCTCGCTCGATCATCGCAGCCGGGGAGGCCCGAGCGAAGGCGATCGGCGTTCCGGTCAACATCGCGGTGCTCGATGCAGGAGCACAGCTCAAGGCGTTCAGTCGGATGGATGGAGCGCTCTTAGGCTCGATCGACATCGCCGTCGGCAAGGCGAAAACGGCGGCGCTTTTCCAGATGGCGACAGAGGCGGTCGGAGAGTTCTGCAAGCCCGGCGGAGGGTCGCCAGGTTTGGAGCAGACCAACGGCGGCCTCGTGGTCTTCGGCGGGGGGCTTCCGATCTCCGCACCTGACGGAACTTTCCTCGGTGCCGTAGGCGTTTCCGGGGGCGCGGTGCAGCAGGATATGGAAGTTGCCCGCGCTGCGCTCTCACTCTTCGAACCGACCTGATGCCGTCCACACCGATCAAACCAACAAAGAGGAGATTAGCATGTCCAAGACCATTCTCATCACCGGCGCTGGTTCAGGCTTTGGCAAGGCGGCAGCCATAGGCATGGCCAGGAACGGCCACAACATCATCGCGACCTGCCAGGTCTCGCCGATGGTGACTGCCATGCGCGAGGAAGTGGCCACGCTGGAGCTAAGCAGACGCATCCGCGTCGAGCGCCTCGATCTCACGGATCCCTATGACATCAAGCAGGCCCAGACGTGGGACTTCGACGTCCTCTGGAACAATGCAGGACAGGGCGAGCCGGGTCCGGTCTGGGAAATCCCAGTGGACATCGTCCGACGCAACTTCGAAACGAATGTCTTCCTTCCGCTGACGCTCACTCAAGGCGTCGTGCAGCGCTGGATCCGTGAAGGCAAGCACCAAGGCAAGAAGGTGGTCTTTACGTCCTCGATGGGTGGCCTGTTCACTCCGGCGAACTGGGGAACGTATGTCTCCACGAAGCACGCGCTCGAATCCATCGCTGAGGCGCTGCAGCAGGAACTTGCCGCCTACGGCATCAAGATCCAGACGATCAATCCCGGCGCCTATTATACGGGCTATAATGAGACGATGGCCGACAACCCGTTCCGCTGGATGGATGACAGCAAGAACTTCACCAAGCGGGCCGATCTGCGTAAGGGCTTCGACGACTTCTTTGCGACGCCTGAAGGCAAAATGGATCCGACCGAGATGATCAATCGCATGATCGAGATCGTCCCGTCGGATACGGGCAAGTTCCGCAACGTCTGCCCGAAGGTGATCGAGGATATGCTGAAGGATCACCAGCTCAAGGCCTGGGAAGCCCAGATCTAGGCAACTGCGGCGTTGCCCCCGCCGCTCTTCTCCGCCGTCGGGAGTGACCGTCGGCACGACAAATCCTTTCAAAGGAGTTCAGAGATGAGCAGACACAAAACATCGGTGGCAACTCTTCGACGGATCACCCTCGCGGCGGCCGTTTCAGGCGCTACCGCATTCGGTGGTGCGGCCGCTGCCGATGAGGCGGCCAACAAAGCTGTAGTGCAAAAGGCGTTTGAAGCCTGGGCTGAGGGCACCGGAAGCCCGTATGATCTTCTGGCCGACAACGTCACATGGACAATCACCGGAAGTTCGGCCGCGTCCAAATCCTATGGCAGTCGCGATGCCTTCATCAACGAGGTGATCAAGCCCTTCAACGCGCGCATGAGCGTCGGTCTCAAGCCGACGATCCGGAAGATGTACGCCGACGGCGACACGGTGATTGTCTTCTTCGATGCCGCCGGAACGGCGAAGGATGGCCAGCCATACAAGAACACCTATGCGTGGTTCCTCGATCTCGATGGCGGCAAGATCACCAAAGCGTCGGCCTTCTTCGACAGCATCGCCTTCAACAAGCTCTGGGCACTACCCGCCTCCGAGTAAAAAAGGAAACCGAGATGAAGACGTGGTTCATAACCGGAGCATCCCGCGGGTTCGGCGCCCGCATTGCTCAGCTCGCCCTCGAACATGGTGACAACGTCGTCGCGACCGCCCGCAGTACGGGGTCGATCAGGGAGAACCTCGGAGACCGGCGCAACCTGTTCGCCGCGTCTCTGGATGTGACCAGCGAGGAGCAGGCACAGGAAGCAGCCCGACAGGCCGTCGAGCGCTTCGGCACCATCGACGTACTCCTGAACAACGCGGGCTTCGGTCTCGTCGGCGCGGTCGAGGAAGCCAGCGCAGCGGAGGTCGAACGTCTCTATCGGACAAACGTATTCGGTCTGTTGACGGTGACCCGTGCTGTCCTCCCGCAGATGCGTGCGCAGAGATCGGGTCGAATCCTCAACATCTCGTCGATCGGCGGCTACCGCGCTGGTGCAGGATTCGGAGTGTACTGCTCCACGAAGTTCGCTGTCGAAGGACTATCGGAGGCGCTCCACGCGGAGCTGGAACCGCTCGGAATTCATGTAACCGTGATCGAACCCGGCTACTTCCGGACGGACTTCCTCGACCCCAGCTCGTTGTCATCGAGCGGCACCAGGATACTTGACTACGATGCTACCGCTGGCGCGGTTCGCGAGCGCGCGTCCTCACTGAACCACAACCAGCCTGGAGACCCTGAGAAGTTCGCCCAGCAGGTCGTGGCCTTCGCCGATGTCGCTCAGCCGCCCGTTCGAATGCCATTCGGCAGCGACACTCTTGCCGCTATAGAGGCGAAGCACGTAGGCGACGGCGACATCATCAAAAAGTGGCGACAGGTTTCGGTCTCCACCGACTTCTGAAGATGATGCAAACGCATGCCGAATGCATCAGATCCAACTGAAGTGGAGTCCCCGGTCCACCGGTTCGCCGTAGCGGCCTCGTTAGCGTGCAGCAGGTGTCTTGGAAAAAAAACGCTGTCGCGCACTCTCGCGTGGCTACGACAGCAGCTAGGGTTTCGGGAGAAGAGCGCGGAAATTGTTGGATTGTGCCCATCCGATCATTGCGGCCGCGTTCGGCGGAAGAGATTGTTGAACTCTTGCCTCACTGTTTCGCCGTCCAATCGACGTTTTACGATACGAGCCAACCGCCGTCGCAGCGCGAAGCGGTGAAGATATTTGCCCGCGCCAGGGTGCCTCATTGTTAAACGCCGCCTCCACCATGCGAAAATTGCCGAGCCTCCGCTGCAGTTCTGAATGGTGCTGCGACCGCTGCCGCGATTGACTGCGCGATTGCCGCTTCGACATCCAGAATGCTCTGACTCTTCACATCGACGTTGTAGTCGCTCGACCACACGATAGCACCGTCCACGCGCCGAACCAGTCCCGCGATTGCTCGCAGAGCATCTCCCTCGAGACGGACGCTTCCTTGCAAACTGTATGTCGCAGTCGTTGCAGTGGCGTTTGGTTTTCCATCCTCGGCGATTACGACCAACTCTTTGAATTTTACGAGATCGACGAGAGTTTCATTTGTTAGCCCGCTCAGGATCTCATCGGAGACCCTTGTTGCCTCATCGGTTGTAAAGCGCTCGACTAAGATCGTTGTCCTGTCAGCGCTGGTCACTGGCTGTTTCGGATCAGGGTTATCCCGTTCGGCAAAAGATGCCATCGCCACGGCAGCAAGTATGACAAGCCCAGCGCCCAGCATGATCCAACGTAGCAACCTGACATCGCGTTTTGGCAGCTCCGTCGGCGGTTTCTCGGTCGATGAGGTATTTGCGACAGAGACCGTTTGCGCTTCGGCTTCAATCTTGGCGTGACGCCTAGCCGTCCATTTCGAGAAAGTGGGAACGTAACCGCCGGTTGGAATAGTAATCAGTACCTCGTCCGCTGAGCCACCCGTCAGGTAGTACCGCTCAAGGGCACGGCGGAGTTGCTTCGCCGCTATTCGCACGCAAGGATCATTTTGAGCATCGAATGACTGGTCGCGTCCGAAAACGCTGGTAGCAATCGTGAATGCCTTCAGATAGGCGGCGCGTCCTTCAAGGGTCTCGTTTACAACGAACTCTAAGAACCTGCGCCCGCGATCCGGCAAAACAAAATCCGAGCTCAACAATATGCGGTGCAATTCTTCCCGAGTATCGGCGGGGGAGGGCTGCGAATGCACGCTTTCGTATAGACGTCTCATCGAGATTATTTTTAAAAAGAATAAAAATCAGAGGTGACAAGCTTTACCAGCTTATCCGCGTGCGTTGATGTGACAATTAGCTTTCTCAATTGCACCCCAAAAAGGTCATGCAGAGTTATGTGCGCAAGAGCGCCAGGAATCCGAGCATACCGTAAATTACTTCCGCCCCTGCGCACCGGTGCTACGCTGGATAGCGTAGAGAGAACCGCATCGCGGAGCGATGGGATGGAAAGGGGCGGCGGCAGGGGGGCATCCGCGACCTCGAGCGGGTTATCATGTGCCTCGCGACTGAGGGCCCGCATTATGGCTCGCTGAAGTCTGGAGCCGAGTCGGCCGTTGAAGGTGGCGATTGCAATGGATCGGTGTTCAATCCGGAAACACGCGCCTCTACCTCGGTATTTGCATTTCCATGCCGAGAATGACAGTCCCGTGTGCCGCCCGCCGCTCGGGCAACTAGCTGAATGCACATCACGCAGCACGAGGGAATTGATTGCTAGTCATCTCCATACACGACGACGAGGGCTACGAGCGCAACTTCGCTTGCACTGCTCTAAGCTTCGAAGAAGAGTTTGTGCTTATCGTTTGTTACGGGGTGACCTACCGCTTTCGGACTGCCGCAATAATTGGAATTGTTCCCGTCGAAGGGCGACGCTTACCGATAGGATAGGTTGGCCTGGAGGTACGAACTGGCGGAAGCCGCAAGGCACCAAGCCCTATAGACATTCCGCGCCAATCGTCACCTCTGGTCAGATATGGCCGCGTAGGGTAGTTTCTTCGGGCTTGGCCGTTTGCCCACGGCCAAACGTCGGGCTGATCACCCGAACGCAGCGGTGCCTGGCTCGCACCCGTAAAGTCATTGACGCTCAACCGATGGACCCGTTCCGTGATGCGTTACATGTTGATGTTCCTGTTTATGCTTTCAGCCTCGGGAGCTTTGGCGCAGGACTGTGTTGTTTTGCTCCACGGCCTTGGACGGACCGAATTATCCTTCACAGTTATGGAGGAGGTGTTGCGGGCATCCGATTTCAAAGTCGTTAACGAAAGCTACCCTTCGAGGAATGCGCTCGTTCAGGATCTGATCGGGAATGTTAGTTCATCGGTGGCGATGTGTGATGCGGGTGGGCAAGTGCATTTTATCACGCACTCAATGGGCGGCATCCTCCTCCGGGCTTGGCTTAAGGAGAATAGGCCGGGAAATCTGGGCCGAGTCGTTATGCTCGCACCGCCTAATCGCGGCTCGGAATTGGTGGATACTTATGGTGATCTTGTACTATTTGATTTTCTTGCGGGGCGGGCTGGCCTACAACTTGGTACAGGAGCCGACAGCATTCCCAATAAACTCGGCGTTGCAGACTTCGAGCTTGGCATTATCGCCGGAGACAGATCCCTCAATCCTATCCTTTCGGCAGCGTTCACCGGGCCAAACGACGGAAAGGTGTCCGTGGAAAGCACCAAGCTGGAAGGCATGGCCGATCATATCGTTCTTCACACCAGCCACACCTTCATGATGAACAATCCTCTGGTGATCGCACAGGCGCTTAATTTCATACGTGTCGGCCATTTCGATCACACGCTGACATTTCGCACGATGTTCGATCGCCTCCTAAGATAATGCTATGAGATAGTGGGTTTCTGCTGGGCGGCTGCAGTGTCAACAAACGGCGATAAAATCAAAATGGCACTCCTCGCTACAATGCAAAAGCGAAGCGGTAGAGACCGTGAACAACGGTGCGTTGCCCCGCCCAACCTCAGGCCTTAGTCGCAGTAGAGGCATGCCTTCATCGGAAGCCTTGTGCAGAAGCAACCATTCAACGCTGACCGGCGAAGGGGCAACCAACCTTATCCGCGAGCTGCAGTGCGCGAGGCGCTGGTCCTGCCCATCACAAGACTGATGCCAATGAGAGCAAGCACGATGCCCAACACGTTCAGGCCAAATCTCCCATATCCGCCGACCCCTTGTTCCGCCAGCAGTGCAAGGCCGAGGCCAGTTGTGAGCGCTCCGAGCACATAGCGCCACGCCGGTGCGACTGTGCCCGTCGTGGTCGCGCGCGGTCGCTCGAAGCGACCGAAGGCGACGACGAAAGGAACAAGCGCGATTGCGTTGGCCGCGAGCCAAGGTAGCCGCGACCACCACCACGCACTGCTTCCCGGCACAAGACGCAAACCGATGCCGTCGGCAACATAGGCAGCGAAGACCACAAGTGTGGTGGCCGTCAGGTGCCACATGAACAGCGTCATGATGCTGCCATTGATTGCTATGGTTGTCATCCAGACCGCGCGGCCCTCCAGCCAGCGGCGAGCGGGGGCCTGTATAGCCAGCAGTAACCCTCCCTGGAAAACTGCTAGCGCAATCAGTGTAATTTTCGGCGGTGTCGTGGTGCTGACGGGGTCGCCCGGCACGCCGATCATCGAGACGGGATAAGGGCCAAAGCGGACAAGCATCAACAGGGTGGCCAAACCCAAGGCGGCGGCCACAAGCAGCGTCCGGCGATCGGAAAACCGCTCGTCGCACCACGCGTAGCCCAGTATCGAGATCCCATTCCAGACGAACAGGTAGTTGACGAAGCCGAGCCAGTGCAAGCCGGCAGCGAAGTAGATGATATCGACAACCGACGCGGCGGCGGCCAGGGCGCAGAACGATCCTAGGCCAAATCGGGCCCATGCAGCCTCCGTGAGCGGGACGAGCAGCACAATCCCGACATACACCGCGAGAAACCAAACGGGAATAAATGCTACGCGCGAGCCATAGCTGATCAGCTCGGGGCGTATGCCGCGACTGTATTCTATGGTGACAATCGCCATCCAGACCGCAAGCAGCGGGAGGATCGGCCATAGAAGACGGCGCAATCGGCCGTCAAGCCAGGCGGCGTACGACTTGCCATCTCGACGGGCGGCTCGCCAACTGACGCAGTTCGCGTAGCCGCCGACCATGAAGAAGATCGGCATCACTTGCAGGATCCATGTCAGCCAGGTCGTCCAGGGAAGGATCGTCAATGTCTGGGTAGCAACCAGCGCCCCCGTCTCGTCGATGTAGGGTGCGGCCGCAAGCCAGTGACCCACGACGACGACCAGCATCGACACGGCCCGAAGGAAGTCGACATAGCGGTTTCGGGAGGCGGGCGTGCGGTCAGCGAATTCGGCAGCGCGGGAAGCCATGATGATCAATCTCCAAGGCCGTTCTGACTATAGGGTCGATAGAAGATGGTATGCGCTAACGCTCACCGATCGCCGCGCTATGCGAAACGCAAAGCGGCCGCCCGCTTGTCAAAACCTTCTACGGCTGATGCCGCAGGCTTGCGCTTACGGCCAGGGCCGCATCTTCTGTTCCAGTTAGACCGCGGGCCCGTCATGTGGAAGCACCGACTTTCCGAGGCGTGTCCCGAAGTTCCCGGCGCAATATCTTGCCGACATTGGTCTTCGGCAGTTCCGTCCTGAATTCCACGGATTTCGGCACCTTATAGGGAGTAAGTTCCGTTCGGCAGTGCGTCAGCAACTCCGCCTCGGTCAGGCGCGGGTTCTTTTTGACCACGAACAGTTTGACGATCTCCCCCGACCGTGCGTCGGGCACCCCGATCGCGGCGCATTCGAACACGCCCGGATGCGACGATGCCACGGCCTCGACTTCGCTTGGATAAACCTTGAATCCAGAAACGGTGATCATATCCTTCTTGCGGTCGACGATCCTGACGTGACCGGTCTCGTCCATGACACCGATGTCACCGGTACGAAAGCAGCTGTCATGGGTCATGACCGCGGCCGTTTCGTCAGGGAGTTGCCAATATCCAGGCATGACCTGTGGGCCGCGCGCACAGATTTCGCCGATTTCGCCGAGCGCGACGTCGTTATCGTCATCGTCACGAATGAAGATATCGGTCGAGGGCATAGGCAGCCCGATCGTACCATTCCATTCGGTAATGTGTGGAGAATTGCAGGTGAGCACCGGTGACGTTTCCGACATGCCGTAACCTTCGACGACCGGGCAGCCGGTAGCTTTCAGCCATCGTTCGGCGACCATCTGCTGTACTGCCATGCCGCCGCCGACAGCGCATTTAAGCAGGCTCCAGTCGATCCTTCCGAAATCCGGATGGTCGAGCAGTGCGTTGTAGAGCGTGTTGACTGCCGGAAAATGGTTCACCTTTCGCTTTGCGAGTTCCTTGATGAGGTTCGGAATGTCACGAGGATTGGGGATGAGGACGCATAGCCCGCCGGTGTGGATGCTCAACAGGAAGCACGCAGTGAACGCGAAAATGTGATACAGCGGCAACGCCGCCATCACCGTCAGACGATCCACCCTTGGCTCTTTGTCCAGCACTGGCTGCAGCCAGGCATCGATCTGCAGCATGTTGCCGACGACGTTGCGATTGAGCAGGATTGCGCCTTTGGCAAGGCCGGTGGTGCCGCCCGTATATTGCAGAAGTGCGACGTCGTCAGGTCCGACCTGAGGCTCGTTCAGCCTCATCCCTTTACCGGCGGCGACTGCCGCGTTGAACCGCGTCGCACCGGGCAGTGCGTAAGCGGGGACCATTTTCTTCGCCCAACGCACGATCAAATTGACGATGCTACCTCTCATCATGCCCAGCAGATCGCCCATCGAGGCGACGACGACGTGCTTGACGTCGGTCTTTTCAATCACTTTCTCAAGCGTGTGCGCGAAGTTTTCGAGCACGACTATCGCCTCGGCACCAGAATCCTTGAGCTGATGCTGCAGTTCTCGTGGCACGTATAACGGGTTGGTGTTCACCACCGTATATCCGGCTCGAAGAATGCCGACGATGACGACGGGATACTGCAGCACATTGGGCATCATGACGGCAACGCGCGCGCCCTTCCGCAGGCCCCTGCTCTGCAACCAGGCACCGAATGCACCCGACATCTCGTCGAGATCGCCGTAGGTCATTGCCTTGTCCATGCAAACAAAGGCGGTGCGATCGCGGTATTTGGCGAAGCTCTCCTCGAGCAACGCGACGAGCGATGAATATTTGCCTACATCGATCTCCGCGGGAACTCCTGGTGGATAGTGCTGGAGCCAGATGCGTTCCATGGTGCTCTCCTCATGGCAGGGTGCAGGGCAGTTTGGCCGCAATCCCTCGTTATCGGCGCGCGCTTCACATCAAGTCCAAAGCTATGAGGCGCGTCTGCCCATTGGCAGCGAGCACGAGAAACACAGCAGAACGTCGGCCTTCCGATTTCAGGGCTTCGAGGCGCGCGACGAATTCAGCGGGAGAGTCCACTGGTGCGTTATGCACTTGCACAAATACCGTTCCCGGTCGGATGCCTTGCCTGGCTGCCTGAGATCCAGGCTTCACGGCAGTGACGGCGACTCCGCTAGCATCTGGCCGCAGTCCCAATTCGCCCCGAAGCGTAGGCGTTATCCTGGAAAGTTCCATGCCGATGGCCGTCACCACTGAAGCTGGCTGGCCGCCGCCTGTCGGCGGTTGTCTATGTATTAATGTGATTGTCATCGTACCGCTTCGTCCGTCTCTCATCATGGTCACGGGTACGGGCGCGCCGACAGGAGCTTCGGCAATCAGCCGTGACAGTTCGCGTCTGTCACGCACCTCGCGTTCATTGAAACTAACGATGACGTCGCCCGGTTTTATCCCCGCAAGGGCGGCCGGTCCACGGGGATAAACGCTTGAAATAAGTGCCCCACGGAGCCCGTCCAGTCTCAACGCCGAAGCGATTTCCTTGGTCATGTCCTGAGCGTTAGCGCCCAGCCAGCCACGTCGCGTCTCTCCAAAATCGCGTAGCTGCGAAATGATTGGCACCGCTGTGTTGGCGGGTACCGCAAAATTGAGACCGATGCTGCCACCGCCACGTGACGCCAGCCCCAGCGTGTTGATTCCGATCACATCGCCGGCCATGTTGAACAGCGGCCCACCGGAGTTCCCCCGATTGATCGCCGTATCCGTCTGGATGAAGTTGTCAAAGGGACTGGTCCTGATGTCACGGTTTTTGGCGGAGACGATTCCGGCGGTCACGGTGCCGCCGAGGCCCGAAGGATTGCCGATCGCCATCACAGGTTCCCCGACGCGTATCAAGTCCGAGTCGGCGAATTTCACGACCGGGAGCGGCGCGCTCGGCTGAACGCGCAGGACGGCGACGTCAATATCTGCGTCCTCACCGACCAACTCGGCTGGTAAGCGAGACCCGTCATTGAACACGACATCGATCTCGTCACCATTCCGGATCACGTGTTCGTTGGTGACTATGATCCCTGATGCGTCGATCACGAAACCGGAACCAAGGGAACGCCGGGGAGGCGGTTGCTCGCCTTGGCGGGGGGGCGCTCCGGAACCCGGACCCGGATCGTCGAGATTCGTGCCCGAATCCGGGTGTGCGGTGACGTTGATGTTGACGACCGCATCGATAACCCGCGCCGCGAGACCAGGAAGATCACTTGCTTGCGCTGCGGCGTGGGAGGTTGCCATCAGAAAAACAGCAAAGCTTACGACTAGCATAGGCGCAAAAGCGCGAACGATAGCATTTGGGGAAGACAACGACGTTGGTTCGGAACGATAGGCATCCATTGTCTGTCACTCCGTGTTGTGCAAACTCCGGTGAACGTTGGAAACTTCCGAAAAATTACCCGCATCTAGCCTATTGAGCGCTCGCGCGGTTTGTCGAGCCGCGCAACAGCAAGATTCAATTGTAGCGTGCTTTCCTTTAGAATTCCAGACCGTCTGTTTCCCGCAGCCTCGATGCTCTCGAAGGATGGCCGCATCTGGCCCGACCAATCGAAAGTAGTGGGGCCATTTTTCGGGATCGCATTTCAGGTTGGTGGTTTTTGCTACCTAACCAAACTGCGACGCCGTGACCGCTTTCGTCCCATTGCTAGTAGGGAAAATGCTCGGTCCAGTTCGAATCGTTCAGATCAAATTGTCCGGATTTCTGGCCTCGACGTTCAACCACCGCGTACTAGGTTTTTTAAGGTCACTTCAATTGGAGGTCGAGAAATGCTCAAAAGAACAGCTATCGTCAGTGCTGCGATTGCCACCTTGGTGTCTTGTACCCCTACCGAGCGGGGAACAGCCATCGGAGCGGGAACGGGCGCAATCATTGGCGGAGCCGTGACGAACGACTGGGGCGGCGCGGCCGTGGGAGCGGTCGCAGGCGGTGTCGCTGGTGCATTAATCGGCCGATCAACGGAGCGCCGTGGCTATTGTGTTTACCGCGATCGTTACGGCCGGACTTTCGAAGCTCGCTGCCGTTGAATAGAATCGATCGGAAATTCGGCCCTAGCAATGTAGCCTTGGCCTGACGTGATGCAATGCTCCGCTTGATTCGATCCGCGTCTTCAACGTGGCTGTTCCCCGAGCCCACGCCTCACGACGTGCCGCTACCAATCCAGTAAAGCGACGGCCATTCATTCGGACGCGAAGACCGCCATCTGCGTGGCCATTTCTAGCACGCGTAGCTGTATGCAGCCTCGATGCGTCGTCCATTGAATTCGGCCCCAATCAAAATGCTGATCGAAGAGAGCCACATCCAAATAAGCAGGATATCAACAGCGGCAAGCGTCCCGAATGTCCTGTTATAATCCTGGAAATGTTGCAGGAAAGCAGAGAATAAAAGAGAGCCCGTCAGCCACACAAGAGTGGCTACGATCGTACCAGGACTGATTAAATCGTAGCTATGTCGTGGTCCGCTTGGGCCGAATCTATAGAGAAGCTCTAAGCTGCCCAACAATACGACGATCGTCATTGGCCAGCGACCAATTAGCAGTAAATTACTTGGGTGCTCGGAGGTGAACATGAGCGGGAAAGCAGCGACAACAAAAATCGCAAGTACAAGGAAAAATAGCAGGCCAATCGTGAACGTAAGCGAAATGATATTTAGTCGAAGGAAAGTTCGGCTCTCAACATGCCCATAAGCAAGGTTAAGGCCGTCAAATAGTGCTTTGACACCTCTGTTTGCGCTCCAGAGGGAGAGAGCCACGGAACTGGCAAGGGCAACCGTGAGCGTAGCCTCCTGACCATTGCCGATCCGCTCAATCTTGTTGCGCAAGAATTCAGCGCCAGCTCTCGGCAATGCACCGTCGACTGCGGTTAATAACTCGGACAAATGCCGGGATTCCGCAATTAGTCCGTAGAGTGAGAAAACCGCAGCGACCGTCGGAAAAAGTGCCAACAATCCATAGAAGGTAACCCCAGCGGCAACCGACAAGATGCGATCATTCCGAATTCCTACAAGCGTTTGCTTCCATATAAAAAGCCATCCAGCACGCGAAGTCCCGCCAACAGCAGCATTCGCGGTTAATGTTTCACTGACGTTGGTTTCTCGGAACGTCGCGCCTTTATCAAACTGACTCGCGGCGAAATAGCTCGCAACCCCCACAGTCACTGCAAAGGATATATTGGCAAAGATCGATCCGGCACGCATTTTGCCGCTCCTCATTATTAGCGCCGCGCACAAGTTCTATACCTTGGACGCGGACAAGACTGCGCTGTTGCCACTGATGCGCCGCACGAACGAATACCATGCGCTTCGGCATGTTCGGACCTCGGGCATGGCCTCTTCGGAAGCCGATGGCCGACATCAACTCGCGGTGATCACAATGGCGAAACACCGCGGCAAGCACTTGCCGGTTATCCACCTCGAGCTTCGTAGGGATTTGCCTCACCCGGCCTTGCCAGGTCATGTACCATTTCTTGGTCCAGATGCTGCTTTAGTTTGGCGACCTGCTCGTCGGTCCAGCCCGGAAGATCGGCTACCGCAACCCATGCATCGACATAGTGATCTGGCGCATATACATGCCCATAACCTATGGGAGTTGTCGTTGCCAGCGCCATGTCGAATCCAAGTTGAAGCAGGGTTATAACCGGATACCAGCGAAAATCCGGAGAAACATCCGGTCCGCGTGGAGCAACCATCCAATCCGGCTCCCGGTACAGATCCGCAAAGTCAAAGAAGGTCACGGGATCACTTGCGTACTGCAAGTATACGATCCTCATAGCTCCCCACGGTGAGCCCGCCGCCACAGCAGACCCGCGTTGGTTCATGAACCGGACAACAGAACCGTCGCTATACTGAGGTAACCATGCGGGGGAGCCAGGCACCCGGCTCTGGGTAATTGATCGCCAAAGTTGGTTTTCAAAAGGAGGCCCGCTCCAGAGAGCTCCGTTGATCGGATCGCTAAGAATGTCGAAGAGCTCGACTGATTTTTCGGAGTTTAAAGAGCCGAGACTGAGACCGTAAACCAAAAGCCTTGGCCTTTTTTCCTTCGGAAGATTGGTCCAGTACTTATAGATTTCCTTAAAAAGCGACCTTGCGGTGTCTGCACCGAGTTGCGGTTCGATCAATAGCGATAGCGGACTGGAAAAATAGGAATACTGCACAGCAACGGTCGCGACGTCGCCGTTGGCGAGGTATTCGACACTGTCGATTGCCGCAGGGTCGACCCAACCGGTGCCAGTCGGCGTGGCGATCACGAGCGTTGACCGATCAAAGGCATTGGTACGCTTAAGTTCCTTTAGGGCGAGATCGACCCTTTGGCTGACTGTTTCAGCGGCTCGCAAACCTACATACAGACGGATTGGTTCGAGTGCGTGTTTCGCGCTTAGGAAACTGATTTCGGCTGCCGTTGGCCCGGAACCAACGAACTCGCGACCGGCACGCCCCAATTCATCCCAGGTGAGCGCGGAGGCTGCGCCACCTGTCCGCAGCGAGGATGCTGGCTGGGGAATGCCCGCCTCAACCAGGCTGTCATATTCCCGGAATGATGAATCCAGTAGATGAAACGCGACTCGAAAGAGTACACCATTCGCAACACCCCAAAACAGGATTATCGCGGCGGCGAAACCGATGACACGCGAAACCCTGCGCGGAAGCACGCGCGCCAAAGCCGAGTTAACCCGGCGGAATACGACCAGAAAAAGCGATGCAACAGCTGACGCGCAGACAACAGTTATTGCCGCCACGAGTAGGATCAAAAACGAATAACTTCGGGAAACGCGTTCAACATTCATGAATTCTCTTAGAGAATTCTGCCAATCCGTTGCCAACCACAGAAACACCATCGCAGAAGCCGCGCATATAAGCACGGTGAAGGGTCGGATTATGCTAAGTTGCTGCTCTCCCAGGTTAGGCAAGTGCATGTATTCCCAAAGCCGATGGCAAAGCATTCCGATTGTGATACCGAAGCTGAAGGCCAGGCCAGACAGTACGCCTTCGACGATGTAGGTACGAGGAATTAGGCTTGGGGTGAGCGACGCCGAAAAGAAGAGCGTTCCGATCAGGATGGCTGAGCACGGCATCCACCGGGGCATCAGCACTGGCCAACGGCCCCCAGCACTTGCGTTGAAGGATGTGAACAACATTCATGTCTCCCCGGTGTCGCAAGGCCGCTCGACCGATAGTGGTAGAGCGCCGGGCGGCTGGCGTCAGTCTCGCCCGCAAATGGAGGCTGGAATTCATTTTACGAGATAATGTTTGAGCTTTCTTTCGGAGTGACGCAACGATAAATTGGACGTAGATTTGGTTGTGATATGTCCGACATGAACCGCCGACAGGTCTGGCTTAGGCGCTATATAGGTTCTTCTTTCTGAAACAATGGAGTGAAGAATGTTGAATGACAGTCTAGCTCGCAAATTGCAGTTCGCCGGTAGAGTTGGTTTTTGGGCCCAACTCGGAGTTGGATTGGTGTCTATGCTTATGGTCATTTCAGCATTTGTTGTCGACCGAACCGCCGGGGTCGGCACCCGTGGGACGGTCGCACTCATTCAGTATCTCACCATCGGAAGTCTACTCATCCTGCTCTTCACGACGGTGTGGTCTTACCGGTATATTCTTGCGGGTAGGGACATTGACGACGGCAGGCCAGCCCCAGAAACGCTACCCCGAACGGTGTGGACGGGGGTGGTAGCGAGTACGATTGGAATTGTCATTTCCATGCTCATCATCCTGTTTGAGGTGACCCAGCTGTTTCTTTACTTTCTGCGAGCGCCCCAAGCTGGCGTTCCTGTCGTGCAGACCACGAGTGGGCCGACGAGCTGGGTTTCTGCGGGGGACATTCTAAGCCTGACAGTCATCATTCTCACCACCTTCGTTGAAGTCCTGGTCCTTGCCCTGGCTCTTTGGCTTTTGTTTTCATTGACCTATCGACAGAACGAGGCCCTGTAGGGTAATCGATGCAAATTGGTACAAGGGTCGACACCACGGAAATGTCTCCAGTCCACTGAGAACCCATCGTTTGCCTAGACCCGTCCCGCTATTGCCCAGTCGGTCAGCGGCGTGTTCGGTTGGTTCGCTCCAGGCGACTGGTAGGTGAGCACCGCTGCTCCTAAAGGATGTGGCGGGCCCTCATTTTTCATGGCTCCGACGTGTCTATGCTGGTGACCACCGACATTCCCGGCCGCAACCTTTCGGCAATAGGTTGATCGTGATCAATGGCGATGCGGATTGGCAGCCTCTGGACGATCTTCGTGAAATTTCCAGTCGCATTATCCGGCCTTAATATGCTGAATTCCGATCCGGTTGCTGGTGACAGTTCCTCCACTGTGCCGGTAAGTCGTGAGCGATTGAGCGCGTCGACGGTGAACCAGGCGCGTTGCCCAACACGAATGTTGTTCGTCTGGGTCTCCTTAAAGTTCGCTACGACCCAGATGTCAGGTGGCACGAGAAACATTAGCTGCGACCCGGACGTCACAAATTGCCCGAGGCGCACCGAGGCCTCGCTGATTTGGCCGTCTCTCGGAGCAATGATCACCGTATTCGACAGGTTGATGCTGGCTAGATTGATTTGCGCATCGGCCATTCGTAAAGCCGCCTGAAGTCCCTGCTTGGAAACTTCCGTCGATTTCAGCGTCTGCTGGGCGATGGCGATAGCGGCCTCGGCGCGCTTCACTCCCGCTTCAGCAGCTCTCAGGGTCGCCTGAGATTGTTCGGCTTGCGCTTGCGGGGTAACTCCTTGGCGACCGAGCGCTTCCACGCGATTGGTATCCGCCTTTGCCCGCTGTAGCTCGGCCTGAGCCTGCAGAAGATCCGCTTGCCGCGCAACGATCTCTGCTTGGTTCTGCGCAGTCGTTTGGTCCACTGTAGCCAAGTTGGAAACAGCTTGATCACGCTGTGCCTGGGCCTGCATGAGCTGCTGTCTGTAGACGCGATCATCTATCCGGACAAGAGGGTCCCCGGCGTGGACCCTTTGAAAATCTTGTGCCAGTACGTCGACGACATAACCGCTAACCTGCGACGCCAAGACGGTTATCTTGCCGCGGACAAAGCTATTGTCGGTCATCACTATATCCGATGCAAAAGGCCATAGCCGCCACGCGTATAGGATGAGCGTGACGCCGATGACCGCGACCACAGACATCACGGCGATTGTCAGAGGCTTTGGCGTCAATTTCTTCGGCGGAAAATTGAAGGCTTCTGCCGGTTGGGCGACAGAACTCTGCCTGTCACTGGGCCATGCGGGTGTCTTTCCACTGTCCTGAGACGGATCGAGGCCAACCGGGGCGCCGCGATGCGGTTCCGTTGGCAATGGTGGCCGGTCCTCGGGATCCTGCATCTCTGGGGCACTCCTTCGTTCTAGGAATTACTTGGCAATGCCGCCACCCGCGCGAGGATAATCGCGCGTATCGTTGTCCAAAGGAGGAAAATGACCGCTAGAGCCGTATTCAAGACAACGACGTCGTTATATGCGCGAACATTGGATTCGCGCGAAGCTATCTGCGAGAGCGCAGCGACACCGAGCGCACTTCGGAGTGCAGGGTCGGTAACCACAGGGTTATATAGCTGCGATTGAAGCGCCAGCCGCAATGCGACATTTGGATCGGTCCGCTGGGTATGGGCAGTTATCAGCACAGAGTACTCGCGCTCGCGATATTGTTGGAAAGTACTGAACAATGCTGGCCCCGCCAAGCCTCCGACACCCTGAGTGATCGAAAACAGCACGATAAAGGTGACCATATGGTCTGCGCCCTCTGCCAGTGCGCGATTAACACCGAACAATAGTAGCGGTCCGATGAACATTCCTGCAGCGCAGGAAACGAGAAATTGGCTGAGATAGAGATCGTGGGGTCGCGTCAGGTTAGTGGCATGTCGATCCATCAGCCCACCGATGATGATCAGGACAACCGAAGCAACGATCAGAGGGGGGACGGTCTTAGGTCCAAACAGTACCGCCGAGATGACGGTGCCCGTCAGCGTTCCGATGAATATCACCGTATAAAGCGACTGCAGTTGATCAGGCCCCATTCCCAACGTACGCATCAGTCCTGTTGCGGCATAGGTCTGTTCTGAAAGAAGCAACCGGATGCTCAGCGCGCCCACCATGAAGCGTATGGTGCCTGACGTTCCCAGCCATCGTGTGCGAACCAGCGGGCGCTCCCTGTGATGCTCGAGATAGAACGCACAAAGAAGAAGAAGAAGGGCTGCAATCAATGCATGCGCCATCCAGGGTTGGTCTGGCCACCATTGAACACGACCTTGTGCGAGCACGGCGACAATCAGCGCCAAGGCTGGGGCAATCAGCAGGAAGCTGAGGAGATCCAGAGGCTCGAAGGCCTTTATGCGGATACCAGGCGGCAACTTCAGGACGACGACGGCGGCAAGCGAACAGAGGGCGAGGCCAAGTTCAAAGACATACAGGACATGCCATTCGCCTATATCGAGCAGCCGCGCTGACATTATCCAAGCCAGCGGCGTAGCAAGCTGGCCGACGCCAAGAGCTACACACATGCCCGCACCTAGTTTGGCTTTGGGGAACGCCTGCATGATATAGAAATTGGCAAGCGCGCTGATGGGGGCCGACGCAAATCCAGTAACCGCGCGGGCAAATATTGTCATTGAGTAGCTGTGGGCCGCAAGCTGGAAAGCAGTGGCCAAGACGTAAGCCATCAGGCCCAGCTCAGCGAAGTGCCGTATCCCGAATTGCTGACGGGACTTGAACAGGATCAGGTTGGAAGAGACATTGACCATCACCCATGCGGCGGGCAGCCACGCGCCTTCAACCGGCGTGAGCCCCAATTCTCCTTGAATCTGAGGAAGGTTTGCCAGTACCATCGCATTGCCGAGGCCGCCAGTTATGCCAACCAGCCCCCCCACAAGCGCATAGGCTAACCTCATCACTGGCGAATGATACGGCGTCGATGGTGAGCCCGCCATTCGCGGACGCTCATCGGACGTCCAGTTCGGAAGTGGTTCCAAGTCGCGCATCTTAAGGACAAGGTTCACGGTGTCGGACGCTAACAGTACAAGATATCATCGATTGATGCTACGGAACGAAACTCGTTCCAAAAAGGTTGCCTGGCTCACTCGAAGGCCGCCATCTTCCAGCTCGACGCTGGTTAAGCAGCAGACTGCTACGGCCCGATACTCTAGCTGCAGTTCTGGTTGCTGTGTCTGGCCGCTGCGGGTAATTTCGCAACACGGCAAAGCTGCGAGATACATTTGGTCCATTTGTGCTTGATCGAGCCGCCGGGCAGGTGCGTCGGGGCGTAGACCTTATCCCGCTTGGCCACCGTTGCATCGCCCTTCTCGACGTCCTCCTGATCGCCGACGGACAGACCGTTAATAAGGACGATTTACTGGCCTCGGCCTGGCCGGGCCAGATCGCCGAAGAAGCAAATCTAACGGTACAAATTGGGGCTCTGCGAAAGGCGCTCGGCAAGGCACCGAACGGGTTAGAATGGATCGCGACAGTACCTTGAATTAGCTATCGGCTACCGCATACACATTCCTATGAAATTCCGCTCCGGTCAGTGCGCCCGACAATTGCCGTGCTGCCGTTCGAGGACCTTTCTGGTAATGCAGAGTACCAATACTTCGCCGATGGCATGGTTGAAGACGTGATCGTTGCACTGTCTCGTTTAGGACCTTTGCAGTGGTCGCTCGCGGTTCATCCTTCGTTTACAGGGACTTGAACACACCGATTAGCGACATCGCGAAATCGCTTGGCGTGCCCTACAAAGGGCAGTGTCCGTCGCCATGGCGAGCTACTCCGCGTCGCTGTTCAACTGATCGATGCAGATGCAGATACGCATCTTTGGGTGGAGCGGTTCGATGGAGACATGTCGAGCCTCTTTGACTTCCAGGACCGCATAACAGACGCTGTTGTCGGACTTGTTGAGCCGGAGGTCCGCAAGGCGGAGATCGAACGGGCGCGACGGAAGGTATCCGGACAGTCTCGACGCTTATGACCTCTATCCTCGCGCCCTACCGCACTTCCGTGGCACCAGCGCCACCGTTCGGGCTGAAGCGATACGCCTGCTAGAGGAGGCGGTTCAGCTTGACCCCAGGTTCGCCACCGGCCTTGCTCACGCTGCCTGGGCCTACGAGCGTAACGAGACATTTGGCTCCGGCTTGAGCGAAACCGAGCGGCAGCGCTGTCTCCAGCTTGCGGAATCGGCCCTTGAAACGGGATACGATGATCCGCAACTGGTGGCTATCTGTGCACTGGTCTTCACCAATGTGGGCCACTTCGCCCTCAGTTGATGGCTCCTGTTGGTGTTCCTCAATCTCCCATAATCTTGAGCGGCTTCGAACCCTCTAGGAGGGGGCGCCCGGCAGGTCATTCGCCGGGCGCTCCCCACTCAGGTGGCTTCAGCCCTCATGGCCGCCACCAATTCCTCATGCGTCCGAATTCCCTGATTAAAGAGATGTGCGACGGCGTGCATGATCTTGCCCACCGCTGATCCATCCTTTTCGCACCCGCGTTCGCGGGTGATCGCCTTCACGACGTCGACGCAAACGCGGAGCTCTTCCTTCGTCAAATGACTGCTCGTCAACTCAACCACCATGGCTCGGAATGGCCGCTTAGAAGTCCATTCCGGCGCCCGCAGGCATCGCCGGAGCGGCCTCCTGCTTCGGCTTTTCGGCAATCATAGCTTCGGTCGTGATCAGCAGGCCTCCAACAGACGCTGCGTCCTGAAGCGCTGTGCGCACTACCTTGGCCGGATCGATGACACCCTGCCCATACAGATCGCCGTACTCGTCCGTCTGAGCGTTCCAACCGAAGGAAAAGTCGGGCTTCTCTCGGAGTTTGCCGACGATAATTGAACCCTCAGCGCCAGCGTTTTCTGCTATCTGCCGGACTGGAGCTTCGATGGCGCGACGAATGATGTCCACCCCGACCCGCTGGTCGTTGTTGGCAGTCTGGATAGAATCGAGTGCTTTCATGGCTCGCAGCAGAGCCACGCCGCCGCCCGGAAGTATGCCTTCCTCGACCGCTGCGCGCGTTGCATGGAGGGCGTCGTCGACGCGATCCTTCTTTTCCTTGACCTCAACCTCGGTCGAGCCGCCAACGCGAATGACAGCAACACCTCCGGCGAGCTTGCCTAGTCGTTCCTGCAGCTTCTCGCGGTCGTAGTCGGAGGTCGTCTCCTCGATCTGAGCCTTGATCTGCGCAACCCGCCCATCGATCTCTGACTTGGAACCTACGCCGTCGATGATAGTGGTGTTCTCCTTCTCGATGGCAACCTTCTTCGCGCGGCCGAGCATGTTGAGGGTAACATTCTCCAGCTTGATGCCGACGTCTTCCGACACGACAGTGCCGCCCGTCAGGATCGCGATGTCTTCGAGCATCGCCTTGCGGCGGTCGCCGAAACCAGGAGCCTTTACGGCAGCGATCTTTAGACCGCCACGGAGCTTATTGACGACGAGCGTGGCAAGAGCTTCGCCTTCGACGTCCTCGGCGATGACGAGCAGCGGCTTACCAGACTGGACCACGGTTTCGAGAACTGGAAGGAGCGACTGCAAGTTCGAAAGTTTTTTCTCGTGGATCAGGATGTAGGGGTCCTCGAACTCCACCCGCATCTTTTCCGGGTTGGTGACGAAGTAGGGGCTGAGATAGCCGCGGTCAAACTGCATGCCTTCAACGACTTCGAGTTCGGTTTCGGCGGTCTTGGCTTCCTCGACGGTAATGACGCCTTCATTTCCGACCTTTTCCATCGCCTCCGCAAGAAATTGGCCAACTTCGCGGTCGCCGTTGGCCGAGATCGTCCCGACTTGAGCAATCTCGGAATTATTCGAAATCTTGCGAGCGTTCGTCTTCAGTTCCTTGACGACGGCGTCGACGGCGAGATCGATGCCCCGTTTCAGATCCATCGGGTTCATGCCAGATGCGACAGCCTTGGCGCCTTCGCGAACGATAGCCTGTGCGAGAACCGTTGCTGTGGTCGTTCCGTCTCCTGCGAGGTCGCTGGTCTTGGATGCTACCTCGCGCAGCATCTGCGCTCCCATGTTCTCGAACTTGTCCTCGAGCTCTATTTCCTTGGCGACAGATACGCCATCCTTGGTAATGCGGGGTGCACCAAAGGACTTGGAGATCACGACGTTCCGCCCCTTGGGGCCGAGGGTGACCTTCACCGCGTCCGCCAGAATGTCGACGCCGCGCAGCATCCGCTGACGCGCGTCCGTGCTGAATTTGACTTCCTTCGCAGCCATTTTTGTAACTCCTTAGATAGGCAGCTATCTGGTGACTGAGCAGCGGCTTAGGCCGCCAGCTTTTGCTCGCTCTGACCCTTAATGATACCAAGCACGTCGTTTTCCTTCATAATCAAGAGGTCTTCGCCGTCGATCTTGATCTCGGTGCCGGACCATTTGCCGAACAGGATACGGTCGCCAGCTTTCACCTCGAGAGGCTGGATCTGGCCAGCCTCGTTGCGTGCGCCCGAGCCTACGGCGACGACTTCACCTTCCTGCGGCTTTTCCTTGGCGGTATCGGGGATGATGATGCCCCCTTTGGTCTTCTCCTCGGACTCGACCCGGCGCACTAGGACACGGTCATGCAGTGGGCGGAACGACATTGTTTTCCTCCATGGACAATCGATGTTGATGTGAATCCCAGGCCGAACCGGATGACCAGTCCGGGCGGGTGAGAGGTCTCCTCGAGCGCCTCGTCCGCAAATTTATTTTGGGATTTTTCGGGTTTCAAGATGGCCGATCAAAATTTTTGGCACTCTCCGCAATGGAGTGCCAGCCCCCGACGCCCGGATGTTCCACCGTACATCTTTTCCCACTTCGAAGACGATGTCGTTAGATGAAAACCTTGCAGAGATAAAGGAACAAGACTCGGTCGCCGATTTAATCCGCAACGCTGTCTGACCACCTGCGCTGTGCAAGTCGCCTCTCCGGTTGTCGGACAGCGCCTTTCCGCCGATCCGATCCAATGCTTTGGTTGCTGGCAGCCAGTCGGCCTTTTCGCTCCTGCTGCCGGAAGCACTTGTTGCGCGGCGACCGAAGCCAAGAACCAGCACCAGGCTGCGGAGAGTTATCCGCGCCTGGTGCCGCCATCGATCATTTGATGAGCTTCGACCGCACGACGCGGGGCTATCCAGCCCCGCTGTCTTAATTGGCGGCGGGGTAATTTGTGTTTAAGCGATCGTTAATATTAATAAAACATGGTTGCAGCCGATCTGAGGGAACGATGACATGTTTCGATCAAAGCTGCTCTTTCTCATGCTGGCTGCTATGTACATGGTATTTTTCTTCGTCCCGCACTTATCAGGATGAAGTTAACGCTGAGATATTATCCCAGATAGTTAGGCCAAGGGCCGATTTTACGCAGCACCTTGACCAAGGATCAAAGACCCTACGTCGCGACCGTCAAATACGTGATCGACGCCCACCCACGATGACCTTCCTAGGGCTTTAAAAAAATTCGTAAAATGTCGTATTTTTCGGTCTGCCAGCGAAAAAGACCCCGCTTGGGTACAAGCGGGGCAGGAGATCGACAGCGAAACGGCAATACGCCATTTCAACTACGCGGTCGGGCTAGAAGCCTCGATGAACTGTCGGTGAAGAGTTATGGCTATCTGGTCGCATGTTGTTTCGAGCCGCAAGGCCAGCCTCTAAACATGCCGCAAGAAAGAGTTCCTTGCTGACCGCGGGTGGCGTCTGGTGATTGAGGGCCTTTCGACAACTGATGACCGCCGCATCGTGATAAGCTCCGCGGGGGGAGGGCCATTCATTTTCGAGGAAGTCCAAGGTGTCGTGGACACTCTGAAAAGACTTCTCGGTGCCATTCTGTAGTCGAACGTTAACAGGGATATTCCAGAGAACGTCTGACGTCGTCATTTTTTCCTCCTTTTCTTGCAACGACAACGTAAGAAATATCTAATATTCGGTGCGCTCCAGCTCAAGAGGCGGCACACGAAATCTTAACGGTCGCCACCCGCGACACCGCGACAGAGACCCTACCATTAGACAAAACGTGCCCCGCCTGGCGAGGAGGCCAAGCGGGGCTGGTAAGCAGAGCAGATGCATTCAAGGAAACGGCAAGGAGGGGCAAGCCGTTCCACGCGAGATAAACCAGCGACCGTCCCGATTGTTCCGTCGCGAGACTGACCGGCTTTCCGGTGCGCACGGCAGATGCGACGGCGGGGATGCCGGTGGCGTCGGCCTGTGGGTGTACGATGTCCAGAGCGACAGAGCGTATTCCTCTCGCCTTGACCATGGTGTGGAAGGGCAGGCCGGGACCGATGGGCGGAAGCTGGCCGGGATCACCGATGAAGATCAGGTTGACCTCAATGGGCAACTGGGCGAGCACCCGGTAAATCGACGGGGTATCGAGCATCGAGGACTCGTCGAAGATGACGGTTCCCGCCTCGATACGATGACCGGCATCCTCGATGTCGTGCACCAAGCGCGACAGGGTGCTGGCCGGACGACCGGTCGCTTCGCTGATCCGCCTGACGGCGCGGCCCGCGAGAGCCACCTGCAGGAACGCCATGGCGCTGCGAAGCCGGAAGAACGTTACGGATGACGTTCCATAACCCATGTTATGCCATTTTTTGGTGTAAGAGCTATTTAGTAATGCGACAGTTGGGCCAGTTAGAGATGCGACAGTCTCGCCTTTCGACGCACTGGTCAAATCCAACGTTGGGAGCAAGGATGACGATCT
>Ga0102593_1000843_pt1 | contig 39274 bp, 33 predicted proteins | sample AraplaCol_mMS_r2_2_FD_76862 | JGI IMG/M metagenome (GOLD analysis project Ga0102593, IMG submission 76862) | Arabidopsis root microbial communities from North Carolina, USA - plate scrape MF_Col_mMS_r2 (SPADES assembly) (version 2) | ecosystem: Host-associated > Plants > Roots > Endosphere...
TGCCAAACTCAACAAATGCCCCCTGATATTTTTAATCCCCAGCTCAAGAGCCGAGGAGATTCCCCCCCCCCCCCCCCAACAAAACCACAATGACAGTCGAAAGTGATACTGTGGCGGGCGCTACAATCGAACTCCTTGAAGCCCGCCTTCACCGTCTCTCCTACCTCCTAACCGGTAACTCAGACTGGATAGGAATCCCCAACACACCATCAAAGCCAACCTCGCACGACGAAACAATTTCACGACGTCTATCCAGTCTAGAAAAAGAATTACAAAAACTAAGCAAATCCGTCCCCGCCGTACGAGAAATCATTCAACTCCGTACGTTTCTCCTTCAATCCCCTAGCACAGAAACCCCATCCCCATACGTAACAAAACACACCAGCTCCATATATACTAACAAAACTCAGACGATCAAAATCAAGACCTCTTCCACCCAACAGATCCAACCACAATACCAGAAGGCCTCACGCCAGAAACCATTTCCGCAATCGTTCTCTCCTACGCCTCCGCCTTCCCGGAAACCGCCTCAAGACTGACATCTCTAAATGACCTCCCTATTCCCGATGCGCAGAGCTCCGCAGCTCTAATCGAGCTCCAGCCGGGATTAGATCGAGCAGCGCAGAAACAAGCGGAGCAAGCGGCGCAGATTTCGGAATTGAGGATTCGTACCGCGCGCGTCTTGCAGCGGTGGTATGAGGTCGGGCTTGTGGGGAGTGGGGAATGTTGGGCTGAGTGGGAGGGTAGACTTGAGGGTGTTGAGAGGGAGGTTAGGAGGAGGGAGGTTTTTAAGGAGAGGAGGGAGAATGAGATTTGAGTGAGTTTTTTTGAGACTTGATGGTGAGATTGGATTGTTGGGAATGTATAAGGTGGATTGGTTTGGACTGGTTTAATTTTATGATATCCCTGAGTTGGCGTTGAATTGGATTTACTTCCAGTATTGGTACTTTGTCTAAGTATCAGTAGGACATTCAAATCACTGAAGTCAATTGAAGCAAAAAGAATGTCATTCTTGGTAGTATTGACCTCGGATGAATGTCATAAGCTTGATGTTTTATCTTGGATGGCCCAGGACTGTGCAAATGTATCACATGTAGTAGGTCTAATTATGTGAGGATCGATCTCGACAGCGCTCTGTCACATACCGATGGTCGGTTAAATGAGATCATGTCAGATAGGAAACATTCCAGTGAGGTCAATTGGAATGCTGGAGACAAAATACCCCGGATTCTTGGAGGGGACCGAGGTTGAGACCGATTCCAACCTTGGAAGAGGGCAAATTGAGTTTGGAATACTAGTATACTATCAGGATTGAATACCACTGCGTGGAATGATGTAGTATAATCAACGCATTAGGTATCCTGGACATAGTAGGTATTAAGTGTTTATGTATGATGGGTGGTCAGTAGGAGATACGTGCGATCTGAGTGGGGCGTGGGGAGTGGAAGCGCCGTAGCGTGACCTTCAGTACTACACTACTCCGTTTTCTGTTGACTAACTAGTACCTAGTACAGTATGTACAAGAGTGTAGTTGACTATATCCACAGTAATACTAGCACACAGTATAGTGAAAATTCACCGTGATTTCTACTAATCGAGAATAGTGGAAATGCCCAGATTGAAAGCATTCTGGGAGCCCACATACAGTATCAAGTGGGTGACACAATCGGATTCTAGACCAGATGCAGGTCCACATGTATCCCGCTGTGGCAAGGTGGTTCGGTACTGTGTAATTATACAAATTATCCGTGGATCTAGTCTGTTCTCTTCTTCTCTTCTCTATACCATTGGTATTGTGCTGATATACTACTAATACTAAATGCCAACTAACTGGATATTTATTAGGACAAAGTACATACTGCAGTACGTCGGAGCCAACTTGTGCCCGCGTCAGCAAAGCGGAGCCGGTGACTAAGCCGGATATTTATAGTACAGTACACAATAACTGAGTACATAGTAGACTACAGTGTTAACATTATACCGTATGACACTCATTGTGTAATAAAATATAATAGTACTCAGTCTACTCAGTGTACTCAGTGTACTATGTATAAGTATTAAACTGTGAAATGTAAAATTAATATCAATTCCAAGCAAAGTGGAGGCATTCCCTCCACTTGAGTCTCGATTCCAGGGGAAAGTCTGTGTGTTTTTTGGGGGCGGCCCACTTTCTGCCTGCTTTCTCACTTTCTTCTCTTCTTTCTCCTCTCTCTCTTCCCCTTCCAAACTTCCTTCACCAACTTTCAACTCTCATCCATTCATTCCTTTCTCCAGCCTGGTGCTGCGTCTTCATCTTCGCATTCGTGCTGAAATTCTCTCGTTTTTATTTTCCCTCGACTTTCTCACTTCCTCCTTTCCTTTGGTCCAATCCACCAAAACATACCCAATACCCCTTGGTAGTTACCCGGTGGAAACCCACGTCTCTTGTCTCACCATAAAGAAAAAAAGGAAAAATAAAAAAAAAGGTACGAACCACTGGAAACACCGGCGCCTAACCTTCTTTTCTGTCTTTCTCTTCATTCCTTTTTCTTTACCTCTTTTATTTGATTGTTTCTTTTCTTCCTTCCCCATTATCGCACCGTTAGATCTTTGCGTGTCCATTCCTTCGCGATCGCTCATCTTCACGGGCATCGCTGTCTCTCATTTTCGACCCCCACACGACCGTGTCTCCAGCCTTGTACTAATAGGTATCGGTCCTTCTCTAGACGCCTAATTCAGACAACTGGCCCTCTTCGTCAACGGCGACCTCCGTTATCATATCATCACCCTTGGACCCCTCCGGACTCTGGACTTCCCCACCGCGAAATCCCCGTTGAATCCATTTATCCCAAGCGAGATTTAATCGAATCCGCTTGTCCTTCCTTCATATCAAACATCACATCCTCGCTGTACTATTCACAGAATCAACATCGTCGAGTCCTCACCTCAACCCGCCAAAATGCCCAACTTCCGTCCCAGCAATATCCTGGGCGACCCCTTTGCGCTGGCCACGCTTTCCATCTCTATCCTGGCGTGGCTGATCGCCTTCATCTCTTCCATTATCTCCGATATTCAAACCGATTATCCGAACCTGGACTGGTGGGCGATCGCTTACATGTTCTGTATTAACATTGGCCTGATCTTCGTCTTCGGTACCGACACCGGTAATGTCTATGGTGTCGCCATCGTTGGTTACCTCGGTGCCGCCCTTGTCCTTACCTCGATCAGCGCAAACAACACCGTTTACGGCTCCCATGGTGCCGAACAGGCTGCTGGTGCTGGTTTCATTCTGCTGTCTATGGTCATCATCATCTGGATCTTCTACTTTGGCTCCACCCCGCAGGCCTCTCACCGCGGCTTCATCGACTCCTTCGCCCTGAACAAGGAACAGCCAGGCTCTTATCAAGGCAGCCGTCCGATGTCCAGCGCTTTTGGTGCCCGCCCGGAGACCATGGCCACCAGCAACACTCCTCAGATGTATACCTCTGCCCAATTGAGCGGCTTCGAGACTTCTTCACCCGTCTCCGGATACCCCGGCGGACCCCCCGGTGCCGAGCGCAATTCATCCCAGCCTCGTTTTGGTGGCACCAGCCCTGCTCCCGCCAACGCTGCTGCCCCTGCCGTCAATCCGGATGGAAGCGAAGTGCCGCAACCGACCGAGTATCCGTACCGTGCCAAAGCTATCTACTCTTACGACGCAAACCCCGAAGATGCCAATGAAATCAGCTTCACCAAGCACGAGATCCTTGAAGTATCCGATGTCAGCGGTCGATGGTGGCAGGCTCGAAAATCAAGCGGAGAGACAGGTATTGCACCATCGAACTATCTGATCCTTTTGTGATAGACTAGTTCCTTGTTTTGTGTCATGCCGATATATCTTTTTTATTTCTCTCTGTTTCCTTGATTTTTGCCTATTTTGGAGCTTGCTCTGCGCAAAAATTGCGCCCTTTTGATACCCTTCGGAATCTTCTCTCGACGTGTGTGTGTACTTTTGCTTCCCCCTTAACGTGATGTCTTGATGGCCTCCTCTCCTTACTTCAACGCAACTTTTACTTTCTCTTCCTCCTTCCTTACATCTTTCCTTGGAACGTTGTTTTTTTATTTTTTTTTTATTTTTTGACTTGACTTGGCTTGGTATTTGTCTTTCGTGGGAGTTTTTCCCGTTTTTACCTTGCGCGTTTATGGTTCAGGTGCTATTTGATTGTCATTGGGAATATAGGGTCTCTGCTAATGCTGGATGAGAATGAAATTTCGACTCATAGCATGCGCATATCCTGCTGTTCCCTTCCTTTGCATGAAAAGTCTTGGCGGCAGGTTGTGCTTTAGTGGCATCTGATCAGCCTGGTGTATAGGAAGTCAATGGAGAATGTAATCCAATACTTCCGTCAATCGCCTCTGTGCCTTCAGTGCATCGTAGCAAAGTAACTACCGAGTTGGTCTTTTGAGTCTCTATGAGTTCCACATCGGTATTTGATGTAGACAAACTTCTGATCAAACCTTTTGTCTTTTAAAAATTTATCCTCGACATTTTAAGTCTTGTCCTCATTCTTGTTCCCGTTGAAGCTCGTTGGTTCATTCCACTAAAAACCATAGTTTACCATTCATGACTCGCATCTTCTTCATACTTACGCACGACGATCTCTCACTGACATGCTATTATTACCTGTCAACCTCCACATAATTCTCCGATGTCTCCACACGAAAACTTCAAGCCACATTACTTGAACAGCGTACTACTGTTGCTAGACCTTGTCGAGATCTGTCGGGTAATATATCATTTTAATTATGTTCCACTTCAAGAAAGCAAGAACTGGAGAAATTCGACTTTCTCCAATCGAATGATTCTTCTGGATGCATTTCTCCATCTTTTAGCCCGTCTGGTACTAGTCTCTGTATCTCAACCCCGCAGCTCGGAGGGGAATGACTTATTCAGTCTGTATATACTTAAATATTTCATTCAATATACGTAAATTCAAGCTTTATAGGCATTTCTATGGGTTGTTCAGGCTAGAGCCGGGAGTATATACCATGACCCATAACTTTACATCGACAATTTTCTCCTATACAAGCAGACGATAACTTGACGAATTACCCCAGAGATAACAGAACAAAGCACCTAATAATACATATTACTCCAAACCTGCTGATCGGGGTCTGTCCGCGCTAGCACGTCGTTGTCAAAGTCACCGCTCCTCTGAACATTCATTCCCAATCACGCTATACATCGTCGTGAAAATCAGTGAATCTGGCTCTGTCAATCATTCTTTCTAATTATATCAACCATAAATCTGGTATCTGAATCTTTTTCAGGGCATTTCTGACTAGTTTATCTGATTCAGTATGTCGGATGATAATGTCACTGTCGCATCCAATGTGCTCGGCACGATTGGTACGGTACTCTGGTGCATTCAATTAATTCCTCAAATTTGGTATAATTGGAAACGAAAGAAGACGGATGGATTTCCTGCTACAATGATGTTTTTATGGGCAAGTTGTATGTCCCAAATAGAGCTCGGGCTTGGGCTTGGGGAGATTTGAGAATTGAATACTTTGCTAACTGTTTGCTGATTGTAGGCTCGGTTCCAATGGGGGCTTATTTGATTCTGCAGGTATGATTAGAATTACTGTATGGATGTTATATTGTAATTTGTTTTTCATTTACTCTTGCGAATGTGTCGTCGGGTTGCATGTGTTAACACTGGACTTAGCAAGTCAATATCCCATTACAGATTCAACCGCAGATTTTCGGGTTCTTCTCCCTAGTTAGTTGGGCTCAAGTCTTGTATTATGGACAGTAAGTTATATAATTCTGAAATGTCTTTCCTTCTATTGATACGGTGAATAGCAATTATAGCTGTACTAAAACTACCCTCCTCTGCACCTCCATGGTGCTGCTATTCGGTGGGCTCGAGACTCTTCTGATTCTCACATTACGGGTAGTGAAGAGATATCATATGGTACAAAGATGGTTAGTGGGCTGATACTTCTCTAGATACCTTACAGCAAAGGAATCACTTGGCCTGACCTTGTTGTTGGAATAGTTGCTGCCATTCTCCTAAGTGCTGGTCTCTTACCACCTTACTTTGAGCTGTGGAAAAGGGATGGTCGAGTAATAGGGTTCAGTAAGTCTGAGCAACTCTCTCGAACTACTTGGTGAAGATGCCTGACAGGATAGATTGGGTCTTTCTCTCAATTGATACTCTGGGTGGCCTATTCTCGTTATTTGCACTCGGTAAGATTTCAACCACGGCAAATATGCATATGTGCCTCTGACAAGGTCCAGCTGCCCAAGGAACTTTTGATATCCTCGGAGGTATCATGTACATTCTTGTGTGAGTACCAGCGGTATTCATATACTCAATGAAGCCCTGACCCCACTGACTCTCTCTCTCTCTAGTGTTGTCCTGGAAGCAGGTATCTATATCAGTCATATTGTTTGGCGCATTCGATACCGCAAGTTGCGGAAAGAGGCCAAAGAGACCGGTAAAAGTATCGATGAGTTATTGGCAGCACCATCACAACGAGATAATGCAGGAGAAACGAGGGATTTGGAAGCAGGGATGTTCGACTATGATGGTAGTAAAGAGTTTGAACAGGGTTCAACTAGGGTTCAATCCCCGACAGTACCTTATGTGGAGCGGTCACAAATAGCAGGTGAAAAGTGTTAGTTTCAGCCTTATGGAGGCCTATTTCCGGGGCTGCTATTGAATTCTTGGCTTTTGATATTATCTTGATACTCCAATCTCGTTCTATACTACCCGTACCATATACCCGATGTAAAGCTGCCACAAAACAACCAAATTATGGCATATAGTATAAGATTGTAGCAAAGTAGGACAGAATGAAATCGAATTCCCTCCCTCTTAACTCACTTGGCCCATGCAGAGAATGTTTCGGTCTAACGTGACAATCCCACAGCTCTCACGCCCAACGGGAGATCAGCAGTTTGTTTGGAGGTGCTTTGCCTACACATTTGTGTGACTTGCACGTTCCCCTCTTCTAGTATTCCTCTGTCTTCAACCACTTTCCCCCCCTTATTCACTTGCTCCGTTGAGCAGTTTCTAAATATCACCCTCGAGGAGAAGCAGAAAGAAAAGAAAAGAAAAGAAAACCAGCGTGAGCACTGGTCACTGAGGCCCACACCGTTGTAAACCAGTTGGAGCTAGACCCAACGCCAACCCTGTTTGGGCCAACATCAACATCTCTCCCTCCTTCACCAGCGCCTCAGGACTATGCCTCAGCTTTGAATTCCCTACTCTCCTCGCGGTTCAACATGCCAGAGAGACGTCTATCACGTCTGCTCAAGACAAAGCTGTTGCGACGATCATCAACGCCTACGGTACCCAAAGTGGGCAACGGGGCGGACCCGCCTGGCCACCCAGATCCAACCGCTCACAACTTGAACTCTTGTCCTCCGCATCTCTTCGACTCCGCGAGCGAGAAGACTCCGTACAGTGTTGTTTCCTCTGCAGCAGAGCAATCTTCCGAAGAGATCGGTCCTACATTCGAGCCTGATCGCAACGAGGGAAACACGTCCAAGTCTCCATCCCCTCACGACCCTCGCAAGTCTCCTTCATTGACGTCGCCATCATCTGAACAACAGCCTCAACATCCTCATCACGCGCCGGATCGATCTGCCTCTACTCCACTCCTCACAGATCCCGCAAACTCTTTGTTATATACACCTTTGACAGAAGAGCCACCCTCCCCTCTCCAGTCTCCAGTCTCGACTCCCCAGCATTCCGACGATACTTCCTTCCAGTCCGCGATAGCTAAAGTTCGAACTCCGGCGCCTACCGACGTCCAATTGACTCCGACTCTCGATACTGTAGCTGAGAGTTCCACAGCCGATCCTCGGCCGGCTTCATCCTTCTCCCCTCCTGCGTCCGGCAAGCGCCCGAGCATTGCTGTCCGCCGTCAGTCTCTGCTTCCAGCCTCTCACCAACCCTTGATCACAAGCCTTTACGAACAGAGTCTTTTCCACGGACAGATCGATCCGCAATTCGCCCACGTCCCCGTGGTAGCTAACGAGATGGTTCAGCGTCGGGTCTGGATTAAACGGCCAGGTGGCTCCGCCACCTTGGTCCCCTGCTTGGAGGATGCTGTGGTGGATGAATTGCGCGACCAGGTGATCATGAAATTTGCCAACTCACTTGGAAGGACTTGGGACTCTCCAGATATAGCGATACGGATTACCCCGCGCGAAGGTTCAAATCGACAAGCTACTCCAGAGCGTCTACTCAGTCCGGAAGAATCCCTGGCATCAATTCTGGACACGTACTATCCGGGTGGTCAAAAGATAGAGGAGGCATTGTGGATTGATGCACCCACGCGCCGAACACCGAGGCCTTCTCCACGCCACTCGATGTATCGTCATCACAACCCGGAGCCTGGTGAGCATGGCGAGTATTTCCCACTTATGCCCGCAAACCCGACACAAGCACCCACCCCGCCCACACATTCGAGCAACGGACTAGCCGGCACCCACACCCAGTCAATGTCAATACTCACAACTGGTGTGGCTCCTGCCCTACCTTCGCCTGGCAGAGGGGGGTCTCGACATCATCGCCGGCCACCTCTCCAACGGCATACCACCAATTCGCCAACAATTTTGGGACAGGGCCCTACCGTTAGTGTAACAGGTATGTTCATATGTATCTTATTATCTTGTTAGACATGTATCAATTACTAATTCCTAGCAGAGGCTGGAATATCTCCTCACTCTCAAGCTGCTCCACAACCACAGCAGAACGTGCCGACGCCGCCAGCACCGGCTCCTGATTCCCCTCAAACCAAGACACACACTCCGCCCGCACCAGTCACATCGCCTCGGGCATCAAGAAAGTCTAAGAATGCGTCTTCGCCCGGAGCAGCATTCGGGGGATTGATTGATGGAACAGTGCCTCCTATCAATGTATTGATCGTCGAAGATAATATTATCAACCAAAAGTTACTCGAAGCGTTCATGAAGCGCTTGAGTGTACGTTGGAAATGCGCGGCCAATGGAGAGGAAGCAGTGCGCAAATGGCGTCAAGGTGGATTCCATTTGGTCTTGATGGATATTCAACTGCCTGTCATGAACGGACTGGACGCTACCAAGGAGATCCGCCGACTCGAACGCCTCAATGGAATTGGTGTCTTTCCAAAGAATGCTTCAGGTCGTTCCAGTGTCTCAAGTGCAACCGCGGAGAGGAGACCAGGTCTACATCGTACAGTTAGCGAAGAAGATACTCTGGCTGATCTGTCTTTGTTCCGCAGCCCTGTTATTATTGTCGCCTTGACAGCAAGCAGTCTGCAGAGCGATCGTCACGAGGCCTTGGCAGCCGGATGTAACGACTTCCTGACTAAACCAGTTGGGTTCCCATGGTTGTCCCAGAAGGTCACTGAATGGGGCTGCATGCAAGCTCTGATCGACTTTGAAGGCTGGCGGAAATGGCGTGGATTTTTGGATTCCCCTCAGTCTTCCTCGCCCAGCCTCGATAGTGCAGCTAGTCCCATGCAGACAGGTCAGCGCAACGAATATGTCACAAAACAAGACCCTGCCTCCCCATCGACTTCCCGACATACCAAAAATAAATCATCACGCCATGATCCATCTAGGCCTCATCTTCCACCGGGCGCCGACATTTTACGCGAGGACTCTTGGGGCAGTGGGAGTGGTGACACTGCGGAATCCTCCATCCCAAGTCCAGATACCATGCCCCCTGAGGCCGAAGGGCAGGCTGTGATTGATACTGCATCTACATCAAATGAACAATGACCATCATTCAGCCTTTAATAATTGAATGATGATTAAATGCCCCCCTTTCGAAGGGGATTTTCCATATGTCTCGACCCTGTCTTTCCCATTGGATACCCTTATAGCAACAACATATTCACTTGTGGTCATTTGCGACTAATAGCGTCGATATTTACGTTTCTTTTCTTTACTTTGGGTTTTCATCTCGTCACGTCCATTCTGTGCATTCATTGCGTGCTTCGAACATGTATTTCCTCATATTTCATCTCATCATGTCAACCGTACACACATATTGGAAACACGTACACGAATTATTTGCTCCATATATGATCTATCAGTGTCCAGATTTCCTTGGTTTACTATATTATCCTTTTCTTATCAAGCGGAGATACTGGTCTTCCTTGCTATGTATTTATCAAATGAATCATTGGAGCAATCCATTTTACAGACATCCGTTGGGCAAGACGAGTCTTGAACATCGCAGTAAAGGCAGATATAAATTACCTAATTCAATAGGTATTGAATGGAGGCTGATACAGCTGATACTCTACTTGTCTCACAGTTCTACCACAATCTTCACACAACTGACTCCAGACTTCAACTCATCCAAAGCCCCATTAACAGATTCCAAACCACCCTTGATCACCTTAGCATAAGGACTAGGAACCACTTCCTTCGCAGCAAGCTTGCTTTCCAACCACTTCACAAGAACCAATCGAACTCGTTTCCTCAACTCATCCGGGTCCAGAGGGGGATACACAAAAGCAGACTCAATACCATCAGGAACCTTCAATCCGGGGTCCAAAATCGGTGCAATCGCGAACTTCGCATGATCACTCCCTCGTAGTGCATCAAGTGTATCAACCGCCAACTGCTGGTCACCTATAGCATGATACCCGATACGAATAGTAACACCATCATCTTGGGCGGCAGAAACAATCTGATTCAAAGCATTCACATCCTTATAATCAAATACCCGTTTCGCACCTAGACCGAGAATATACTCATGATGTCGTTGACTAGCCGTCGCGTAGATCGTGAATCCCATCAGTTTAGCTGTCTGTACAGCTAAAGTGCCCACACTACTCGACGCCCCCCAGACAAGCACCCCTTCACTAACACCCGTTGAAGATGTACTGTTAGTACTGGTACCAGTACTTGTAATACTGGTTGGCTCAAGACCCGCCCAAATCCATCCATTCCAAGCCGTAATCACAGCAAGTGGGAAACAAGCACCCTCGATAAAAGAATATGACTCTGGAAGCACAGACACAGTATCTTCCTTGACGAGAACTCGTTCCTGAAACGCGCCGTAGTCATTTCCCGGCGTGAAGAATGTACTCGCTAGAGCTACCACGCGGGTTCCTATCTTGAGAGCAGATCGTGTCGAGGATCCGGTTTCTATGATGATCCCTGCGACGTCTGAGCCTAGGATTGTCGGATATTCGGTTATAAAGGCGCCTGTATCTCGTTGGTAGTGGTCTACTGGGTTCAATGCTAGAGCGTGGACTTCGATGAGGAGCTCGTTTGGACCGGGTGACGGCGTTGGTCTGTTTGTTATCGTTAATGCTTCGCCTTTTTGGGAGGTTATGGCTGCTTGGTGGGTTTTTAACATGATTGTGGGATGGAATGATGATAATAAGATCGTTTCAGTTGGTTTATGAGGTAGTCTTGTGCTTGAGGTTTACACGGCAAGGTTTCTTCGATTCGTAGAGTATGAACGTCGAGTTTGCCAGTAGGGGGCAGTTTGTCTGACATTTAAATCATCGATACTACCTGGGTAATAAGGTACATTGATAGTAAATGTACATTTCAACTTGAAACTGATTCGGTGATTACGGCGATTACTCTGGTCTTTCGGGGTTTATATGCGTATCTCCATCGCCCCAAGGAATCCTTCAAGATACTAGGAAATTTTTGCACAGGGCGTAACTTATCATCCAAGCTGCAAAAGATCAATTCAATGGCCTTTGTTCAAGTATAAGGAGAGAGGTTCTTGTACCCTCGACGGTGCCAAGGACATTGATGCAGATGTAGTAGAGTAAGCGGGACGCCTGATTTGAAATCTATGTATTGGGGTACATCGCATTAGAGTATCTTCATGCTCGGCTTATTTGGACATCAAATCCGCCTTCTCACTTTCAAGCTGGATATGCTCCCATATACTGATACTAAATTCACAAATACAGAAATGATCACTATTTTTGAGATCTCATTTTTTTCGTGAAATGTCGTTTTCACGCTAATATCCACACTGAGGCATAGAAATGACGATCCCCGATTTTGGCCCCAACAAAAGACTTGCACAGAAGAAGGACCAAGGGGGAATAGGGTCCTCGTCTATGTATAGTGAAAGCTGAATCCTCAATTTACGCCAGGGATCTTAAGATTGTAGGCTGCAGCCTGTCGCACAACTCTATCTAACAGGATCCGATCAATTGCTGATGAAGTGTATGTTTGTAAGTTCGATCAATCGTAGGTTATCCTGGTAATCAGCTATATATCTCTTGACTCATGATATAGGATAAGCTCGATTACACACTGAAGAAGGATTAAAATATGGGGCTCAAAAAGAATAGGATCATTAACGTTAGAGGTTACTGAAGAAGGCGATTTTAGGGCCTAAGGATTTTTCGCCGATTTCAACACACGTTTGCTTTGCACCTGATCAGCCGCTTGGTATATAAAATGGAAATCATGAGTCAACCATTTTAAGTTCATGACGAAATATTCAAACCGACAACAACCAGAAGACCTCCAATTCAAGTTCAATTGTTTGTATGTGTACGACCTGAGTTCAAAGTATAGCGCAATGTTTCTCCAGATCGGGGCTACAGCTAGGGCCCCCAAAAATACATTGACCCAATCATATAGCATGATGGTTGTCAAACTAAATGAGCGACAATGTATCTGCCAAAACGATTATGATCGACTCCTCTTAATTCCAATTTAGAAGGTATCTGACATCCACAAGCCACGCTAATAGGCCGTAGTGCTTATTTACGGGGTCCACCACCCAGACCCTTAGAGGCTTAAGGGTCTCTCAGTGGCTTGAAGCTCCGTCAACGGGCATCTTTAAATTATTGTCAATTTGGACTGAAGAAACGAGATCTTCAGGGGGATGGCGATTGAGAATTCGTCAGGACCACATGCAAGATGAACGAAAGACTAAATAATTCGAGTACCAAGCTGGAAAAATCCTGCTAATTGGCCCGGGATCAAGTTCACGCTCACATAAGACCTATCCAGATTCTGAAGAACACTTGCTGATCAGTGTACTACAAGTGACTTGGCATAGATCGTCAGACCGTGCTTGGCCCCGCTGAAAAGCTGTGCTAATTTCTGCCCCCATTTGAGTGAGCCTAGCTTTCTTCATGGAGTGAACCAATCTTCCACTCCTAAACTCCCCGACCTACAAAAAGAATCATGCCTTTAGACACTCGAAAGTGTTATTTTCCGCACGGTAACTCTGCTCCGGGCAGTTACCCCTGCACTTCAGACGAAATCACGTCCTGCTGCGGGAAAAGCAGCATTTGCCTCTCCAACGGATACTGTTTAGACACACACCAGCCATATGTTCTTTCTCGAGGGGCATGTACAAGTGAGAATTGGGGCGCTGGATGCCCGACCCACTGCCGTGAGTTTTCTGGTCCACATCCCTTGTGGGGATATCCGGGGAGTTGATATATGTTGAGGTTCATGTCTGCGTAATGCTAACAAGATGAAAAGAGGATACCTTTGACGATATCGGCGCATCTATAATCAACCTTTCCTTTCTGAATGGAACATCCAAATATTGCTGCGGAACCCCTGTCATCGATGGAGAAAATATTGTTTGCCCGTTTGGAAAGGATAGCTTCGAACTCGACGATGCCGAGATTCTTGCCGGGCATGCTGCCCTCGCCAATGTCACCACACTCTCAGCTTCAACAAATTCCTCTGCCACTTCACCCTGTCCGACAATCACATCAAGCCCTTCCTCCTCATCAAGTGGGTCACACGATGTCGCCCTTGGGGCTGGACTGGGCGTTCCACTGGGGGTCATTGCGCTGGTATCGTTGGCATGGGGATTCATGGAAAGAAGGAGAGCCAATAAATTAAGCAGACAAGTGAACAATTCCATTGCTCCGGCCACGGGATTCATTGGCAGCCCTATCAATTCTCAGGTACCGGCAAAGACCGTGAGTTCTGGGCCCTCGGAGCTCGACGCCGGCCGACGCATGCCAGAGTTGGAAGCAAGGGATTGAGGGATAAAGTTGCAGGATATAATGAGATACCCAGGATATACTTTGTACCTATAATCGCGCATGGACAGTAATATGATTGAAGAATATTTCTTAATTGTTTGTTTCTAAAATTTGAAGGTTGACTCGAAATTCTGGGTAAATAGGAACAGTGCTTAATTCAAATTCTCAGAATCTCAATTATGTTGAAGTTGGCAGTGCATTCACAAGCTCAAGACTTATACATCGCCTAATTTAGCCAGGTTTCAAACCTGATCGATGGCTTGCACTAATCTGTCGTGGGACATTCTGATGTAGAGCCTAGGCGCATAAATGACTAGTGCAAATGACTTTACTTCGAAATTTGCCAATGGCTAAAGCTCGATGTTGTGCAGAATGTCCCGAATATTCCGGGCTTGTCCTCGTGGCTGGAAATCGCCCCTCCCGAGGGGAATTTTATAGATGTTACCCAGAGACTGAATGGATGGAATGCAACGGCTACAACAAGTTGAATTGGAAGGCTCACAATGTTCTCTATAAAATCTTAGATGTATCCTATTCTCATACCGGTAGGACTAGGACTTTGCACAAGAAACATCTGTCAGCCTCGTGTTTAATTCCCCATTGACGTGTTGATCCAAGTCGATCACGCTGATCCATTTTCTTTGATATCTTGGCTGTGCAGATCGTCACTTCGATTCTCACGACCATGACCCGATTTCTAGGATGTCGTGGCAACAGTCTCAACATCGTGGCCATTCTCGGCGTGTTAATGCCTGGCATCCTGTCCGTTGGTTTTAACGCCGCTTCACTTGGTGGAGTATTAAGCTTCTCAAGCTTTGAGGCGCAATTTCCTGAAATTGATGTGACACATTCGACAAACTCTTCTCATACTTCGACTTTACAAGGAACAGTCGTCGCTGTTTATGCGATTGGTGGTTTTATTGGAACCTTCTCTTGCATTTGGATTGGTGAATTTCTTGGTCGTCGGCGTACTATTATGGTTGCTTCCATTGCCCAGATCATTGGAGCTGCTCTGAATGCCAGTGCCTACTCGTTGTCTCAACTTATTGTCTCGAGGCTGACAATTGGAGTTGGGACAGGCGCTATCTTGGGCACAGTACCTCTTTGGCAATCTGAAATTTCGCCTGCACATAAGCGTGGCACGCATGTTGCCACAAAGGGAATCTTTTCGGGCCTTGGATCTGCTCTTGCGCTGTTCTTGGAATTCGGAATGTCTTTCATGCCTGGAAGCATCACCTGGCGGCTGCCATCTGCATTCCCTATATTTCTATGCTCTGTGATCCTGGGCTTCATGTTCTATCTTCCCGAGTCTCCTCGCTGGCTTCTTTGTCACAATAGGACTCTGGAAGCTCGTGAAGTTCTAGCTGCCCTGACCGATACAAGCATGGATAGTGATGTTGTTGAAAGCCGGATCAGCGAGGTACGGGCCTCTTTGGATTTGGCTGGAGGGAAAACATCTCTTCTACAAGCTTGTAGGGCAGGATCGCAGAGAACCCTAAATCGAACGTTGTTAGCTGTTGGAGGCATGCTTTTTGTCCAGCTTACAGGTTCAACCGTGACTACATTCTACAGTAAGACTCTCACATTACCACTGCAGATAATTCGGTTTATTGACCTCTTTTATTACAGCTACCAAGATTTTTGAGGAGGACCTTGGCCTGAGTGAAACGACATCTCGCCTCCTTGCAGGAGCCTATCAACTTGTTGGACCCATTGGTGGAATCTTCTCGGTCCTAACCATCGAAGCTTTTGGTCGACGCAAGTTGATGATGCTCAGTGCAACGGGGAATACGACCTGTCTAGCATTAGTCGCCAGTCTCGGGTCGCAAGCTACGAACGTCTCACTGGCACACGCTGCTGTATTCTTCCTATTTCTCTTTCACTTCAGCTACATTATTGGCTTTGGAGGAATACCCTACCTCTACGCAACCGAAGTCGCGCCCCTTCATCTCCGAACAACGATCAATAGTTTCAGCATCAGTATGTCGTGGGCTTTCAGTATACTGATTGCCAATGTGACCCCAATAGCATTCGACAAGATGGGCCAGAAATACTTTTTCATTTTCGCTGCGTTCAACGCGACGATAGTGCCCTTTGTCTATTTCCTGTTTCCCGAGACATCAGGGCGCGAGCTCGAGGAGATTGATGAGATTTTCACCATTTCCAAAGGCCCATTGGATGTTGTTAAGCAGGCAAGGACCATGCCAAAACGTGATTTGAATGTCGATTCCGTGCAAGAAAAGTTCAAGTCTGATCTTCCGTTAACCCCTGTATAAAACAGACTGTTTGTTCCCTTGAGTGAACTTTGGAATTTATTGCATGGAGCTAGTATAGAGATAAATGAAGATAATTGGGTTGATAAGTTTAATGATGCGAAATGAAAATAATAATGATTATGTTCCATAAAACGAAGCCGATGAAGTTTCGGCCTTGCTGCAGAATTTATATGATAGACGACTGATCTAATGGCGACATTTCCAAAAAGAACTACTAGTATAGAAATAACCTTGGTTTAAGATTATATGAGTCTCAGTTTGCGGAATTTCAAGCTCTGTTCTTGAGGTCCTGGTCAATCTGCTTCGCCATTTGCAAGCATTCCTCGTCACGCATATTGAGAGTGAAGAGTTGAATAGAGCATGGTGCACCATCAAGTACGTCAAAGTTGTCTGCACGATGAATTAACTCATGAATTCTTACAAGCGTCCGAGGTAAACCTTGGGACTCACATTCCGGTCCAACTTGATGCTCTTTTAGCTCATATTTCCCAGTTGCATCCTCTGCATTCACATGTCCAAACGGAAGGATACACGATGGGAACTAAATTGTCAGAATTCACTTTTTAAAAAAGTTCTCTGCGTATTACAAACGAAGGAACTCACATCAAGGGCATTCAAGAATGCAGTATAAGGAGGTGACCCGAAAGTATCATGTTCGACTGCAGTACTCTGAGCAGGGGGAGCTATGCAAATGTCAAGGTCATTTGTGAGCCATAGTTTCCTATAACTCTCTCGCATCTCAGCTTTAAGCGTATTCAAAGCGGCCAACTGCCCCATTCTATCTAATGAACTTGTGCCGGAGGCTGGCGCAAGATACTTCTTGAGCTTTTCACCCTGTCGGCCAAGATGGCCCAGGGCTGGAACTGGGGGGTCTCCAGATGATTCCAGAAGATTTCTCGCAGCCGGGTCAAGCGCGAAGGTACCGAAAGCAACACTATTTGCCTCCATAATATGGCATTCTTCAGAGTCGAGGGGAATGACAGTATGTCCTTGTGATTTCAATATGCGAATTGCATTGACCAGAGTCCTCTGAACAGGAGGTTGCAAAGGAAAGTTAGGGCTCTCGGGAACAATTCCAATTCTTAATTTCTGCTTTATGGAGACCTGTCTCCACGGAATATCCAAGATGGTAGAATCATAAAGAGCGGGGCGAGCCTCAAAGAGGGTTTTGAAGAATGTCTCGATACCATCTAAGTCCAATGAAAGTGGACCTGCACAGGACAGGACAAACTTCATTCCACTGGTGGTGCAGACACGCATTCCTCCGTTTGGCACCCTTGCAGCGCTAGGTCTGAATCCATAAGTTCCGCAGCATAGGGCAGGGATTCGGACAGATCCTTAACTCTATTAGTACCTCGTCTAAATTGCACTGCTGCGTCGAACACTTACCACCGATATCAGTTCCAACGCCTAATGGAGAGCCCCGTAGAGCAATCAAAGCTCCCTCGCCACCACTTGACCCGCCCGGACCAAGTAATGTATTTCGTGGGTTAAGAGTTCGCCCAAAAACATTATTATGAGAGTCAGTTGTCTGATAAAATGGAGGTTAGAATATTGAATCAGAGGGTATCCAGGGCGAACTTACCATCATGGTTTGAGGCACATTAGTTTTAACATAGATGACCGCTCCGAGCTTCAATAGGATTTCCACAAGAGGAGAGCTCTCTGATGATACCTCGTCCATAAAGGAAAACATGCCGATGATAGCTTGGGTTCCTTTGTAGTGGAAGTTGTCCTTGATACTGATCGGAAGACCATGAAGCGGACCAGCTAGCTGGCCCTGAGCTCGTAAGTTATCCAGATATTCGGCTCTTTTCTGTGCCTCTTCAAACATAGTCTCTGTAAGACAATTGACCTATCCAGCCGGGTTAGCAATGAACGTGAGTCTATCCAGTGACAATGTCCCTCTCTTACCAACTGTTGCGCAACTGCTGCACGCTTACAATAAGCCAATGTCACCTCAGCGGAGGTCAAATCTCCTCTCGCCAATGATGATAGAAGTTTGGACACCGTATAGTTCTCAGTGATGTCCAATTCTCGGTCTGAAAGAATGCCTGATTTGCGGATAGCTTGCTCTTGAACGAGATCGGTTTTATGTTCTGCCAATGGGGTCTGGAAATTATCCCAGAAGCTGCTGGGAATCCTCCATGCTGGTTGGATTTTCTGAAAGCATTCTTGTTGTTTCTTGGCTACTCTTTCTTGCCATGGGATGTTTGCACCGACAGATGCCATATTGTTCTTTGTTGAATGGATTGCTTGAAAGTTGGGACCGTGGAGAACAAACAACCTTAGGATAGTAACAAATCAATTTAGTCTCGTCATGAGTTAGCGTACTTCCACCAGATATATGGTCTGGTAAGTGTGAGGGGTAATGTCCTTCGTATCCAATATCCAATCAATTCCAATGTTACATTTGAACATTGACTCAGACAGTATTGACTTGGATGCCTCGGCTGTGAGTGGAGACAGGCGGGGTTGAGACGTTGTGAATTGACCATCGGATTCGTGCAAAATCCTCCGAGTCGTGGCGTTTACTTCATATGTACATAAAATGCCCCCGTTTATTATTATAAACTAAAGAAAATTGGCGTTATGTGGCCGAAGGAACATAGAATGTACGTCGGATGGATAGGGCAAAGTTTTGATGCCGCTAGGCACCATCGAATAAAACTGGAATCACATATCAAATTTGAAATGATAGAATACAGTAAGACAAGGCTCGGAAGTGGGGACTGTCTCAATTTGCGTGGAGTTGGAATAAATCATTGTTATTGCCTATCCATAAATTTCTTCGCATTTAATTGTTGATATAGCTCATTTCAGCCTCAAATTGCGCTCTCGCTTCCTGTCTTGCCTTGAGATAACATTAAAAATGGTCTATCACAAGTTGGAACGCGTCTATAAAATGATATTGCCTCGTGGAGATTTTGAAACTGTTGAGCGACAGCCAACCCTCCAGGTGCTTTTTACCTACGCTCATCATCTTCTCATGGGGTATGTCCGGTCGTCCGTCTCATTCACAAGATCTCGAATCTAAACCATCTACCCATACTTGTAGAAGTATCGTTCTATGGGCTCTTTTTGAATTGATACAACTTACCACTTCAATTGCAAATTGTCATTACTATGCCGGGATAAAAATTCCAATCCTGGATTTCTTAGCCACCTGGGTAAGCGATTTCGTGATAATTATGTGGCCAGTGAGGAATTTTCTGCTCTATTTCGCGAAGAGAGCAATTACACCGGTGTAGGTCGAGGTTTTGCTTGATTTCAGTGGCGATCGATCGTTTTTGGTGGCATGGAAATTATTCGGGGCCAAAATACGTTCGGATTGTGAAATTTGGGGATGGCATCACTCAACATCATCCATCATTTTCCAAGCGAGTATATTCTGAAGCCATTGGAGGATTCAAAGATGTCTCGTTGAGCTTCAACATCAACCCCTAAGCCTATCAAACGAATTTCTTCTAATGGACGAGCCTCCACTCAATCTCAACGATCGGACTTCGGAGATCATTTTGATAAATTCCGAGCCGACCAGTGAACTCTGCTTACGCTGTGTCTCCAAATATATCTGGAGTTTTTGAAAACCTCATTCTCCATTCTATTTCATCTTCAATTGGTGGTGATTGTGTGCTCAATACATCTCGTCTAATTGTTCCATGAAGATAAAAAACGACTTGTATTGATCGTCATGTCCGAGTCTTCATCAATTGCCACTCTCCCGGCTGAGAAAACATTCACTGCTTACAGTCAAGAGCAAGGCAAGGCATATGCCCAATCTCGCCCTGATTATCATTTTACAGTGTATGAAACTATTCTCAATCATCACAAAACGAGCGGTGGTCTGCTCGATACCATTCTCGATGTTGGCTGCGGACCAGGCAACGTTGTTCGTGCATTCAGCCCACACTTTTCTCATGCAATTGGCCTAGACCCTTCAGAAGGCATGATGGCCACTGCTCGGTCGTTGGGTGGTCTCACTTCTACATCCGAGCAGATACGATATGAAGTCTCAACGGCCGAAGACCTTGGGATAAATCTTCCACAGGCCATCCAGGATGCCAGTGTGGATCTCATCACTGCTGCAAATGCTGCCCACTGGTTTGATATGTCTCGCTTCTGGGCTAGTGCGGCTCGTGTGCTCAAGCCTGGAGGAAGTGCTGCCCTGTGGACAAGTGGGAGAAGTAGTATCCATCCGTCAGTGCCGGGTGCTACAATTCTACAAGATATCATGAACCAGATAGAAGAGAAGTACCTCAGGCCGTTTTTCGAACCGGGTAATCTTCTCACTCGCTCTCGGTATACTAGTCTACCACTTCCATGGACTTTGGAGCAACCCATCTCCGAGTTCGACGAGAGCACGTTCTTTCGCAAGGATTGGGATGTTGACGAACAATTCTATTCGCTTGAGCCAGAACTGAATATGGATATGTTTGAGAAGATGATAGCAACGTCCAGCCCGGTCACCCGCTGGCGCCAGGCTCATCCGCGTGATGTTGGCACCGAAAATGACGTGGTCAGGATTTATCGAAGAGCGATTGAACGCCACTTGAATGAGGCCGGAGTGGAGAAAGGAAAGGAAAGGATCAAGGGAGTTATTCATGGTGCGGTGCTCATTGTGAAGAAAAAATAAGAAAACCCATGTCGGATGTCATTTCTTTGCTGTTCTCCTCCTCTATTTTGTTTAGCCACGGATGGTTATCTTTGAATGTTTACGTATAATCAAATAGATACTCAATTATGGAGCGCATAATCTGCTTCGTTGACTGTGTCAACCCTGAAATTGTCTTTACGATTTTATTGCTGTGAGTGTCGCCAGTGGATATCAATTGTTGACAGCGGACCTAGATTCCATAGTAAAGCTTCCAATACAAGTTGAAAACACCCCAAAATTGGTCATCAAAATGCTCTTGTTCAAGTGGAGACGACCTCCGAACAATTTGAAGTGAAGGGCCCAGGCCAGTGGTATGTACTGTGGAACCATCTTGTCAGCATCCTCGATGCATTTTTAGTCGCATCAGCCCACGAAAGCCCCAATCTATCGGCTTGGCGTTGGGGGCAGATTCGACGTCAGGGGTACTAACAAAGCGTATTCAATTAAAGACATAATTTGCATCTTCAGTGACGCTGCAATGTACTACAGAACTAATAATAATATGAGGAAGAGGGTTCGAAATTCGTCTATCGTTTATATTCGTAAGTATTATACACGGCCTTAAGAATGGCCTCTTTCTATAGATGCTCTTTTGCCACTCGACGTGACCCCTCTCCATCATCAGTATCTGCAGTCGTAGTAACCTCGAACGTGCGATGGATACCGACTTCCATTTTTGCTGAACTTCCATGATCTGAAGTCAGTCTTTCCTCACTGCTCCTCGGACTGGAGGGTTGCGGCCACGAATTTTCCATGTCTCTTTGGCTCTCGATATTTGTCACGACCACAGCTAATTTATCCGGTCTCAATTCATTCCTCCCATTCGTATCTAGCGAGCCAAGTGGCATTGGTCGTTGTCCACTGGCCCTAGCTTGGCGTGATCCTGAGATCCTAGGGAACCCAGATGAGTAGTCTGGGTCGGAGCGAGAGCCCATGATTTTGCGAAGGAGAGGGCGAAGGGTTGCGAGGCTTCCGGCCGTTATTCCGAGACCGGCTTCGATGTTTGACCAGATAGCGATTTGGTAGGTAGCGTCTATCATCACATTAGTATGTAAATCCTAAATCTTCATCATACCCATCGGAAGTTCTCACAAAGGAATTGAAAGTCGCCAAATGTTTTTACGAAAGGGAATCGAATGATAACAGCAGATGATGCACTAGTATACTGTCAGCTGTGTGTCTCAAGAATAAAATTAACGATAGCCGGGACAATGACTTACATGCAAGCCATGCTGAGAATACCGACTACAGCATATTTCGCCTGGCGTTTCATATGCAATTTCCTCACTAGGAAAATTGGCAGGATTCCAACAGTGAAGTCACATATGGCAGCAAATACACTGTAGATGTACGTCATTGTAATGATGATGTTGATGCTGATGCAGTAGCCTTCGATGGAAGGGTCAAAGGCCAAACGGGTCCAGAAATAAGACAGCGGCTTGCATTGCAGTAGCATCAGGAACATGAATACTAGACCAGCAAGGACGGTAAGGATCATCACAATGTAGAGTATCCATATGTGATGCCTTTTCACTGTGATTCGCATAAGGAAAATGCAGACTGAAATTTTGCAGAAAATCGAAGCAAAGCAGTAGGCAATTTCGCAAAGCCACCAGTACTTTTTTTGGTATTGTCAGAAAGCCAACTTCATTCACCGGTGATCATTCAAAGTCTCACCTTCATAGCCAGGACTCGATTCTCGGGAGTTTCGTTTTCATACAACTGCCCAGTGCCGTGAAGTGTGCCTCCAATCATGCACGCACAGAACATGACATAAAATGCCTATATCAATTAGCCCGAGACCATCAATAAGCCTTTCACCATCGAATGCCAGGGAAAAAGTCGCATACCATTGCAAGCACCATGGAGCCATCGTCCCATCCAAATCCCTTCACAACCCACCCACGCACATAACAGCGAAGCATGACGGTTATACATGCTATTGGCAAAAAGACAGCCGCAACCGTCCTTACTGCCAGCACCCTTTGGTGCTCATCTTCGCTCATCATCCTGGCGACGTGATCGTCTCATTTCTGACAGGAAAGCAATTGTGTGGGGAAATGCGGACTTTTAAAAACCGGATGTGCAGTGCAAGTGGGCACGGAGTTTGGGAGGCGACAACAAGCCGAAGATCCAGAGCTTTCGGCGCGTCAGGGGCGATCTTAGTGTCCCAGAGGCAAGTGATGAAAAGCCCTAAACGAATAGTGCAGAGCGATCGACAAAAGATGGCGCAGGACAGACGTTTTAGAGAATAGTGTACAGACAGTGTCCAATCCCTTTGGTTGACAGCTGCAATATTGTGTTATTGTGTGGGGATTTTCTAACTTGCTGGGACGAGCAATGCATCCGTCATGTACCGAGGCGATACTTTCGAGCCAAAGGGAGCATTAAGAGAGAAACTAGACTCCGCCCGTAAACCCAGTATGGCGTGAAGAGCGATATAGACCCCACAATAACGCGGGACGGTCATCCAGAATCGGCAGCGATTCCGTTGGCAAGTTGCGAACTACTGTCGGGAAATTGGGGTTATCGACAGGATATGTCCCGTGGATTTGGTTCGGAGTCTCAGATTTTTGACAATTGCTTTGTGCTTGGCTGACGAGACGCGTGGTGGGGAACGTCTTTAAGAAGTCGCGATGATATCTGACAGCTGTTTGACACCGCCGAGACACTGCAAGCCCTTCCCTGCTCTCGTTCTCGCGATTGACTGTGGCCAGAAGCACAGATTGTATCTTCCGAGGTTCTCTCTGGCTCGTGATCGACTTGTGATTGCCGGGCCGCTGCTCGAACAGTGGATACTAGCTATTTGTCGTCTAATCAGAGCCTTGTCAAGGAGGGTTTATCTGAAACACGACCGCTTGTTCCCGTCTACGCCGAGTTATACAACCCCTTGTTTCTGCTTAGCATTCCAGCGTTTTCAGGCATCGAGACCGTTGAACACGGAGAAAATTTCCAACCGTCGAACTCTGGAAATTTGATCTTCGAGGCCTGTGCGAAAACAGTAATGTTCAAAATTGGGGATACGAGACTAAATCGATGATGCGCAGAGTGGGACAAGTCAAGATCAGCGGAGACTTTGGATTTCCACTTGTATGTACAAAATGATTGCTGTGGAGCAAAACGAACTTCCACGGGTTTGTAATGCAGTCATAGATAAATGGGTGGGAGAAACTAGCAAAAGAGATGTCCTTGTTTCATGTTATCAATTGCTTTGCTCCAACAGAATATTGAACACTTCCGCAAATTTCCTTGACAAGCCCCAATGGCCAATTCGGTGCAGAAGATCCACCAATCCACATAAAGTGCTCGATTCAGAAGCTTTGGGCTTTGACTTTCGATAGCCATTGGCTTCGAAAAGTAAGGCCTCTCCGTTCATTTTAAGAAGAGAGATCTCTGGGAAATTCATGTCAAGTCCGGTCAAAATGTCCGAAGTATTCCCATCTCTTCCAAACTCACAATACGCATACAAAACAGTCGCTGCCCGATAAATTGCCCTGGGAACATGGATGGCTGGTTCTAGACCCACCGGGATAGCTTGCAATTTTCGAAGAATCAAAACTCCGTGTAAAGCGCAACGCTGAGCTTCCCGAGACGAAGACCATGTATGAAGATAATCGCGATGATGTATAGATTCTTCATGCCCTTCCCTTCCAAGTGCTAATTCCAAACGAGAGATGTCTACCAGAAGTGATATGAACACCGAGTGCCATAAAACCTCTAGACAAAATGGCTCGAAATTAGTGCCCTCGGAGTTAGCACGGATATTTTTGTCAAAGATTTGAATTAACTGGGGTTCAAAGTGCTCCAAAATTTCAATTTGCCTATTACAAGCAAACGAGGCAAGATTTTGCTCCATTATATGAGAACCAATACTTTCCAATCTTATGTAGCACTGGAATCCATCAGGTTCGAATTTGACTTGGTTAATTTCATTCGACCTCAGCGAAGAAGTCCCGAAGAGTGATGTTGGCGAACTTCTACTAGTAATCACTATTTTCTTCCACTGAGTGGCATTTGGCGCCATCCAGAGATCATGTCGTGCTGTCCGTGGAAGCAAATGAGACTCGTATCTCATCAGAGGATGTGTTGAGACGAGTTCAGAAATCTCGGTATCTAAAATAGAAAGACCCGCTGCAACTCTTCTTAGCCATACTAAAATTAGCAGTAATACTAGAACGAAACTACATTTAGGGTGGTGACCAAGTATCTCACCTATTTTGTTCTTCAATTCGAACCCAGGCTTTCCATGCATCCTCTGTGGCATGTGTGTCCAAGATTGTGCTCAAGCGATTAGTCGCTCTGCTGGCGTCAAACATCTTATAGAGACGAGCCCACTGTTTGAATCAGCAATATATCTTTCAGATCTTCTTAGAGACCACTTACCGTTGTGACTGTGCCATGGAATGTTTGGAGAGTGAGAATGTCTCTGGGTTTCTGTTCATATCTGTCTTAGTTTATTTCGAGTCTCCTTTATCTGGCAAGAAAAAAACGGAGTTTACCCCAGAGAGCATTGCAAAGGTTTGCCCAATGAGCGCTGCTTGGGTCATTGCTACGGCCTCTGATTTTCCACTAAGAAGATATTTTTCCCACTGAGTAAGTAGTGACAATGGTTTAGCTCGAACTTGGCCCAAGGTATTTCTTCGGATACAATGATTTCTAACTTACCGATGACAAGATTGCTTTGTTGAGTCTTTCGAATATGATTGACCCTTGTGTCACTGCATAATGTGAACCAACAAAAAGGCTTCCAATAGAACATATTGATAGAAGTAAGAGTGAGCTCTTGGTTGAAGGCCGAAATGTAGGAGCATGCACAATTGGGAAAACCGGGTGAAACCTAGTAAAGAATAATTGAACACAGAGATTCTGGGATAAAATCGAGTCAGCCTCATTCAGATTCAGTTTTACAGGAGGTTGAAATAGGATACCAAGCACTTACCAGGAAATCTGTCGATGGTAATGGCTCCGTTGGAACCCGCTGCTGAAGCCGTTGGAAGAGATTCTGTCGGTATCTCTCATCCAGTTCTGTATTTTCGGCCGTTGTCTCAGGTGTCGCTTGTCCATTGCTATGCGTTCCAATATAGTTGAACCAATGCTGACGCACTCGATCTTCCTTGTAATTACACGAGGTGTCAATTGGTACTCGAAGTGCTGTATCGGTACTGCTCTCATTGGCGGTATAGGCGGGAGAAAAGAGACCAAGGGTATTCTGCATAATGGACGAATTGAATGCATCCAGATCAAAATCCTCGTCAGCTAGCCAAACTGGGGTTTGGGAGTCTGTATGAAATTCTAAAAGTTCGTCCACGTTGGGGTTGAAGAGCTCATTCAATACTGGTAAGGAAGAGATCACCAAAGTGCCCTCTGAATTACTGGCCGAGTCGTGCTGATCGGGAGCTAAGATGTTCGTCGTTGTCTCATTATCAGCTCCAGTCCGAGATAACTGGTTGGTATTGATCTCAAGGGAGGCCAGACTGGTGCTGCCCTGGTCTGTGCCTGTTAATGTCTCTAGAGGGTGTGTTGCTGACCCGAATGTCTGGTCTTCTTTACCTGTGATATCATGGGCTCTCATGTGTCGCAAAAGAGAGTCACTGAATTTGTTGTCTAATGTAAGAAGATTGGCCAGCTTTCTCTCGGGGGATAAACTTACTGACGCGTGAAGGCATTCCCACATACAGAGCAATTGAATGGCTTTTCTTTGGTATGCGAGCGAATGTGTCGAGAAAGATGTTCCTCTTTCGAAAACGACAGGAAGCACCAGGGGCAGATCCGTTGTCGCCGAGTTCGAGCCCGAGTCTTCGGCATTGTCTATTTAGTACAGTGGCTCAGGCAATAATTGTAGCGAAGTGTGAAAGGAGGGTGAAGTTGTCAAACCTGGAGGTTGCGGGACCTCAACTAGACCCCGCATGTTGTCCAAAGGTCCCACATCCACGTTTCCGGCCACGAACTGTCGAGGTTATTTCATTTAACATCAATTCTAGCTCGAAAATAAAGTTAAACGAGGATTACTAGCCTGAGAATTGTCAAAGGACTCGCTTAATACATCATACAGCGTCAAACCCCAGCTATCTTCTTTCCCAGTTGGACATGATTTTTGGGTCCAATATTATAACTTCCTGGTTTAATTTTTTTTTTTTTTTTATTTTTAGGTTAGCTCGCATTTAATAGGGCTCAAATACAAGTTGTATCAGTAAAAGATCATTCCAGAGAATCAAAGACATGTAGAATCCGACATTCAAGGGTTCTTCTTTCAGATTTCGAAGTTCGAATCAAGTTCCAGTCCCCCCTAGTACTTCAATTGGGCCATATCTGCATAAATTTGTAATACTTTATTCTCACTAGGCATCGGCTAATTCGACCAGAAAACTAATTTGAAGATATGGGACGAAAAAAAAATATTCTGTAGCTTTCTGGTATGTCCAGGTTGACTCTTCAAAGTCTGAGCCACGTATATTGAGCGGCAGTCTTTAAATTTATATGCTTCGGATGCTTCTTGGGTCGTGATTAGATTCCGAGTGCATGAAACGATGAGGCAGTTGATTCTAGATCGAAACGATATACTTAAAGTACATATAACCCAAATCAATGAGAGATGTACAATATTTCTTCGCGTATTCCAAGAAATTGAATATTAGACATCAACTATTGTCTGTCGGGAGAATTGCAAAATTACTTCCCAACCCAACGATGGCTCATATCCTGCCGCCTGTGAAAATGTCGATCTTTCTTTTCTTCATTGGCCCAACAATCGAAACAAGGGGTGAAATTGTACTACATACAGCTCCATCCTACCACCACTGGAAATAAGAGCAAGTGATGGGCCAATCTGGCCATACAGATGCTGGTTGAGCCAATTGTTTGGGTATGGCTGCATTATTGATCACAAGCATACGATTCGGTTTTTCAAGTTGAACTTCGCCTCCTAAGACCATTGGTATGATCTATACCTTCAATCATCTGTGCATCGGCGCAACCATCTGATGCTTCCTAATCAACCTAATTCCAATTTCGAGAAGCTTTGTCTGATCTAAAAAGAAACAATGTCTCGAACACTCCTGCATTAAAAATGACTTACAAATACCCACAATCGCCTCCTTGCCCAATCCGGTCTGTAAAAAAAGCAATGCAACACAGGACCACCCTGAATTCCGAGGAAGCCGAAGATTGCTGATCGGTGGAGAGTCTGCGGCAGATCCCTTTCGACTAGTCCTATATCTTAGTGCATTTCCAGATTCAAGGAGTCGAGTTACTCTGCTTCGCAAACTAACACGATAAGGTTTTTAGATCTTGCTCACATGGCAAGTGAAATTCCAACGGATCAAGCCCATGACGGGCGGCTTGATTCTAGTGTATCAACCATCCCTTGTTCCAGCAATGAAGAGTCTCAAAAAGTCACGTTGAAAATGATACTCCTTTCAATATTGGTATCCTGGGCAGCTTGGATTGCAAGTTTTGACACTGGTTTCGCTGGTGCGGTTCTTATCATGCCTTCTTTTCAAAAAGCCTTTGGCGATTGCAAGACAACATTCCATGCGGAATCCGGGAGCAATACGGTGCAATGCAATCTCAGTACCTTACAGCAGTCCTTGATCAGCATCGGTATACTATTTTCTGCCGTTGGTTCTGTCTTTTCTGGAATTTGCGGATCAAAAATTGGTCGAAAGAGTACGATTCTAATTGCCTGTGTCTTCAACGTGATCGGAGCTGCCGGTATGCTGGGTACATCTGGCAATTTCACGGCCTATATTGTCTGCAAATGCATTAGTGGTATTGGCACGGGTCAGCTATATTCATCAAGTCTCGTTTATGGCTCAGAATGTGTCATGGCCAGCAAACGCGGCCTGTTACTCGGTCTCTATAATATCGGCCTTGCCATGGGCAATGTGACAGTAGCAGCAGTATGTGCTGGCTCAGCAACACTAGATTTGAGTGATGATTGGCAGTGGAAAACTCCAATCGTTTGTCAGATTCCTCTAGCTGTGAGCCTTGTTGCGGGCGTTCTTATGTTCCCAGAATCGCCTCGATGGCTCCTCGCAAAGGGGAAAGACGAGTCTGCCCGGGTTTCATTTGGTTCAATCCAATCTCGGGATCCATATTCAAACGAAGTGTCTCAACAATTGCTTGATGTGAAGAAGCACTTAGAATTCGAAAGGACAATGGATAAAACAACTTCTTGGTCGGAAATATACCGTGGTACGAACTTGCGTCGAACAGCCATTTCCGCTTTGATATTGATCAGTCTCCCCCTAACCGGAATTCAATTCATCGCTCTTTATGCGCCCGTTTTCCTCAATGGCGTTGGAATCGATAATCCATATTTGATTAACGCCATAGTCGCGCTATGTATTTTTGGCGGAGCTTTCATTGGTCCCCCTATTCTCGACTATGGAGGCAGAAGATTCGCCATGCTTTATGGTTACAGTCTCATGGCTATCTGTATGCTCATATTCTCTTCGGTGAGCACCGCCCTTGGAGCAGATAATGCGATTGCCCAGAACGTCGTGGTCGCATTTCTCTGCATTTGGGCATTTGTATTTGGTGGATTCGTTGGGTCCAGTACGTGGCTTGCATCGGCAGAAATGCATAGCATTAGGCTTCGCACCTATGGTCAGGCCAATACAACTTTTCTCTACCAGATCTTTGCTTTTGGGGCCACTTTTTGGACTCCGTACATGTTGAACCCTGAATATGGAAACATGGGTCCAGACGTTGGCTATTTCTATTTTGGAATCACTGTTTTCTTTGTGATAATGGTGTTCTTCTTCGTTCCTGAGACATCGCGGCTAACTCTGGAGCAAATTGATGACTATTTTATGTCTGGACAAAAAGCCTGGAAGACATCGACGAAAAAGAATATTGCGCTGGTCAAAATCGGTATCTCAAATGAAGTAAAGACATCCCATACTGGTACTATTGGACAGATCGAAACCACCACCAGTTCAACTTTGACAGCCTGAAGATAATGCTCTCCTGTGGTTTTTACTAGCAGTACCATCAAGTTGTGGAAGCTTTTCGGATATTTTGATTCTTTTAAAGATCTCGGGGACCGATCATAGATAACGATTATAGAAACTCTGAAAAATTCATCTAATAGCATTCCGAGATTTTACCCGTCTAAAGCTCAAAATCATTACGACACTGCTTTTGAAAAACCCTAAATACTGATTATCTGATTAGGTTTTTGAGATTTCCAAACCAAGGGTTGGTTTCCTAAACCAAATCTTTTCGTTTTCTCTAGATAATTCTACATACATTTCCAAAAATATTCACCATATCAAGGATACCAGAAGTCCCTCCAGTAGTTCTTTCCCGTCTGCGAAAGAGTCTATGCGATGATTTTGTTGTCCGAAGGCAGAGAAGTCTTGATTTGAGCCAAAACACACAAGACTACTGATGTGTGTCTGATTTTTTAGAGGATCGTATCAAACTCCTTAGCAACTATATTCAGTATATTGAATCTGTACACAAAGGTCTTAGTTTTGCGCTTGACAAATTGATCACTATCACTAAGGGTTGGTTTGGTTCTAATTTTTAGGGTTTCGTGGTTGGACCCACGAAACCCTCAACCAGCAACCATAAAATTGTCACCCCATCCAACCATGTTTTCTTATTATTTTCTATGGTTGAATCTGTGAATAGTAGGCATCATTAGTGCATAATTCCATTATTCCCAGCCTCCTCTTTTACCAGTCTCTTTTCTGTTCTTTTCTTTTTTTACCACTACTGCAAACCTCTATCTTGATTCCGTTTTTCTTGATAATTCTACATACAATTTCAAAAACATCCAACATGTCAAGAATACCAGAAGTCCCTCCAGTAATTCTCTCTCGTCTGCCCAAAAGTCTATACGATGATCTTGTTGTCCGGAGGCAGAGAAGTCTTGATTTGAGCCAAAACACACAAGACTACCGATGTGTGTCTGATTTTTTAGAGGATCGTATCAAACTCCTTACCAACGATATTCAGTATATTGAATCCGCACACAGAGGTCTTGGTTTCGCGCTTGACAATCTATCACTATCGGCAAAGGAGTTCCGCGACGCTTTGCGGCCATTTATACCACCCTCACGTCTTATATCGAAAGAATTACGGACCCTAAAGCGGCAGAAGAAGCTTATTAGCGAGGACCTAGAAGATGAGATTGCTGTCAGAAAGCGACAACGTACTGGACCTTCAACCACTGGTCTTTATCTCCGAGCTTACACGGATTCGATGCTCCAACGTGTCATGGCGGCATGTGGCAAGAGAAAGCCACAGAAAACTTTCAACGCCCGCCAGTTCAAGCATCGCGTGAATGAGTATTACGGAATTGAGAAGGGTAGTGGTTTTTGTCAAATAACCGGATGCGAATTTATAGCAAATGATGTCAAGGCATCGCACATTGTGCCAAAAAGTCTCACAGGAGAAGAAATATCTTATCTCTTTGGCGGCGAAATTGTTGTGTCGTTGGACCCCCGAAATGGTTGGTTACATACCCTCACCTCCATACTACTTATAACTAACTGTCTTGCTTTGCTAGCTTTGAGCCTACATAAGAGGGTTGAAGAAGGACTGGACCGAGGTGATATTGTTGTTGTGCCGATCTCCCAAGCCCAAGACACGGGCGATACCGAAATACCGTCAAAATGGAAATGTATTCTGGTAGACGAGTCGAAGCGTGAACTTACCGTGACACGGATGGGTGAAACTCACATACTATGGGGTGTAAGTGTTGACAAAACCCTTGAAAAAATCGCAAATCTAACAATTATATGCTTAGGATATCGATGGGAACGAACTCGTCTTTTTGAACGACAACCGGCCTGCCAAGAGATACCTATATTTTCGTTTCGTGATGACCTACCTACATTGGAAGAAAAACGGCATCATAACCCCTTTCGTATCAAATGTTGAGAGAGTTCGTCAATTTTGGCCGACACCCGGTCCTTATCTTCGCCAGTCAATGCTTTGCGCATTGGCCCGGAATATTTCCGGGGTAGATCTACCGGATTCTTTGGTGCAGGACCGAACTTTCAATGACGATGAATATCCTCCTTTGGCTGATGAACTCGCCCATGAGCCAGCCGCGTCTGGGTCCAGAACCGCCTCGATTATAGCCGCCAGCGACATTGAAAAGGCAATGCTAGCTAGCATGAGAAATGCTGTTTCGGATAGTGAGGCTAGCTGCTGCTCCTCCACAATAAACGAGGACGATGAAGATAGCCTTGTCTTCGAGGATTGTATGGAATAATTTTCTTAGCTCGAAGAACCTACCGCCCCCATGTGGCGACCCTTCTGAGTCTATTTCGAAGTGATTCCACCTATTCCTCATCAATATCGCTCTTTTGTCTATTTCTTTACGGAATATATGGGATTGCTTCTTGGTTCGGAGAACCCACCGTCCGATGTGATGACCCTCCCCAGCCTAGAAGGCGTCCGTGCTTCCTTTTTATTTGTGTTGTCTGAATTGTTGATGCTTCTCTATTGCCCTGTATTGTGTCTCCATGAACTGTATACTGTTAGTATTATTATGTTGTATTCTGACAATCGGCAATGGGTCTGTTATTGGACCGTCTGCGACTTTCTTGCTTGTACTTTTACGATATGGGAATACAATCTCAATCCAATCGTGCTATAAGTCGCCTATAAGTATACTCCTTGTCTAGGTGATGTAATTGGGTGTAAGAAAGACATTCATATCGGCGCTTTCGTCTATTTTACTAGTATGTTCATACAAACTTTCGTATGTGGATTCGTTATAGAGATTTTGCCTATCCACTCCAGTTAACGGCTGCAACTGTAGGGAAAGCCGTGGGTACACTTTGATGGAAATATCGTGTAGTTCCAACAGGGTTACAGTGTGAGATCAAGCTTTCCCACCGTTGTGACGTTGGAGTGTTCGTTTAGTATTGGTATTATATAGACGCAGACTGTATGTATGTAGATGTTTGAAAGGTCCCGCAAGCCCCTCTGAATGTCCCGCACAGGTCCCACTGCCCTGTCGATCTGCTGCGATATTGCAGCAATGTTGAAGCAAAAAGTGGCGAGAAGACAAGCATTGAGCTGGATTCAGCTGCTACTTGGCGGAAAATAACATGCATAGCATGAGCTATATCCTTCATCATTTTACCACCGTGAGATACCTAAGAATGAAGCGATTCCCGTATTGAACCGTAGGGTTAATATGATACTTGGAATTCAACATGTTGAATTAAACATTCAAGTTCATAATGTCCCTTGTTCATTCAGATCAATATCCATGTCAGCTAGTAGCTAGTCGATAGAGCAACAAATGGATGTACTACTAAAAAAATTAGGGGGAAATGATTATTTATTTTGTTGCTGATTTCCAATTACAAAGTGGAACCTCAACCCAATCGGGCCAATCGACGATCCTGCGATTGTCTTTGAATGCGAAGAGCAACACAGTACTGTGAAGGAGGCCTTTTGAACGGCTTCAAGCTGATTCTGACCATAATCTTATTAGTATATATTCTTTATAGGAACGTAATGGTTACTATCAAATTTTCCTTTACAAAAAAAAATGAAAATAAACATAAACAAAAAAAAAAAAAAGTCTTCGCCATGTGTCCAGTCACGTGTTTGAATTTTCCTCCGGGCAGTCTAGTCAAGTCTACATTCTCTTTTCTTTCCACATCAAACACAAAAATCAATCCTGATGGACGGCGTCAAAATTGAAGATGGCGCCCAGCCATATTCATCTATGGCTGGGAAGTTGGACCCTAAGCTCCTTCAGGCTCTGGACGTGATGGGCTTCACAACCATGACCCCAGTCCAACATCGCGTTTTGACTGAACTTCCCAATTGGCGCAGCGATTGCCTCGTTCAGGCCAAGACTGGAACTGGTAAAACTCTGGCTTTTCTGCTTCCAGCTTTACACTGTCTCCTTCAAGGCCAGGCTCCGCCAAGGGGCCAGGTTGCTATCTTGATCATTACTCCGACCAGAGAGCTTGCTCAGCAAATTGCCAAATCATGCGATCAACTTACATCACAGCTTGCCAAGTCATTGGAGTGTCATATTGCTGTTGGTGGAACTGCTCGCGCATCTGCTCATTCACGATTTATGAAGGGATCACCATCCGTCCTGGTGGCGACTCCTGGACGACTGAAGGACTATCTTTCTGACCCCTCAACCGCCGAGAAGCTGTCCAATATCCAAACTTTGGTTCTGGATGAAGCAGACACCATGCTTGAGACGGGTTTTATTGCCGATGTCAAGCGTATCCTCCAACTCATTCCACCCAAAAATACTGGCTGGCAAGGCATGTGTTTCTCGGCCACTGTTCCACCCAAGGTCAAAGATGTGATTAGTATTGTCTTGAAAAGCGGCTACAGCAGCATCTCAACAATTGAGAAAAATGAAACACCGACACATGAGAGGGTTCCTCAGTACCACGTCCTGATTCCTGGCGTGGCGCAGACATTCACTTCTCTGGCCGCTCTTCTGAATCGTGAAAGCAAGAAGTGCTCGAAAATCATTGTCTTTGGAGTTACTGCGAACATGGTGGCTCTCTTTGCCCGAGTCTTCTCCCAGGGCCTAACCCCCCTGAAAGTCTTCGAGATCCACTCCAGGCTCAATCAGAACGTACGCACAAGAACCACTGCCCAGTTCAAAGAAGCAGACTCGGGTATCATGTTTGCCTCGGACGTTATCGGTCGTGGAATGGACTTTCCCAATGTCGACTTAGTTGTTCAAGTTGGCTTGCCATCGAATGGCGAGCAATATGTTCACCGCGTTGGTCGTACAGCCCGCGCCGGAAATGATGGCCGCGCCATTATTCTTCTAACGGAAGCTGAATCTTTCTTCATGAAGATCAACCGTCACCTACCCATTCAACCTCACCCGGATACCGACAAGATCAACGAGGACGCTCTCGCATGTGCCGAAAGTGTCACCCAGGCTATGTATGGCGTTGATGAGGAAACAAAGCAACGCGCCTACTCTTCTTATATCGGATTCTTCGCTGGATCGGGGCTTCTCAAACAAGTTCGTCTCGACAAACCCGGTCTTGTTCAACTCGCCAATGACCTCGCCATCAACGGTATGGCATGCCCTGAGCCTCCCCCAATGGACAAGAAGGTCATTGGTAAAATGGGCCTGAAAGGTGTACCTGGCTTCAACTATGCAAGCGGTGGTGACTTGAGAGGTGGCAATGCTGGACGGTCGCGCCAACGTGAACGTTCAAAGAGCAATGGCCGCGATGCCTTAAGCCCGGGAGCTGGTCGGAGAGACCAAAGGGGTGCTATTGAAAAGAATGGCCGAAATGGAGGTGGTGGTCGTGGAGGAGGCCGTGGTGGTGGCCGGGGTGGCCGGGGTCGCGGAGGACGTGGAGGACGTGGTGGACGCGGTGGTGCGCAGTCATGAACCTCTTCGACTTGCAGCAATTAATTCAATATTCGACAATTTGATAGACAAAAGCGGATCGGGATACTTGATTTCTGGTTTGGCGCTTGTTTTACTGCAACACTTATAGACTTTTCTGATTAATTGACAAAAGCATTTCTTAACGTGGTATACGAGCTCACCAAAGTAAAAACCATTAGGACTCGATCAGAACGTAGAACAAGGGGCATTTCCATCTGCTTCAAATGTCTTCAATGATTCAATCTTGAGAAGTGACCAAGAGGGCCTTCAGAGCTAAAGCCTATAATGATGGTTCAAATGCTACTAAAAGTTCAGGGCTTTCAAGAGTGACGGACCAATTCTTGAATGGGTTACCTAGGCACCTACTATGTAGTCCAAGTACTACTCATTTACCAATCCGTATAACTCCAAATAAAGCTACTCTTTTAATCCGATTACAAGTTCTTCATCGAATTGCATATCAGCCTACTTCTGCAAATTAACCGACACAGTCCTCCCGTTTAAGCGTAGCACTAACTGCTTTTTAACTACAAAATCATCATCGGAGTTAAGCAAGTATATGAAACTCGGCAATTCGCACTCGCAATATACCCCAGACCTCAAACCCTAAGAAAAGAACTGTAAAAGGGGAATCTGCAGTGAGTGGACTCGGCCCGAGATTCTGCATCGGGTAGGGCAGGCCGACACTGCCGGAGATACGAAGTATACACCGTAGAAGAACGCGGAAAGGTCCAGAGCACAACGCGGCCGGCGGCCTTGTCTGGTTCGGATATTGCATACAAAGTGGGTGTTGATCTTCAGAAATCTCCACTTCATTCTTCGGGTTCAATGAATAACTGGCTTCACTTGTATAGTAAGATTTGATAGATTTGTTGCTTTCAATTGAGAATTTAGCAATACTAGTATTGGGAATTAAGCATTACCAACGGTGCATTTATGTAGCTATAAAGAAGAATGATTAGACGGGACCAGTTCAACGGAATGTTTCTTTAATCTAGCCAAAGCAAGCATCAGTAGGTAGAAAAGGTTCAACCAGGCTCAAAACTATACTCGTCATCCAGCCATTGTCCGATTCCCCACACCCTTTGGTCCACAGTCTTGTAACTTCGGGGCTCGGGAACGGCATGCATCTTGCATGTCTTGGGACGTTGAACATGCATACGAGTCTATTTCCAAAGGTGTAAATGGTATTCCGTGAATCGGACCACTCTCTGTCCGGATCATGATGGACTATCATACCCACAAAGCAAAGTATTTAAATTGAGAATCGCCGGTCCATTCGTCCAAAGTTTTTTCTACTTCAACCTCAAGACAACTCCCCAGCCAATTCAAGATACTTTCATACAAGTTCAGAAGAATGGCTTCGTTTATCACGAAAAGCCTCCTCTCCCTGGCTGTCGGTGCTACAGTTGCACAAGCTCAGCTATGGGACCAAGTCATCGAGACATCTTACGGTCCAGTTGAGGGATTCCAATACTTCAACCAATCTACATTGGAGAAATATTTCAATCGCTCCGAATCAAACGTTGCCGCTTTCCTTGGAATCCCCTTCGCAGCCGACACCGGATACCAGAATCGGTGGAAACCTCCCCAACCACGCGAGCGCTGGAATAAGACTCTGAAGGCTACGAGCTTTGGCCCTGCTTGTCCGAGTAAGGAATCTTCTTATATCAGCGAGGATTGTCTAAGTCTCAACATCTGGACCAATGCGGAAAATAAAGATGCCAAGTTACCTGTCATGGTGTGGAATCAGGGCTCTGACGAAACGAGTGATAAGGCATGGTGGTATGGTGGAGGTATGGCCTTGAAGGATGTCATTCTCATTACCTTCAACCGTCGTGACGATGCTTTTGGTTATCTTGCTCACCCTGAGCTCAATGCTGAAGGATACAAGGCTACTGGTCACAACACTTCCGGCAACTATGGTGTTCTTGATCAGTTGGAGGTTCTGAAGTGGGTGCAGAAGAACATTGCTCGCTTTGGAGGTGACCCTGACCGCGTCACCGTTGCTGGACAGTCTTTCGGTTCCTCGCAGGTCTACCATGCTGTTAATAGCCCTCTTTTCAAGGGATATTTCCATGGTGGCATCTCTGAGTCGGGTATTAGATATCCTTACGATACTCTATTGGCAGGTCTTGCTACCTCCTACGTGAACATGTCTACTGCGATTGAAAACAGTGTCAGCTACATTAAATCTCACAATGTGTCCAGCATCGCTGAGCTACGCACCCTCTCCATGGATGACCTTCTCATCGGCTCTCAGGACCGCGTTGGCAATGAATCTATCTGGTGGGTAACTGCTATCTCAGCTGGATACCCATTGATTTTCAAACCTGTTCTCGACAACTACGTCCTGCCTGAAAAATATATTGAAACCCTTCTCAACGGACCTGCCAACGACGTCCCCGTCATCACTGGTAACACCAAAGATGAATCCGGTGCCAGTCCCTCAAACGATTATACCGTCGAGGAATACGAGTCCTGGTGCACCCTTAAATATGGTAACCTCTCAAGTCAATACTTCCATCTGTACCCATCACACAACAACCAAACAATCGCCAATCAAGCCTGGAATGCCGCTGCTCGTGATACCTCTTTGATCGGCTCTTGGGCTTACGCAACAGACTGGTATAAGAGCGCTTCTTCCGACTTTTATACCTACTACTGGACTCATGCTCCTCCAGGCCAGGACTCGGGTGCATTCCATCAGTCGGAAATCATGTACGCATTGAACGCGTTGTACGCCAACGCTGACACTTATCCGTTCACTGCGGTAGACTATGAAATCCAGGAAAAGATGTCGGCATACTGGGCCAACTTTGCCAAGACCCTGAACCCTAACAATGGTGGTTCATATACCGGCAAGGGCTCATTGCCTCGTTGGAATCCTAATAGTGCCAAGGGTACACAGAAGGTCATGGAGCTTGGGAACTCCTTTGGAGATGTTCCAATTGCGAAGCCGAAACAGGTAGAGCTTATCATGAAGTACTTCCACCAGCAGACTCCTTACTAGAGAAATTTGTGATGACTTGGAGTGTACTGGTAGATTCTCTCGGACATTCATCGAAGTTTTGTTTCTATCAGCTTTGCCTGGGTAGTCCTTATGTACTTGGATTAAACGTGAATAAATTCTAATAGTTATCACATATACATTCGATGTCTCTTCCATCCATGGATATAGTAGAACGCACACGTAGCGCTTTAGATTACCCCAAATCTGCACGTATCATGCAAGCTTCCCTCCAGACTCAGTCGCAACCAGTAACTAGAACCGAAAAAAAAAGCAAAAGAAAGCCCCAGCCCACCATACAATTCCGTATAGATCAAGCATCTCCATTGGTCAAACCCAATATGCATCTGATCATCACGCGGCCCACAATAAAAACCAAATCTTGATCAGGAGTTTGTTCTGCTCAGACGAAGAATGCGACAGACAAGTTGAATCCCATAGATCACCTGCGATGTGTAGTTGCAAGGCCCGGAATATCCGCATTCCCGTCCACCATCAACAAGACTAGCCCCCATTACACCGATTTGATGTAGATCACCAAGAAGCCTGAGGACTCTAGGCACTGTCTCATGCATGGCATAGGCCATAGCCTCGAGATGATGTCGTAAAGCGGGGATTTATCCATGCACGGTGTCATTTGCAGCTTCAGCTTCTCTTCCCAAGTCATATTCCCCTGGTGACATACTCGGCTTTCTTGCTCAATATAGCTCTATGTATTCATTCAACAAACCAGATGTCAGTATCTCGCCGGAGACCTTGGCGTTGAATCAACCAGGTTAGAACCTCAGAAATGTTTACGATGTCGTAAATCAACAAGAACAATTATATACCTAGTCCATTTGTTGGTCTTCCCTCCATTTCTCTTCTCATTCACGAACAGTTATTTTTCTATAATCCTCTGGGAATCACGCAAAAGTACCCCCCCCCCCCCCCCCCCCCCAAAAAACCCCCCCTAAAAAAAAAAGCAGCCGGCCCCAATTTTACCAATACCATTTTTATTT
>Ga0102593_1000844_pt1 | contig 39160 bp, 36 predicted proteins | sample AraplaCol_mMS_r2_2_FD_76862 | JGI IMG/M metagenome (GOLD analysis project Ga0102593, IMG submission 76862) | Arabidopsis root microbial communities from North Carolina, USA - plate scrape MF_Col_mMS_r2 (SPADES assembly) (version 2) | ecosystem: Host-associated > Plants > Roots > Endosphere...
GAGAAAATAAAAAGAAAAAGAAGTGAACTTATAATTCACTTCTTTTTTTGACGTAACATTTATTTCATAGGCTGCAAATGATTATTAGCTTTTTGTTTTGCATCACGCTGAACGAAAAAAATGATGCAAAGCGCCAGAAGATATAAACATGCAAAAGCTGTTATGTACCAAAGTGCTGAGGTAATTCCGCTTGCGTCCATAGTAAAGCCAATAAGCGCAGGAAAAATAGCTCCTCCAAGCCCTGAAAAACCAGTAATTAAACTTGTTACAATACGAGCAGATCCGGTAAATGTATGATTAGCATATACCATCGTAATCGAATAGATACCTGACATTGCAAGCCCTAAAAACCCTAATAAAATATAGCCTGCGACAGCTTCTTTTAATACGATAAACAGCACTAAACTCACAATTGTTCCTCCAATGCTGCCAAAAAGATAGCGTTCGTATGTAACGATTCGAATAATCCATCCAGTAGCCACTCGTCCTATTAGCATAGCCACCCAAAAAACGCTTATGCTTAAAGTAGCCTGTGACGGAATTACATCTAGATACGTGATAAAAATAGACGAAAGAAAATTATTCATACTGCTTTCTACTCCGGCGTACATAAAAATCATCACACTAAAAAGAGCAAGTATTTTCCATCTTTGATTTTTAGCAAGCACAGGCGCAGGTTCTGAGTTGGCGTCTGAAGAATCGCTTTCTGAAGTTAAAACAGTCTCTTTTTTAAAAGGAATCATTTTGCAGACCACAACCATTAGTAAAGCTAGTACACTCGTTATAAAAAATGAAAACCTCCAGCTGTTCTGTGAAATCAATAAGCTAGCTACTAACGGCATCAACAGCGCACCTAGACCAAATGATACTTCTAAATAACTCATAACAATAGCTCTTCTACCGATAAATACTTCCATCATTAAAGTAGCTACAACTACTTCCAATGCGGCTACACCAATACCGTTTAAAAAATTGAATGCAATAATCCACTCAAATGGAGGCAATAAAAGCATACCCATTTGTGATAGCGCTATCATTAGTGCGGCAATTGTAAGTAAATTCATTTCTCTGAAGCGTCCTAATAGAAAAGAAGATAGCGGAACTCCTATCAAAAATCCTAAAGAACCTAATAATACAAGCTGTCCTCCAACTGTATAGGACACATGATAATGTGTTAACAATTGCGGTAAGACGGACCCTACGGCTGTAATGACTAATCCGCCCAGCAAATAAAGCGCATATGAAGCTAGCGCAAACTTTTTCATCTCCCCACTCCCTTAAATTCTCTAAAACGTTCTCTCTGTACTTAATTATAAAGCTTTTCCTTTAGTTGTTAACTGAAATTTGAGAAAAAAACCATTCTTCCTGCTCTACTTAATTTCCAGTCATTTATAAGATAAACCAAAAAGAAGAAGACAGATGTCTCCTTCTTTTTGGTTTTCACTTTACAGTGACGCTTTTAAAATAGCTAAAATATCATCTTTATTTAGTTTTTTAAAGTTACCGAAACCTCCGTACTCCATTTCACGAGCAGCAATTCCAGCAATTTCGTCTAGTCGCTCTTCGCCGATATCGTAATCTGCTAAGCGAGAAGGTGCACCAAGACTGGACCAAAAAGCGCTTAACTTATCGATTCCTTCTAACGCAATTTCTTTGTCGCTTTTACCTGCAGTTTCAATATCGAACATACTTGTCATTACACGCTTCATACGAGTTACATCTTGATCTACAACGTGTCGCATCCAATTTGGGAATAGGATTGCTAAACCGCCTGCGTGAGGAATGTCATATACAGCTGACACTGCGTGTTCAATAGTATGTGAAGCCCAATCTCCAAAGTAGCCCATTTGAAGTGTTCCGTTTAGCGCGATTGTTCCGGAATATAAAATCGTTTCGCGGTGCTCGTAGCTTTGCAGATCTTCTAGTAATTTCGGTGCTGTTTCAATTACTGTTTGTAATACGGAATAGCACATACGATCTTGTAAAGGCGTGTTTTTCACGTTATGGAAATATTGTTCAAATACATGGCTCATCATGTCTACCATGCCGTAGATAGTTTGATCTCTAGGAACAGACATCGTGTTCACAGGATCTAATATAGAAAATACAGGATGCGTAACAGAGCTGCCCCAAACGTATTTTTCATTTGTTTCCCAATTCGTAATAACAGAATCAGGATTCATTTCAGAACCTGTTGCTGCCAATGTTAATACCGTTCCAAACGGCAGTGCTTTTGTAGCCGTTACTTTTTTGTTAATAATATCCCAGACGTCTCCTTCATACTCAGCTCCGGCAGCGATTGCTTTTGTGCAGTCAATAACGCTTCCTCCGCCGACTGCTAACATGAAGTCAATGTTTTCATTCCGGCAAATCTCAATTCCTTTTCGTACCGTAGATAGTCTAGGATTTGGCTCTACGCCCGCTAACTCATGTATATTTACGTTTAACTCTTTTAACAGCGTAAGAACTTGATCGTATAAACCGTTTTTCTTAATGCTTCCTCCGCCGTATACAAGCAAAATATTTTTTCCGTATTTCGGGAGTTCTTCTGATAATGCTTGAAGCTGATCTTTTCCGAAGATTAATTTTGTGGGATTATGATAAATGAAATTTTCCATACTATCTGTATACCTCCTAGTTGAATATAAAGTAAGTTGTCGCATTACGCGAACAAGAATGTAAGTATAAATGTAAAACAAAAATTTTTCAAGAGTTAAGTTCTCAAATCGCGTACTTTATTTTATTGAGTAATTAAAATGAAGAAAATGGCTTCTTGGATATAAAAAAGAGAGCAAGTAAATGCTCTTTTTAAAGTTCTTTATAAGCTATTTTTCTATACGTAACAAATCCTTCTTTTTCGTAAAAGCTTTCGGCAATCGTATTATCATTCCAATAATCTAACTCAATTGTATTTATGTCGTTTGTACGAGCAATGCTATAAATTTCTTTCATCAAACTTGAACCAAACCCTTTGTTTTTATAGGATTCTGCGATGTTTATTTGATGCACGTAAATTGACTCGTAAGCTTTTTTAAACACTGTTTCTGAATACTGCTTTATTTCCAGCCAAGCGAACCCTACATGCTGACCTTCGTCTTCTCCTAAAAGAAAGATAAATCTATCGTCTTTCATCACTTTCTTAAAAAATTCATGTACCTGATGAAAATCATATGTTTGAAAATGCTGGGGGTATAATTCTACATGCAGTTGATGAACAGACTGATTAAGCTTGGCAATTTTACCAGCATCGAAAGTACGGCTAATCTTCAATTTTTTCTCTCCTATATATCTCGTATTTAGTAATGGTCGTTATGAATTTATTTCGTTTAATATAGCCGGTGCGTTTGAGGTAAATAACAGATAGTTTTTATTGGTCGTTTTTATAAAAATGCGGTCAGTCGTTCCGTACGGAGGGCCAATTCGAATGGCGTTTGCTTCTTTACCTCCGTACGTGTCATCTTCCGTTACTTCAAGAATGTCTTCTAACGGAATCGTAAAGTGTGAAAGCTGCCATTTTATAATGAGATTATCATTTATTTTTCGGACACTGATAGATGGTGTAAACATTTTATACATCCCCTTTGGTTTTTATTTTCCCTTACTTGTTCTAACAAAAAACAAGTTCATTTCCCCTTAACTTTCTCCCTGTGCAATGTGTTCTTTTATCCTTAAAATCGCTTCTTTTGGACAGCCTTGAAAATACCCTCCATGGTAACAAATAACATGCTCAATGTCGTAGTGTAAGAATTTTTCCAGTGAGTGAACTGCTTGGTCCATATTTAAGGTCGTTTGTTTAACAGGTCCCATTAGTTGTCCATTTGCAAATACTAAAGCATCTCCAGCAACCAGTGTTTTTGATTTTCTTAAATAAAAACTTACATGCCCAGGTGTGTGTCCAGGGGTAAAAATCGGTTCAATGCCTTCACAGTATGGGAGCATTTGACTCCCTTTTAATACTATATCTACGTCAACTTTTGGAGGGTTTGTATACAAATATTTTATTTCATCAGGTATAGCTGCTAGTTCTTCGTTACTCATTCGACTCGCATTCGTTTTAATAAGCGGAAGTTTCCCTTCAATATACGGCTTATCAAATTCATGAGCATATACGATGATATTTTCATTTGATTTTTTTCGTATATCAGTCGCACATCCTATATGATCTAGATCTTGATGTGTTAAAAGAATTACTTTTAGCTGTTCAATAGATATATTCAATTCACCCAAGGCCTCTTTCAGTTGATCGGTTTGCCCAGGCATTCCTGTATCAATTAGAATAGCTTCATCGTTATTCCAAACTAATGTAGGATTTAATATTATATCTTGGTCAAAAGCTCTGGCAGTCAACTGTAGCATTTCAACACCTGCAGAAATTCTCATTGCAAACCCCTTTTCTTATTAAAGTACAAAGATTTTCAGCCTCCATAATCGCTTAGCATGCAGTGGTATTCTTGAATTTTATCAATAAACAAAATAAAAACCAGACTGGAAAAAAATCACTTTTTATGCTATGATATCTATAAAATAAAGCTTACTATGATAGATTTTTATAAATGAAAAGGTGAACCTTGTTGTCCAAGGTTCACCTTTTTTACTTATCGTTAGCCGTATAGCTTTTTTATTTCTTATCGTCTCTTTGGATACACTCATGCAAAGGTACAACCTTGGTTTTCTTTGCTATTTTATATCCCCACCACGTCGCTAAAAAGAGAGGCAGACCGATGTATGAGACCGTCAAGCCGTACCAATCAATTTTGTCAGAAAGTACCGCTTGATAATTCTGACCTAGAATAACGATGAGGCACATTCCAAATGCAAGAACAGGACCTAGAGGAAACCATTTTGCTTTATACGCCAGTTCATTTATATCCTGTCCTGAAGCAACATATGCTTTTCGGAAACGATAGTGGCTGATGGCAATACCGATCCACGCAATAAATCCGCTCATGCCTGAAGCGTTTAAAAGCCACATATACATTTGATCGCCAAAAATTGATGTTAAAAAGGCAAGACCGCCAATGATAGTGGTTAAAACAAGCGCGTTTACTGGAATTCCTCGGCGATTAATTTTTCGAAGCGCTTTAGGCGCTTGCCCTTCATTTGCCATTGACCACAACATTCGCGTAGAAGCATATAAGCCAGAAGTTCCGGCTGATAAAACCGAGGTAAGAATAACAGCATTCATCACTGAAGCAGCTGCAGCAATTCCTGCCTTTTCAAAAACAAGCGTAAATGGACTAACAGCAATGTTATCCACGTCTCCTCCTAGAAGAGATGGGCTTGTGTAAGGAATGATGAGCCCGATTACAGCAATGGCTGCAATATAAAATAGAAGAATGCGCCAAAAGACTTGGCGAATGGCTTTTGGTATATTTTTTTGAGGGTTTTCACTTTCCCCCGCCGCAATGCCGACTAGCTCTGTACCTTGAAAAGAAAATCCCGCGATAAAGAAAATGCTTAGTACGGACAGAAATCCGCCGTTGACCGGCGCTTCTTCTAATGTAAAATTTTTAAAGCCAATATATTCACCGCCGAAAATGCCAAAGATCGTCAGAAGTCCCACTCCGATAAACACAATGATGGTTACTACTTTTACGAGAGCAAACCAATATTCAGATTCTCCATAGCTTTTTACAGATAGGAAATTAAGTAAAAAAATTAAGCCTAAAAACAAAGCGCTCCAGATAATACTTGGCACATCAGGGAACCAAAACTTCATGATAATAGCAGAAGCAGCTATTTCTACAGCGAGCGTAACAGCCCAGTTAAACCAGTAGTTCCAGCCGAGCGCAAAGCCGAGAGCTGGGTCTACATAATGACTGGCGTACGTTGAAAAAGAACCTGAGACCGGCATAAACGTGGCCATTTCTCCAAGACTAGTCATGAGAAAGTAAACCATAATTCCAATGGCCCCGTAAGCAATCAGTGCTCCTCCAGGTCCAGCAGTTTGGATGGATGATCCGGTAGCTAGAAATAAGCCAGTTCCTATTGACCCTCCAATGGCAATCATGGTCATATGGCGTGCTTTTAAATGGCGTTTTATATGCTTATCGTCCTGCTTTTTTTCTTCTTCATTACGATTTATATCGACCGCTTCCATACTTATCCCACCTTTATAAATGAACTATGCGCACATGTTTAACGTAAAGCGTATAAGAATATCCATCTCCTATAAAAAGTAGGAGATGGACTCTTCATTGCTTACTTTGAAAAATCAAAGTAGTTTCGTTTTAATAGACGAGGCAGGCTCATAAGCTGTTCGTACGTTACACTTTTTTCTAAGGCAGAGGTGTTGATTAAAAACAGTTGATCTTCAATGTGTCCTACCGTTTCATCTGTTTGATACGTAATTCCGCATTCTGAACATGTAATGGAAGGCGTCTCTTTAATTTCTATGGCTTTTGTGCCGTCAGGAAGCTCCCAATAAACCGTTGCATCCGTCTCTTTCGCTTCATAGGATTCGCACCATTGACATTTCAATATTATTCCTCCTTCGCTCCCGCCGTTTCGTATTTTTTCATTTGCGTTTCAAATTTTTTCTCTTTTAATTGATCGCGTTTTTCACGCTTGTCTTTCAAAGAGCTATGCTCTGGATTTTGGTCATACGTTTTCCGGCGGTCAAGACGGTTTAGACCTTCTGGCGTTAAGTTGAACTTTGTATCATCAATAATCGAAAGAACACCGTTGCTTTCAAATTTTTCAAACACTTCAGGATATACTTTTTTATAAAATTCTTCTGCGCTACCACTTTGGTAATTTTGCGGCTCCGGATAAGATGTAATAACACCTTCAAAGTTTCGAAGCACTACTTTATTGGAGCTTTGAGAAATAATGTAGTTTGGCTGCAGCGGAATTTTACCGCCTCCTCCAGGAGCATCCACGATAAACGTAGGAACTGCATAGCCGGACGTATGGCCGCGAAGTCCTTCCATAATTTCTAGCCCTTTACTGATCGGCGCACGGAAATGGCCGATTCCTTCTGATAAATCACATTGATAAATGTAATAAGGACGCACGCGAATTTTTACTAAATCATGCATAAGCTGCTTCATGATTGGCACGCTGTCGTTAATTCCGGCTAAAATAACCGCTTGGTTTCCAACTGGAACTCCTGCGTTCGAAAGCATTTCACAAGCACGCTTTGATTCTTCTGTAATTTCAATTGATGTGTTAAAATGCGTATTTAGCCAAACCGGATGATATTTCTTCAAGATATTGCACAGGTTTTCTGTAATGCGCTGCGGGAACACCACCGGTGCTCTTGTACCGATACGAATAATTTCTACGTGCGGAATATCGCGCAAATTTTTCAAAATATATTCTAAAATATTGTCATTGATTAATAGTCCGTCTCCTCCAGAAATTAATACATCACGGATTTGAGGGTTGGCTGCAATGTAATTAATAGCTGTATCCAGCTGTTTTTTTGGAACGCCCATGCCAATTTGTCCTGAAAAACGTCTTCTTGTACAGTAGCGGCAGTACATCGAGCATTGATTTGTAACTAAAAACAGCACGCGGTCGGGATAACGATGCGTTAAGCCAGGAACCGGTGAATCTTCATCTTCGTGAAGCGGATCTTCTAAATCATACCTTGTTTTATGCAGTTCTTCTGAAATAGGAACGGACTGCATTCTGATTGGACATTTCGGATCGTTCTCATCCATTAACCATGCGTAATAAGGAGTGATATTTAACGGAATCGTTTTGGTTGCAATTTTTACGCCTTCTTCTTCTTGAGGTGTTAAATTGATCACTTTCTTTAAATCCTCTAATGTTTTAATCGTGTTTGTCAGCTGCCATACCCAGTCGTTCCACTGCTCATCCGTTACATCCTTCCAAAGTTCGATTTCTTTCCAGTGTCTGCTTGCTTTATATAATGTATTGTTCATTTTATATTCCCTCCAAAGTTCATTTTTTGAATAGATGTTCTATTAAGAAATTGACCGCACCATATAATAGCGATCTTCTCCTTCCCCAAACTCTCCTGCTCGCGTTTCTTTAATGGTAAAGCCCATTTTTTTATACAGCTTCACAGCCCCTTCATTTTGTACATTCACAGTCAAACAAACGCTTTCGAAATTATCTTTTTTTAGAATCGAAAATATTTCTTCTAAAAACAGCTGTCCAATTCCGCTTCCTTGTCTATCAGAGCGGACGTAGAACCCAAAGATATAAGCTTTTGTGATATCTTTGTAATCTCGAAGCAGCTCGCAAATAGCAATTGGCCTTGCGTCATTTTCCTGGAAATATTGAATAAGCTTGCCATAGCGGGCTAAAGGTACAAGCGTCTGTTCATCAACGGCTCCCATGCCCGGAAACGCATCTTTTTCAAGTTCAATCATCATTTTTTGCTGCTCAGGATTTAACGATTCCGGCACTTCGATATAGTACTGCTCTTTTAATGCATCCATTTTTCTTTCCTCCTTTTTTCACTTTCATATTTGACATCTTGCAGCGGCCATATTGGTTTTGGAATGTGCTGATACTTAAAGGTCGTTAAGCGATTTGATGCTACGCCTGGAGCATCCACATAGATGATAGATCCTACAAGCGGTTCAAAAGCGGCTCTGAAATGATTTTTAGCTTTTAAACCGATGATTTTTTTCGTCTCTGGCTCAATACCGATATGGCGAAAAAGTTCAGGATCGTTTGCTGATACCGGCCTTCCAATCAGCAAAATATCCAATTCTCCTACTCGAATATGAGCTGCACCTTTTACATTTACTTTCAAATGCTGATTAAACGGTCCCGAATTGTAAAACTCACCTTCTGATAAACCAATGACCTTTGCTTCAACTTCAACGGGCTTTCCGAACTCAGGAGAAACTTTTCCTCCTAAGGAAAGAGAGACGTAATTCCCAACTCCTGCTTGCACGCATTGTTTAATAGATTCAGGGTCATAAAGACCTCCAAACAGTGTCCCCGGCATATTTAGCTTCAGCATGTATTCCAAAAGTTCTGTTGTATCGCCGCTTCCGCAGCTTAAAGGATTGTCCGCTATATCAGCGAGCACAATTGGCTGTTCGCTTGATCGTTTTAACGCTGTTTGCAGACCTTCTTCAACGGTAGGCAAATCCACGATAAACTCTTCTTTTATACTCCAAAACTGAGAAGCTAGTTTCTTTGCTGTTTTTTCTGCTGTTTCAGGATTCAAAGCTGTTACGAGCACGCTTGCTCCGGCAATTGGAATATCAGAATACGGAAAGCCTCCAAAAATGGAAACATTGTATACGTCTGCTTCTTGCTCGGCTTGCTTAGCAAGATCAATCATTTTTTTCATCGGCCCTTCTGCGGTTCGCATATTAATCGAGGGCAAAAGCATAGGCATTTTTTTAAAAGATGCATAATAGATAGCGCTTTCTTTTACTTGTGTTAAAAGCGCTCGCGCAGCGTTCACTCCTTGTTCGTACATATCAACATGAGGATATGTTTTAAAACCAAAATGAAGCGGCGTGTACGTAAGCATATCTTCACTGATATTTGCGTGCATATCGAGCGTAGTAGCAATGGGAACGTTGCTTCCTATACAGCTTCTTATCTGACTTAACAAATGAGCTTCAGGATCGAAAAGATGCTCTACTACCATTGCGCCGTGCAAAGCGATTAACAAACCATCTAGCGGCCCCGCATGAGTAAGTGAGTGTAACATTTGCTTTTCAATTATGTGATAAGCTTCAGAAGATACAATCCCAGACGGAACTGCAGCTGCACAAACAAGGGGAACGATTTCTACTTGCTTCTCTTGCTTTAATACATCTAAAAATCCCCCTACTTCTGTTTTGGTTCCTGAGTATGCTTTATATATTTCCGTTCCAACAAAATAGCCTTCTTGTACAAAGTGTTCTATTTCTGTTTTTAATGGACTAAAGCTGTGAGATTCATGATAAAAAAAGGCAATGCCAATGCGATATGAAGACATGTGCTCCTCCTTTTCGCTAAGGTGCGAGATTAATAGTTGGTGTAGACAGACTTCCATTCTGTCATCACATCAAATGCATGATGAGAAACTTCCCTGTGGCCGTTGCCAGACATTTTCATTCCTCCGAATGCTACTCCCATTTCAGCATTAGATGTTCCGTTATTGATATAGACTAATCCGCTAACAGCGTCTTTTGCCGCTCGGCTGGCATAGTGCAAGCTGCTTGTATAAATAGAAGTGGAAAGCCCGTACATCGTTCCATTATTGACGCTCATTGCTTCTTCGTAGCCATCTACTTCAATAAAAGCAAGCACGGGACCAAAAATTTCTTCTTGAGCAATTGTGTGGTTCGAACTGACGTTATCAATAATTGTAGGCATGTAATAACAAGTTCCTAACTCTGATAAAGCATGACCTCCAAGCGCAATATTTCCGCCTTCTTCTACCGCTTTTTGTACGTAATTTTCTACTAAACGGCACTGCTGTTCATTAACAAGCGGTCCTATCACAACTCCTTGTTCAAGACCATTTCCAATCTTCATTTCTTTTGTAAGAGCTATTACTTTTTTCAAAAGCTCTTCTTTTACTGAACGCTCCACAATCACTCTACTAGCTGCGGTACAGCGCTGCCCCGTTGTCGTAAATGCTGATTTAACAATTCCTTCTGCTGCTTTATCCAAATCGGCATCCTTTAACACAATAACAGCGTTTTTTCCTCCTAGCTCTAAAGAAATTCGTTTTAAGGTTTTGCTGCTCATTTCTGCTAACTGCTGACCAACTTCCGTAGAACCTGTAAATGAGATGATTTTCACTTCAGAGTGCGTAGCAAGCTTTTGTCCAACGATTCTGCCCGATCCTGTAAGCAAGTTAATTGTTCCTTTTGGAAGCCCCGCAGCGTGCAATACTTCCATAAAAATCTTCGCTGAGAGCGCCACTTCTGAAGCCGGCTTCCAGACAACGGTATTGCCAGCGATTAAAGCGGCAAACATTTTATAAGAAGCGAGAGAAACAGGAAAGTTCCAAGGTGTAATACATGCCACAACTCCAAGCGGTTCGCGAACCATTTTTATATCTCGGTCAGGAAAGCCAGCGGGCACTATTTCGCCAAACAAACGTCTTCCTTCTCCAGCCATATACTGAGCTGTTGCAATGACGACACCAACTTCCCCTATGGATTCTGTCAGCGGTTTTCCCATCTCTTTTGTCATCACTTGAGCTAGCTCTTCTTTTCTGTCTTCAAAAAGCTCAGCTGCTTTTGTTAAAAATGCTGCACGTTCAGGAATAGATGTATTTTTCCAGTGGCTGTAGGCTGTACTAGCCGCTTTTACCGCATCATCAACTTGACTAGCCGTAGCGGCTGCGCACGTTCCAACGAGCTCTTGTGTTGCAGGGTTTATACTTTCAAAATAGGTTTGCTCCTCTTCACTTACCCACTCGCCGTTAATATATAAATTTCCTTGTAACAGTTCGGTTTTAGTCTGACTCATATTGTTACCCTCCTTTTCATTTAAAAAGCTAGTTAATTGAAACTGCTTCTGTGATGGCTTCTTCTAGTAAAGACAGTCCTTGATCCAGCACGTCTTTATCAATATTTAGCGGCAGCATTAAACGAATGGTTTGCCCTTTGACTCCACAGTTCATAATTAGCAGTCTTTTTTCCAGCGCTTTTGATTTAATAACAGGGACATAAGCAGCTGCTGTTTCAACATGAAATTCAATACCAATCATCATACCAATTCCTCTAACCTCTTTAATAGCCGGTAAATGTCCGATAGAATGCTGAAGGCGTTTAACAATATCAGCGCCTACTTTTTCACTGCGCTCTACAAGCTTTTCTTCTTCAATGATTGAAATATTAGCTAAAGCCGCTGCGCACGATACTGGATTTCCGCCAAAAGTAGAACCATGTCCAGCTGTTGGCCATTTCTCATGCAGTTCGCGGCTTGCTACAATGGCTCCTAAAGGCATGCCGCCGGAAAGAGCTTTTGCTAAAACTAAAATATCTGGTGTGACTCCAGCATGTTCTGCGGCAAACATTTTTCCAGTGCGCCCAAATCCCGTTTGCACTTCATCAAAAACAAGCAGAATGCCATAATCATTCGCTATGTCTCTCAGTGCGCGTAAAAAGCTAGAAGGAGCAGGGTAATAGCCCCCTTCGCCCATGACTGGCTCAATTACAATCGCTGCTACGCGTGAAGGATCCACTCGCAGATCAAACAGCTTTTGCAGTTGATTTAAGCAATATGCTTCTGCATCTTCCTCGTCAACATTAGGAAGCTGACTTGGATAAGGATAAGGGACGTGATACACTTCTCCTAAAATCGGCTCGTAGTAGCTGCGGTATTTTGAGCTTGAAGCCGTAATAGCTGTAGCTCCTAGTGTACGACCGTGAAAAGAACCTTCAAAAGCAATTATCGCTGGTCTGCCAGTGGCCGCTTTTGCTAATTTGAGCGCACCATCAATGGCTTCTGCGCCTGAGTTTGAAAAAAACACCGTGTCTAAGTTTCCAGGCGTAATTTGCGCAAGTTTTTCTGCCAAATTCACTGCTGTTTCGTAATAGCCGTAGTTTAAGCCTAGGTGAAGCAGCTGATCTGCTTGTTTTTTTATCGCTTCTACCATCTTTTCATGCGTATGACCCACTGCATTGACAGCTACTCCTGATACAAAATCAATATATTCCTTGCCATCAGCTGTCCAAAATTTCGCACCGTGCGCTTTTTCAATAACAAGCTCTGTTACTCTTGTCATCACCGGTGATAAATGTTTTTTTCCTTTGATTTGAAGCTCTTCTGTTTTATTTTGCACTTTCATATGACTCATCCTTTCTTATGTGCTGATAAAAAATAGAAAACGCATGATCTAGCAATCTCACTATTTCATCAACTTCTGATTTCGTTATATTTAAAGGAGGACTGATAATGATATGTTCTCCTTTATGTCCATCTATAGATCCGGATCCTGGATAAAAGACGCCTCCAAGCTCCATACAAATTTCATTGAGCTTTTCGCTGGCTGCTTCACGTGGCTCGAAAAATATCTGTTGATTGGCGTCTTTCATTAGTTCTAATCCAATTAAAAGTCCGCGGCCGCGAATATCTGAAATATAAGGATGCTTGCGCTGCAGCGCTACTAAACATTCCATTAAATACGCGCCTTGAGTTTCAACGTTTTGAAGGATATTCATTTCTTCATACATATCCAAAGCAGCAAGGCCTGCCGCTATTGAAACAGGATGTCCACTGTACGTATAGCCATGAAGAAATTTCCCGCTGCTATTTTCTAACAAGCCTTGAATCAGACGGTCATGGACAATCATTCCTCCTAAAGGAGCGTATCCAGCTGAAACTCCTTTACCAAACGTTAGGATATCCGGTTCGATTCCGAATTGTTCCACTGCAAAATCAGTTCCCGTTCTCCCGAAGCCTGTCATCACTTCATCAACAATCAAAAGAATGTCATAGCGGCTGCAGAGCTCACGTACTTTTTTGAAATAGTCAAGCGGAGGTACAACAGCTCCTTGCTGACTTCCTACAATGGGCTCTGCGATAAAAGCTGAAATATTTTCTGGACCAAGCTCTAAAATAGTTCGTTCAATATCGGTGATGCAGCTCCAGTTTTGATTTGCCACGCAGTCTTCTTGATTGCGATTATACGGACAGCGATGACAATACGGAGAATAGACGTGCGCAAAATGTAAAAGGTTGGGTGTATAAGGATATCGTCTTTTTACATCTCCTCCAGCTGATAGTGCCCCTATCGTATTTCCGTGATAGGACTGCCACCTTCCGATTACGATGTGTTTTTGCATCTTTCCGGCATCTCTGTGATATTGCCTTGCTAATTTTAATGCACTTTCATTTGCTTCTGATCCTCCTGATGTAAAATAGACTTTGTTTAAATGAAGCGGCGCCATTTTACCAATTTTTTCTGCAAGTTTATGCAAAACATTCGTTTCAAAACGTAATGTATGAACAAACGCCGCTTTTCTTGCTTGCTCCGCCATCGCCTCGGCTATTTGCGCAATGCCGTGCCCTAAGTTTGCCGCCACGGCGCCGGAGCAGCCGTCTAAATACTTTTTGCCTTGTTCATCTATTAAGTAGCTTCCTTCACCATGCGTAATCATTGGATACTTTTTTGTTAAATCTCTATGAAAAACATAATCTCTTTTTATTTCGTCCATCTTTCCACCACCATCGCCATTCCTAATCCTCCTGCAACGCAAATAGTAGCTAGGCCGTATCGTCTTTTTTGCTTGTGGAGTTCATGACACAGAGTTGTTATGATTCTTGCCCCGGAGCAGCCTAAAGGGTGTCCAAGCGCAATCGCTCCTCCGTTTACATTCACTTTTTCTGATGTGATGTCCCATTCTCTTAAGCAAGCAATACTTTGAGCGGCAAATGCTTCGTTTAATTCAATCAAGTCCATATCACCTAAGCTTAAACCGACTTTATTTAAAGCAATTTGCGAAGCAGAAACGGGGCCAATTCCCATTTCCTTTGGAGAGACGCCCGCTGCGGCAAACGACACAATCTTTGCCATAGGCGTTAATCCAAGCTGCTCAGCTTTTTCTTCCGACATCAACAGCATCATTGAAGCGCCATCGTTTCTGCCGGATGAATTGCCGGCTGTCACCGTTCCATTCTTTTGAAAAACAGGCTTAAGCGCACCAAGCTTTTCTTTGCTAGTAAGACGAGGAAATTCATCTGTTGCAAAATGCCTCATACCTTTTTTTCCTTCTTTTACAGCTACCGGGATAATTTCTTCTTCAAACAAATCAAGTTCTATAGCCCGCCTAGCTTTTTCCTGACTATAAAAAGCAAACTCATCTTGTTCCGTGCGGCTAATACTATATTTTTCAGCGAGCCACTCGGCCGTCTGTCCCATCGTAAACGTTCCGTATAACGTTTCAGGCTGTGATTTTGGCTGACTTTCTGTATTAGAGTCATAGAGTGTTAAATCACCAACGTGAAAACCAAAACGAGTGCCTACCGTATAGTGCGGTGCTTGAGACATGCTTTCCACTCCTCCGGCTAATACCACTTCGGCTTGACCTGATAAAATGGACATAGCTCCATTCATTACAGCCTGCATGCCTGAACCGCACTGGCGGTGCACGGTATAAGCTGGAATACGTTCAGAGAATTGAGCTTTCAGCCCGGCTACTCTCGCTATATTAGGAGCATGAGCGCTTTGTTTCGTCTGTCCGACAATGATTTCATCAACAATCTCTGAAGTATATCCCGCTGAAGACAAATTGTTTTTCATCACAAGAGAGACTAGTTCTTCTGGAAGCGTATCTGCAAGCGAACCGCCAAACTTTCCAATAGGCGTTCGAAATGCATTTACAATCACTGCCATTATGCTGTCACCTCATTGTTTTTATTAAATAATTTAGAAACGCGAAAAGAAGCCTGTGTTTTTTGTTGTACTGTCTCTAAAGAAACACCGGGAGCTGTTTCAAGAAGTTCAAGACCAAGGTCCGTTACGGAAAAGACAGCTAATTCCGTAATAATCATATCGACTCGTCGCTCTGAAGTAAGTGGATAAGTTAACTCCTCAACTAGCTTTGACTCTCCTTGGCTATTCGTATGAAGAGTCGTCACGATCACTTTTTTTGAGCCTTCTAATAAATCCATTGCTCCTCCTACGCCAAGAACACTTTTCCCAGGAACAGCCCAGTTCGCAATTCGGCCTGCTTCATCTACTTGAAGCACTCCAAGAATGGATACATTCACATGGCCTCCGCGTATCATAGCAAAAGAATCAGCGCTGTTAAAAAATGAGGCACCTCCCAAAACTGTGACGGGCAGCTTTCCAGCATTCACAAGTTCTGGATCTACATAGGCTTCTTCAGGAGTAGGTCCAACGCCGAGAATCCCGTTTTCTGAATGTAAAAACACGTGAACATCGGGTGAGATATAATTAGCAACTAAAGTAGGAATGCCGATTCCTAAGTTCACTACATCTCCGTGACAAAGCTCTTTTGCAGCACGCGCAGCAATATATTGTTTGACGTTCATCTTAATTTTCTCCTTTCACTACGATATAAGTAACGTATAAATGAGGAGTTACAATTTCTTCAGGAGAAATCTGTCCAACTTCAACAACTTCTTCTACTTCTGCAATCACGATATCAGCGGCTGTTGCCATCATTGGATTAAAGTTTCTTGCTGATTTGCTGTAAATAAGATTTCCCAGTCGATCTGCTTTTTTAGCTTTTATAAGAGCTACATCTGCGTGCAGCGATTCTTGCAAAACATATTTCTTTCCTTTTAATACTCGTTCTTCTTTTCCTTCCGCCAGCTGGGTCCCTACGCTCACAGGCGTATAAAATCCTCCGATGCCTGCTCCTCCTGCTCTAATTGCCTCGGACATTGTTCCTTGCGGGATGAGCTCCACTTGAAGTTCTTGTTGTTGATAAGCGTGTACAACTTCAGGGTTGGAAGTAAAATAAGACCCTATGGCTTTTTTTACTTGTTTTTTTTGAACCAATACACCTAATCCTTTTCCAGGTTCACCGAGGTTATTACTAATAATCTCTAAATCTTTAAGGTTTGATTTGGCAATCGCTTCAATCAGACTAAGCGGGCTTCCAACAAGACCAAATCCACCTACCATAATGCGTGCGCCATCTGTTATTTTTTCTATTGCTTCTTCGCGCGTGATGATTTTGTTCATTTTGTTTCCTCCTTTTCTTTTTATATTTCACAGCGCTTTACACGAAAAAAACCAAGCAGGACACAATGACTCCCCAAAGAAAAAGGGATGTCCCCACTCTTTGTAAAGTGTGTGTGTGTCTGCTTGGTTTTAATAAGACCATGAAAAGAGGTTGTCTTCTCACTTTATTCTAACCAAACGCTATGTAATTTTTTGATTCACATTATCCCAGTAACGTTGGATTGCAGCCTGAAGCGCTACGATAATCGCCTGTTGAGATGGAGCAAAATAATAATTTTGAATACGTTCAATAAGAGGTTCAATTCCATCTGCAAGGCAGTAACCAATAAGCAGCTTCCGGAAAAAATTTTGCGTCAGCTCCGTAATAAACGTAAACTCAGCATTTACAATTTTATGCTCTGTCAGATCCACTTCTAGTACAATTCCCGCATGCTTATACATTTCATACATGGAAGTTCCCTGTGGAGCTTTTGCATATCCTGTCACAATGACTGTATTCAGTATTTGCATGCCCCTTAATCTCCTTTTAAAAACTATTTGATTACTCTGCACTTTTACAATAATAATTCTGAAAGGTCAAATGAGACTAACTCATATGCTTTTAGTTATGTAAGTGCTTTCATTTTTAAAAAGATATGTTCTTACACAACTAACATTTCGCCTTTTCTAGACAAAATCCTTCTTTTCTTTTAAAAAAACTTTCTATTTTTTTATTTATTTCGGTTTATTGAAATTTATTCGAGTCTCCATCAAACTTTTCATCCGCTATACGGATGGACTCTGTTGGACATCCTTCAAACGCATCTATTAAATCGTCTTCCAGCTCTTGGGGCACTTCAACCGTGCCTTGATTATCATCAAGTATAACGAACGCAATTCCTTCATCATCATAATCATAAATATCAGGTGCCGCAGCTCCGCATGCACCGCACGCAATACACGTTTCTTTATCGACTATCGTATATTTCCCCATGGTCATTCTCCTAACTAAGTTTAAAAGTTATTACTCATTACCAGCCGCGTTCTTGCATACGATTTTCTGGTAATAATGATGAAATTTCAATTCCTTTCATTGCACTTCCTAATCCTTTTGACAAGTTTGCAATAAGTTCATAGTCTTGATAATGCGTTGTTGCTTCCACGATTGCTCGCGCAAATTTTTCAGGGTTGTCTGATTTGAAGATTCCTGATCCAACGAACACACCGTCTGCTCCTAGCTGCATCATTAACGCTGCGTCTGCGGGTGTTGCTACGCCGCCTGCTGCAAAGTTTACAACCGGTAAACGGCCTTCACGTTTAATTTGCAGTAATAGCTCATAAGGCGCACCTAATAGTTTAGCTTCTGTCATTAACTCGTCTTCATCCATGCCTACAACTTTACGTACTTGAGCGTTTACTTGGCGCATATGACGCACTGCTTCGACGATGTTTCCTGTTCCTGGTTCGCCTTTTGTACGCAGCATCGAAGCACCTTCACCAATTCGTCTTGCTGCTTCCCCTAAATCACGGCATCCGCATACAAATGGAACCGTAAATGTACTTTTGTTAAGGTGATATTCCTCATCAGCTGGAGTGAGTACTTCACTTTCGTCAATGTAGTCTACACCCATTGCTTCTAGCACGCGTGCTTCAACAATATGGCCAATACGAGCTTTCGCCATAACTGGAATGGATACAGCGTTCATCACTTCTTCCACAATTGTTGGATCTGCCATACGAGATACGCCGCCTGCTGCACGAATATCGGCCGGAACGCGCTCTAACGCCATAACGGCAACAGCGCCTGCTGCCTCTGCAATTTTTGCCTGTTCTGCATTAATGACGTCCATGATAACGCCGCCTTTTTGCATTTCTGCCATTCCCCGCTTCACGCGGTCCGTTCCATTTCTCACCATATTCAATTCCTCCTTTATATGTTCAAACACTTATTATGCAACTTCCATGCCAGTGTTAAAATATAGAAGAAATTAGTAAAAAACATTGATTTTTATGCCAAATTATTAAGCGGTTTTTAAAAAATTGGCAGGTGAAAGCCAATTTTTTAAACCAAAACAGCTCCCATCCCTATTAGAGACGGAAGCTGTTTTGTTAAGGAACTAACACTAATTTTCCGGTCGTTTTTCTTCCTTGAAGCAGACGATGTACATCTGCCGCTTCATCAAGTGAAAATGTGCCGCCCAGCATTAATTTTAACTGACCGGAATTTACGTAGTTTAATAGCTCATGCAGGCTTTGCTGATAAAGTGTTGGTTTTGCCATCATTTGAGGTAAGAAAAAGCCTAGAACCGATTGATTTTTTTCCATCAGGCGGGCAGGGTTAAATTTTACAGGTTTTCCGCTAGCCATTCCGTAAAAAACGAGGCGCCCAAATGGTGCAAGACATTGAAGAGATTCATAGAATATATGCCCTCCTACCATTTCTAAAATAATATCGGCTCCTTTTCCTTCCGTTACTTCTAAAATTTGTTTTTCCCAGCCTGTTTCTGTATAGTTAATCGTTTCGTCAGCTCCGAGATTTTTTGCAAGCTCAAGCTTTTCTTTGGAGCTCGCTGTAGCAATAACTTTTCCAGCTCCAAACATTTTGGCAAGCTGAACAGCTAAGGTTCCAACACCGCCTGCTGCCGCATGAACAATGACGGTTTCTCCTTTTTCAAGGCGACCCATTGTTTTTAAAATATGATAAGCCGTGAGTCCTTGAAGAGGCAAAGCAACCGCTTGTGTTAAATCCACATTCTCCGGCAACGGAATAAGGCCTCTTGAATCTGCCAGCGTGTACTCAGCGTATCCTGTTGCTCGATTAGATCCTAGCAGCGTCACGACTTTTGTACCTACTTGTATCCCTTTTACATCCTCGCCTACTTCAACCACTTCGCCCGCTACTTCAGAACCTGGGATAAAAGGCAGCGGTGTTTCGACTACGTATGCTCCTTCACGCCGCGCAGCGTCGGCGTAATTAACGCCGATTGCCGCAACTTTAATGAGCACATCTTTCTTTTTTGGTACAGGGCGTGCAATATCGATAACTTGAAGAACATCAGGTCCCCCGTACTGCGTAAATTGAATGGCTTTCATCTTATATCCCCCTCTTATTTCCCTTGAAATAGTGGCTTTCTTTTTTCTTTAAACGCAGATATTCCTTCTTGATGATCTCTTGTTTCTACCATAAGAACTTGCGTTAGCCTTTCTTGTTCAAGGACTTGTTCTAACGTTAAATGAAAGGAATCGTTGACAATTTTTTTCATTTTCCCATACGCTTTCGTTGGTCCTTGTGATAAGCGACTTGCAAAGGATGTGACCTCATCTTTCAGCTGATTTAACGATACTACACGGTTTAAAAAACCAGCTTTGTAAGCCGTGTCGGCATCCATAGGCTCTCCTAAAAATAATAGTTCCTTCGCTCTATGGGGACCAACGACCTTTGTAAGAAAGTAAAGGCCTCCTCCGTCTGAAATCAATCCAACTTGAGAAAAGCTTAATACGAACCGACTTTCTTCTGACGCAATGATAAAGTCAGAAGCGAGAGCTAAATTAAAAGCCGCTCCTGCTGCAAATCCATGAACTGCTGAAATAATTGGCTTCTCTAGATTTTGCATCGCTAAAATACATTCATTTAAACGGCCGATATGTTCATAAACATCAGATCCGGATGCTTGACCCATCGTTTTTACATCGCCTCCGGCAGAAAACGAGCGCCCTGCTCCATTTAATATAACTACTTTAATAGACTCATCGCTTTGTGCCTGTTTTATTTCAGCTGTTAACTTTTCAATCATTTCTTCACTGAATGCATTTAAACGCTCCGGCCGATTTAACGTTAAAGATAAAATAGTCCCCTGCTTTTCTACTACTAAATCACTCATAATTTCAATTCCCTCCTCTTTAATTTGCATTAAACGATAAGCCACCCGCCATCTACTAATAAATCACTTCCCGTCATATAAGATGCCTCTTCAGACGCTGCAAAAGCAATAACATTTGCAATTTCATCTGGTTTACCTACACGTTTTAAAGCCGTATTTTTTTCGATTGCCTTAGTGAAGCGCTCATTTTCAAGTCCAGGCTGCGTTAAAGGTGTTTCTACGAATCCAGGAGACACAGAGTTTACTCTGACTCCGTGGGGTGCTAACTCAAACGCCATTGCTTTTGTAAAGTTAATTAGACCAGCTTTAGCAGCGCTGTAGTGAGGAATTTGTGCCCCAGCTTTATGTCCTGATAGAGAAGCGATGTTAACAATAGATCGATTTCCTCCTATTTCTTCAGTTAAAAAAGGAATCAAATGTTTTGTGACAAGAAATACGCTTGTTAAATTGACGTCCTGCACGTGTTTCCACTGTTCAAGCGTTGTTTCTTTGATTGTTGAATTAACTGATCCGCCTGCGTTATTAATTAATAAATGAATTTGTCCGTACTTTTCTTTTATAAACTCAGCCAGCTCTTTGACGTCTTCTTCTTTCGTTACATCAGCTGAGAAAATATCCGTGCATTTTCGTTCACACCGTGTGTCAATAGCCGATGCAGCCTGTACTAGTTTTTCTTTAGTTCGCCCGACAAGAATGACGCGAGCTCCTTCTTTCGCCATTCTCTGAGCGGTCGCTTCTCCAATGCCGCTTCCAGCTCCTGTAATAACAGCTATTTGCCCTTCAAAACGCATAATATCCCTCCTTATACAACATATCGCCCGCTTTCGATAAATTCACGGGCGATGTCTCGATTGCGCGTGAACTCTCCTTCACTTTGCAAATCATTCATCCATTTTCCAAGAATTGTGCGGTACTGTCGGTGTTTTTCACCCGTTAACATTCCGTTTATTAATTGTCGAGCCTGCTTTTCAATTTCAAAGAGTGTTTCACTAACAACCGTTGCTGTCAGCTTGCTTTTTAACTTTTCTTTTTCTTCTCCATTTTTGTTCACGGCTTTTTCCGCGCGCAGCACAGATGACTCTATGGCAAATAGTCCAACAGCAATTTCTGCGAGCTTCATCAGCGTTTCTTGTTCTTGTGCTAGATTGGCGTTAAACGTTTGGAATGCTGTTCCTAACAAAGCAAGAAATAAATGTCTTGTGGTAATAACCGCCTGCTTTTCTCTTGCTAGAAGTTCATTTGAAGATATTTCCCACTGACCGCTCATCAATTCACTAACAGCATGTTCTACTTGTTTGCTCAGCTCTATTTCTCCTTTGTCTGCTTTTTTTAGAAGCTGAGTTGGAAGCAAAAGGCGATTGATTTCATTTGTACCTTCAAAAATACGATTGATGCGTGAGTCACGATATACTTGTTCTATTTTATATTCTTGAATAAACCCTGCGCCGCCATGAAGCTGCAGCGCTTCATCGGCAATTAAATCAAGCGTTTCCGATCCGTACACTTTACAAACTGAACATTCCATTGCAAATTCAGCCAGCTGTTTAGCTACTAACTTATGATTTTCACTTTCATATAAGCCACCAAGTGCCTCTTCTAGTAAACCAGCTGTACGGTACTGAATAGATTCAGATGCAAAAATACGAGCCGCCATTTTTGCTATTTTTTCTTTTGAAGCATTAAATTCCGCAATAGCTGTTTTAAACTGCTTGCGTTCTTTTGTATAAGCTAAAGCAAGTTCAAACGCATATTTCGCTGCACCCATACATGCAGAACCTAAGTTAAAACGTCCGAGGTTTAAGACGTTCAACGCAATCAAGTGACCTTTTCCTACTTGTCCAAGTACGTTCTCTACGGGTACTAAGCAATCTTCATAAATAACTGGACGAGTAGACGACCCTTTAATTCCCATTTTCTTTTCTTCTGGCCCGAGAGAGAGTCCTTCAAAACCTTTTTCTACAATAAAAGCGGTAAAATGTTCACCGTCTACTTTTGCATACGTGATGAACGTATCTGAAAAGGCAGCATTGGTAATGTACTGCTTCGTTCCATTTAATACATAATGTGTTTTTTCAGGATTTAATACGGCTTTTGTTTGGGCTGCAAGAGCATCAGAACCTGCTTCTGGCTCTGTCAAACAGTAGGCGCCAATATATTCCCCGCTTGCCAATTTAGGCAAGTATTTTTCTTTTTGCTCCTTGGTGCCAAAATACGTAATAGGAAGTGTCGCAATGCATGTATGATTAGAATGAGCGACTCCATATCCGCTTGTCCGGCCAATGATTTCACCGACGAGTCCTTTGCTTACTTTATCAAGACCTAGTCCTCCATATGTTTCTGGAATACTGTGAGCAAGAAGTCCAAGCTCGCCTGCTTTATGCATCAATTCTACTACTTTATTAAAATCCTGCTGCTCAATGTCATTATGGTAAGGGTCTACTTCTTTTTCAATAAACTGCTTTGCTGTCTGAGCAATCATACGGTGCTCATCCGTTAAGTCTTCGGGTGTATAAACGTGATGCGTAGATGTTTTTTTCAGTAAAAATGATCCGCCTTTTGCTTCGGTTTTCATTTCAGACATATCGTTTCCTCCCCGTTTACTAGCTTTTTTTTCACTACCTTAGGAACTACGGAATAGACGTTTTTCCGGCTTACAAAGCCAATTTCGTCTAGAAAGCCATACTGAGTGAGCATTTCCCCTACGGCTGAGCGCTTTAATATTTCAACAGGTGAATGCTCATAAGCCTCATATAAAAGCAGTGCGGCTTTTGCAGCATCCGTTAAATGAAATGTTTTTAGTTGCAGCAAACAGCTTATGAAGTACCCCGCTCCATATAAATCTTCTAGACAGAAGCGATCGGATGAACCTGAACAAACCAATAAAACAGTTTCATCTTGACTTGGTTGACAAACAGCATTCGCAACCGCTTCTCCGTTTAACAGTGAAGCTGCATATACATGTTTCGCTTTCTCGGCGTTATGGATGGCTACCGTTCCATTAGTGGTAGACAAAATAACTGCTTTATTTTGAACATGCTCCTTTAACGTGCTGGGGTTTGGATCAAAAAAGCCTTCAATCGTTTTCCCTCTATATTCGCCTACAAGCGCAATTTCATCAGGCTTATACGTTTCTGCTTTTTTACGCGCTTCTTCTTCATTTTTTACTGGAATAACTTCTATTGCTCCTTGCTGTAAAGCAGCCGCAATTGTTGATGTAGCTAATAAGACATCAAATATAACAACCGTTTTTCCTTCTAGCTTTTTGGCAAGAAGCTCTTCTTTTTTGAGTATTACGTGAACTTTTCCTTTCATATATGTCCTCGTTCTGTGTGCAGAGCATGAATAATTAGTGTTTTGACATAATCTCCAAATTGTGAAAACCGTTTATCATTTGTTTGGCCTTTTTTATAACGGTAATAAATTTGCTGACAAATGACAGCAAGTTTGAAGTAAGCAAATTTTAGGTAAAAGTCAATATGTGAAACATCCCGTCCGCTTTTTTTAGCGTATGCTTCTACAAAATCTCGACGAGAATAAAAGCTTTTTTGCACAGTAACAGGTGGATTTCCAAGTCCTCTTTTCAAAAGTTCAGGATCGCTGTCTTCCATCCAGTAGCTCAGCGCCACTCCCAAATCAGCAAGCGGGTCTCCAACGGTTGTCATTTCCCAGTCAAATAATCCTACAATTTTATTTCCATCCGGTGAAAATAACGTATTGTTAAGCTTATAATCATAGTGAATAATGGTCGAATGCTGTGTAGTGGGGATGTGTGTGGTCAACCATTTTTTTAGGGCTTCTACTTCCGGTATGTCACTTGTTTTTGATTTTTCATAACGATGAATCCAGCCGTGTACCTGACGTTCTAAAAATCCTTCGGGCTTGCTGATTTTTTCAAGAAGCGTGCCTTTGTAAGGAACATCATGAAGTTGAGCAAGGACATCCACCATTTGTTCTGAGATACAACGGCAAAGTTCGTTAGTTCCTTTCACGTCTTCTGGAAACGCTGTGTCGATGAGAACACCGTGCTTTCTCTCCATTAAAAAAAAGGATTTCCCGACCACCGTCTCATCTTCACAAAACACATACGGCCTAGGAGCGAGAGGGAAAGACTTCGATAAAACAGATAAAATCTTGTATTCTCTTTGCATGTCATGCGCTTTTGGCGCAACTGGCCCAAAGGGAGGGCGTCTCAACACCGCCTCCCACTCTCCGACTGAAAGAGCGTAGGTTAAATTGGACGCACCTGATCCAAATTGCTTGATTAAAAGAGGCTCTGTAGGTAAATCAGGAACCGAAACACGGAGAAACTGATGCAGTTTTTCCGTGTTTAATTCCTCTCCTTTTCGTACAGGAATGATTTGTGACATTCTTTTACCACCTGCTTTTTTATAGTTAAACAGCTACTTTATAATTCATCAAAAACTGCTTAATGTCCGCTGGAATAGAAACGCTTTTTTGTGCATCAAAATCAAAGTACACGATGACAGCTTCTCCTTTAGCAATCAGCGATCCCGTCTTGCTGTCTGTAATTTCATGTCCAATTGTAAAGCTTTTATTGCCGACATTAGATACAAAGGTTTTAATCATTAGCACTTGATTAAAATAACCTTGCGCAACAAAATCACATTTAGTAGACGCTAAAATATACTCCCACTTTTCTGTATGCATGGATGCTCCCATTTCTTCAAAAAAAGCAATCCGGGCCTCTTCTAAATAAATGAAATAGCTCGTATTGTTAATGTGACCGAGTGCGTCTGTTTCGCAAAAGCGCACTTTGACCTGTGTTTCATACATGATCTTCTCCTCCTTTACTTATGTGAAAAAACAGCGGGACGCTTTTCAATAAATGCTGATACTCCTTCTTTAATATCTTCTGTTTGAAAGACTTCTTCAAACAGCTCTGCCTCAAGTTCAAGACCTTCAGATAATGTACGATTTATTCCTTCGTTTACCGCTGTCTTAATTCGAGAAAGTGATGGAAGAGAGTGACGGTTAAATTTCTTAGCCAGCTCTTTTGCTTTTTCGAGCCCTTTTCCTTTAGGCGTGACATGATTGACAAAGCCTGCATGAAGCGCTTCTTCTGCAGAAACAGGACTGCCGGCAAACATCCACTCTTTAGCTTTAGAAACGCCGATTACGCGTGGAAGACGCTGAGTTCCGCCGCCTCCAGGAAACAATCCGAGCTTCACTTCCGGAAGACCGATTTGAGCATGTTCTTCGGCAATGCGTATATCAGCGGTTAGTGAAAGTTCGCATCCTCCTCCAAACGTTAAACCGTTTAACACGACAATTGTTGGTTTTTCAATGTTTTCAAGTTTTTGCAAAACACGATGGGTTTTCATAAACTCTTCTTTAATGCCGCTTTGCCCCATTAACTGAGGAAACTCTTTAATATCAGCTCCAGCCATAAACGCCCGCTCGCCCGCTCCTGTTAAAATGATTGTAATTACATCCGGATCTTTACTAAGCTCTTCATACGTTTCTTCAAGTTGCTGCACAACAGTCTGGCTCATTACATTTAAAGGCGGGTTATCAATGGTTACAATTGCCGTTTTCTCCTCTTTTTCAACACGTACAAATTTTTTCATCATTACTTCACTCCTTGTGTGTGGTATGTGTAAAAACCTTTTCCTGTTTTGCGTCCAAGCTCGCCTTTTTGAACTTTTTCTTCAATGCACGCAGCTGGCTTGTCCTCTGGATCCCCCGTTTCGCTATAGCGCTGCTGCATCACAAAATATCCGACGTCAATTCCCGAGAGATCCATCAATTCAAAAGGACCGATCGGGTGATTGAGCGCTTTTTTGCAAATCGTATCAATGTCTTCAAAATTTGCGTATCCATTTTCGTAAAGAAAAACGGCTTCTTTTTGCAACGCTCCTAAAATTCGATTGGCAATAAAACCTGAGATTTCTTTTTTCAGAAGGACTGCTGTACGATTAATTTGCTTGCAAACTTCCATTGTCGTTTGAGCTGTTTTTTCACTTGTCTTTTCACTCATCACAACTTCTACGCAGTCCATTACAAGGGGAGGAAAAAAGAAATGCATGTTAACGATTTGCTCTGGACGGTTTGTTGCACTTGCAATAAGCGAGTTAACAATTGTTGAACTATTCGATGCTAAAATGGCGTGACTTGGTGCGTACTCATCTATTTCTTTAAAGACACTTTGTTTTACATCTAACTTTTCTACCACAGCTTCAATTACAAAATCAGCATTTGAAACCGCTTCCTTTAATGTGTTTGTAAAAGACAATCTTCGAAATGCGGCTTCTTTAGCCTCAGAAGAGATTTTTCCTTTATGAACCCACTTGCCTATAATCGCTTCCAGCTTATTTTTTGCATCAATGAGTGATTGTTCATTCATATCTTGAATAATTGTTTCATATCCTCCAAGTGCACAAAGCATACCGATTTGATGTCCCATTTGTCCTGCTCCAATAACAGCAATACGCTGTATGTCTTTACTATTCATGTTATAGCCTCCTTTTAATATAAAAGGAGAGAAAGAGCTTATACTTTCCCGCCTTTTACGAGCACTGTCTAGCCTATCAGCTACTGTGACTGAATACCTTTCACCAGCATCTTATAAAAAATAGCCGCAACTTCTCGATCTGATTTTTCTCCATCCGGCTGAAACCAAAAATAGCTCCAATTTGTCATTCCTAATATGCCTAGCGTCACGATATCTGAAGGCAAATCTGAACGGAACTGCCCTGCTTCTATTCCTTTTTCAATAATTTCTTGTACGTTTTCTTTAAAACGATCGCGTTTTGGAATGATTTGTTCTAAGTGTTCTTCACTCAAATGACGCATCTCTCTAAAAAACACTTTAGCTCGAAGACCTTCTTTCTCAATATCATGAACAAGTTTAAAAATAATGCTGTGAAGCTTTTCTGGATAAGATGTTGTCTTATCTGCAAGAATCGTCTCTTGGTTTTCTATTAATCTTTCAATATATTGAAGGTGAATATCCATTAAAAGCTCTTGTTTGCTTTTAAAATAATAATAAAACGTTCCTTTTGTGACGTTTAATTCATTTACAATATCTTGAATAGACGTTTCTTTGAAACCTTTTTGAGCAAAAAGCTGAATGCTTCGTTCCATCATCAAATCTTTCATCGTCAAACCCTCTCTGTCTTTTCTCATTTTCACAAATTATACCATGGCTTAGAGGGAGCTTTTGAAAAAGTTTGTTTATGTTCAGCTTATTTACATCGTTTCTTTCACCACTTCTTCTCGTAGTGCCCGTCGTAAAATTTTCCCTACATTGGTCTTAGGAAGCTCAGCGCGAAACTCAAAGATTCGCGGAATTTTGTAAGCGGCAAGGTGATGTCGACAATAAGAAGTAAGCTCTTCTTCGGAAAGAGATTTCCCTTCTTTCACTACCAAAATCGCTTTAATCGTTTCTCCTCTGTAAGGGTGCGGCACACCAATTACAACGGCTTCTTTAATGTGGCTGTGTTCATATAAAACTTCTTCAATATCTCGAGGATACACATTAAAACCACTCGCAATAATCATATCTTTTTTGCGATCAACAATGGATAAATACCCGTCTTCATCTATCTGTCCAATGTCTCCTGTGTACAGCCAGCCGTTTCTAAGCGCGTGAGCCGTCTCTTCAGGTTGATTCCAATAGCCCTTCATAACTTGAGGGCCTTTAATCACTATTTCTCCAAGCTCTTCTCTTGGCAGTTCTTTTGTTCCGGTAGCCACGTCTACAATTTTATAAGCAGTTTGCGGAACGCCAAGTCCGACTGTACCTGGCTTTCTCTCACAAAACGGCAGGTTACAATGCGTGACAGGGGATGCTTCTGATAAGCCGTACCCTTCTAACACTTTAGCACCCGTTTTTCGTTCGAACTCTTTCATCAGCTCAATAGGCATCGGCGCACTGCCGCTGTTGCAGATGCGAATACTTTCGATGTTGTATTCTTCTGCCCTCGGATGATTTGTAATAGCAACATACATAGTTGGCACGCCAGGAAAAATACTAGGCTGCTCTTTTTTTATTGTATTTAGTACTTCTTCCAAATCAAAACGCGGCAATAGCAATATTTCATTTCCGCAAAGAATCGATAAATGCATACAGGAAGTCATGCCAAATACGTGAAATAATGGAATAACGGTTAAGCATTTTTCTTTTCCTAATTCAATATCATGCTTAAATATTTCGTATGATTGAACTGCGTTTGTGTAAATGTTTGTATGTGTAAGCATCGCACCTTTAGATGGTCCGGTCGTTCCTCCCGTATACTGAAGAACAGCAATATCGTGTGATGGATGGATGACCGGCTGATTAAATTCATGTTTTATGGTTAAAAAATCTAGGAAGGAAAGGTCTGGTGATGTAGGAACAAAAGGTTTTTGCAAGCTGACAGTTATCGCTTCTTCTATATCAACGCGGTTTCTTATCTCTTGAAGTCTCGTATAAAAATCATCGAGCAGAATTATTTTTTTTGCCCCGGAATCGTTTAAAATATGCTCTAGCTCTTGTTCGACAAGCATAGGGTTGACCTGAGTCACAATGCCGCCCGCTGCTACAATGCCGAAATAGCTTATTATATATTGCGGACAGTTTGGCAGCATAATTGCTACACGATCTCCTTTTTTAATCCCTTTTTTCTGTAGTGCTCCTGCAAATACGCGAACTGAGTGATACAGCTCCTGGTACGTTAACGTATGCTGATACATGCGCGTTGCCGTGTGAGCAGGATAACGTTCGGCTGTTTCTTTCAGCATATCAAATAGTGAAATATCTTCGATGTGAATGTCATGAGTGTAGGCTTCTGGATAAGGTGTAAACCATTTTTTAACGTCTTCCATCAAGTTACTCCTTTCTTATTCACATAGCATGAACTCCACCGTCTACTGTCAGAATATCTCCCGTAATATAATTAGACGCCGCAGAAGCAAGAAAAACAGCCGCTCCTTTTAAATCAGCTTCGGAGCCAAAGCGTTTTAAAGGGGTTTGACTCAGAAAATAATCTTTGCCTTGTTCCATAATCGCACCTGACATTTTAGTAGGGAAAAATCCCGGCGCAATCGCATTAACTTGAATATTATGCTGTCCCCATTTGACAGCTAAATCTTTCGTAAACGTAATGACCGCTCCTTTACTCGTGTTGTACCCGATTGTATCCATGTACTGAGGATCTGTTCCTCCAAGACCGGCAATTGAAGCAATGTTAATAATCTTGCCAGCTTTTTGTTTAATCATTTCTTTTCCAGCTTCTTGGGACATTAAAAACGTTCCTGTAACATTAATATTCATCACTTTTTGCCATGCTTCAAGAGGCATTTCTTCAACTGGAGCACCCCACGTAGCTCCGCTGTTATTAATTAAAATATCAATACGTCCAAATTTTTCAATCGTTTGATGCACGACATTTTTAATATCTTCAGGCTGACTGATGTCGCATGCTAAAGCGAGGGTTTTTACGCCTGTAGTGGCCAATCGATCGGCCACTTGCTGACATGCTTCTTTTTTTCTCGAACATAGAACAATATTTGCCCCTGCCTCTGCAAGCCCTTCTGCCATTTGTTCTCCTAATCCTCTGCCTCCGCCGGTAATAATAGCTGTTTTCCCAGTTAAATCAAACAAATCCTTTATGTGCATATGTTGCCTCCTTTTCTTGATAGGATTTTAATTCAAGTCTTGCAAGCTGAGCTTTGTGCACTTCGTCTGGACCATCAGCGAGGCGAAGAGTGCGGGCATTTGCCCAAAGTGCCGCAAGCGGCGTGTCTTCTGAAACACCTGCTGCTCCAAATGCTTGAATAGCACGATCAATGACTTTTAAAGCCATAGCAGGAGCCATTACTTTAATCATAGCAATTTCTTTCCGCGCTTTTTTATTTCCAACTGTGTCCATCATATAAGCAGCTTTTAATGTTAATAAGCGAGCTTGCTCAATTTCAATACGCGATTCTGCCACCCATTCTTGAATAACCCCTTGCTGGGAAAGCAACTTATTAAAAGTAGAACGATTTTGAATACGCTTACATAATTCTTCAAGCGCTCTTTCCGCTGCTCCTATTAGCCGCATGCAGTGATGAATACGTCCAGGCCCCAATCTGCCTTGAGCGATAGCAAATCCTTTGCCTTCGCCTAAAAGCATATTAGACGCTGGCACACGCACATTGTCATAATGAATTTCAGCATGTCCATGAGGAGCGTGATCGTATCCAAAGACTGGCAGCATTCGTTCAATTTTAACTCCTGGAGTATTTAATGGAACTAGAATCATAGACTGCTGTTCATATTTAGATGCGGTAAAATCGCTTTTTCCCATGACAATAGCAATTTTGCAGCGAGGATCTCCCGCACCTGAAGACCACCATTTTCTTCCATTTATTACATATTCATCGCCTTCTCTTATAATACTGCACTGAATGTTTGTGGCATCAGAAGAACCTACATCTGGTTCTGTCATAGAAAAGCAGGAGCGAATGTCTCCATTTAACAGCGGTTTTAGCCATTTTTCTTTCTGTTCGGACGTTCCGTATCGAACCAGTACTTCCATATTGCCGGTGTCAGGAGCTCCGCAATTAAAAGCTTCTGGTCCAATAATAGAACGGCCCATAATTTCGCAAAGGGGGGCATATTCGACATTTGTTAGACCCGCTCCGTATTCGCTTTCTGGCAAAAATAAGTTCCATAATCCAGCTTGCTTTGCTTTTTCTTTTAACTCTTCCATGATCGGAGGAACAGCTGACCATCTAGATGGCTGTTCATTCAGCTGTTGTTCGTATAGCCGTTCATTTGGGTAAATATGCTCTTCCATAAAAGAGGTCAATTCTTTTTGCAGCTTCACTACTTTGTCAGAGTAAGAAAAATACACGGTAGTCCCTCGCTTTCATTTACTTACTAACCGGTTGGTATGTTACATATTCATCATAAATGAAGGGAAATAATTCAGCAAGATATTTTTAGAAAAATTCTAAATATTATATTATTTAAAAATAAAAAAAGAGAGGTTTTAACCTCTCTTTTTACGCGGATGTCATTTCCTCAAATACGGCTGATACCTTTTCAAACTCATCGTCATCTTCAATTGAAGACCATTCACCATCATCTTCAATTTTCAAAAAGAAAACATCAATTTCTTCTTCTGTTTCAATTAAAACTTCTTCCACAAACGCAACAGCAATATAATCGTGCCCTTCAATCGTCATTTTTCCAAGCACTTCAATATCTTGCTCTTGATCATTTTCATCTAAAATTGTAAAAATCTCTCCCGTTTCAATGCGTTCCATCTTATTCCCTCCTATTTTAACCTCATTATTCGTTCACTAACATGTATTCCCCTTTAGAAAAGGTTTCATGCTTATAAAAGTAGAATCTACTTTTTAAAAGGCAAAAGAATGTCTACGGTAGTTCCTTTTCCAAGTTCACTTACAAAGTTAATTTCTCCTCTATGTTCTCGAATGATCTTATAACACACCATCAGTCCAAGCCCCGTTCCTTTCTCTTTGGTACTATAAAAAGGTTTTCCTAAATGCTGCATTCTTTCCTGCGTGATGCCTGGCCCCTCGTCGCTAAACCGGACAACAAGGTTCTCCTGATTAAATCTTTTTAGTTGAATCGTTACGGTTCCTCCACTTGGCATAGATTCGACTGCATTTTTAAATATATTGCTAAACACCTGTTTCAACTGATTTTCTTCGCATAATACGAGAGGAAGATGAAGATCAATTTCTTTTTTTACGTGAATTTTCTCCGTAATCCCCTGCACCTCAGCTAGCTTTAAAGTATTCTCTAAAATATCTTGGACATGTTTGTCCCTGTAGGTTTTCGCCTGAGGCTTTGCAAGACTCAAGAACTCATCAGTAATCAATTCAATTCTATCTAACTCATGATTTATCATTTCTACATAGTAAGGCTGACCGCTCGTTTCTTTTAATAACTGCATAAATCCTTTTACCGCCGTCAGAGGGTTTCGAATTTCGTGAGCTATACCAGCCGCTAACTGTCCGACTAAGGAAAGCTGAGCGGATTCACGCAGCAATTTTTCAGTTTTTTTACGTTCTGTAATATCACGAAACAAAACTTGAATGGCCTGCTTTCCCATATAGGGAATAGGAAAGGCAATGGTTTCGGCATCAATCGTATGACCGTCTTTATGAATAAACTTTTCTTCCTGTAGGTCTACAGATTTATTTTCTGTTTTCATTCGATAAATTCGCTGTTTTACAACATCATAGTAATCAGGGTGAACAAACTGATAAACACAAGCTCCTAATACGTCTTGAGGACTTTTGTATCCTAGCGCTTTGGCTCCTGCAGGGTTGATGTAATCAATTTTCCCTTCACTATGAACGATAATCGCTTCCGGCGATAACTCAATCAAGCTTCGGTAGCGTTCTTCGCTTTCTTTTAAAGCCGTTTCAGCCTGCTTTCGTGATGTTATATCTCGATAGACAAAAGCAATGCATAGCGGCCAATCATTCATATTTTCAACGCGGAATAGTGTGACGCTTACATTAATTAAATGACCGTCTTTATGCTGTCTGACCGTCTCAAATTCCGTTTTCGATTCCCCTGATTGAATGGTCTTATGAAGTTCGCACACTGGCTCCTTTAAAAACGAAGGTATAATTGGAAGAGGCTTTTGATAAATTTCTTCAAACGTCCAGCCAAATGTATTCTCAAACGCAGGGTTCACTTGAAGCGTTTTACCTTCTAAGTCAACGACAGCAACAGCATCTGCGTTATGATAAATAAAAGGCTGAATCTGTTCTTTCTTCTCCTGATAACTAGTTATATTCACGCAATGCCCCATAATTTCAGGCTTTTCTGTGTAAGATAAAGGGGTTAAGTTTACTACATAGCGTTTATCATTTATTTGAAGCTCGTACATAAGCTTTTTCTTTTTGTTTAGTGCTTCGAAAAAATGCTCATACGAGACCCATTCTTCTAGAGGTATTTTTTGCTCATGAACGCTTTCACCTTGATACATACTGTAAACAAGATGGTCATCTTTTTGTTTGTAAGCAAATATGATTCCTAGCGCCTCAGCTGAATGATTTTCTGCATGTAATCGGACTATTTTTTTATTTTCGTTCATCGTTCGTATTTACCTACCCCTCACTAGCATCTTTCCTACTCGTTCTCATTCTCTTAATTTTACATGAGGATTTTAGAATTTACTAGATAAAGAAGCGGATATTTTCCATTCATTCACATAAAAAAGCGCCTGTAAAGGCGCTTTTTTATGTGAATATGAATTACTTTGAATGATGCATTTTATGACAGTGTCGCTTCGGAACAAAACCATTTTTCTCCATATGCTGATAGCGATTTTCCATATGTGAAGAAATGTTTTGACTCTCCGTTTTGCTTAGCACACCGTACTCCACATATTTTGAAAGTATTTCTTTCTTTTTTGCTAGCATTTCTTTGTACAGCACGGACAATTCCTGCTTTTGCTGAGACGTCAGCTGCACGTCTTTTGTTTCTGGCTGAGGATTGTTTTCTGCTAATACAGGCGTCGCGCTCATAAATAAAAAAGCTGCTGCTGCACTTATCATAATCTTTCGCAAACAATCTACTTCCTTTCATCATATAGTAGTTATAGTTTACGAACTTCTATTTGTTTTCATTCATTCTGTTTGCTTAAGACTCGATAGCTCCTCCTACATCATAGTCGCTAAGATCAATTTCCATTTCCATTTCAAGTGCTAATTTAGCAAGCTCTGAACCAAGATAAGGACCCGACGTTAAGCCTGAAGCTCCGAGACCATTCGCTACTAGTATTCCTTCGTAAGCCGGAAGAGTTCCAATGACTGGCAAGAAGCCTGGAGTAAATGGTCGAAACCCTACCCTTGTTTCTAAGACTGTGCTTTCTGTTAAGCCGGGAGCAATTGATAAGGCCTTTGAAAAAATCTCATGAAGCCCCCCAGCAGTTACTCTCAAGTCATAACCCGTGTCGTTTTCATGTGTTGCTCCAATGACAATTTGACCTTGTTCAAATGAAAGAATATATTGGTCGCTTGGAGGCATCACAACGGGCCAGTCTTTTGTATCTACATCAGGGAGATGCAAGTGGACAATTTGTGCTTTTTGAAAGCTTGCTAAAAATTTCACTCCAAGAGGCTCTAGTAATTGATTTGCCCACGCTCCTGCTGTTACGATTGTTGTACTTGCTAGAAGGGTTTGTCCATTTACGGAAACGCCCGTTACTTGATTATTTTCATAAAGTAGTTCTGCGTTTCCTTCTATTATTTTTGCACCGTTTTTCTTCGCTGCATTCACAAGTGCGTTTCGAAGAGCTCTTCCGTTAACGCGAGCGGCTCCACTAATATGAACTGAACTGTATTCTTCCGAAAGAACCGGAAACAAAGCCTGTGTTTCTTTAGCGGATAAACGTGTAATCTCGCCTATTTCGGGAGCTTTTTCCCGACGCTTATATGCTCTTTCTTCCATTTTTTTAAGCTTTTGCTCATCAGTATGTAAGCTAATTGCTCCTACTCGCTTATATCCCGTATCCGTTTCTCCATCTTCTTCTAATTGCTGAATTAATGTTTGATAGTACTTGGCGCCGCCTTTTGCTAAGCGGTACCATGCTTTATTTCGACGCTGCGAAAGCCATGGACAAACAATTCCTGCTGCTGCATCAGTAGCTTGACCCGCATCCTTGCGATCTATCAATGTCACATCTGCTCCTGCTTTTGCTAAATGATATGCTGTAGAAGCTCCAAGTATCCCAGCTCCAACTACGATGTATGTTTTCATACCAAAACACCCTTTTCTTTCTTCTAGTATTCTTATGCCATTATGTACGCAATTTTAGCATAGCAAAAAAAGAAGTCACATACTAGGTGAAGCTATTTTGAGCTTATTTTTGAGTCTTGCTGACTTTGACATATAGCTCCTTTCATTGTAAACAAAAGCGCAATAAGTTCTTTTACGGAGATTATGGTGAGATGAAGCAAACCACAAGTAGTGATCGCGCATATTTAACACTGCGTTTACCGCTTTTTTATTATAGTTTCTGAATAAAAAAATGAAAGAATAAAACCACTATAATATGTAAATAAAAAGAAATAACCATTATTTTAAGGAGAGCGTATGCAATCTTCATTTGTATTATTTTTCATCATTCTTGGTTTACTATTTGGCAAGTGGCGGAGATATCAAGAATACTATCCTACTTTGTTGTTTTGGATCACGGGGAATTTGCTTTATGAAGTGCTGCTGTTTCATCACCGCGTATGGGTATTTCACCCTGTTGGTATTGATCACCTTTTTCTACCCGATCACCTAATGGTTTCCCTTGGAATAACCTTAATTATTTATCCGTTTGTTATACCGGTTTTTTTAGGAAGGCTGCCGTTGCATGTAAGCGGCCGGCTGTGGTGGATTCTTTTGTGGGCGCTTTTATTTACTGTGATTGAGTTCATTGCTTATGTTAATCACAGTATCACTCATCATTATGGATGGTCGCTGCTGTGTTCTTTTCTCTTCAATGTTGTCACGTTCTCACTTTTAATCATTCATCAGAAGACAGCACTGGCTGCTTGGATTCTATCTGGAAGCTTTATAGCTTTTTTATTTATTTTTTTTGATATTCCTATGCCTTAACTTTTCATTGACTAGACAGAGGAAAAGGAAATATAATAGGAGTTACATTTAAATATAATTTTCCTCTCTGAGAATAGAGGTGCATGAAATCAAGAGTCACTTATTAGAGACTAATGGAGTCTGTGAAGATAAGTAAAAGGGATTTCGTGCCGAAGTATATAGACATCCATTGTGTTCATATACTGGTTCAGTATTGAATAAATGCTGAGCTGTCACAAACCATTTGGTTTGTGGAGAGCTATTGAAGAGATGTTGATGCCTAGAATGTAATAATACTTTATTATTATGAAACCAAGACGCGTGAACATCACTTCACGGGTCTTTTTTGTGTTTTTCTACTGATCATCAAAGTTATAGTTGAATGATTTAAATGGAGGGATATGGATTATGTACTTACATGGAACGAGTAAAATTAACAGCAGCAATCATTTAGAAATTGGACAGTGCGATACGGTCGAACTGAAAAAACAATACGGCACTCCCCTATACATCTACGATCAAGAATTAATTGAGACGAAATGCAAGGCCTTCCATTCAGCCTTCCAAAGAAGTGGATTTTCATATCAAATCGCCTATGCAGGGAAAGCCTTTCTTTGTATGAAAATGGCTAATCTTTTAACGAAGCTTGATATGTCATTAGATGTGGTCTCAGGAGGCGAATTATTTACAGCTCTTGAAGCGGGATATCCAGCTGAACGCATTCATTTTCACGGAAATAACAAAACGATTGAAGAAATTGAAATGGCTCTTGATGCGAATATCGGCTGCTTTGTTGTGGATAACTTCACCGAACTTGAAGTTTTGCATGCCTTAGCAGCTGAGCGCAAACAGAAAGCATCTATTCTTCTCCGTGTTACTCCAGGGATTGAAGCCCATACACACGAATATATTATGACCGGACAAGAAGACTCAAAGTTTGGATTTGGTCTTTCCAATGACCAAGCCATGAAAGCGGTAAGTTCTGCATTAGAAAAGCCTTATTATAATCTTTTAGGCATTCATTGTCATATTGGTTCGCAAATTTTTGAAGTAGATGGTTTTTCTCGCGCCATTGATATTTTAACTGATTTCTTATTCAATATTCGTGATAAAATGGACTTTGAAGTAAAAGTTTTAAACGTAGGTGGTGGTTTTGGTATTCGTTATACCGAAAGCGATTCTCCTCTTCCAGTTGAGTATTATGTAGATGCACTGACAGAAAAGCTAAGCCGTACGTTAACGGAACAAAATTATACCCTTCCGGAAGTCTGGATTGAGCCTGGAAGAAGCATCGTAGGAGAAGCGGGTACAACGCTTTATACAATTGGCTCAACGAAAGAGATTCCAGGTGTACGCAAATACGTGGGAATTGACGGGGGTATGACCGATAATATTCGTCCTGCTTTGTATGATGCAAAGCATGAAGCTGTCTTGGCTAATAGAGTGACGGATAAAAAAGATGAAACGGTATCGATTGCGGGGAAATGCTGTGAATCAGGAGATATGCTTATTTGGGATATCGATTTACCGCGCGTTAATCAAGGAGATTTATTAGCAGTTTCCTCTACAGGTGCCTACAACTATTCAATGGCTAGCAATTACAACCGCATTCCGCGCCCTGCTGTTGTATTTGTAAAAAATGGAGAAGCTCGTCTTGCTGTGGAGCGAGAAACATACGAAGATTTGGTGCGAAAAGATGTAAAGCCAGTCGTTACTACGTATGCAATGAGCAAATGATAGCTGTTCTTGCGTAGTAAAGAAGCTATTGTTGTTTGGAGGAAATATAACTATGGTTTTAAGTGTATTTAAAACGTACAGATCATCGCTTATTCTGCTTCTCGCTATTTTAATTGGCGGGATAGCAGGATATGCTATCGGGCCCGATGTAGCAGTCGTAAAGCCCTTTGGTGATTTGTTTCTTAATTTAATGTTCATGATTATCGTTCCCCTTGTCTTTTTTAGTGTGGCTTCGGCAATTGCAAACATGAACGAAATGAAACGTCTCGGTAAAATTATGCTAGGTATCGCCGTTGTGTTTATCGTTACTGCTGCTGTTTCAGCTGTTCTAGGCTTTTTAGGCGCGTCACTTTACAATCCGCTGCACAACGTAGATACTTCTGCGATTAAAGAATTAATGGGTGACAGTGAAAATACAGCTGAAAAAATGACGCTTTTAACTCAGCTTGTTAGTACCTTTACTGTACCTGATTTTGTTCAGTTATTTTCGAAAGAGCATATTTTACAATTAATTGTCTTTGCCGTCATTTTCGGTATTGCTACAACGATGGCCGGTGAAAAAGGACAGCCTATGGCGAAATTCCTGACTTCGGGTCAAGAAGTATCGATGAAGGTTGTTAAAATTGTGATGTACTATGCTCCAATTGGTTTAGGGTGCTATTTTGCTACTGTTGTAGGAGAACTAGGACCAAAGATCTTACAAGGGTACGCTAGAGCATTTATTCTTTATTTATTAATTGCAATCGTTTACTATTTCGGCTTCTTTACGCTATACGCATGGATTGCTGGCGGTAAAGCAGGAATTAAACTGTTCTGGAAAAATGCAGCTGCTCCTTCTATCACCGCTATTGCTACCTGTTCTTCTGCTGCATCTATTCCAGTCAATTTAGATGCAACAAAGAAAATGGGTGTGCCACTTGATATTGCTGAAACGGTGATTCCATTAGGAGCAAACACGCATAAAGATGGTTCTGTTATTGGCGGTATTCTAAAAATTGTTTTCTTATTCAGTTTGTTTGGAAAAGATATGACGTCTGCTACGAGCATTTTGAGTATTTTAGGCGTAGCCTTTTTAGTTGGAGCTGTAATGGGAGCAATCCCTGGAGGCGGTATGATTGGCGAAATGTTAATTATTACGATTTATGGATTTTCGCCAGAAGTTCTGCCCATTATTGCGGTCATTTCCACGATTATTGACGCCCCTGCTACCCTGTTAAATAGTACAGGAAATACAGTAACAGCAATGCTGGTTACAAGGTTTACAGAAGGAAAAGACTGGATTAACAAAATTATCACCACCGATAAAGTCGCCTAGTAAAAAAGCAAAGGGAACAGTCTTAGTGACTCTCCCTTTGATTTTTTCGTGTGCAGTAATATCGATAGAGGTGTATAAAGTCTGTA
>Ga0102593_1000845_pt1 | contig 39114 bp, 41 predicted proteins | sample AraplaCol_mMS_r2_2_FD_76862 | JGI IMG/M metagenome (GOLD analysis project Ga0102593, IMG submission 76862) | Arabidopsis root microbial communities from North Carolina, USA - plate scrape MF_Col_mMS_r2 (SPADES assembly) (version 2) | ecosystem: Host-associated > Plants > Roots > Endosphere...
TCGCCGAGCTGCTCGCCCATCCAGGCCTCGACGCCGTGATCATCGCCACGCCCGCCCGCTTCCACACCAATGTCGTCGTTCAGGCGGCGGAGGCCGGAAAGGCCGTGTTTTGCGAGAAGCCGATGGCCCTCACCCTCGCAGACGCCGAGCGCGCCGTCGCCGCCGCCAAGTCGGCTGGCGTCCCTCTCCAGGTCGGCTTCAATCGACGCTGGGATCAGGCCTTCGCCGAAGGCCGCGCAGCAATCGACGCCGGGAAGGTCGGCACCCCCCAGCTCATCCGCTCGCTCACCCGTGATCCCGGCCCGTTCGGTGCCGATCCGGACCGCATTCCCCTCTGGACCATCTTCTACGAGACCCTGATCCACGACTTCGACACGCTGCTGTGGCTGAACCCCGGTGCGAAGGCCACCGAGGTCTACGCCGTTGGCGACGCGTTGGTCCGCCCTGACGCCAAGGACAAAGGATTTCTCGATACCGCCGTCGTCACCATCCGGTTCGACAACGGCTCCGTGGCTGTGGCGGAAGCCAACTTCTGCGCCATGTATGGCTATGACATCCGCGGCGAGGTGTTCGGCTCAGGCGGCATGATCACCATGGGAGACGTCCGCCGCTCCAGCATGACTATGTTCGATAAGGACGGCGTGTCCAACGACACATGGCGTCGCGACACCGACCAATTCATCCACGGCTATACCGCCCAACTCGCCTCGTTCGCGAAGTCGGTTCGCGAAGGCAAGCACTCCGCAGGCGCGACGGGGCACGACGCCCGCCAGGCGCTGGCGATCGCGCTCGCTTGCATCGAGTCGGTCCAGAAGAAGGCCCCCGTGCCCGTGAAGTGATGTCAACGAACTCGGCCGCGATCAATCCGGAGCTATGGACATGATTGACATAGAGCGATCGGCGCGGCCGACGACGATCAAGGACCTCAAAGGTCTGGTAGTATCCCGAACAGTGGTCCTGCCGGATCAACTTAAAAAGGTCGCACAGTTCGCGTTCGAGCGTCCCGAGGAAATGGCCTTCGGCACCATCAAGTCGATTTCCGTCTCCTGTGGGGTCGCACCGCAGACGGTTCTGCGCCTTGCACATGCGTTCGGTTTCAATGGCTTCCGAGACTTCAAGGCACTATTCCGAGCACATCTTCGGAATATGTAATGTACTGAGGCAGTCATATGCCGCAGGGCCAGTTGGCATGTTGGCATTCGTCGAGCTGTTGCCGCGTGCGCGGAAGCAGCTCCAACCATCAGCGCCGAGAATGGATGTGTAAGACGGAAATGTCACCCAGGTCGGCTCGAACACGAGAGATCGTCTCGGGCGCGCGGGCGATGAACGCCTGTGCCATCGCGACCATGTGCTTCTGCCCCATGGGCGCGATGGGGCGGATGTGTATTTCTTAAGGGTGCGCCTCCTCGCCAGCCTTGCGGCAGGACATACCGCCTCGCCGCAACACTCCACGACGGCGACCGGCACGCCGAACTGTGGCTCCAGCAAATTCACCGTCTCGCCGACGTCATCACGTTGGCCATTCAGTTTCCTTCGGCCCATGTCCCAATCAACATGGTCATGAAGCGCTCGGCTGCCGGCGAAAGCGTCCCACCGCGACGGCGAACGATGCCGATCGTTCGCGAGATTTCAGGATTGCGAATTGGTCTTGTGAGTAGGAACGGGTGCTCTTCCTGAGGTGTAGCGAGTTTCGGCAGAACCGAAATTCCAAGCCCGGCTTCCACCAGACCAAGTGATGTCGAAAGATGCGTGACTTCATAGGACCAGCGCAGTTTCAGGTTCGACTTCGCCAGCGCGGCATCAAGAAGCGTACGGTTGCCGCTGGACCGGTGAACTGTGATCAGTTGATAGGGCGCCAGATCGTCCCATTCGAGTTCGCTCTTGGCCGCCAGCGGATGATCCTTGCGTGCCGCCAGCACGAATGGATCTTCGATGAGCCTCTCGAAGATGAGGTCGGGATCTGAAAAGCCCATGATATTGATGCCGAACTCGACTTCCCCACGGGCGACTGCCTGCAGTCCGTCGGTGGCCGGCAGATCGAGAATGCGAAAACGAATATTCGGATACTCGGCGCTGAATTGCTTGATGACGGTCGGCAAAAAATAGAAAGCAGCCGTCGGCAGACATGCGATTGTCACGAGGCCGCTGCGCTGAGATCCGACATCGCGCACCGCAAATAGCGACGTGTCGAACTCCTCAAGCATTCGTCGCACCAAAGGGATCAGTTCCGCGCCAAGGGCGGTTGTCGAGACATGACGCGTGGTGCGCTCGAGCAAAGGCGCCCCGATTGCCAACTCGAGCTTCTGAATTCGACGACTGAGTGCCGGCTGGGACAGATTGAGTGCTTCGGCAGAGCGGTGGAAGTTTTCCAGTTCGACGACCGACAGAAACGCCCGCAGATCCAGTATCTCGCAATTGATGCTCATGACGCATCATTCCCTCTGATATTCGCATTTCACATATCAATCATTTTGCCGCTTACTGCAACAAAGAAGTTGATTGATATCTAAATCACATCAGTATGCGGGCACAACCATGAACGACCTGATTTCCATTCCCTGCGTTCTGATGCGAGGCGGCACCTCCAAAGGACCGTTCTTTCTCGCATCCGATCTTCCATCGGATTCGCGTCAACGCGATCAGATCCTGCTTTCGGTCATGGGTTCGGGTCATCCTCTGCAGATTGACGGTATCGGCGGCGGCAACCCCGTCACCAGCAAGGTTGCGATCGTCGGCCCGGCAACCGTGTCCGATGCGGATGTGGATTATCTGTTCGCCCAGGTCCGCATCGATCAGCAGTTCGTGGACACCTCACCAAATTGTGGAAATATGCTGGCGGCCGTCGGGCCGTTCGCGATCGAGGCCGGCCTGGTCAGAGCGGCGACGGGCGCAACCCGCGTGCGCATTCACAACGTCAATACCGGCAAACTCATCGAAGCGGAGGTTCCGACCCCCGATGGCCGCGTTGCCTACATGGGAGATGCCTCGATCGACGGCGTGCCGGGCAATGCGGCACCGATCGCGCTGACCTTCATGGATGCGGCCGGGGCACGCACAGGCAAGCTTTTCCCGACCGGCAACCCGCTCGACAGGATCGATGGCATCGATGTGACCTGCATCGATTGCGCGATGCCGATGATGCTGCTCGAAGCCGCCGCCCTCGATGTGACGGGCAACGAACCTGCAGCCGAGCTCAACGCCAACGGGGCAATGCTGCACCGACTTGAAACGCTACGGCTTGAGGCCGGCCGGCGTATGGGCATGGGCGATGTCAGCAACCAGGTCACGCCCAAACCGGTGTTGATCTCCACGCCCAACAAGGGCGGAGATCTCGGCGTGCGCTATTTCATGCCGCACCAGTGCCACCCCTCTCTCGCAACAACCGGCGCGGTTGGGATTGCCACGGCCTGCATCAGCGACGGAACCGTCGCTGCGCAACTGATCGGCAATCGCAAGCCGCCGGTCGTCCTCGTTCTCGAACATCCAAGCGGTCGTTTGGAAGTAAAACTGGATACCCGCAACGGCAAGACAGTTGCCGGAATCCTGCGGACCGCCCGACGCCTCTTCGAGGGTCGGGTCTTTGCAAAACCTATCGCGCAAGTGGTTTGCGCTGCATAATCGGAAGTGGTTGCCGGGAGGGCGCCACGCATCAGGGAGGAATACACATGCGTAAACTTATACTCGCTCTTGCGGCAACGGTCGCTTTTGCCGGTTCGGCTTTTGCGGAACCGGTTCGCATCAGCGTCGGGTCCTACAACCTCAACAACCTGCCCTTCCCGGTCGCAGCCGGCCTAGGTCTCTACGAGAAGGAAGGTCTTGAGGTGACCGTCGAAAACTTCGCATCTGGCGGCTCCAAGACGCTGCAGGCGCTTGTCGCCGGCTCCACGGATATCGCTGTCGGCTTCTACGACCATACGATCCAGATGCAGTCGCAGAACAAGGCGGTCGTGGGCTTTGTGCAACTGGCCCGCAATTCCGGGCTCGTGCTTGCCGGTGGAAAAAACGCTGCGTTCGATCCTGCCAAACCTGAAACAATCAAGGGCGCGAAGATCGGCATCACAGCGCCGGGCTCGTCTTCAGACTTCTTCGTTCGCTACTATCTGCAGCGCCATAGCCTATCGGCTGATGACGTCTCTTTGATCGGGGTCGGCTCCGGTTCAGCTGCTGTTGCGGCGCTCGAGCAAGGGAAGGTTGATCTTCTGGTCAACTACGATCCCGCGGCGACCTTTATCGAAGCCAAGGGTGTCGGCAAGATTTTGATCGACGCCCGCAGCGACGAGGGAGCCAAGGAGATCTATGGCGGAATTTATCCGACCGCCGTCCTCTATGCGACACAGGCCTATATCGATGAGAACCCGGAAACCATCCAGAAGGTCACGAACGCGACCGTGAAGGCACTGGCATGGATGAACACACATAGCGCCGAAGAGATTGTCGAAAAATTGCCGAAAGAATTCATCTCTGGCGACCGGGACACCTATGTGAAGGCCGTCCAGAATGCCAAGCCGATTTTCTCGGTGGACGGCAAATTCAGCGAGACCGACACGCAGACGCCGTTGGCCGTTCTCAAGAGCTTCAACGAAAAGGTCGCTGCCGCATCAATCGATCTTTCCAAAACCTACACGAACGCTTTCGTGGACAAGGTAACGGATAAGACTACCAACTGATCCTAGGAGGAGGCCATGTCTTTGGCTGTCGTAAACCCCATGCCTATCCCGATGGGACAGCAAAACGCAAAGCCGATGGTATCGATCGACGCCGTGACAATGTCGTTTGGTTCCTATGTCGCGGTGCAGGACGTCAACCTCACGGTTGCCGATGGCGAGTTTCTCGCCATCGTCGGCCCGACCGGTTGCGGCAAGAGCACCATTTTGAACGCGATCGCAGGTCTTCTGAAACCCGCGAGCGGTACGGTGACGATCGACAGCACGCCGGTAAAGGGCGTGCAGAACGACATTGGCTATCTCTTCCAGCAGGACGCGCTGCTTCCGTGGAAGACATCCATCGAAAATGTCGAGCTCGGCCTGATGTTCAGGGGTGTTGGAGCCACAGAGCGCCGCGAGCGTTCGATGAGCTGGCTTGCCAAGGTCGGGCTGAAGGGCTTCGAACACCGCTATCCGCACCAACTCTCTGGCGGCCAGCGCAAACGTGTCCAGATGGCGCAGGCCCTCATTGCCGGTCCGAAGGTGATCCTGATGGACGAGCCCTTCTCGGCGCTCGACATCCACACGCGCCATCTCATGCAGAATGAATTGCTGCGCCTTTGGCAGGAAGAACGTCGCGCCGTGGTCATGATCACGCACGACCTCGAAGAGGCCATCGCGCTTGGAGACCGCGTCGCCATTTTGGCCGCCGGCCCTCGTTCGCGGGTCATCGAAAGTTTCCCGGTCGATCTCGAGCGGCCACGGGATGTGGCAGAGATCAAACTCGATCCCCGCTTTATGGATCTCTATCGCAATATCTGGGCTTCCCTGCGCGGCGAAGTGGAGAAAAGCTATGAACGTCGTGACTGAACGCATTGTCCAGCTCGGTATGCTGGTTTTTATCCTCGGGGGCTGGCAGCTCGGCGTGACCGCCGGCTTCATTGATGTCTTCTTCTTTCCAGCCCCACTGGATATCTTCAACCAAATCGTCAGCTGGATTGTCGACCCCGGCTTCTATCGTCATGTGTCAATCACACTGACGGAGACTGTGCTGGGTTATATCATCGGTACCGGATTGGGCGTCGCGGCAGGCGTATGGCTCGGTCTCAGCCGCAGCGCGGCGCGGATCCTTGACCCGTTCATCAAGGGGCTCAACGCCATTCCCCGCGTCGTTCTCGCACCGATCTTCGTTCTTTGGCTTGGACTCGGTCTTTGGTCCAAGGTGGCGCTTGCCGTAACGCTGGTCTTCTTCATCACTTTCTTCAATGCGATGCAGGGTGTGCGCGAGGTTAATCCGGTGATCCTGGCAAACGCAAAAATCCTCGGGGCCAAACGTTCCGAGCTATTACGGCACGTCTATTTCCCGGCTGCGGCCAGCTGGATTTTGTCCTCCCTTCGCACGTCTGTTGGCTTCGCGGTGGTCGGCGCTATCATTGGCGAATATCTTGGATCCTCTGCAGGGCTCGGTTACCTGATCGCGCAGGCGGAAGGCAACTTCGACGCGGTCGGTGTATTTGCCGGCATCATCATTCTGGCCATGTTCGTGCTCATCATCGACCGAATTCTCGATGTTCTGGAAGGGCGGCTTATCAAATGGAGACCGAATGCCGCAGAAGAAAGAGCGGCGTAACCCCGGATCAGTTGCTCTGTGAGTTGGAAGCGGGGTGCCGTCATCGGCACCCCGCTCTTTTTCGGCTTTGAGTTCGAACGCGCGACCAACACACAGTTGATATCGAATCAAAGTGCTAAAATCGTGCGGGTTTCTGAACGGCCATTGACTCAAGAATTATCGCCGTAACCCTGGATCGGCTCGGTGGCAAACACCACGCTCGTGAGGAAGCTCACCCGGTTCGCACTCCAAGCAAACAGTTCCTTGCCCCCTCGATGTGGTCCTTTAGCAAATTCACGAGGTTGGGCGACGATGAGCGACGCCCCCTCAGGTTACCGGGCTCAGTTCACGGAAAGTTATCGAATAACGCAGCTGAGCGACAGGCGGGATGGAATGCTCACACCGGGTTCTGGCTTCGCCCGCCATCACATAGGCCGATCGCGGTTCGAGCGTGATCGAACTCCGCTGCCACTTGCTGCCCTGGCGCCGTCTTAGTCGGAAAGTGCATGCAGATAGCAACGAGACTCCAACGACTCGACCGAAGACGAATTTATCCCTGTGCCAGCCGATCGGAGCCCCGGGACCATATTCGGTTACCAATGCCTGTTCCAACCGATCGGAGTCGATGCCAGCAAATGCAGATACGATTTTGCGAAGCGGCAAAAGAAATAGCGGAATATCTTCGCTCTTTCGGACACGCTCTGTATCGAAGTCGTATTTCCAGCCGTAGGAGACCGTCCTGCGTTTACCTTGGAATCCGTGGAAATCGAAAGCCTTGAACGGCAGCTGTAGCATCTCTTCCAGAATGGCCTGCTGTAGATCGTCGGGGACCACATCCGGCCAATAGCGAAATCCGTCCGGCAGGGACGGTTCGAGTGCACCAAAGAGGTCATGCTGGTCCATCGTGCTCATGTAAATTTCTCGTATTTGCCTACTGCCGCAGTGGACCCACGAATTTTAGCGTCGCGATGTCGTTGACAGTGGTTCACACAACGATCCGGATCTTCCGATGGCGGAATTCGGCATGCTCAGGTCTCCAGGAACGTCGGGCGGCTTAGTGTGTTCCTCGTAGGGGAGAGGCGTGCCTGCCTGCACCCTTCGAAGGATGTCCACGGTTCAGTTAAAAGCCGCGCGCGATCAACGCTTGGCGCGTCGCGATTGGGTGACCGGTCCGGAACAATCCGGGCCGCTCAGAGTTCGCGCGCCATGCCCTACGTGATCGAACTTCTTCTTCCAGTCCCGCGCGAGCGCCCTAGCTCGGTGAACGTTGACGCTGTCCGTGACGAACTCACCGCACAATTTGGCGGCGTTACATTATATGTGAATTCACCCGCTGAAGGCTTGTGGGAAGTTGATGGAGAGGTTGAGCATGACGTGATCGTTGTTGCCGAAGTCATGACTGAAGATCTCGACCGAACCTGGTGGGCGGCATATCGAAAACAGCTGGAGGCTCGTTTCGATCAGGAGGAAATCGTGATCCGAGCCACGCAAGTCCAGCGTCTTTGAACCCATGTCCCGGCAGGGAGGCCCACGGTCTTGCACGCGTTGAACGATTTAAGCATCAGTCCAACCGAATAATTCCAGCCCTCGCAGTAGTTCCTCGGTTTCATACAAGCCATCGCCGGAACACTGGTCTGGTCAACGGCACGCTGGGCCTCCCCTGTTGCCGCCGTTTAACCAAAGCGAAGTCGGTGTCCCCGCCTGATTTCATTGAGGGCGGCAGCACGAAAGCGATGACGTGGTATTTACGCGACTGCTATGAAATCGTCACTCGCCTAAAATCAGCAGCGATCTTAAGAGAGGCCATCAGGCCGATGCGTCGATCAGCTGTGAAAGCCGCTTGGCGTTCTTGATCGAATAACCATCGCGATCGTTATTGAAATAGACCCACACGGTCTTAGCGCCAGACAGCTTGATGCGCTCCGCCCACACCGTCAATTCGGCATCGCTGTAGTCATGGCGGTACCAGTGCTTGATCCCATGGAACCGGATGTAGATGTCGTCGGCTGTCCGAACAAGCTCATCCGGCAATCGGGGACCGCTGCATGAACAGAAGATCGCGCCTGCAGCTTTGAACGCCCTATAAACATCCTTATTCCACCAGCTCTTGTGACGGAATTCGACGACGTTCCTGCGACGGGGATCCAGCTGCGACAAGATCATTTGCAACATGTCTGTGGAGTAGCGCACGCTCGGTGGAAGCTGAAACAGAAAACATCCCATCTGCATTCCAAGAACGTCTGCGATGTATCCGAAATCTTCAATGAGGGCGTGGGTATCTTCGAAGCGTTTGATATGGGTGATGAGCTCGCACACCTTGATGGTATAGACGAAGCTCGGCTCGGCCTGACGTTTCCATGTCTTGACAGTTGCCACCGTCGGCCAGGAATAAAATGGGGCATTGAGCTCGACGGTCTTGAAATTGTCCTGGTAGATCGAAAACAATTGATTGGAGGGAACGTCGTTCGGGTAAAAATGGCCCTTCCAGTGCCAGTAATACCACCCGGAACAGCCAATATGGACCCGCCTGGCTACATTGTCATCGGAGGTGATCACAATCAGCGGATCGCTCGCCAGACGGGCTAGATGCATTTTAGCGGCGCGCGCAATATTGGCATCGCGCTGTTTTTGGCGGCGCTCGGCGCGCCGTACCCGCCGACTTTCAATCTCTTCAGCAGTGCGCTCTACCATTTGGTATCCGTGCGAAGGTCTTTCGGCGCAAGGGCCGCTCGGCTGCACCGCCAACCGTCCTGCGATATGTTTTCAAGCGCAGCAGAAGCGACGTATCCCTGATGTTAAATTGCGATATCGCCGAGCAAAATAATGCCAGAAAGCTCACCTTCATTGGTGAAGACTACCAGCCGCCGCATCTGCAGCTCCGCGTTCGCCCGGCCGCCTGGGTAATATCGTCATCCTTTCAGGCAACAACAGCGTAACCTCGTACTTTCATCGAACTCTTCCCTTGTTTCTGACGGCCAGCAGCGGTTTCGCCAGAGTAACTCCGACAAAGGGCGCGGGTTCCGGCCTACGCAGGTCTATCCGACGGTTTGGCTTGAAGTCTTTCGTTCCCTCATTCATGGCGCCCAGGGATTGAAGCACAGGCGGCTCGTCCCCGCGCTGGACGAGGTCGATTGCCGCGCAGATGATACCAAGCGTAGGAAGGCGTGATCCCGAAGCGGGAGACGCAGGCTGCCGCGGCTCGAACGGACCTCGACCATCGAGCAGCGCTCGTCGGAAACATCCAAATTCGTCCACCCGACCTGGGGGCGGTGAACGATGGCAAGTGGCTGCAGCGCCAACCTTGAAGGCAGTCACCTGGCTCGGACGGAACTGGCGAGTTAAAAACCGAGTGGTCTGGAGGTTTCCTCGGGCGCCACCGTGATTGCAGAGGGTTTTGGCAGAACGGGCTGTTCAAACTTGGCCTGGGGTCGCGGCGCCATTTTCTCGGTCGCGACCTTAGTCTTTGTCCCCTCCTCCTTCGCATCTCTTATGGCGACACCTTGCTCGCTACTCGCGTGACCCTATTTTACCCGGGCGGATCGAGTCAGCATAGCGCTTCCTTGCCGCGGCTCAGGGGTATCGTGTGAGTTGGTTCGGCATTGCCATCATCGCGACCGTAGCGCTGGTAGCCCTATGGGCTCTGGCAGCATCAAGCTATGCCGAGTTTCTGAAGCGAGTCCAAAAAGTCGATTCCCACGTCCTCAAGATTGCCGCTGCCGACACCGAGCTTGATCGATACGGCGCCGGGCTTTGCCACAAACGGGAGGCGGCAAGCGGCCTCGTCCTGATCACCTCCAACCTAGACGCGTTCGCAGCCAGGCTTCTAGCGGCCCGTTCCGCCGGGCGCAGCCTCGATCTCATGTACTATATGTGGAATGCGGACCTGACCGGAATGCTGATCATGCGGGAGGTCGTCGCGGCGGCCGACCGTGGCGTACGCGTGAGGATCCTTCTCGACGATCTCGGCGTCTCCATGTCCGACAAGATCTTCCATGCGATCGACTGTCATCCGAACATCGAGCTGCGGCTCTTCAATCCCACAAAGGCACGTGAGAATATCCTACGTCGCGGCCTCGAGATGGCCTTGCGGTTCCGAAGCGTCAACCGTCGCATGCACAACAAGGCATGGATTGCCGATGGCCGGATCGCGATGGTCGGGGGGCGCAATATCGGCGATCCGTATTTTGATGCCGGGGAGAACGCTAATTTCAGGGACTTCGATCTCTTGATGGTCGGTGAAGCCGTTGCGAAGACGGAGCGTCTGTTCGACGGCTACTGGAACAGTTCGGTTGCCGTGCCCGTGCGTGCGCTTCTGTCACGCAGAGCTAACAAGCTGAAGAAGCTTCGCCGCAATATGGAACGCCTTCATTTCGAACAGCGCGCCCAGCCATATCTTGATGCAGTTCGCGATGAAACATCCCTGACGCATATCGTTGCCGAAGACCGCTACATATGGGTCGACAAACTCGACGTTTTGGCCGATCCGCCAGAGAAGGCGGCCGGGAAGCTGCGCAGCGGGCAAAATACGCTAATGGGAATGCTGCTCCCGGTCATCACGGGCACGGCCGAGTTCATCCATATCACCTCGCCGTACTTCGTTCCCGGCGAACGCGGCGTCGAGGCGCTGACGAAGCTACGCGATAAAGGAGTAAAGGTTTCCGTTCTGACGAACTCGCTTGCAGCCACCGATGTTGCCGCAGTTCACGCAGGATATTCGCGCTACCGCCCCGCCCTGCTAAAAGCCGGCATTGCGCTCTTTGAGTTGAAATCGATTGCAGACATGGGATCCTTCTCCTTGCGCGGTTCCAAGCAGGCCAGCCTTCACACGAAGGCCTTTGCCAGGGATGGCAAGTACGGCTTCATCGGATCTCTCAATCTCGATCCGAGGTCCGTATCCTTAAACACCGAAATGGGTGTCCTGTTCGAGTCACAGGATCTTGTCGAGCGAATGGACGCGATCTTTGCCGTAGAAACCGATGCGGATTCGAGCTATCCCCTAACGCTCGAAAAGGGATCCGTTCGGTGGCTTAAGGTCGTCGAGGGCAGAAATACTCTCCTCCGAGGCGAGCCGGATGCCGGGATTGCCCGGCGCGCGACAGCTTGGCTGATCAAGTGGTTGCCGCTCGAATCTCAGCTATAACCCTGACGACTGGTCTCGTCATGAGAGGGCAAGCTGAACTGTGAGAAGGCATAAGATACCACGATCGTAGGGGAATGTGGTCTTGGACTAAGCGAAGCAGTCATCTGGATCGAGGCCGGTAAGACCGATCAGGTCGTCAACAACCCGGCGCATGATCCCGCGTGCGCTTCTCTCGGCCATGATCCATCCCGACCCGCGCGACCGGCTCATCTTAACCGGTTCCGCTACGACCCCACCCGTACGGTTTCAGCCAATGGATAAGTCATGAAAATTTCCGACGTCAAAATCATTGTCTTCTCACCGGGACGCAACTTCGTCCGTCAACGCGAATCCCACCTGAGACAAACGTGGACCACCTGACTACCGCGCGAGAGAAGTACGCGTCTCCAAGCCGTCAGCAGGACCCGGTAAAGACAGCCCTGGCCCGAGGGCTTGTCGCGGAATGCCGCGATCGTGACCCTGATTCATTGCGGCATCGATCCGCCATGCCCTCGAGCCCCGAGGGATTTTCGTTAAGACCGTCGAGTGCTTCCTCCATTTGTTCCATTGTCACAAGAAGGCATCTCGGCGGCCATGACGATCGCCAGAACAATGCCTACATCGGCCAGCGCGAGCGAGACAGATTCGCTTGCCCGCCTAGCAAGGCTGATGGCCGACGAGCTCATACCTTCGCCATGCTTTCTGGATTCGGGTTCGCTGGCCATGCCACGTTCGGCTTCTTCGATTTCGAAGCCCGCGAATACAAGCCGAAGACCTATGAAAACCTTGAGGTGACCAACTTGACGGGCTCGCTTGCGTGGAAGGAAGGAAAGCCGCTGCCGCATCTGCACGCAACCGCCGGCAGCTCTTCCTTCGCAGCGGTCTGCGGTCACCTGTTGGCGCTGGAGGTTGGCGTCGTTCGATAGAGATCAACGTGATGACCCTACCAGACCGCCTTGAACCGATCGTCGACGCCTCGATCGCCGTCCACGTCCTGCAACTCGGTCCGGCCGGTTGAGACACGAGGCTCGTTTTAGTCGCTGATAGCGCGGCGGGGGATGGACAGGCGAATCGAGAGTCCATCCGGCATCCACTCGCGCGAGATTTCGACCCCGACGCTCTTTCCGATTATCTGCTCAAGCCGGCTTCCAAAACCGATCGAACGTGGCTCTGATGTAGGCTGCAGAGGACCACTGCTCTCCAGCCAGACGATCTCGAGGATCTCGCCCTTCACCGCCGCTGCTATCTCCAGCTTTCCCTCTTCGACGGACAGCGCACCATATTTCGCGGCGTTAGTCGCGAATTCATGGAACAGCAGCGCGAAGTTTGTAATTTTGGTGCCGCTGATGTCGATGTCATCTCCGATCAGCTGCCAACGATTGGCACCGTCCCGCCCATATGGCGCGAGAATATTCGACAGAAGCTGAAAGAGGGTGGTCTCCGGAGCGCCGGTCGCGGCCTCACCGTTCAAACTCGGCAATGTCATCTCATGCGCCCGCGAGAGGGCCATCAACCTGTCCTTCATCCCCGCAGCGAGATCGGCAGTCGTCTTTGCCGTCCTTGCCGCAAGGGTGATGATGCTGCCGGTAATGGCGAACAGGTTTTTTACCCGGTGATGCATCTCGCGCATCAGAAGTTCCTGACGCTCGGCGGCGCGCTTACGCTCTGATATGTCGCGGGCAATTTTCGATGCGCCGATGATCTTTCCGTTGCTATCCCGAATAGGCGAGATGGTCAGAGAAATATCGATCAGGGTACCGTCTTTACGTCGTCGTATCGTCTCGAAGTGATCGACGCGCTCGCCGGCCTGGATGCGGGCGAGAATGGCGGGTTCCTCCTCGAGGCGATCGGGTGGAATGACGATCGTGATCGGGTTGCCGATAGCCTCGTCCGCCGTATAACCGAAAACACGCTCAGCGCCCTTGTTCCAGGTCGTGATGATTCCGCTGAGGCTCTTGCTAACGATCGCATCGTCGGAGGATTCGACGATCGCTGCAAGAAAAGCCGCAGCATTATGTCCGTGCTGCGCAGCTTCTATGTCGGCCTCCAGCTGTTGCAAACGGATCTGGGCCTGGCCCTCGTGTTGCTGGTTATCGGAAATCGACATTTACGCCCCGTCAATCAACGCACTTTTCAAGAATCGAGACGGCCGAGACCGCTAATGCACCGCCGACCATATTCGCTAAACACCACAAACAATAGTCAGAATGATATTAGGAGTCGCAATTCTGTATGACGCCTTCCGAACGCGAGATCGCTGGCAAAATGCCTTCGCCTTGAAGGGATTAGAACCGTCGACCCTGTTGTTATAAAGCCATCCATCTCAATTTCCCCAACAGCGGCCGAGGCTTCGGGCCAGCTCGCACCCGTCTCCAAGCTGATTGCCAAAGGACGTGTTGGGGCCGGAACCGGACTGGCAACTTCAGGCTGCGGATCTTCAACGCGCGGACATTCGGGTGAGCGCGGACATCGTCGTGACTTGACCCTAAGTGGGCTATCGGAACAACCGCGTTGGACGGCCGGGAGCATGACAGAGCAGTCATTGCGCGGGGCTACAATGGCGGCTGCGTCCACATGAGCATGGTCCGATCTCAACCAAGGTCGCTTTGAGCAGCGGCTGAAAGTTCTTTCTTGCCCTCTGTCTCCCTGCTATCGTGGACGCTAGGAGACAGCGCCATGAGCGAGAACCGAAAGCTGGCTGCAATCCTGGCCGCGGACGTGGTTGGGTACAGTCGGCTTGCCGGCGCTGACGAGGACCTCACCCTGGCGAGATTGCGGACACTGCGCAGCGATCTCATTGATCCGACGATCTCCGTGCACCACGGCCGGGTGGTGAAGCGCACCGGCGATGGTGCGCTGGTCGAGTTCCGAAGCGTGGTGGACGCCGTTCGCTGCGCCATTGAGGTGCAGAACGGTATGGTGGAGCGCAATGACGGCGTCCCGCAGGACCGTCGCATTGAGTTCCGGATCGGTATCCATTTGGGCGACGTCGTCGAGGAAAGCGATGGCGATCTGATGGGCGACGGCGTCAACATCGCCTCGCGATTGGAGGGCGTCGCCGCAGCGGGCGCGATCTGCCTGTCCGAGGATGCCTATCGCCAAGTCAAGGCGAGGCTCGACCTCTCGGTCAGCGATCTCGGTAGCACACAGCTCAAGAACATTGCCGAGCCGATCCGGGTCTATTCGCTGCAAGTCGGCAGCGCAGGGACCAAATTAGCCGTGCCCCCGGAAACCGCGACGAGCCAACCGGCGAAGGCAGCGGCGTCGAAGTTGTCGATCGCCGTCCTGCCCTTCGCCAACATGAGCGGTGACGCCGAACAGGACTACTTCGCCGACGGCATTTCGGAAGACATCATCACGGCGCTATCGAAGTTGTCACAGCTCTTCGTCATCGCTCGCAATTCATCGTTCACTTTCAAGGGCAAGAACGTCCATGTGCAGGAGGTGGGCACGAAGCTCGGCGTGCGGCATGTACTTGAAGGCAGCGTACGCAAATCGGGGAACAGGGTACGCATCACCGCGCAGCTCATCGACGCAACCACCGGCGGGCACCTATGGGCGGAGCGGTTCGATCGCGACCTCACCGACATATTCGCGGTTCAGGACGATGTCACGCAACAGATCGTCGGCGCGCTGGCAGTCAACCTGACAGAGGGCGATCGGCAAAGGCTTGCACCGGGGCAGACCCGGCACCCCGAGGCGTATGACTGCTTCTTGCGTGGCCGGGAGCTGTGGCACCGGCTGACGAAGCAAACGAACAGCGACGCCCGCGACCTTTTGCAACGTGCCGTCGAACTGGACCCGAACTTCGCCTCGGCGCACGCCTTCCTCGCCCTTACCCACGGGCTCGACTACCTGAACCGGTGGAGCGCGTTGCCGCAGCGCTCGATCGAGCAAGCCGAAGAGGCGGCGACCCTGGCGGTAGCGCGGGATGATAGCGATCCCGTGGCGCACTGGGCACTGAGTGTGGTCAAGCTTTACTCGCGACAGCACGATAGAGCCATCAGCGAGGCCGAGCGTGCGATCGTCCTCAATCCGAACTTCGCCGAAGGGCATGTCGGCCTCGGCGAGGCACTCATCTATTCAGGCAGATCCGAGGAGGCACTCGCCTATTTCGATCGGGCGAGGGTCCTCAACCCGTATTTTCCGGATGTCGTTCTTCACTTTCAGGCCTTGGCCTTGTTTCCACTGGGAAGGTACGAAGAGGCCGTCGAACTGTTGCTGCAGCGCGTGAGCCGCAACCCCGTCACCGATGTCTCGCGCGCGCTTCTGGCCGCCTGTTACGGGCACCTCGGCCGTTTCGAAGAGGCTCGCGCGACGTGGCAAGAGGTGATGCGCGTCAATCCCGACTACTCCCTGGAATACCGTCGCAAAGTCTTGCCCTTCAAGAACCCCGCCGATTTCGAGCTCGTCGTGGAGGGGCTACGCAAGGCCGGTGTCGTACAATGACGGTGATTAATCTCCGATCTTGAACCTGTTGGGTGGCGTGTGGAGCAAGGACAGCGACGGATCCGGACATGATCGGCGACAGCTCTCTGTTGAAGATGCGCAGTCCACATCCGGTAGCCGATGCGCCAAGCGACTGATGTCATCAGCCGCGACGGGGCGCGTTTCCTCCCGCATCCACGATCGCCTGAACCACAAGCGCGATGCGTTTGTCACGCATGCCGGGCCGAATGCGGCCTGAACGTTCGAGCTCGGCAAGCCCATGAAGGGCTGCCCAGAAGGTCTCGGTGACGATCTCCACATTCGCACAGAGCGGCGACACGGCTGCTGCAATGGCGTCGAAACCGGCCCGAAGTTCCGATCTCGTTTCGGCCTCGGCGAACTGCAGTTGGGTCGGCAGGATAAACATGGCCTGGTAGAGGGCTGGGCGACTGAGTGCGAAGGCAAAATAGGCCATGGCAACGTCCATGAGGGCATCTCGTCGCCCGTTCGCCCCGCCTGCCGCTTCCCGAAGAACGGTTGCGAGCTCCTTGAAGCCCTCGACTGCAACCGCGGCAACGATGGCGTCCCTGTTGGCGAAATGCGAATAGAGGATTGGCTGGCTGTATTCGATTTCCTTGGCCAGGCGGCGGATCGTCACGGCATCCCATCCCTCATTCTCCGCGACGGCACGTGCTGCCGCGACAATGCGCTCTTCGCGCCCTGCCCTTTCCCGGCTTTTTCGCTCTGCGATCCCCATTGCTCAATCTCCACGCCCTCGCAGGGCCAGCACTCATCAAAGATTATACCAATGCTTGACTAACTAGCAATGCTAAGGCACCTTATCTAGCAGTGCTAGATTTTGTATCAACGATAGAAGGATTGTCTCATGCTTTGGCTTGCCAACGGGGCTGGGTTGCTGCTCGCCCTCGCTATTATCGCGATCGGCACCAGCTATATTGCGAGCCCGACGACCACGATGCGCAGTTTCGGCCTGCCGCTTCCCGAAGAAGGCCCAAACGTCGCTTGGTGGCTCCGCCTCAAGGGTGTTCGCGATATCGTCGCGGGATTACTCGTCCTGGCGTTCATGGTGTGGGGCGCTCAACGGGAGGTCGGCATCGTGCTTTTGATCGAAGCGATGATCCCTGCGGGCGACATGCTGCTCGTTCTCGCAGCGAAAGGCTCCACCAAAAGCGCCTTCGGCATTCACGGCCTGACGGCGGTGATCATGGTGCTGGTCGCCATCCCCATGATGATCGGGGCGCACTAAGATGGTTCACGTTCTTTCCATCTGGTTCCTGGTTGTCGCCTTCGCGGGCGCAGGTCTCGTCAACACCATCGGCACGGCGGGGACGCGAAGCGAATTCGCTCGGTGGGGCTACCCGCGCTGGTGGGGTATCGTGACGGGTGGGCTGGAGATATCGAGCGCCGTCCTGATTGCGCTTCCCGCCAGCCGCATTGTCGGCGTGGGGCTTGGGGCGGTCATCATCGGGGCCGCGGTTTTCACGGTTCTACGCCACCGCGACCATGCGCACCTGGCGCCGCTGAGTGTCTTTGTCACCCTGATTGCTCTTGCCGCGATCTCAACTTGAGCACGATCGGCCGCTTTCAGCGACAGGCGTGGGCGAAGCACTATCATGTGGTTCCTGGCGCCACCTGATTGTAGCGGTAATCAGCCTCAAGCCTCACCCTATACCGCTTTGGTTATCGAAAACCCGCCCCCACCCTCCGTCATCCCAGGCCCTGAGCCTGGGATCCATGCCCGCTGCTGATTGAGGAGGCCAGAGTGGATCCTCGGCTCAAGCCCGAGGAGGACGGAGCGCGGGGTAGCGTCTGCAGCAGGAACAGCGACGTATCCCGACATGATCGGGAGTCATCAACGCCGATTTTTGCCCCGTGATTTCGCCCATGCAAAACCGTTGACATTACGCTGAACAGAATATATCCATTCGGTTATATAGCTACATGGTGATATATGGACGACAAGCTCGATGCGATTTTCTCCGCACTCGCCGATCCCACGAGGCGAGCAATTCTTGGGCGGCTTGCGAACGGCAAGGCGACGGTGGCCGAGCTCGCTGATCCCTTCGAGTTGTCTCAGCCTGCCATATCAAAGCATCTCAAGGTCCTGGAACAGGCCGGATTGATCCGCTCCGGCCGTGAGGCGAATTCGCGTCCCCGCGTCCTCGAGCCGGCTGCGTTGAAGACAATTGCTGATTGGATCGCCGATTACAGACGCTTCTGGGATCAAAGCTTTGATCGTCTCGATGACTATCTGTCCAAGGTACAAGGATACGAAAATGACTAATCCAGAGACCGACACCGACAACGCCCGCGACCTGGTTCTTGTACGAAGGTTTGATGCCCCATGCGATCTGGTTTTCAGGGCATGGACCGACCCGAAAGCGTTCGCACAGTGGTGCGGTCCTCACGGTTTCAAGGCGGTGGGCGACCGACTTGAAGCCTGGCCCGGCGGTAGACACCGCGCCTGTCTGATCGCGCCAGATGGAGAAGAGCATTGGGTCGGCGGAAAATATCTGGAGGTCGAGCCGCCGCACAGGCTTGTCTTCACACATGCCTGGGAACTCGCAACCGGCGAAAATAGCCCGGAAACAGTCGTCACCATCACGTTCAGGGAAAGCGACGGAGGTACGGAAATGACTTTTCGGCAGAGTGGATTTGATAGCGCATCGTCACTTAAGGGTCATGAAGCCGGCTGGTCCCAAAGTCTCGAGCGATTGAGCGTCTTTCTCGGGACTGAATCCGAAGGGCCGGATCATGTCTAAGGCGGCGATGAAGCTCTATTATTGCGAGACGCTCAATCCGCGGAAGGCCTGCGCCGCTGCCCGTTTTCTTAAAGCCGACGTCGAGTTCGTCAGGGTTGACCTGGCAAGCGGAGAACAGCGCACCGCAAAATTCCTGGCGCTTAACCCGAACGGGAAAGTCCCGGTGCTGCAGGATGATGCCGGAACTTTATGGGAAGCGAACGCCATCATGTGCAGGCTGTCCGACAGCGTCGCATCGGATTTTTGGCCGCATGACCACCGGCAGATCGACGTGCTGCGCTGGTTGAGCTGGGATGCCAGTCATTTCACCCGGCACGGTGCAACGCTGTGGTTTGAAACCTTGATCAAGCCGTTGTTCGGCGGGGAGCCTGACGTCGCCGTGATCGACGATGCGAAGACGAGTTTTCGACTCCATGGTCGCGTGCTCGACGATCATTTGGCCAAGAACAGCGTCGCCGTCGGGAAGACACTGACTGTGGCAGACTTCGCATTGGCCGCGGCACTTCCTTTTGCAACCGCCGCCGGGATTCCCGTCGCCGAGTTTCGGCATATCCAGACGTGGTACGGACGGCTTGAAGAACTGGATGCGTGGCGAAACCCTTTCCCGGCCTAAGAGGGCACGGGCGAAGGACCCTTTTGCCAGAGTGAAAGGCGTTGGCGGCACTCCTCCTTTGTCGCCGAGGCTACATCGATCCGGCCAGGCAAGTTCAGCGATCGACCCCTCTTCGACGCTGAAGATGGCAGCTCATGCATTCGCAGGGCGCCAATGCGGATAGATGCCATAGCCGGTGAGCGCGCCCTCGGCATGCGGTCCGGTTCAGATGCGGCGAACAGTCGAGCCTCTTCTCCATAGGATCGCTTTGTGCCTATATTGCCGCTGCGCTGAGCACACCCCGCCGCAACGGGTCGCGGTTGCCGCATAGCGTTCTGGTCATTGCCAAACCGGCGGGTACAGTTTGTCGTGAGCGCTACAAGGTACTTGCTGATCTTGCCGCTGATGGCGGGCGTCGCCTACGTGGCGCTCGTGGGTCTGATCTATCTGTCTCAGCGAGCCCTGCTTTACCCCGGAGCCGGCGCCACACCTGTTCCGGAGCACCCGAGTTGGGGCGAGACGGTCCACATCCAGACGCCCGACGGAGAGATGCTTCAGGGGCTGTACAGCCAGGGCGACAGCGACAAGCCCTGCGTGCTCCTCTTTTTCGGAAACGGTGACCGCCTCGACAATTACGCGTTTCTCGCCCAGGCGCTGACCACGCGGAGTATTGGATTGCTGGCGATTTCCTATCGCGGCTATCCCGGATCGACCGGCTCACCCAGCGAGCAGGGCCTGCTGACAGACGGGATCGCCGCGTTCGACTGGCTTTCGGCACACGGCGGAAGCGAGATCATTGTGCTCGGCCGGTCACTTGGCACTGGCGTCGCCGTGAATACCGCCGCGAAGAGGCCGGCCGCGGGCGTCATTCTCGTATCTCCGTACCTGTCGGTACTGTCGGTTGCGCAGACGCATTATCCGTTCCTCCCGGTCGAGGTTCTTCTCAAGGATCCCTTTCGCTCGGACCTCAATATAGGCAAAGTAGGACAACCGAAGTTGTTCCTCCACGGCCGGCTTGATGATAGCATCCCGCTTTCTTCGGGGCAGGCGTTGTACCGCATCGCACCCGAGCCCAAGCGGATGTTGATCTATGACGGTGCGGGTCACAACGATATCTTGAACGACAGAATGGTCGGTGACGTCATCCGTTTTGTGGAAGCGCTGAAAGGAAACCGGCCCTAAATCCCGTCACGGACGGGAGCGGTTTCCCGGTTGCGAGGAGGCCAGAGTGGATCCTCGGGTCAAGCCCCGAGGAGGACGGAGCGCGGGGTGGCGTCTGCAGCAGGAACAGCGACGGATCCCAACATAATCGGGTGCCATCAACACCGATTTTTGCCCGGCAATTTCGCCCATGAAGGCCTCGCCGAAGTCTCGAACACGCGTTTTCAGTGTCCAGCCATCGCTTCTGCCGCCGGAGCGCCGGAAACATCCTTTGCCACCTCTGATATCAACGACCTCAGCCACCGATGAGCCGGATCGTTTCGATAGCGGACATGCCATGCCAGCTCGACCGGAAAGCTGCCAAGATCGACCGGTGCGGGCAGGACTTTGAGACGCGGGTCGCGGGCAAGGCGCTGGCAGATCAGTCGGGGCAGTGTCGCGCAATAGTCGGTGACGGCCACCATTTCCGGGACCGCCAGGAAATGGGTGACGGAGACCGAGACGTCGCGCCGGAGACCGGCCTGCTGCAGCATCTGGAACAGGCCGACACGCATCCGGCCGGGCGGAAGCACGTTGACATGCCGCATCCGCTGATACTGTTCCTCGGAGATGCTTTCGGCGATCTCGGGATGATCGCTGCGCACGACGCAGGCCAAGCCATCATCCATGAGATGCTGCACGACCATGTTATCAGGCGGCTCGACGATCCTGCCGAGCACCATTTCCGTCGCCCCTGAAATCGCGCCGGTCTCGGACAGATCATTGCCGAAGGGCGTCAGGCGAAGCCTGATCCCGGGAGCGCACTCACGCAGCCGCGCCACGATCACCGGCATCAGGACAAACTCGACGTAGCTGTTCGGCGCAATGGTGAACTGCCGTGTCGCTCGCGCCGGATCGAACGCCTGCTGACCGAGAATGACGTCATCCAGGCTCGCCAGGGCCCCGCGGATCACTGGAGCAAGTGCCTGCGCCATTTCAGTCGGCTTCATGCCATAGCGCTCGCGGATGAACAGCGGATCGCGCAGCGTCTCGCGAAGGCGGTTCAACGCATTGGAGACGGCCGGCTGCGTCATGCCCAGTTGTTCGGCTGCGCGCGTGACATTGCGCTCTTCCATGAGCGCCACGAAGACAGGCAGGAGGTTGAGGTCATACTTCATCCAGATATATTGCCGAACGCATATCTGAAATCAAAGAAATAAATTTCCGAAATGAGAATGGCCGAGGCATGATCCCCTCATCGACAGCAACCGATCACATCTGTCTCGAAAGGATCTCCAGATGAAAATCCTCATGGTTCTCACCTCGCACGACGAACTGGGCAGTACCGGCCGGAAGACCGGCTTCTGGCTCGAAGAGTTTGCCGCCCCCTATTATACCTTCCTCGAAGCCGGCGCCGACATTACCGTCGCATCGCCCAAGGGCGGCCAGCCGCCTCTCGACCCGAAGAGCGACGAACCGAGCTTCCAGACCGACCAGACCCGCCGCTTCCATGCCGACCCGGATGCCCAGGCCGTGCTCGCCTCGACCGTAAAGCTCGCTTCGGTCTCCCATGAAGATTACGACGCCGTGTTTTATCCGGGCGGCCATGGACCGCTTTGGGATCTGGCGGAAGACAAGAATTCGATCGCCCTCATCGAATCGCTCTATCAGGCCGGCAAGCCCGTCGCCTTTGTCTGCCACGCACCGGGTGTGCTGCGCCACGTCAAGGCTGCCGATGGCACGCCGCTGGTTCAGGGCAGACAGGTCACCGGCTTCAAGAACTCCGAGGAAGACGGCGTCGGCCTGACCCAGGTGGTGCCGTTCCTCGTCGAGGACATGTTGAAGGAGAATGGCGGCATCTATTCCAGCGGCGATGACTGGTCGTCCTATGCCGTCCAGGACGGCCTGCTGATTACCGGGCAGAACCCCGGTTCATCGGTGGAGACTGCCGGCATTCTGCTCGCCGCCGTGACGGCGGCAAAGGCCGCCTGACACAGCGCGGCTGGTCGGGGATCAACCCATGACCAGCCGCTTTGTCATTTGTGTTGCGGCCATACTCAGAGCTTTCCCTTGCCAGCAGTTCGCGGGTCCGCTGGAGACCTGCCCGGCGGCGATTTATCGCGCGTACGATCGGCGGCCCGCTGCTTTATCTGGACCCGCCCTATTGGGATGGACGAGCAACGGGAGTTTCTCCATGGAACTGCAGGCTGCACAGCAGGCACGATCTCTCACCCAACCGGATTATTGAAATCACCGGTCCGGTCTATATTTGAGCAGACTTCGGCGACGCCACGCGAACTAGTCGTGGAATGGGCTCGATCTTCGCGACGAATTCTCTTTTTTAAAGATCATGCCCGAGGCAAGCAGATGTGGCGGTGTGTCGTCGGATGACGCTTGAAAGTCAACGGCATGCGCAAAACAATGGCAGTCGGCCTTGCCGCCTTGATCGCCATGTACTTTCTCGGCGGCATGAGCGCGAGACATGAGATCTTTCCTTGGCCACAACTTTCCGCGCTGAGGACAATGGTTGGCGGAGAGAAGGCGGCGGCTCCAAGCCGTTATGCTTTCGACGACAAGGAACGACTCATCGGGGATGAATCAAAAACGCTTGTGACCTGCCCGACTCAAACTGACCGAACTGCTGTCTTACTCGTTCTTGGCCAATCGAACGCGGCCAACGACGGTGGACAACGGCACAGGTCAAATTATGGCGCTCGCGTTGTAAACGCCTTTGACAACCGGTGCTTCATCGCCGCTTCGCCACTTCTTGGATCGACCGATACCAAGGGAGAGTACTGGACGCTTCTTGGGAACAATTTGATCGCATCGGGACAAAACGACAGCGTTATCCTCGCACCTCTCGCATATTCCGGATCTGAGGTCGCACGATGGGCGAAAGGCGGTGACCTCAATCCCGTGCTGGTCGATACCGTGAAACAGCTTCAGGATTCCGGTTACCGGATAACGAACGTCCTCTGGGTGCAAGGAGAGAAGGACCTCGTTATCGGCACCACTGCGGAGACCTATCAGGAATATTTCATGTCGATGGTTGACACGTTGCGTCAGCACGGCGTCGAAGCACCCGTCTACATTTCGATCGCATCGAAATGCCTCGAACCGAGCAACGGCGGCTTCAAGGAGCATATTCCGGACAATGCGATAGTACGGGCGCAACTGGCCCTGTCAAAAAGCGGCCACGGTATCCGAGAGGGCGTAAATTCTGACGCGTTGCTCGATGGAGACGACCGCTACGACGATTGCCATATCGGGGGCACAGGCGCGGAGAAAATGTCGGAGGCCTGGTTGAACCTTCTGCGCGGCGATCGCCGCCTGGAAACCTCGGGATAGTCTTCCTAGAACCGGTTTTCGCGCCTTCGCGAGCTCGGCCTCGGGCTCTGTCCGGTATTCGACACCTTGTCACTATCGGCCGGTGATAACAGCGCTTTGCCGGCGTCTCCGACGAGCTCCGCGTCGCATGATTCAGGGAGCGTGCAGCCGCTCCTATCAGATGACGAGGGCGGAGAATGCCTTCGCCGGGAGCCTCCTTCGAAGAAAGCTGCCCTGCTCATGCATAATTCCTCGAATCAAAGTCGATTTTAGAGTAAAATCGATCAGTTTACCTAGAGGGCTGAAACGTCCTTGCGCGCCGACTTCGGCGCGCGGTGCTGTAGAAGGAAAGATGAGCCAATGAAAAGGTTAGCAATCGTTACCCTGTCGCTGGTGACGGCGCTGACGAGCGTCCCGCCGGCCATGGCGTTTCCCACCGTTGCCGTGCCGAACATCGAAGGCGCACAGGCGCAGCCGGTCCAGTACAGACATCACGGCGGCGGCCATGGCGGCTACTACCGGCATGGCGGCTACTACGGGCATGGACACCACGGTAGTAACAACGGCTGGGCCTGGGGACTCGGCGGGCTCGCGGCCGGCGCAATCATCGGCGGAATGCTGGCGCAGCCGTATTACGGCCAAGGCTACTACGGTCAAGGCTACTACGGTCAGGGCTACTACAATCGGGGTTACTACGGCCAGGGCTATTACGGATCCGCCTATTACGGTGCTCCGCGCTACTACGGGTCGACCCTGTACCGTCCGCGCTATTACCGCCAGGCCTATTATGGCGGCAACGGACATACGAGCTGGTGCTATGCGCGCTACCGGTCTTACCGGGCCTACGACGACACGTTCCAGCCCTACAACGGTCCGCGACGGGCGTGCGTCTCGCCCTACTAGGCTCAGGACCTATTAATTTGGTTTGAGATGTGATTCTGGCTTCCAACAGGAGGTCTGTGATGGGTGATTTGTTTCTGCTGAGCGAGCGCCAGATAGCGCGGATATCGCCGTTCTTCCCGCTGTCGCGCGGGGTTCCGCGGGTCGATGACCGGCGGGTGGTGAGTGGAAGGACGCGCCGGCAGGTTATGGGCCGCACAAAACGCTCGACAATCGCTTCATCCGCTGGAGCCGGCTCGGCGTCTTCTACCGCATCTTCGCCGGGCTCACCGGCGGACGGCCCAGGCCTGAGCGCATCATGATCGACGAGACGCATCTGAAAGCCCACCGCACGGCTGCGAGCCTGCTTAAAAAAGGGATGTTCCCAATTGGGCGCGTTGTGCTGATCGCGGAGACAATAATCTCCGCGTCCAGCCCCATCGTTCGCAAGCCGGCGTCTCAGCCGGCAGAGAACTTCTGGACGGCGGTAACGTCGAAATAGTCCCGCCACTCGACAATCTTGTCACCTTCGATCTCGAAAATGCCCATGATCATCACCCGTCCGATTTCGCTGCCGTCGGCACGCTCGAACCGGTCGAGCCTTTCGGTGAGAACGCGAGATCCGTCGGCGGCAATCGCGAGCATGTCGATATGGACCGTCGAGATGCCCATCGACGTCTCCAGCCCGTCGATCATGGCGATAGCCTCTTCGACGCCGTTCGTGACTGAAACGCCTTCGTTGACCCAGCGCGTGTTGGGTGTGAACCAGCGACGGACGGCTGGCCTTCCGCCGTCTTCCAAGAATGTGGCGCAAAAAGCCGAAACAGTTTCGGTTGGGGTGGGCATGGCAGTTCCTTTCTAGATGATTTAAAAGCCTCAACGGCCTCTGTGTTCAGCCTGAAGATAGGCTTTGAATCGCGACGCCACGATGCCAGATCTTCCGCTATCATTGCCTGATTTTCCGGAATGATTGATAATTCTGGGCAATCGAGTTAAGATGCCTTGATGAGCGAACTCGACAAAATCCGCGCCATGGCGGTGCGCCACGCTGGCCGTCAGAGTCCTCAACTGCCGAGACTGTTCGCTTACACCCTCGACCATACAACCGAGATCGACCCGCTGATCTACGATCCTGCGGCGTCCCTGGTGATCCAGGGAACTCAGCGCATGTTTATCGGCGACAAGATGTTTGAGTACGGCCCCGGCCAAAGCATGATCGTCGCGGCTGAGATCGCTGCGTTGGGTCAGATCTGTGAGGCGTCAGAGGATCAACCGTTTCTCGCAGTCGGTCTGTTTTTGGACCCCGCCCTGCTGTCGGATCTCGTACTTGAAATGGCAGCGATACCAGAGTTGCCGATTGAATCGGGATACGGCGTTAGTACCGCGAGCGCGTCGCTTCTGGGCGCTTGGGGAAGACTACTGGAACTACTCGATCGCCCAACCGAAATCCCGGTCATGGCTCAGTCTCTGGAGCACGAGCTCATGTTTCGGCTGCTGATGGGACCGCACGGCGGCCTGCTCCGTCAGATTGCCGGATCTGACTCGCGCCTGATGCACATCCGAAAGGCCATGGCTTGGATCCGCGACCATTACACCGAGCGCCTCAATTTCAAGGCGGTCGCTGCGCTCGCCGGCATGAGCGTATCCGTTTTTTACGACCGCTTTAAAGCCGTCGCCGCCGTCAGCCCGCTTCAGTATCAGAAATATATACGGCTCCACGAGGCCCGCCGTCGCATGATCGCAAACCAGGCAGGTGCAGCCGAAGTTGCGTTCGCCGTCGGCTACGAGAGCGCCTCGCAGTTCAGTCGCGAGTACAAGCGTCTCTTCGGAGCGCCGCCGGGTCAAGACACCGAGAGAGCGAAGGCAGGCTTGGGTGGCTTCAATCCGCCAAGATCGCTCGGTGCTCGGCCAGATGTTGCTTGAAACGGTGACCGAGTCTCGATCCACGGTTCAGCAGCCTGTTAGGGCAGGTCAGGTCCGTTCGATGCCAGCGAAGGTGCGCAGGACTTCGCCCGCATGGGCCGTGGGATCGTATGGCGGGTTGCCGATGCCGTGTGAGATGGGTTCCGTGGTCACGGCTTTCCAAAGCCGATCGTGATTGCCCGCAGCGAAGTCTAGGAGGGTGTCGCGGACGAAGGTGTCTCGGCTGGCTTGCTCGTCGTTGTGTCCGGGGCGTTGCTGGCCGACGATGCCGTACATCTCCGTGCCGTGTACGGCTGGCGCACCCTCGACAGCGCCAACGGCGAGCAGGTGGGCATTGCCGCCCGCCGCGGCGTGCGCGAGTGCTGCACGGACGGCGGGTAGGGTGAAGAAGTAGTCGGTGAAGAGCGCCCCGCGGACCTCGACCGGAGCGCGTCCGTTGACGTCGTAGGCAGCGACGATGCTCTGGGCACGGCTTCGGGGGATGCGCGACTTCACGACGAGCTCGTTAACCAGGTTGTCGATGCTGCCCGGGTCGAACTTCTCGGTCGCGTTGATGACCCACCAGTCCGCCTCGTTGGTCGCAGTGCTGAAGAGAATATCAACGTCGCGGTGGCGCCCGGATTCGAGGACACGCAGCGGGGTGTCGGCAAGAACGGCCCCGGTCTGAAAGCGATCGTCCACAATCCCGATAGTGGTGTTATCGATGCCATGCCGGTCGCCGATATCGCGCGGACTGACCCTGATGAGCGTCTCAGCGAGGAGCCTTGCATCCAAGGTGAGCAGACGTTCGGGATCGTCCGCGATGCCGAGTTCGGCGAGGAACTTGATCGCGAGTTCTTCGGCCCACCACGCCGGAACGATCCGGGATGCGCCGCCGGAGAACGCAGCGAGGCGCCGGTAGAGCCCGTTGGCGGCCGGGGCGGCGAGGAGCCCGATGGTTGAGTATGCCCCAGCGCTGTGGCCGGTGACGGTGACGTTCTGAGGGTCGCCGCCGAAGTGGGCGATGTTCGCCTGCACCCACTGGAGCGCGGTGATGATGTCCTGAAGGCCGAGGTTGGTGGCGTCCGCGAAAACGCCGCCATACTGAGACAGCGAGAGCCAGCCGAGCGGGCCAAGCCGGTAGTTCAGGGACACCCCGATGGCGCGGCCGGTCGCAGCGAGGCTTGAGGCGTTCGAGGTGGTCTGGGTGTTCGCGCCGACTTCGAACCCGCCGCCGAAGATATAGACGATCACCGGAAGCGGTTCTTCGCCCGCGTCTTTGGGTGCCCAGACGTTCAGGTTCAGGCAGTCCTCACTCAGTCCGTTGTCGGCTTCCAGCCAGCTTGTGTCGCCGGCTTGCAGAGGCGCGGGTCCCTTCTGGTCGTATGGCCGGTCCGGATCGAACGGCAGCAAGACCGGCCGGCGGAAGCGTTCTGCGGTGGCGTAAGGGATGCCCAGCCAGGAGCGGATCGAATGGGCAGCGGTGTCAGCATCAGTCATGTGTTCGGTCCTTCCGTCGGCGGGGGCGCGTTGAGAGCTGAGATATCGGTAGTTCATAATCAGCAATCAGTCAGCAAGGAGTGCCTTATGCAGACGGAGGTGCTGCCGGAATCGCTCGGCATAGTCTCCTGCCACCGCAGCAACTACGCTCTCTCGTGCCGCCAGCGCCATCTTCCACGCCGTGACGCGGGGAAGGCCCTCGAAGATCGGTTGCGATACCGTCGGATCGAGGATGTCGAAATAGCGGAAGAGAGGCGCGTACACAGCATCGACCATGCCAAAGGCGGTACCGCTGAAATAGGGTTCTGCCGCGACCACCGCCTCCAGTCGCTGTAGCTTGTCCCGAAAGGCGGCACGCTTGGCGTCTGCGGTCGTGCGATCCTTGGCGTTAAGGAATTGCCAGGCTTCGGCTTGAGTCGCCGTGCCATATTCGATCCACGCGCGCTGCTGAGCGCGCGACAGCGCATCCTCAGAATAGAGCTTGCCGCCGCCATGCGTCTCTTCGAGATATTCGCAAATCACCATGCTTTCGAACAGGATTGCGTCCCTGTCATCCGCCCGCTCCATCTTCAGCAAGGGCACCTTGCCTGTCGGTGAAAGCGCCAGGAACCAGTCCGGTTTGTCAGCGAGATCGACGTCGATCCTTTCGAAGGCGACGTTCTTCTCCAGGAGAACAATCGCCGCACGCTGAACGAAAGGGCATAGCGGATGGCTGATGAGCGTGAGCTTGCTGGTCGTCATGATGGCCTCTCGATAACCGACAATCTGGGGAGCGCTTGCCTGGTCTAAAGCAATTGTCCGCCCGAGACGTCGAAGGTGGTGCCATTGGCCCAAGCCATGTCGTCGGACAGGATCGCGGCGACGGCGCCGCCCACATCGTCCGGCAGGCCGACGCGGCCCAATGCGATACCCTGCGCCACGTACGCGTTCACACCCTTATCATCGCGCACAGCGCCGCCACCAAAATCGGTTGCGATGGCACCCGGCGCGATGGCATTGACGCGAATCCTGCGTTCACCCAGTTCGACAGCCAGGTAACGTGAAAGCACCTCGACCGCCGCTTTCATGGCTGCATAGAGGCTATATCCCGGCAAGGTGAAGCGCACGAAGCCAGATGAGACGTTCAGGATCCGACCGCCGTCCGCAATCAGTGGCAGAAGCTTCTGGGTCAGGAAAATTGGGCCTTGCAGATGGGTAGAAACCAGGGAAGCAAACTGCTCCTCGGTCGCATCGACAAAGTTCGAAAACAGGCCGTTGCCGGCGTTATTGACGAGATAGTCGAAACGATCTCGGTGGAAGTCCGACCTGAGCGTCTCGGTGACGGCGCCAACGAATGCCGGGAAACTCGCCGCGTCGGTTACATCGAGCGCCAGCATCGACGCCTTGCCGCCCAGCGCTTCTATTTCCTGACGCAAGGCGTTGGCCTCGGTCATGCCATTACGGTAGGTGCCGATGATATGGACCCCCCGCTTGGCCAGGTGAAGCGCCATGTTGCGGCCAAGGCCGCGGCTTGCGCCAGTGATAAGTGCGATAGGGTGGGTCATGGCTGCCTTTCTCGGATCGTTGCGCCCTCAGGCGCTTTTGTTGGATCCAAGATAGGCTAACGCCGGGTTGGGAACACGCCCGATCGGCTCAACCTCTTGCCTGATTGTCTCAAAACATTTGCTTTTTCGCGGGGCCGTGGCACAGTGGAGAAATGACAGACGATCTCGCGCCGCATCTGGACATTGTGTTGCGTCATGCCGCGACGGGCTCGACGGACACACTGATCCCCCGCCTCGACATGTTCGTAGGACAAGACACCACGGGCAAGGTGCCTTGCCTTTATCGCTCGATGATCTGCTTCATTCTGCAAGGGTCTAAGCGCGTTGCGATCGGCGACACCCTTCTGAGTTACGACAGCGCGCAGTATTTCATCAGCGCTCTCGACCTACCGCTGACTGGGCAAATCCTGGATGCCGGCAAGGGTCGCCCCTATGTCGCGGTCTCACTCGTCCTGGAGCCGGCGCTGTTGGCAGAGCTGGCTGCGACCATGCCCTCCGTACGAGAGAGCGATCAGAAAGGCATGGGCGTCGCGGTCAATCCAATGATCGCTCCGCTTCGCGATACATTGCTCCGGTTGCTGTCGTTGCTCGATAACCCGGCGGATATTCCCATTCTCAGCCCGATGATCGAGCGCGAGCTACTCTACCGGTTGTTGCAGGGCCCACAGGGGCGATTGCTGCGTCAGATCGCACGGCCTGAAGGTGCCTTGGCCCGCATCCGACGCGCCATCGCGTGGATTAGGGACCACCCCGACGCGCACCTTCGCATCGAGGCCCTTTGCGATGCCAGCGGGATGAGCCGCGCAAGCTTGCATCGCCATTTCCTGGCGATCACTGGGTTCAGTCCGCTTCAGTATCAAAAGCAGCTCAGATTGCAGGAAGCCCGCCAACTGTTGCTAGCGGGCGGCCATAGCGCGTCGGATGCGGCGTTCGCGGTCGGATACGAGAGCGCCTCGCAATTCAGCCGCGAGTATCTTCGGCAATTTGGCGCGCCGCCGGCGCGGCATGTCCAGGAGATGCGCAAAGCGATCGAACACCCGACGGTGGCTTAGACGTCTGCGGCAGGCCAATCTCCAAGACGCCGAGCTGCCAGCCCGCATTGCGACGGGCGTGCGTCTCGCCCTACTAAAGCGTGTCGCGCAAGCTGTGCAGCGGTTTTGCGCGACATGCGCAAAACCAAGACCCAAAAAGCGTGGGCCAAGCGAATCTGAAAGATCGCGACGCGCTTTAGCGGAAACCGCCGCTGGCGGCCAATCGCTCGCCGGTCAGCCAGCGGGCATCGTCGGAAGCGAGGAAGACGGCGACGCCGGCGATATCGTCCGGCTGGCCGGTGCGGCCGAGCGGCGTCTGGGCCACCAAAGCCTGCTCGAAATCCGAGCCGATGACGCCTGCGGAGTGCGTACCCTCGGTCTCCACGATCCCCGGCAGGATGGCGTTGACCCGGATCTTGCGCGGCCCCAGTTCCTTGGCAAGCACGCTGTTGATGCCCTCCACGGCGCCCTTCGTGCCCGTGTAGACTGAAGAGTCTGGCGGCGCCAGGCTGGTGACCACCGAGGAGATGTTGATGATGCTGCCGCCCTCGCCGAGATGCTTGGCCGCGGCCTGGCTGGTCAAGAGAACGCCGAGAACATTCACGTCGAACATGCGACGATATTGTTCCTCGGTCACCTCACCGATCGGTGCGAATTCATAGACGCCTGAGTTGTTGACCAGCACGTCGAGCTTGCCGAACTCCTTGACCGCAGCATCGACCAGTCCCTGGGCCTCACCGGCCTTCGAAACATCGCCCTGCACCGCGATGGCTTTGCCACCGGCCGCACCGATCGCCTCGACCACGGCGTCCGCGCCCGCCTTGCTCGAAGCGTAGTTGACCACCACTTGCGCACCTTCCGCCGCGAACGCCTTGGCAATCGCAGCGCCAATGCCTTTGGAGGCGCCCGTTACGACAGCGACCTTTCCTGTGAGCTTAGCCATTTATCGTTCCTTCAGATCTGGATAGCCGCCGGGATTGGCATGCTTGTTCCATAGTTCAGAAATTCGGAACTGTTGATCTCGATGTCAAGGGACGCTATATAAAATTCATGAGACCGCTCTTTCACCCAGCCCTGGAGGACATCAAGCCCGAGGCGATCCTCTATGCGCTGTCCGATCCGGAGCGCGTTGCCATTTATGCAAAGCTTGCCGGCGCCAGCAGTGGCGGGACGTGCTCTGCGCTTGCCGATCTCGGCGACCGCGTCATTCCAAAGTCGTCGCTGTCCAACCATTTCAAGGTGCTGCGCGAGTCCGGGCTGATCATGAGCGAGCGCCAGGGTGTGGAGATGCGCAATCAAACGCGCTGCACCGAGCTGGACGAACGCTTCCCGGGCCTGATCAAGGCCATTCTGACGGCTTACGGCCAGCTTCCCGGGCAGCCGAAGACGGACTGATCTAGAGCAGCATAGCCCCCCAATGGTCGCTGCCGACGGGTTCGCCTTGGTGCTTGCAGGCGACACGAATGGTCGCATGGACGGGCGTGTGTCTCACCCTACTAGTGATTGCGGGCGTAGTTTGCGACCTCCGCATTGGGCCGACAGGCGGCCCATGCGCGGAAGCACTAACAGCAGACAGTGGCAAATCAGCGAGCGCTTCTGGCTATGATCCCCATCACGAACTCTTTGTATTTGTCTGTCCGGTAGATTCCCTGCACCCGGCAGCCGCGCATGATTTCATAGTCTTCGCCCTTATCCGGGTTCGATCGCATGAGCGCAACAATCACGTCGTTCGGCCCCCTCCACTGGTCCGCAAGCCCGCTTCGTGTCCAATTGAAAGACAATGGCCCCTGTTGAACGCTCCCCTTCAGGGTCTCCAGTATTTCGAGGGTTACCCGCGCCGTATGGCCCGGCTCCAGAACTTCATAATTCCGGAAAGTCCCCCGAACGATCACGTCAGCGTCGAACAACTCCGAAAAAAATGGTCGAGGTGCTGCGCACGCGTAGGCGCTCGTCGCTGCGACGAATACGGACATCAGGGCGCAGACTGCCGGAAGCAAAAATTTCATCCCACCCCCCAAGCGCAACTAAGATGCAAAGGCGGTTTCATATTCAGGATAGGCCATGCCCAATATGACAATATTTATTTCCTGAACGGTTTCATTGAAATCCTCAATCGCGACGCCCTCGCATCGAAGCACCCCGAACTCTGCCGAACATGCAGTGAGCTGGGCCTTGCCTTCTAAGTCATTATATTCGCCATCAATTACGAACGCGTGGAGTCGTGGATCATAATCTCGAGTGGGAACAAAACGTCCCCCTGCAACGCCCATCGACGGATCGATGGGACCAAGGTCGGCGTGCCCAATGACTTTCTCGTCGTTTAGAATATCGACTTTCATTGCTTGATCTCGAAGTTTGCCTCGGTTGCTTACCCACCGAATTTTCGACGAAGCTTTCGAAGACACGTTGAGCCGTATCTGAAGATGGAAATACGCCAAGCAAATTTCAGGGGACACGACCGCGCCCTTCGCCACTCACGTTTCGGTAACCGTCCCAGTACCCGTCGGCCACTGGGCGGATGAGGGGCTGGTTTCGGCGATCTCCCGGTCCGAGGCGTGTCTCAAACGCCGAGGAGCACCTAAAACCGGGCAGAATCAAAGCCATGCAGCTAACATTTTTTAACCGGACAGCAGTGGCCTTGAGCCTAGGATCCATGCCCGCTGCTGGTGCAGGCGAGAGTGGATCCTCAGGTCAAGCCCGAGGACGACGGAGCTGGCCCAGGCTTTGCCGATGATCGACGAGATTGAAGTCGGCGGCCTACTTTAATTCTTGATCACATTGATGTTGACGGTGACGTCCTTGATGGTCCCCTCCCCGTAGGACACCCTCACCTTGTACATGTCACGTCCAGAATAGCCGCTCTTGGAAGTATAGAATTCCGACACGCCGGGAGATTTTCTGACATTGCATTTATTGCGGACGCCATCTCTGTAATTCGGAAAGATATTTTCTTTGACGAAGTCAACCGAGCCATGCGCCGGGGCTTGGACCAATTTTATATTGGCCATTGTTGCAACGGTGCAGTCTACATTCAAATTGTAGGACTGGCCCATCTTTGTTCGCTCTCCACTCAGAGCCCGACTGTCATCCGCGGAAATAGTAACACCGTTACTATTGGTGGCGCATCCGGAGAGACCTAAAATGATGGAAAGCACAGAAATCGAAATATGATTTTCTCTAAAAAATCGCGAACCCGGCATTTTGTTTTTCATCTCATAGTTTTATTAATAGCGTGCTTCACCTTATTCAACCAGCAGCTTATTGCAATGGTACAGGCGTGCGCCGCGCCCGCCTCTATGGTCTCCTCTCCACGGAAGCACCCTGCCAGCAAAACCCGATGGTACAGCGCCCATGCTCGACTTCGATCCGCTCTATTCAACTCCGCAGGTTGCAGCTATCGAACAGTTCATCCATCAGCATTATCCGCTTGCAGGGCCGGTTTCCTGCCGGATGCTGCAACGCGGCTTGAACGATGTGTATCTGGCCCTCGGGAGCAATGGCGAGCGTTACGTGTTCCGGCTTTCTCATCGCCGCGCGCGTGGCCCGGCCGACGTCAAGACCGAAACGGCTTTCCTCACGCATCTCTCGCAATCGGGCGTTCCGGTCGCAGCACCCATCCCGACACGCGGGGGCCGCTTGTTCGTTCAGGGACAGGCGCCGGAGGGTGCGCGCCAGGCAGTACTCTTCCGGGCGATCGACGGCCGCAAGCCGGATACGGCGGATGCCGGCGATGCACGGGCCAACGGCAAGACGCTTGCTCTGATGCACAACGCAGCAGAGACATTCCAGCCGGAGGGAGCGCTCTATCGGCTTGATCTCGAACACTTGCTGCATCGGCCCCTCGCCCGCATAGGCGACAGCGGCGTCGTGGAAGACGCCGACGTCCGCAGCGATCTCGAAGACATCACTGCGCGGACCGCAAAGGCGATTGAAGCCTTCGCCAATCTAAGCTGGACTTATTGCCATGGTGACTGTCACGGCTTCAATGCGCGGATCAACGACGCAGGCGAAGCCGTATTTTTCGACTTTGACGACGGCGGTCCGGGATACCTCGCCTACGACCTGTCGGTGTTTTTGTGGGCGCAAACATCCTTCGGCCGGAGGTCGACCGCCATGTGGGACGCCTTCGTCGATGGCTATCGGGCCGTCCGGCCGATCACGCCTGATGACTTCGAAGCCGCCCATCGGTTCGTGATCGTCCGCCACATCTGGCTGATGGGCGAGTATGCCAGCCGGGCACAAGAATGGGGAAGCGAGACCGTCGGCTGGATTGCGCGGGAAACAAATTTCCTGAGGCAGTGGGAGACCGAGCGATGTGTCGAGCGGCTATTTTGAACTCAGATCTGCTCGGCAGCCGGAGGATCGGCGGTGCGTGGGCGCAGCCGGCTATCGCTTCGACCTTCGCCCAGTCCTGGTGCAGGTAAAGCGACGCCCGTGAAGGTCGATGTATGGAACTTGTCGGGGATATCAGCACTTAGGGACCACCGGTCCCTGTTGGCCCTAAGCGGGCTTTTTTCGTTATCGAAGGATAAGGCTGCTTTGCGCCCCAATTTCAGCCATTCAGACACCCCTCGCGAATTCCCAAAAGCCGAAAGACCGTTCGGTAGTAGGGTGGAGACCGCCCCGAGCGGACGCTATGAGGACACCTTCCATCACATGGCGGTGCTCCAACGCGCTACTTGGACGTCATCAAAATTCATCGCCGCCTACACCGTGCCGGTTTCGGCTTGGCCAGGCGCTGCCGGAATTCCAAGGATGACCTTGGCAGTACGCTCAAGGTCAGCGCGCGGCTCCAGCGGAAGCTGGTCCCAAAAATCATCTGCGGACACGAGCGCGATCAGCGCCCCCATGTCCTTGCTCTTATGACCTTCGGGCAGGTAGTTTTCCAGCGCCCCTCTCCCCAGGATAAACATGTCATCCGCTTCTTTTGCGGCAATGAAGGTATCGAGGATAGCTTGGTCGGCGCCGTCCAAGTTAGGCCGCAAACGCACGCGGTGCGATTTGATATAGGCCCATAGATCCTGCGCGTCCTTCCAATCTCCCGAGAACAGAGCCTCCTCAATGCGCTCAGCGAGGGCCGCACCATCAAGACTTTTGACGTTGGCGATCACGTCATCCTTGATTTCATCGGCATTGACGACGAACAGCTTTTTTACATCACCGCTGCCAACCTGCTCGATATAATCGAGGTCGGCGATCACGACCCATTTAACGTGGCACGCTTCAAGCAATTTCTGGTAGGCCGCGAACAAGCCCTTGCCACCGACACTGACGACCTCAAGGGACGGTATTCCCTGAATGCCGTTCTGCTTGGCCACGATTTCCAGGACCTTCTCAAAAACGATCCGGTCCGAGAGCCCTTCCACGAGGACCACCTTATCCGTGAAGAAGACGCGCTCGTTGTTTTGAGTGTTGACGACATTGAACAGGTGCTTGGCATTTGGCAGGGCCGTCGAATTCAGCCGAACGATATCGCTCTTCTGGTTTTCCGAGAAAACACGGGACACATATTGAATCGACGCCGGGGAAATAAAGGTCGGCGAGTGGGTCGCTAATACGAATTGGTTGCCTGTGGTTTTCGAGAGTTTTTCGAACAGCGCAAATAGCGCGCTCTGCCATCTTGGGTGCAAATGGAGTTCGGGTTCATCCACTATGATGAGGGCATTCCTGACGTTGAGGGCATAGATGGCGAAAAGGTAGGTGAGCAATTCCCGCTCGCCCGAAGATGCCGCACCCACAAGGAAGGAGGATCCTTGCTTAGTGAGCCGCACATCGTATGTGTTGCTCAGCGGATCGACAGTGACCAACTCCCAACTGTAATTCAGGTCCTTCAAATCACGGGACAGTGCGATAAGATTCTCGTCCTTGTAGAAGATATCTTTGACCTCGATGTTCGATTGCTCCTGCAAAAGCCGGTACTTTTTTGCCAAGCGGCCAATCGCAAGCGGGATCACATTTGACCCTGATCTTGACGACGAGGCGTCAGAGGAACGCTTCTGATCAAAGTCATTGTAACCTGACAGGCCGATCGATGAGCTGAAACCGCTCGATGCGCGGTTCACGGGCAAGTAGACCATGGGCATCCGAAGCGTGCTCATCCCGGCTTCTGCTCTGAAATTATTGTCTGTTTCAAAGACGTGGAGATATCGTAGGAAGTGCTGCGCCCAGGCTTCCGGCGGTTGCACGATCGCGCCGTTCTTCCAAATCGCCACGACACGCGCGCCAGGCACGATCGCAGCAACATCCCAATCTTCAACTCCCTGCCAAGGATTGTTGGAGAAGCGGCGTTTCTGGGCGGCCAGCACCTTGCCCGCCTCCGCCTGTATCAATTGCATGTTGTCGATGTCGTCTTGAGTGATCTCAAGCTCAAGTTCAATCACCTGATCAAGGGCACTGCCTGCACTGTTCTTTTCAAAAAAGAGTTGGTTGAGCTGATCGTTGTATTCCTCCTGCCAGCGATCAGGTTCGTCGGCGGTCGGTGAATGACGGTAGTAAGGCGAATTGAAGATGTAACGCCGGAGCATAATGACAAGCGTGTCGAGCAGATTTGTCTTGCCGCCGCCGTTCGGGCCAATGAGAATAGAAATCTGACCGTCGAAGGAAATTTCTCTCCGGTCTAAAAAACTGCGAACATTCTCAATTGCCATTCTTCGGATTTGCATATCTGCCCCCTGCTTGCCCTACCCGACAATATTCAACAGGAGAGGGCAATTTCAATGAAATGATGACAATCGTCCGCTGTGAATGTTTGCCTGCCTCGCGGCGAGCAGCGGGGGTGCAAGGTCATACGGGAGGGCTCCCGGCGCGGCCGGGAAACCCGTTGACCTCCGCCAGGGGCGGAGCCCCAAAGGCTAGAGCACAAAGGATCAAAGCCGAAAATGGAGAAAACCAACTGATTACTTTCGGGCCAGATGAGACATGCAACTACTTGTGCGCGCGCCCTTTTATCCTCCATCGCAGCATGCAGCTCTATCAGGCCTGCACCTGTGACCGCAGCCAGTCCTTAAGCTTTTCGACTGCTTCAGACTTCCGATATCGCGGCTTCACCAGATAGAAGTGCGAGCGCGCTCTGAGGGCGCCGTAGAAGACCTGCCTCAGCCTGCCCGCCTCGATGTCGGTCGAGACGAAAGCGCGGGTTGCCACGGCGATGCCCTGCCCGGCGATGGCAGCTTCGATCGCGTGCGATGTCTGTGAGAAGCTGATGCCCCGAAACAGCGTGGGATCGCCGCCTCCGAGGAAGCGATCGATATATTCGGGCCAGGAATTATGGGCATCGTGAAGCAGCGTGTAGTGCGAGAGTTCTTCCGCGTTCCGAGGCTCGGCGCCCTCGGCGACGAGGCTTGGATTGCAGATCGCGATGATCTCCTGCTCGAACAGCAGCTCGGCGGCGAGGCCGGGGCCGAAGGGAGGGCTGCCATATCGGACGGCGAGATCGACGCCGTCGACCTGAAAGCTGGAAATGCGGTCTGTCGCCAGGATGTGGAGATCGAGATCGGGATGCCGCGAGGTGAAATCCGGAAGACGCGGGATCAGCCATCTCGAGGCGAAGGTCGGTGTCGTGCTGACCACCAGTTTGACCGGCTGAGGCTTCAGGTTCGCCGTCGCATTTGCGAGCAGTTCGAAGGCGCGCCTGACGTCGGCGACGTAGCTTCGCCCCTCGCCGGTCAGCGCCAATGACTTCGGCAGGCGCTCGAACAATGTCACCCCGAGTTCCGCCTCGAGCCCGCGCACGTGCTGGGCGACGGCTCCCTGGGTGACGCCGAGCTCTTCGGCCGCGAGCCGGAAGTTCAGATGACGCGCTGCCACGTCGAAGGCCTTGAGGCCGTTGAGGGAGGGAAGATTGCCGATGGACATGGACACTCGATAGTTTTTCTACTGGGACACGTCACGAAAACTGGTTCGCTCTCGCTTGAAGCCCATGGTATTCGAAGGATCAGAGCCCGGCAATGGGTGCAAAATCTGGTAGGGAGAGCGACGATGACAGTAGAAAAGGTAGCGATCATTACGGCTGGCGGCAGTGGCATGGGTGCGGAAGCCGCGAGGCGGCTTTCGGCCGATGGCTTCAAGATCGCCATCCTGTCCTCGTCAGGCAAGGGCGAGGCGCTTGCCACCGAACTCGGCGGTATCGGCGTCACCGGCTCGAACCAGTCCAACGACGACCTCAAGCGCCTGGTCGACGCATGCATGGAAAAGTGGGGTCGGATCGACGCTCTCGTCAACAGCGCAGGTCACGGTCCGCGTGCGCCGATCACCGAGGTCACCGACGAACAGTGGCATACCGGCCTCGACGTCTATCTGATGAACGTCATCCGTTCGGTTCGCCTCGTCACGCCGATCATGCAGGCGCAGAAGTCGGGCGCAATCGTCAATATCTCCACCGCCTGGGTGGCTGAACCTTCGGCGATGTTCCCGACCTCGGCGGTCTTCCGCGCCGGGCTCGCCGCCTACACCAAGATTTACGCCGATACCTATGCGAGCGACGGCATCCGCATCAACAACGTGCTGCCGGGCTGGATCGACAGCCTGCCGGCGACGGAGGAGCGCCGCGACAGCGTGCCGATGAAGCGCTACGGCACCAGCGCCGAAGTGGCCGCGACGATTTCCTTCCTCGTTTCCG
>Ga0102593_1000846_pt1 | contig 39095 bp, 33 predicted proteins | sample AraplaCol_mMS_r2_2_FD_76862 | JGI IMG/M metagenome (GOLD analysis project Ga0102593, IMG submission 76862) | Arabidopsis root microbial communities from North Carolina, USA - plate scrape MF_Col_mMS_r2 (SPADES assembly) (version 2) | ecosystem: Host-associated > Plants > Roots > Endosphere...
CTCTTTCACCACCCTCTCTTTCACCACCCTCTCTTTCACCACCCTCTCTTTCACCACCCTCTCTTTCACCACCCTCTCTTTCACCACCCTCTCTTTCACCACCCTCTCTTTCATCACTCCCTGCTTCGCGCACTTCCCCGTCTACAGACTTTTCTCTCGGAGCCTACCTACGCGCCAAAACATCACTAGTATGCACTGACAACAATTAACAGCATACCCCTAGGCCATCGGAACCTTACGGCGCATGGGGAGTTATTGAAATTCATATATAATATGTTTAGTAATGCCGCACATTTACGTATCGACTGTTTACCTTTAGTCAGTGACTCTATCCTTTTCGTCATTTGAGGAAGGCTGGTTTCCTGAGACAGTTACAGGCTTTTATTCCTAGCTCAGTACTTCTTTTTAAGAATCTTGGGCTATCACCAAAACGAACGCGACATTAAAATGCCTCTTAAAAGCAAGAAACAAGAATCAGGTTTTAGACAAGTCGGGGAATTGGCTGAACAGAAGAAGACTCGGATATGGGATGACGACCCCAGAAATCCGTACAATTGGCCCACAGTCTGGAAGGTTCATCAAGTTTTGATGGTGGCTTCGGCAGCATTTACGACGTAAGCCAAACTTTTCTGTCCTCATATTAAATGTAGCTGACTAGTCACACAGATCTATTGGTGTTTCAATCATGTCGCCAGCTCACAATCAACTTATGGAGGAATTTGGCGTTGGAAAGACTGTCTCAATACTTCCCCTGTCGGTCTATGCATTTGCCCTTGGCCTTGGCCCCGTATTAGGAGGACCGATTTCTGAGACATTGGGGAGGCTACCAGTTTATCTGGGTTCCACGCTTCTAGGAAGTTTCTTTACAATTGGCGTTGGCTTTAGCCGTTCTTTCCCAACCCTCTGTATCCTGCGTTTTCTCGCCGGGTTTTGCTTCGCGCCTTCTTTGGCTGTCGCTGCAGGAACCGTCAATGAAGTTTTCAGGCCTGAAAAGAGAGCCGTTCCCGCCACTGTTTGTATTTTGACGCCTTTTTTGGGCCCTGGGCTTGGGTAGGTCTTATATTTCCACGCTTGAAAATTGGATTAATGCTGATCTTTTAGTCCTGTCCTTGGGAGTCTGCTAGTGTCTCATTTAGGCTGGCGATGGACGCAATGGACGATTCTGTTTTCCGCCTCCGTGACTCTCATTACCATGATCGGCACGAGAGAAACCTTTCACACCACAATCATGCGTCGACAGTCTGAAGATTTCTACTTGCCGCTTGCATCTACACCATCCACTTTGTCCAACTTGAAGCTTTTCGCTACATCGTCTATCTTTCTTCCGATCCGCATGCTTGTAGCTGAGCCTATAGTGGCATTCATTTGTCTATATGTCGCATGCGGATTCGCTATTCTTTTTTCACTTTTTGCAGCTGTCCCTCTCGTGTTTCAAGAGGTCTATATGTTTAATACGGAGGACTCAGGACTTGCTTTTCTTTCAATTGTGGTTGGATGTTTCCTTGGAACTTTGACCTTGCTATTATGTGACATCCTGTTGTACCGTCGAAAAGCATTATCCTATGGTGAGCAGCAGGTGCCTCCTGAATTCCGCTTGTACCCCTCTTTGATTGGCAGCCTAGCCATACCAGTGAGTCTCTTTTGGTTTGCCTGGTCCGCTCGGCAGGGCATTTCGTGGACAAGCCCAATTCTTGCAATCATGCTTTTTGCATGGGGCAATCTATGTGTTTTCGTCAGCTCCGCTCAGTATATCGTCGACACATACCATGGCTCTGTCGTGGCAAGTGCGATGAGTGCGAATAGCCTAGCAAGGTATGGTTTGGCTGCTGTGTTTCCACTTTTTACAATCCAAAGTAAGTGCGTGGTCCACCCTGGAAATGATAATAAGAATTAACAATCGGAAAGTGTACACGAATCTTGGTGTAGAATGGGCTTCTAGCCTACTGGGTTTTATCACTGTCGCTATAATGCCCTTCCCTTGGGTACTTTTCCTTAAGGGAAATTCTTTAAGAATTATGAGCAAGCTTACATTGGTCCAAAATCAAGATCAGTGAATGAGTTGATAAAAATCGGCGAAGGTAGCAGAATGTGTACATCGAGGCGGCATTACGAGGGAATTCTATTTCTCCAAGATTGTGTTCTCTGAGCCAGATCTATTGTATATTTACATTTTACTAAGAAATTCCGGGAGTTACCATTGTGTTAGCAATTGTGTACATGGCTGCCACTGGAGGATCAATTGATAGATGGATGCGCTCAGCCCGAATGACATTGTTTAGGACTGTTATTCAATACCCTCCAAAGAATATTTTGTCACAAACACAGATGGATACGAGTTTATGGCCTACTTATTGGTGACCTCACGCAGTCAATAGGAGCAAGAAGAGTGCAGTTTGGCCATATATTCACAGGTCACCTGTAGCTGCGGTCGTAGACCGTAGCGTCAGATAGGGCCCTTCCGCGCTCCCTTGTAGGGAGGCAATGTGTCTGTTTTATGGTGGATTCTATATACATATGGAAGGTGAGAGGGACAAAATAGAGACTTTACTGCATGGTAGATTACGAGCTACCCGGGGAGGCAAGCAACTGACTCTCGTGAGGCAGTTGTGGGGGGAAATGGCCCTCGGTAATGTCGGTGTAGCTTTAATATCGGCCTCTCGCCAAATTGATACACAATCTTTCATGGCCTATACAATAGTCTTCGAATTTAGTTCGACCCCTCGCTCTTACAGGGCTGCTCGAAATCAGTTTCACCTTGTCCCTCTATTCATTTCTTTACTTGAGCTATATTTAAGATACGCTTTACCAAATTTGTAGTAGCCCCTAGCCTTGGCTGGCTTTTTATTCGACAAAGCTTACTGGGCTAGGCCCTTTACAGACATAAGTGGACCTGGCCAAGATTTTGAAGCCTCTCGAAGAATAAAAAGTAGTGAAACTGATTTCGATCCGCTCTGTAGACCAGTACAGATTTTTTCTTTCTTTTTTATCAATGATTATTTGCTCGTTCGAAACCGGCCAAGCAATTACGGTTACTCTACCCTGCCCCCGTGTGTTGGCGGTATTTTAATGAAGTGGGGTGGGCGCACACGGGCACCGATTTTCCTAAATCGAGGGTACAACGATCTGTAAATGCTAAAATGACTTTAAACAAAAATTGACCTAGATTAGTATTTAGATACTCAGGAGCTTTACTGTATAATACTCGATCCAGTAAGACGTCATGTGGGGTCAGAGCCACCACTCAATGTGTCAGCGTGCAGGGGCACCAAGGCTGAATTTATGGAGACGGTTTGAGCGCTCTGCTGGGCAAGTCGCAATGCCCGCGTCTCACTACTGGTATTTATTTTAACCCCTTGCCCCCAACCAAGGTGAACTGTCACCTTACCTACATCGCATCATCGAAATGCCTAATAATGTCCATGCTCGATCACGCCAACCCTGGGCCCGTACACACTCCTTTAAATTGCCGCCTTCCACCAGGAGGCACACCAAGAACAAACCAATTTATGCATCGAGGGCCTCAATCTTCCTGAAAATTTCCATTTCACCTGCTTCCTCGGCGACTGACATCCAGGAGTTCGGCACCAAACATACACTGCTCGCTCTGCCTCCTGAACTTCGCTTGAAAGCTTTAGGCAATTTGCAAGACAGTGACAGATGACCAAATTTGGGACTCAAAAGTACACGGCAAGGCACCAGCTGCAGGCCGGAATTTAATATATGTCCTTAGCCTTCCTTAGCCTTCCTTAGCCTTGAACTAAAACACAGCACTATTCGTGATAACCCCTTGACAATCGCTTGCAACATTAGCCGTAACAGATGGACCTGTGCCGTCCCAGAAAGTACTCCGGACTGAAATTCAGAGAACAAAGTTTTCACGCAATACAATAGACACGTGTCAGCATTCGTAGTGTAGTTCGATAGTGAATATTCGAAGTCATATAGAATGCAATGTCTATAAATCCTGAACACCTGTGACGCTGGGGCGAGAAAATATCCTCGACCCGCAGTGTATATTAGTCTCACTTGAAGGCAGCGCCGTGTCGGGTATGGATGAGCGTACAGAAGTTCCGAAGACACGCAGTCTGACACCAATTATGTAAATATTGGGGCGAGAGGGAGTTTCTGTTAAGCTATAGTAGGTCTAGACGAGGCATCTGTTGCTTCTACGAAAAAGGAGCAGCTACTCCCACCTACAAGGTAGACATAGTCATCGAAGATTGCGTACCGATTTGGTGAGAGACCAATCTCAAAGTAAGCTTTTAACTCATACTCATCCATCCATATCTTGTTTGTGGCAAATTAACCTCTCGAGTGTATCGATTACTCATAGCTTGCTGTTCTATGAGACAAAGTCTTCTCAAGTAATCGAACGGAGTAGATGGCGGTTTTTTCATGGGAGGAGACTCTTAATCTCATAGAGCTCAAATAAGGCCAGACGATTCATGGTATCTGTTATTCGTTTCTCGAGTGTGTTGAAATTATGTTCAAAGGCTTATCACCCTCCAGCCAAAAATGGTGGATCCTAAGATAGTCTGTACAGCATAATACTAGAGGTACGACATTCTCGTGGCTTGACTGTTCAACAAATCTTGCAGTGCACCCTGAAGGAAAGATGCGAGCGATTGACTTAAATCTAAGAAGTCCTTGCTCTGTGGCACGTAATGCCCACCAAAGAATTCAAAAAGCCATGGTCTCTTACAGCACAGCATAAGAGCTTTTGTTTGAGTCGATGAGATCATCGAATCCAGCTCACCAATTGCATGGAATATCGGAGTCTCAATATTCGGAGAGTAGAATGCTTCGTAGCACTTCTTGTCCAATCTGAAGCCGCTAAGGCATACTGCGAATTGGAGTTTCTGGTGTTGTACCTGAAAAGACCCGTCAGCTATATGGTTGAGCCCCGATTGACTTCGGAGGGTACTCGCAATTACCTTCCAGGAATAACTATCGCCTCTTTCTGTCTTCTCCAAGATTGATGTAATTATAGCAGCCATGGCAGCCCCTGACGAAAAGCCTACTATGCCGATGAAAGGGCCCTTCTGATTGAGAGTATCCAAAATACACCCAATTGATGTTTCCAACCCCCGAATCTTATCATCGGGCTCCCCATAGCCCCAAACTCTCTGGTGATCTTTGTCCTTGTCGTCGGGATAGGCTGGAAATGTGCCAGACAAAAATACAAATTCGAATTCCATTGCATCAGAAAAGTTGCGGAAAGCTTGCTGGACATATCGGGTCTTGGGCTTGAACACTTCAATGGACTGTCCATGGCCTAAATTCAATATTAAAATCGATGGCAACATAGTTCTTGATTTCTTGATGTGGAGCTATACCGTGAAGCATTAGAATCTTGTTTTTAGCCTTTCCAGACATCCTCATATAAATCTCGCTAGGCTGACAATGATTGGTTTGGAATTTGAGTGGCTGTAATATCTTCGATATATTTGGAAGAGTTTATTTCGTGATGCTTCTCATTTCACTAGACTTATATTATACAAAACACACCTTCTTAATTGATGTTAGAGATTGATGTGGATCCTCTAACCACGAATGGTGATACATTAATGTATACAAGTACGATTATTGGAACTGAGATTACGTCTTCCAACACCTTTAGTCTGGCTTTTGACGATGATATGCGAACAATGCGTTGAAACTAGGTAACTGCCATTGGAAAAGAGTAATTCAACCTGAATCACCGAAAATTTGCACAAAGATGAGTTGTGCTTGAAGCGATAGTCCGTTGAGCTGAGGCTATCGACTGTCTTCTGTAACGGAATATGCCACTTCTGCATGACGCTCGACATTTACGACTATCGACGCTGAGCTTTGATCAACGATTGTGAAACAAAGATTTCGAAAAGTCCGATGAGTTTCTCGCCTCTGCTCATTCGTTGTCTCAGGCTGGTCAATCCTCTATATCCAGTCACATATAGATGTAATATGGCCTGATCTTTGTATGGTGAAGTCTTATATTATATCATAAAAATGACTTCAGATGGTTACTTAAGTATAGAGAGGTAGATGGTTTGGGTTGGTTGCCGCTTACCAAGGCCAATTTAGAGGTGCAAGTCTCCTTTCGATTACAGTATATTGATTAAAAGACTTGGATTCAATATCCATTATCATCAAGCGCTTCCATTATCCCTTTCTTTTATGATCTTGATTTTTGAAGGTTGATAGCTGAGATTTCTCGTAGTCCCCAAAATCGTTTGATTAACGGTCCTCGACCTCTGACACTGCAATAATTATTGAGCGACCCCCCCCCCCCCCCCCCCCCCCACACACCTTTCAAATTATACTTTAAATTTATATTTGATAAATTAGGAAGAACGAAACAATTACCTGTTTTTGTAGATTTTCACCAGGTGTTGCTAAGTGGCTTCATTCAGTCCTTTCATCAATAAATTTTCTTTCAACGCAGCCCAGACTTTTCCTCCAACATTTCCCTCCAACGTTTTCCTTCCATGAGGGCTGAATTTTTTGTGTTTTCTTCTTCTTAGTATTTTTCGCCGACCTGCTATTAATATTGTCAATGGCTACTTATTTTCAACGACTACAGTACTGTACTGTACAGTACTAAGATTGTTTGTTTTGAAAAAACTCCCCCACCCCTAATGATCTAAACATAAGTCTGCCGCGACTTTCCTCTGAGATGGAGGCTGGGCAATTTCGCCAACAGTTCTAGCAGAAACTCTGATCTCCATCTGATCAACCCGTGATTCAATGCTGGTTCGAACGTTGGATTTGTATAGAGCATTACTGACTTACTACTTGCGCTCATGCCCTTGCGGGACTGAACGGAATTTCTTCAAGAGAGGCTGGTTGTATAAGCGAGAGCCTCAGTTCAGTCATTCATACAGACTTCACCTAATAACAGGAATCAACCGTCGTTGAATAAGCTTTTAGGGTAATTCTAATTTACAGTTTGTGTAGCAAAATTGATTAAATTTTTTTTTGAAAGAGTCCATTTCTAGCATTTCTTAGTAGAACTTCATAAGATTATGTAATTCCAACCAATAATTACTGCAATGGTGGACCTGATATGTGTTATATACAGTATAATTCATAGGATCATCGTACAATTTACTGTACGACGTCATGTCAAAGTACCACCTTTCGTTCAGTCCATTTCATCTTAACGGATGCGGTTGTAGCAGATGAGAGTTATTGAAGTTAGGACACAAAAGAAGATCAATAAGCACATCAAAAGATTTTGTGATGAAGGATATGACTGGTAGGAATACCAAGAAGGATTTGATGAATGAGGCAAGGGCGTTTTCACCGGTTCTGCTGTCTGGGTTGAGCTGGTTGGGGCCGATGTTTCTGTAAGTGGGATGTCCATCCAGTTCAAGTCTTTTTGTGCAAGAGTTCCCTGAACAGAAATGGTTTCCTTTGCCCGGCAAAATGCGAAAGTAGTCCCTATAACCTCACAAGAAACTAACGCAGTGCTTTCATGTGTTAGTGAAGTACAGTAGTTTTCGAAATCAGTTTGACCCCAAACTCTTTCCACTTGATTATCGGGAAATAATTCCGAGAAACGCTAATCCCGATTAGTATCACCGCTTTGTTAATTTGGCAGAAAACAGTTGGTAATGACTATACCAAGTTGTCAAACGTATTGTAATGAAGTTGTAATGATCCTTCGAATCTTGTAGAATTGCGTGGTAGATCTGGAGATCTGGCAAGATTGTCTGCCCACTCTCCGCTTTCCCACTAGTCCTCGTCCTGAATTAACACTTCCCCTCTTTCTACCCGCATGCAGCGCAGCGTTTCGTGTATCGCTGTACTCCCGCCCGTCATCACACAGAAGGCTGTGCTTACGCTGTATAGAGCTAATCCTGGTAGGGAAGGATATTTACTTTTTTCTCCGTGGATCTTATCTTATGCGAAGCATCTCATTCGTGCACTCGTTGCCACTTCCGAATCTAATATGGGTCATACCGTAAACTAACATGGGCGTTCCAAGGATTCTGATTACTTTAGAATGAGCCCATATCACATCGATCATGCATCTCAATCCATTTCACATGAAGCATGGGAACACAACTCGGATTATGCGCCAACGCCTGGGTACTGTGTCAGCCCCGACCCAACGCCCTCAGCCTTGAGCCCATCTCGGTCCTGTATACTTGAAAATAGCTTCGACCCCAAGAGTAAATGTGGCCCACATCCTCTCCGATTCGTTCCGTTACACGAGTGGGAAGAGGGAAGGGCGTATGATGAGGAACCCCCAACCTGTATCCACTACCGTATAGAGTGGCGAGTGACAGTCAATAATCGGGAAGTATCAATGGACACTGAGGAAGATGTCGTTTTGGCCCCCAGTGCCTTCTGGCAGCTGTCACTAGAAAAAAAGCTAGAGAAAGCGCTTCGACGGAAAACCGCCCGCCATCGCCGGGTGACATCTGATGATACTGTCATCGTTGTATCAACAAGCGATCGCACTAAATGCAAACTGACAAAGCGATTTGACGACACTGATATTACATGGTCAGCTATAGAGAAACAGCTTCTGACATGGTCCGATCTCTTTTCTAAAGGTAAGGAACTTAGGCTGAAGATCAGTTTCAACTTTGAAGACAGCCATCATTCTTCTCAGTCCACCAACCGGAAAGGTGAGAAAAGAGGGAAATCATCCGTCACACAGAGAATGATCAGTGAGCGAGACGCACGGCTTGATGCGGAGGAACATACTTCAGGAGAGAAGCCGATCTGGCGCAGCGTTTATAATTTTGTGCGATGCGATTCATCGACATGTCCACACGGGCCTCATTGTTGGGTGGACCCAATGGGGAAAAAGCACTATCCACTTAAAGCTCATCATATAAAACGCCTTATAACCCATGTTGAAAAAGGCGGGATTCTAGAGGGTCATAAGGACGTGCCAGAAGCGGTACGCGATGAATTGTACAGGGAAGAGAAAGAGAGGCAGGAGAGACAGGGGAAAGATAAGCGCAAAGGTGGTCAAGTCATTGGGACTGGAGTACCTTATCCCTCCTGCATTATTTACAATGTCTTGCCCTCTCAATCTATTGCCCAAGGGTTAGATGTCTCGGATCCCAAGGCCGCGGTTGAACAGATGGCCTTGAGTCCATTAGAAATTCCTGGCCCTAGAGATGTAGCCGTGAAGGAATATGGTGAGTGGCAGGTGTCGAATGTTGAAAATGACACACTCAAATCGGCATTTCGGCAAGTATGTGATGTGATGTTCGACAATGGTCTCGACCTTGAGCAGGTCTACAAGGATCAAGACCCAAAATTCTTCATTGAGAAAGGGATAAAAATAGGCATCGCTCGTCGTTTCGTCGAGGACATCGGAAAGTGGGCTGAGCAAGTCAAGAAGACGATTCCTATATATGAAATCCTCTAGACTAGGCAGAGTTGTTTCGTTATCTACGGTGTTTTCTTGGCGAACATGATTAATTTACATTGAGGATAGCATGAAATATATGAACATTTCGCTACAATAGCTGTTCTATGGCGCAGGAGCCAGCCAGATTGGTCTACTCTTCAAACACCCGAAATAGAGCAGCTCATCCAGCAATTGCCTGGTTGACAAATCGCGCGAGACGCCCTTCTGAAGGCCCGCCGACCAGATTGCGGCCGGTATGACGATGGAGACGTCGAGTCGCTTATCAGCAGGGTTATCGACTGCTTCCTGAGGGCTTGTCCCCGTGATCACCGGCCACCAATGCAACGCACTGGGGCAAAAGAAGTCAATAAAGAATCTCAGTATGGATACGCACCAGCTGATGAGCAATTACGGGATCGTCAGTTCCTATTCATCGACCAAGTGCATGCTGAATTGGACCCGGACTTGGAAATGGTAACCTCTTTGTTGTGAGACGCAACGTCTACTTTCCCTTCTTCAGGAAACTGGGAGTTCCAGGCGAAGGTAGTGAAGTGGCAGATAATCTCCCGAAGCGTCGACCTAAAGTCACCACCGCAGGCCGCGCACGCCTCCCATTACCCTAGTGTATGGGAGTGAGTAGCAGTAACTTCGTCGGCTTGCTGGTATGGTGAATAATTTCTTAGTCAGCAACCAAGAACGTGAAGCAACATAATTTTTTCGCTATCTCGACCCTTTCTAAAACGCCAGTATTATTGGTCAGAGAAGATTCTGCCTCCACTTTGATCGGCAGATAGGGTTATTTAACTACTGTATTTGGTCTTCTACCTGGAAACTGAAAGGGATCTTCACAATATCTTGCAAGGCAGTCGCAAATATAGATTTGCTTTGTTTGCGCAGACTCAGTTTTGACAATAGAATGCTCTATTTAGCGGAGGTTGGTGGTCTTTGGGGTGGGAGAGTCTCATTCTTGGTTTTACTCGAAACGGCTTCTCGTGGGATAACGAGACCGCGATGCCTAAGGTTAATATAATACTGTAGAAAGGATTCCAAAGCATGGGGATCTATACTGATGAATTGACCGAGATACGTGTATATTTTATCAGGCATAAAGATAGGGATAAGCCTGTTGGCAATCGACCAGCGAACGACATCTATGATCTTAGGCCTCGACAGAAATAGAAGAAAAAAAAATGTGAACACTTATGGAATGCGATCGTTAAAACACATTCTCTGGGCGCTTCCCAGATTCCGCGTCTGATTTCAGTACAGATATCCAAATCTATGGAGTATTAACGGAACTGCATTGCATTATGCGTAGTCTTTGCTAGCGACGAATACAAAACAACCTTGCGGCCTAACCTTGAAATTCTGCATTGTAAAAGTTGAAGGAATCATAAGCTAAATATCCCAGCTCAAATGACTTCGAATTTCGCGCTGCTAGGCTCACCCCCGTTACAAGCGCTCAAATCCATCGGACAAGCACTCATGATTACGACACACTCTTGCTCTGCCTTCAACGTTATAAAATCCCCCGCTTTGCTTTCCGGGTTCAAGCATTGCAAATCGGATCCATTGATATTGACCTTCATGAATAAATTCAATGGATCAGGCATCCAGCCACTCTCGAGAAACTTCAAAACGTGACTAAATGATGGCTCTCTAAATTGTTGTAGAGCGTTGTAAAGATTTTTGGCGCAATTGTCATGGTCTTTGTCAGCGCCTAGTTGGAGATAGCGCTCCGGAGAACACGCAGCGTAGAGGACGTCGTGTATACCAGGAGATGTGTCCTCGACAATCGTCAAAATAGGATCTCGTCTGTTGTCAAGGAAAGACTCATTGATAGACGGAAGAAATTTATGTAAGGTGGACCGGGTGTGAGTCATTGACATGTATCTTGGAAAGGCGGGTGTTGACGGAATGGAAAAGGCGAAGGTGTCGATGACCTGGCCTCCGGCGGAGTCTATGACCTTAATTGACTGGCCGACGCGTAGTCGCTGTATCGCGAACCGACGAGCAGGAATAATGGGCATGCTGTCCTAATAGTTGTTGGCAGAATGTAGAAATGAAAAGAAAGTTGCTAGGTTTTACATCTTGAGCACAGAGTCAAATATTTATAGCTAGAATATGATGCCTTCAGCACTAACTAGAAATGGTATTTCAAAGCGATAGACATGCTGAATACGACTATTACCCCAACTTCTCGAGTGCTTTCTATCCCAAGTGCCCGTTACCCCAAATGCGAACCGCGGGAGGAAAGAAGAAAGCAGGGCGATGATCTTAATATAATACACAGGTATCGTCCATACCGCTCAAGAGAATGCGGCATATGACTCCACTGTGAAAGAGGCTGTATTCGGGAAAAAATCGGGGATTTGATGTTCGAAGAATAAGGTTCCCATACGGTGAGTATATCTTGACATTAGGATTTCATTCGTTGTACCGCAGTGGAAGTGCCAACCAAGAACACTAGGTAGGATTGGGAAAGTTGACGTGGGGCACTCAGGTTCTCACCTTACATGTAATAAAAATTTCTCCGCTAACATAATAATCCGATAATTTACGGTACATCCCCAAAACGTAACGACCAGGACATAGCTTCTTCGAAAGTAGTTTAGCATATATTGGCATTTAAGGTTCGGGGTGACAACATGCAAGGTGTCGGGGTGAATGAATACATCTATCCATCAATACTGTATCAGGTTACAGCCCTTCAATATACGATAGGGCATTGGAGTTGGATGCCGGTCACTTCAAAGCAATCACTTAACTGTATGAAATTGACATGGAAGTTTATGATGATGATCTGAACTCATATATCAGAAAGAAAATGCAGAGTCATGGGTGGACACTCAAGCCGGTGGAGCCGGTGGAAGAAGAGGAATGGGATAATGATAGAATCTGGCATGAAATTGAAGTTTACGAAAATGATGATAATCACGATGATATTAATAACGACAGTGACTTTTGGAGAAGAGCAGCAGACGGCCGCAGACTAAGTGTCTTTCTTTCTGTTAACATTTCAAAAGAAAACGAACTCGGTGGATTAATCTTGCGGAATAGGTCTAAAGCTAAAGGGTCATTCAATCCCAAATCAGAGAGACGGCAGATGCATCTCCAACGCTAACGCAATTCATACTATACATCGCCAAGAATGGGTATTACTTTCTTCACATTTTCGACCCATTCACGAATATTCTCTTAAAATGTGCGAGCGATTCCCGGCATGAGTCCTTTGCCGACGAAGAATCCTGGATTTTGATCCTTATGTATGTGCTCATTTGTTATTGACCCGTCAATATAGAGATGTCAGTACCAGAAACACGGTCAAATGAATGGCCTCAAAATTGTAAAATGGATCTGCTCCAAAAAGAATAGATGGCGTATTCTTGTGGGTATGGTCTGCATTGCCAAGAGAGTAGTGCTTGTATCGTCGGCTGTTGCGGTAGTGGCTGTTGCGGTAGTGGCTATTGCGGGAAGTATTCGTTCTAACTCTTGGCTCAACCGAAGTCTCCCAAAGCCAATGACGAAATTAGCGCGTAGTGACTATGATGATGTAATTCGAAGCAATCGATCGTTTATCGGTTTGTGATACCTAGTGTATGATTCACAGATGGCTTGTTTTGCATGTTTCAATTATGTTCTGTTGATCTAATCGGGATCCCATATGAATTTGCCAGAGACAGGGCTATAGCAATACAGGATTATGTTGTGGGTTTTCCACAAAAATGACCAAAAGATCGAAAGAATATACAATCGGGAGTTGTATTTCACGACAAAAGAGGGAGACGGACGAGAGAAGAAGAAAGCCTGGTCCGAGGGAGCTAACTAATACTCAGTTCTATCTAAAATTATGTGACATGAGATCTCCACGGTTTTCCGATGGGACAAGCCCGCCCGAGGCGTCAGTCGGCCATATAACGGGTTCAGCCAGCGAAAGGGCTGCGGCCAAGTGAAGATCAACAAGGCAACACATGACCCAGTATGTTAAAACATGCAGGTCTTTACCATTCGACCAAAAATCAATGCTGTTTAAAGGCGTCAGGCTTATATCTCAACACAGTAGTACCGATGTTCTATCGATTCGCTGCCTTAGCAACTCTGTACATATATTTCTCGAACAGCTGGATCATCTGTGCCACAGGTTTATCGCCAGGTGGAAGGACTTGGGTACCGAAAACACCGCAAAGATCGGATTTTCGGTCAATAAACTAATCAAAATATCAGCGTTCCGTTGGGCAGTGTCATTTTACTTTCTGCTCACCCAGAACAAATTCGGCTTCCCGCTCCAGAACAATGTACCCTTCTTCCGGCCGGATGATTCATCATCCATGGCCAGCATTCCACCTAATCCCCAGTTATATGCATGACTGTTATCTCCTATGCCAATGAAAGCCGCATTGTGCCTACAAGACTTGATCTGTTTGCGAAGAGATTCACTGCTGGCACTACCGAGCTGGGACTGGAACATCATAGACGTGGTTTCCTTGGTCAGGAGCTTCCCATCATCTGCTAAAATTGAACGGAGAATCTTTATGAAATCCTCCATCGTGGCATATGCCCCTTGACCACCAAAACATTCGCTTGCCCCTTGGGTTAAGAATGGCCTTTGTAGAGGAACAACACGTCCCGACGTTGCGTCTCGCACTGTCATTTGCATACGTTCAGGTTCAGCGTTTATATCGATACGTCGAGATGGCCAGAAAGTGATTTTCTGGATCGCCAGAGGATTCCAAATATTCTCCTGCATATATTTCTCTAAGTCCTGTCCGGTGAGGCGTTCCACCAATTGCCCAACCCAATCGATACCCGTCCCGTACTCCCAGCCGGTACCTGGTTCGAATAACAAAGGGTAGTCAAATCTCTCATTGACCGTAGCGCCAACATTGATCTCTCGACCTTGAGACTTTGTTACCATTGCCAGCCCTGGATTACTCATGTCATAACCAGCACCGCTGCTGTGAGTAAGGAGAGAACGAAGGGTGATGGCATTTTTCCTTTTATGCGTGGTGTATCGGCCTGTTGTGTGCCAACCTGTCAGAATCTCTTGGGCAGCCAAATTAGGAATCAGAGGTGACACGTCCTGGTCAAGACGGACAAGTTGACGCTCAACCAATTGAAGGGCGGCGATGGACGTCATAAGCTTTGTCATAGACGCGATTGCCATAATAGACTTTGTCGTAAGCGGTTTTCCGATATTATTGATTTCATTATTCCCAAATCCGTTAGCAAAATGAAAGCTTCCACTGCCATTTGTGGCGGCCAGTACGGCGCCAGGTAAAATACCGTCCCTTACAGCGTCAGAGAAGGCTTTCTCGATGACTGCGAATGTGTCATCCACATTTGTCTTGCTTTCCATGTTGAGATCTCTTCCTCAGGAACTGGACGGACTTTCTGGAATAAACTTTATCTTCTTTTGCAAAACGTAACACTCTGGTGAGGCACTTGTTTTAGTCTGCAGTGATAACATAATTATTAAGAGGCAACTTCCGACATATGGGCCACCAGTCAAGTCCAAGAGTCGTACCAATCAAAAAAGTTTATTGGTGCTCCCAAGGATGAAGATGTGAGAATTTTACTCGGAGAGACGGGTATTGCGGAAATATTTTGAGCGGCCATTTGCCGATAGAATCGTGGCGCTTCACGGTATGTTACAGGCAAAATTGAGTTCTCTGAACCCACCGAAAGTTTATTTCGCTCCTGAATTTGATGATAAGCTATCTTCGATGGTTGTGTCATTATCTTCGGTAGGGACTATGATCTATGATATCTAAGTTATCATGGGAGCATATAACTGCAAAGATACTGGACTTGGCATGTGGTGAGCCCAGCCATATATGGGTCTTTATACTTGAGACTTCTTGGACTGAAATACAAAGCTTGTCTAGTCATTTACACGCAAGACGTACCAGACCCATCATGACTCTAAATCGAGTTTCAGTGGCCATGATGTTGTCTTGTTCAAGACCGAGAATTCGAGTTTTAAGGTCTTTTGGCAATAGTCCAGCTCATATTTCAACCGAGGTCCTCAGCCACACCTTCATGGCAAAGGGCCGGGAAAAAGTTTTGTCACTTCAACTCGCTCTTGTTCCCACTCAGGGTGTGGAAGTGCAAAGTCGTACCGACGCACAACACTAGCAGTAAGAATCATCTGTTCTGCTCCACGTAGCTAACGTTTCTACCTATGCAACCCCGAGCCCGGCACTGAACGGCACAAAATAAGGTTGAAGTGCTTGTCCCTTTCAACCAAGCCAACGGCCAGGAATAAACTTCTCGGCATCTGGGAATATATTTTCGTCACGGTGGGCAACATAAGATAAAGATAGAGACGGACGTATGACCTGGGACATATTCTTCAAGGATGATGGCTCCTTCCAATGGTGTCCGCCTAGGTAGGTTATAGGAAAAAGGGGGCGTTGTGCGAAGACTTTCGTCCAAGCAAGCCTTTAAGTATGGAAGATTCCAGACCTTATCATACGTCGCAATAATATCTGTAGATTCTAGAGCATTGTCTACCTCTTTTGGTAAATGAGCGAGGCAATTTGGGTTACGCAACAGCCAGAACATGACATTGTTCAGTGCAATAGCGGTAGTTGCAGAGCCTCAACAGCTGCCAAGTAACTGGTATTCAACACCTGGAGCTAGCGCGTCTGCTTCTGACGGACTATAACCCCAGAGTACCCCGTCTGGGTCCAGATCGGTACACCACGCAGCAAGACATTGAAGCAGAGATCAAAACCATCGTTTTGAGAATGTGCGGTATTGCATTTTTCAATCGTCTAGTGCCGCCGGTTCTTCTTACGACTGCGGTGGCTGTCACTTTGTGCGGAGACAGATTTAGCGACCCTGCCGAACAACAAGCACTCATCGGTGTGCTGTTAGAGTTGGAAGAAGAACATGCATGGCCAACACAACCAATCCAAGATCAGCTTGAGAAGTGTTGGGGTAGATTAATAGTTTAGACATGGGCGTGGTGAGCACTGAAACCTGCAATCGTCAGTCTGGATATTGAGTGACAAATCCTATGAGGAGCAATCAAATTGTTACCAAAGGTTAGCATTTGACTCAAGCTATTCCTTTAGCAATTCTTGACGGGTTTATTGACTCTCACAGCACCGTATTACAGTAGATGCCTATCTCTATTAAGACCCTCCTGCGTTTACCGAAGGCATACTCTGGGCTAAAATGTTCAAAACGCCGGAAACTCAACCAAAGCGCTGCGCTCCTATCCATCACAGAGCCACGATAAGTAGAAAAACCTGGAATTGACAAGGGTGCAAAAATGACACCCAGCAGGAGCTCATTCTTCAAGCAAAAAAAGATACCAAAAACGCGCAAGTCAAAAAACCCCTCAAAAGGACAGCCACAGAATCGTTGCAAAATGCGTGATCGACCCTAAAAAGGTAGATGCAGAAAAAGCACTATCACACTTGGAGGAATCTTTCAGAGTCAATAATTGATGAACGCCAGAGGGAAGAATGATAGGGACAAGGCCAGAAGGGGTTTCAAACTTCTATGTTCAAGCCAGCATGTCGAAAATGACCTCTGGCGCTCGCTTCTTTCGCACCGACCACATTAATGCACCATTCAAGAAAAATATCAAATCCTCGCTCCGGGTCTTTCTCGTAGTAATACCAGTTACGCTTAATGAATCCCTTGAGCTCAGCAAAAAACTCTTCAATCGGGTTCACGTCCGGCGAATACGGTGGCAAATAGACCAGTTTCACCCCTGCGTCCGAGCACATTTGTTCAAGACCTTCAGACCGGTGGAACGAGGCATTATCCATGACTAGAACAGATTTAGGTTCAGGCCATCGTCCGCAATGTTGAAGCAGCTGAGCTATAAAGCTTTCAAATACGGTGGCATCCGTAGAACCACGGAAGACACGCGACAGAACGATCCCATCCTGTGCATAAGCAGGTAATATCTGGTATCTCTGATCTCGATGGAATTGCGTTACTTGCAAAGGAGACGTGCCACGTGGTGCCCAGCCTGTTCGTCTAAACCCAACACGTTTATCACACCCAGATTCATCAACGTAGACTAGGTGGTATGATTTAAAATCTGATAGATAATGCAGATAATAATCCCGCAAATCGACATTTTGTTCTTTAGCACGCCTTCGTGCCATTTTTTTAGACCAACCTTTTGTCACGAGGGCTCTTCTGACGCTGGAGGTTGTAACCATGACCTGGAATTCATCCCATAAGAATACAGCCATTTCCTCAAGGTAAAGACCAGGTTTCTCATATAGATGATTACAGAGGGCTTCGATCATCAGAGCTGTTACAGTTCGTTTTCGACCTACTCCGGTTTGCGGTGCGTATAAGCTTTCAAATTGTCGCAGGTTGTTGCGGATATTGATGATGGTCTGCTTGCTACATTCAGCCTGCTCAGCCATTTCAGATGTGCGAAAAGATTTGCTCTCGATCATATCACGAATGAGAGCAAGCTTTGAAGGTGAGAGTCTTGGAGCCATGCCGTCTGCACTAATAACGGTAAGCAGAAAGTCGTCATGAGTGAAGCTCTTGATTGTCATGCACGGAAGTGTGGGTGAAGGGGACCCGTGTTCAGGTAATTTCGTGTAAATTACAACGATAATGGTACTGAATACGTATTGTAAGATTCATTGACAATTGTGGAAAGCGGTCTGAGACAACAGAGCCTAGAATAGCATCCAATCAGAAGTTGCAAACTGAGGAGTTAATTTCCGGGAATCAAGTCAAAAGAGTTTAGGGTCAAACTGATTTCGAAAACTACTGTACTTACGAAGCAAAAATTGAACTCACTTGTCATGTAGATCAACATTGATTATTTGCACAGTGTTGGACGCTGAAATCGCTGTTATACCAGTTCCAGGAATACCGCATTGTTCTTCGGGCACAATATCTGGGCAAGTTACTAGGTAGGTTGTAGCTTCTGCATTCTGACTTGATGTCAATGATGTGATCCAAAAAGGAATTGTCTGGTACTTACTTGGGTTAGGCTACTAGCTTCTAATGTGCGTCCTTGGAATCCCGGTAGAAGCAAGCTCACTGAACCCATAGCGTGTATAAGAATTTTATTCACGCACTTTTCAGCTCTTTGTAGAATAATTTTGGAAGAATCAAACGTGGACAATCACTGTGATTTCGCTTTTCTATCTTCCTGACTTTTCGATTTGGATTTTGAGGTTTTCGAAGGGAAAGTCTTTATAGAATGCTTCTCATTTCAGATAATGCTCTATCATCCAATCTAAGCATCTGGACCAATTATCGGACACGGTGCAAATTAAAACAGCGAGTGAGTGAAGATAAATACCACTGAATACTCTTCCACTGGGCCATGTTGCCAGGCAACTAGCTAGCGTGCAACCATCAAGTGTCACCCTCACTAATATTATAAAAAGTACTTGGTGGCAGTAATTCGTTGAAAGCCTATTCACGGTAGATCAAGCTGTAACATCACCTACAAATAAGGCAAATGCCATATCCGTGTCACGCGCTTTCTGTTGAAATTTTAGTGGGGCAGCACCCGATAATTTATGCCTGGTAATCGTTTATAGATTAATTGAAAAGGGTCGTCGGAGCGGGTAGGTTGAGGGATCAATCGAGTTGCAGAATCTCTTTAAGGTGTAGTTGTAAAAATCAAAAGAAGTCTTACAAAACTTTGAAACAAAATTCGAAGAGAAAAAAAAGCTGAAAAGACATGATTTGGTGTATCCTGTCATGGTCTTGATATACATACTAGTCGATAGCGAAAATGGCTTCTACCCTGGTGACAGCCATTTGTCTCTCGAGCCCCGCTGCCAAGGCCCCAGCGCAGATCATCAATTGACTCAGTTTCCGTAACTGTGTAACGTAACGTATTCACCTTGTAATATTATCTTCTCGCTCTAAATTATCAAAATGGCTGAACTTGATACAAGCGCGCTTGAAATCGGTATCACCTTTCTACCCTTTGAATTTCTTTTCTGGGCTCCATTCTGAAAGAAGTTCAAGTGCCTTTGGCTCAATGTATCACAGTAATTGAAACCAGGTTGTACCATTGCAACACTCGAGTGGGGCTCTGTTTTTTTTTTCGTCATCCACAGTTGGCATCTCCATTCTGATCAGAGTGTTTTCATCCCTAGGGGCTATAGAGATATACCATACCTTGGTAGACCTTTACGCGCCTACATCTAGGCAATGCAGTGATAGTAGTGCTTTATGGTTCTGAACGAACTTAGTACTGGAAGTCAAGACAATTTACTTCTTCTAGCTCAAGATGAATCACTCGAAATATTTAATATCGTGTATAGTTTTTTGCAAGGTCTTAAATGACTCTAGAACCAAAGGAGAACTTATCATAATAGGTGAATATTCTGAATTTACAAAAAGCGGGAAAAGTGATGACGTCGTTTAATTTTGCTCAAGGTGGCAACTTATAACCTTCCTCCTGAGTCCGTCCCATGTACTGTATATAAACAGGATTAGCGATAGATTTCCTTCTCCCCGAGCTTCCTAACTCTGCTCACAACATATTTCACCAAATGTAAAGAACAGTTTGTCTCTATTCCCATCCTTCCTTTCCAACCAGATGAATGAATTGTGAAAACCCTATTCAATTACTTCCGAACCAACAGCCAGCTCAATCGCCCCTTGTCAAAATATTGAACCGATTCCTATCCATACAAGGAGCGGGTCAAATCACTAAACAGTTCCAATCAGAAAACTGGATTCCGAATGGTCAAGTCCTCTGGAGTGGCATGCCTCGCGAAAAGGCCCAAGATTGGGCTGATAGGCATGGGCTTCAAACACTGGCCACAGCAATGGGGCCACTCATGGATAAAGGACATCCGGAATGCTTAAAATTTAAAGAGAATCACAGGGAATGGAGTAGATATGTTCATGGTGCTTCCGCTATATTTGCTTGGCATATAGCTCAGGGTGAAATGGTTACACTGATTTCACCTCCACCACCAGAGCGATTTCACCCGTCAGGTCTGTCTTATTACCAACTTATCGAAGAGCCCATAATTCGGGGCTTACTCAATCAAAATTCCGTTCAAAAAGTCATTACAACCCATCCTATGATTGAGCAAAGCGAAGCCGAAGAGTTTTTTTATGAACTATGGCCGAATGACAGAAGCGACAAATGGGTGGAACGATACGGATCGAAGCCATACAAGATAAATTGGAGACAAGTAGGACACAGCAACGATATAACAGAACTGAGAAGCTTAATGACTTCCAGTGAATGGCGCGTATTTTCGTCCGAGCAATTTAAACAATCTGAAAAACAAAAGGTTTGTCATGTCACATATTTATTTGTCACTGGTGAATTTTCACTTATGATATCATCTAGGTTGGGCTTGCCAAATCTACCTATGGTATTTTACTGTTGTCATTATTCCTGCTTCTTCAGAAAAAATTGTCGATTTTCATATTGCTTGGATTACTATGTTTGGCTTTAAAAAATACAGGAGAGAAGAATAATGCAAGAAATATAGAGAACATTATATCTGAAGCAGCTGAGTCTACTTCAATTGTGATCTCACCTGAAGATATCGATACTGAAGAGAAGACAGCGAAAAGGCTCAAGGATGAAATAAAAGCAAAAAGAAAAGCCCTCGACAAGGCACACCAGGAAGCCATAAAGAAATTTAAGGAGGAAGTGAAAGCAAAAAGGAAATCCCGCAACAAGGCACAGAGAAAGGCTGCAAAGAAGCTCAAGGGTGAAGCTAAAGCAAGGATAAAATCCCTCAACAAGGCGGCTGCAAAGAAGCCCAAGAATGAAGAGAAAGCACAAAGAAAAGCCCTCGAGAAAGCACAACAGGACGCCGCGAAAAGAGTCAGAGGTGAAGAGAATGCAAAAAGAAAAGCTATCGACAAGGCATATCAGGAGGCTATAAAAGCCCTCAGGGATGAAGAGACAGCAAAAAAAGCTCTCGGCAAGGCACAGCAGGAGGCTGCAAAGACTTTCAAGGATAAAATGAACGCTTAAGGGAATTACAATGGTTTCTAAATATTGTCAGTATAAATTAAAATCCATCCATCCATCCATCGACTGTATAAGAGAGCGAAAGGATATGTTATAGTACACATATTATATAAAACCCTATCTTCTGTTACCAGGGTATGCAATACGTTTGACAAGGCTTCCTGGGGAAAAGGCTAAATCAGACCAGTGTGTTGCAAGCTAGATTCGGGAATGGAAGTGTTAGAGTGTAGAGGTAAATCTGATTTCCAATAGCACTGTACGATAGAGGACTACCAATCTTTGAAACTCCAACGGCCGTGAGATACATCTTTTCCTCGGCCACACTTCCGGCACCTTACTTGTAAAACCGACATCGGTCTTCTAGGCCCACAACCCTCACAATCTCTTAGTAACGGGGCATCCCAAAATGTTTCAAGTAATTGTTTCGTAAACTCTGGCACTTGGGCGGTAATACAATCGTATTTCGCACGGATGGATGCGTCTTGTAAATGGGATTTGAGTTTGTCTCTCGGTACACGAACGGCGACGTCTTTTAGCCCCGTGTTATTTCTCAGTGGCGAGAAAAATACATCGGGTATTGACTCAAGATATGCGAAGGGGTCAAAGTCACTTTCAATTATATTTAAATATTTTTCGAGGGCCGTGTTGCAAAGCTCGGGGATGCAGTATTTATCACCCAAGGCAAACATTTGTGCGTGTATTTGAAGAGGGGATGTTGACAACAGCGGCTCTTCGGGCTGGACATCCGCCGGACTGTCATTAATGAGCTCCGAATAATCACCTGTGTATAAGTAGTCCAGCAATTTTTTAACAACGAGGATCGATTCATCCGTCATCTGGTACGTTGAATCTGACGCTTCCTGTATTTGAGTTGTGTGAGAGTTGAAGGAGAGGAAGACTGACTACAGTTGCTGACTTACCCTGAATTTCCCCGTGCAAGCGGCGTGGAAGACAGGAGATTGCGAGCAAAGTATGATCTTATGAACGTCGAAATCGACTCCATCGCACAAAATTTTGAAATCGATGAAGTCGCCATTCTTGCGACATCTTGTTTTATTTAGCAAAAACTTGTGAATATCGTGGACAACATACTCTGAAATTTTATCAAGGATAGACTGAGATTGTGTTGAGGAGGCGGCCGGCATGGTTGAGTTGATTGTATTCGTGGCGAATAAAGTTTAGAACGTGTGGAATAGCTATCTGTTTCCTTAAATAATAATGAAATACCAGAGGTTAATTTGTACTCAGAGCCTGAGCACCTAGTAGAGGCTTGAAGTTGCTACACGGAAGATGGAGTCAGTCACAGGGGAGAAGATAATCAGCGAAGACGAGGTGCAGGGGCGACAAAAGTCAGTCCACGTGCCACTGGCTATCTGATATCTAAAGGCTCACTTTTGCACGCCACAGACGTAGTATATTTTCAATATGCGTCATTTTATACGAATATAATTGGTTGGTAACTACATCCTTAACTTTGACGAGATTCGGATAGGTATATTATTTTCGCTTACTTGGCCTAGCTCTAGTGTGTGCTCAACAAACAACTGACACTAAGGTCTTGGCGGTGGGACCGAAAAAGTGTGTACTGGTCAAGGCAATTTCGAGAATGACTGTAGAAGATTGATGACAGAGTTATTTCCCCCAATAGCTAGCTGATCAATCCCCTGATTTTCTTTATCAATTTATAAATAGCAAGACGATAGCGGCATCATTTGTGCCTCTGGTGGGGGATCTGAGCTCGGCAATTCTGATCTCGCACAAGTTTGACGTAAGAATCTGTTATTTTTTTTGGACCAATGGCCAACGTTACTGGCCCAGAGGGATTTGCTTCGAAATTTCGAGATAATATTCGAGTAACACCCCTCTTCGGGCAAATACAGTACATGTTTATTCCGCTTAGGTTGTTAGCAGCACGGCTAGCCAGTAAACGTGTAGCTAATTTTAGAGTTTTTTATGTAACTTGCAGAGACGGACTCATTCATCGCCAATGGAGATCATCTTTAAAACCTGGTCAAATCACAAAGAGTTCCTATGGCATTAAAGGATAGACCGTGTATTCTCCATAATAAAGTCAAAGCAAAGTAAAAAAAGAAAAAAAACAATACTTGGCATAAAACAATCAATCTCACCATCGCCAGCGATGGATCTCACCTTTTTTTTCCTCATCATGGTTCTTCTTCATCTTCTTCGTCATCTTCACAAATATCACCCTTTTCAAGTCTCAGTTGTTTGTAACGATCCCATCTCGCCTCGGCAGCAGCCAACTTATCTTCACGTTTGTCGTCGCTGAGTTTTTTCCACTTCTCCCTCTTCGAGACGCCATCAATGAAAGATGCGAAGCTAAACCGAAGCGGTTCTTTATGTCCCTTATCCCCCTCAGACTTCGGCTCACCTGGATCAGATGCTTGAGTTTCTTTGTTTGGCGGTTCGGCACTGACAAAAAGAGAATCACTTTCTGGATCTTCTTCCTTTATGGCAGGTTCAAGGGGCTGAGTTCTGGTCATCCTCGGCGCAGAGATGTCTACGGGCTCGTCCAAGCTCTGCTTCACAGGACGTAGTGAGGGAGATCTCTTTGGAGCTGCAGAAAGACTGCGTAGCCTGTCTCTCTGCTCTTTCTTTTCATAGAAGATATCCAAAGGAAATGGCGTGGGTGAACGTTCACGTGTTCTTCCAAGTCCATTCAAACTTTCCAGATGCCGTTTTTCCTGCTTGTCCCATATTTCCTTTAATTGGATATCCGTCGCCTTGCGTCCTATGATCCTGATAAGGTCACATTTCGGAATCCAAGAAGAATGTCGGTCATTAACGTTGTCATCTTTAGCAAGCTTGCACAGGTACTTTTTATGCTCTTTCTTGATACCCTTCCATTTGACTTTTATCCAAGTCTCATTAGCATTCTTATACTCTTTCGTCTCATCTCTTTCTTCAATGGCAATTCCCGAAACTCCTTTGAGGTTTTTTCGGTTGTAATAGTAATTCATTTCCTCTTCATCATCTTCGTACCTGAGGGAGGAGATGCGGTGGTATGAAAGATTCATGAAGCCGTCCCTACTGAAGGCGTTTGATCGCTCGAAACTGTATCTAGGGGCATCTCGTGGTCCTTCTCTGAGAATAAAGAAGCGATTTCTTCCTTTACCACCATAGCCATCCACCACCCCAAGCTGACCACTGCGGAGAGTAAGCGATTCAAAGTTGACGAGTAGATCTGAGTCATCTTCCGGGTTTTGAGTGCTGGATTGAGAAGATATGGTCTCCAAATCGCTTGACGAGTTAGCTGCAGAATGACTCTCGGAAGCTTCTCCCATGTCGCTGTCTTGCGGTTCAACTGCGGGCGCCTGATTTGCATTTTCGTGCAGACCATATTGCGGTTTTGATTGGCTTTCAACGCTTCCGTCTTGTGATTGGGACTTTTCGTGGTCCCGTTTCGTTTCCACTACATTCGATTGCGAATTTGCGAGCTGGGCCTTTGAATCCGACATTTTACCATTCACTGCCTCTTGGAACTTCTGTGTACTTCCTTTTTCCTTCTCCTCTCTAGTCGCAGCTCTTGTTTTAGGGACGCCTCCCCCACTGGCTTTAGAAGAAGCCATACTGAAAATCTCGACAATTGAACAAGGACTGGAATTGTAAGTTTAGGCGGAGTCTGAGCGTGCTTTAAATACTAATGGAGATGAGCTAGAGACTTATAGATTCTAGAGCCCATTTTCTATCCGCAAAAAAGGTGGTTTGTCCTTCGTAACTGCTTTGGGCTGTTAGCGAGTGGACATCTTTTTCTGAGGGGGCATTCTATGTCCTACCGAACACTTAGTTCAATTGGCCTATTACTGAGCCCTATTAGGTAAGTTTGAAGCTATATTAGTATTGCCTACTGTTTTGATAGACCTCAAGTAGTTCTCTCCACCTCTTTGGTAGCTCTTCTACAGAAAGTATAATTTCATCGCGCAATACGTACAGTACAACAGGCGGCATTCAATTGGGTTCTATGTATCGACAGTCCCAACAATGCCTACGCAGACGCCAGACGTGGAAGCACATTTCCAGCTGATCTATTTCGTTACAGTACGTCTCGGTGCATGAAAACGATATTTGACGAACTACACACCTCATAATTTTGATTCCTGTCCTCATTATGCATTTGGGAAAAAGCAACTGCTAGTTCCGTCCCTGGAATGTCACCGTATTGCTAATCCTCTCATTTCCAGCGGTACTGGTCATGGCTCCTTGGAACTCCTCGAGGATAAGATCCTCAAACCAACTGGGGTTTCAGAACTAGCCCAATGATCCACATTAACTCAGCACTAAACTGAGGCAACCTTCAACTGGATTATGTCTACTACCGAATGAAATACATGCTATGTAATATTTCTCTTCCCCACCTAAGAACCCAACATTGCTTATTCTCGAGAGAAGATCGATAAATAATTCTTATTCCCACCCTCTTCATCATAATTTCTAAGAGTTTTTTTTTCCTTTTTTGCCGGTAGATACTGTATATCCCTTAAGACTACAATGGACCTGAAAGTAACATAATTCCGAGAGAACAGAAGTGTCTTCTTCATGCACCATGGTTTCAGCATCTGGAAAGACTAGTACGTAGTAATAGCTTACAATATTTGAAGGTTGACTTCTTCCGCTTCCTTCTTCTACAGTAATGATGATGATAATAATGATTTCATTTACCCCGACCCCTCGTCTCAACGACGATATGCAGGCTACCTCAACTATATATATCCCTTTTTCTACATATATGTACAAACACTTGTAGGGTTTCGAGCACGATAGATCGACTTTTCAAAATACCACATTCCTACCACTGGCGATTTTTCTTGTCAGTATGTACATGCAGTACTAATGAATCCATCTACCCCGATTCCTCGCTATTAGATTGTACCACCAGATCCTCACAATCTAGGTCAAGGCCAAACGACAAATTTTTAGCCCTGCTCATCCAAACGGAGGCGCAGGGAAAGTGCGACGTTATTGTGAAAAGCTTCCTCGGTGAATTTCTTTATTTCACTGCCATTTCGTGCCCGAGGTTCCTTGTAGAGACGCATGACGACCTTCACATGTCCATTCCGAACTGCATGGCATAATGCCGTCTCATTGAAGTCGTCGGTGGCAGCGACATCCAGTCCCTCCTCTTTAAGAAGAAGATCTACAATACCCAATTGTCCACTGGAAGCCGCCAAAATAAGCGGAGTATATCCCATGTAGGTTTTGAAGTTGATATCGGGTCGAGGTTTGTGTCTCAGCAGGAGTCCCGTAATTTCAATATGGCCCAACTTGGAGGCAACACAAAGAGGTGACTCTTCCCGGCAACCGTATTTATGGTTGAAATAGATGGTATCAAAGCAAAGTAACCGACGTAAAACGTCTAGATGACCCGCTTTGGCAGCATGGAATATCGGAGGGGCCGTTTGCACGTTCATTTCTATGTCTGCTCTTCCGAGAAAAAGTTCCAACACGCGTAAGTCTCCTCGAAAAGCAGCGTGGGTCAGGGGCGCCCGTTTTTCTTCATCAAGCGTATTGGGATCGAGATCATCCTTGGCGAGAAGGGCGGCTATGACGGGTATATTCCCCGTCTCTGTCGCAGAATGAAGAGCGGTCATTCCACGTTGACCTGCCGCATTGACTTCCACGTGATCCTCTGCGAGAATTTGCAAGGCTATGGCTGTATTCCCCTTCTGAACAGCTAAGCATAGTGCCGTTGCCCCATTGAGATCTAGAGCATTGACATCCACATCACTATGGGTCAAGAGCAGCCTCGTAATTGACTTGTGGCCATATTCTGCTGCAATCTGTAAGGCTGTACGACCGTAGTTGTCTCTCGCGTTGACGGATGTTTTTTCGCAATTAAGCAGCTGTTGGGCCATCTTCGTATCACCCTTATCTGCGGCCTGATGTAACAAAGTCTCGTTAGAATCATTTCTGATATTCGGGTCTGCGCCATGAGCTACCAGTAGCAAGATAATATCTTGCAGGTCCTCCTTTACCGCACGACGGAGATAACGATCTCTGAGATTGCCATCTTCAAGTAATGGCTTTCCCGTTTGGGGATCTGGATGGTGGAGTATCATCCGGCTGATCACCCCATGTTTCTTACGCATAGCAAGACTAGTCGGCGAAACCCCTTTGAAGTCTTCCCCTCGTACGTCGCTCCCACTTTGCAGAAGGGCTTGTACCAGGCCCTCGTCGCAAAAAGCAATGGCATACCAGAGGGCGGACCGCTGCTTGTCGTCCTTTTTCTCCAGACACGGCCCGAAATCCAGTAGAAGTGAGGCTGTAGATAAAAAGCCCCTCCTCATGGCATATAGCAATGGAGTTTGGCTGTATTGATCTGGCCAATTAATATCTGTTCTCTTGTCGGAGAGGAGTTGTCGAATCATTGGCTCATTCTCAGCACGAATGGCATGGAAAACGGGTGTGCGAGATTTATCGTCTGTTGTGTTCATGTCCGCTCGGTAACTACACATCTTGTCCACAAGTCCTGGCTGGTTGTGGACAACACCCCAAAGCAATGCAGAACTGCGTTGTTGTCGCACGTTGAATTTGTATAGATAGGGAAGGATAAGAGAATTTGTTGCTCGAGTGAGACATGATAGTGCAAGTAAATCCCTGGCTTTCTCGAGTTTTTCTGCAATGTAAAGAAGAAGTTCTGGAGGTAAATGAAGGAAACACATCTATCATAAGTAAGCTTGTACACGACTCCATGCCGTAGATAGTGGCGCTAGAAATACTCACATTGACTGATATCAACAACTGTAGAAGAAAATGTATTGCCACTTTAATTTAGCATCTAACAGTGTCCGTGGCACTCCTTCTCAAATCGAGTTGCGGTATGAGGTTTGCTTTTGTAACCTGGTTTTATAGTTGCCATTTTAATTTTTTTTTTTTTTTAAAAAAAAAAAAATAGCTCACTGCCCAGTTGTGGTCAATTGAGGGGGTTTTTGAACTTGGGTCTCCTAGGAGCCAGCCCTTAAGCCCAGGTATGATTTCATTGTCCAGAACAACCATTGCTCCGAGGAAGGGCATACTTGCCCAAATTCGACCATATAGTAGCTTTGGTGTCGGGTCTCTGACCGAATATTGTGCAATTTTGGCCCATTAGCCTAGTGCTAAGACCCAAGCAATCCACTCCTGGGCTGGCTTCTCAATCTTGTGTGGGCAAGCCGAATGTATCCGTCGAGATTATATACATAGCAGAGTCCCCGTCTCTAGGCACCAAATCTTGACGGTCTGATCAATGGACCTACTGATGCAGCGGTTCCTCATATGGTCCAAAGCAACACTGTAAACCTTGAATGCGTGCCCTTCGAACTTATGTATTTCTTCTCCTGTAGAGATTTTCCACACGCGAACAGTTTCGTCGTGTGTGGGTGATTCAGTATACTGGCAACACCCTAGTTTCAGCTTCCATAGATCACATGCTTCGTGTGTGGGACATTGCGAAGGCTGAGTGTACGCATATCCTGCATGGTCACACATCAACTGCTAGAGCCCTGGAATTACCGGGATCTTCGCAGAATTCTGGCAACACCAAATTAGGATTCACCAAGCAACCCATCATCATCTCTGGGCCGCGTGATAAAACTATACGAGTTTGAAAGCTCCCACCGCTCAACGAAAACAAATATCTTCCCTCAAAGGAGGCCCAAGCACAAAATGACTGTCCTTGTCTAATCAGGGTACTGGAGGGTCATCAGCATTCCATACGGGCAATTGCGGCCTATGGAGATACTATCGCAAGCTAGAGCTACGGCTGAAAGTGCCGAAGGTGTCTGTTTGCTGGATTATCAAGATAAAGGATCGCAGCTGCAATTCCTTTATACAGTGCTCTCCTATTATGGACCTGGGCGGGCGATGTGGGACCGCGTCCTCCACTGACCGTGTATGGTCCATCCATTGCTGTCTACCATAGCCAGAGTCGTAGGCGTAGAGGTACCTCAGGTTGCTCTCGGGGAATTGCTTTACTGGGTGCCCAGCAACCTTGAAGCACCGAACACAAGGACCACTCATGGCTGCCACCGACTAGGCTCATTCCTTTCGGCAACCAACTCGGCCACAGGATATCTTAAATCATATGGAAACTGCAAAACCATCGCGGGACGTAGCGAAAAATATATTATTGAGATACTAAGTTTTCATTACGCGAGTGCTGCATACACTTAGATTCGAAATTGGCTTCCAGTTTTTACAGAGAGAAATTGTTCTCAGGGCCCCAAAATAGATACACTCCGCTGGACGTAGTTACATATATGCTTGAAATAGATACAGAGAGCCAATAAAGGACAAGTAAATTACTACAAATAATCCGCACACGCGAGAGAAAACCTTATTATAGTTTTTGTACTGTAAGCGCTGGTCACATCGCTGTGAGGTAGCCTTGGTCTAGAAACGAAGAGACGAAGGTTATCAAGGGTCTCGTGATTGCCGCTCTTCCTGCAGTCTCTGAAGTCGTGCTCGGGTGGCATCCCGATCTCGAGCCTCTCGCTGGCTTTGAAAAATTACGCCTCAATTCGTGCTCTGTCCGAGCAAGGTCAATCTCATTTAAAATAGGGATGAGCTGAAAAAGTATGTCTTGGTCGGTTTCTTCCTCGATACTCAACCGGAAAGCATCAGATTGTACTTGCCGAAGTATTTCAATGCATTCTCGTCGCTGTGTTTCAGGGAAGCCGCTTAATTGAAAGCATTTCTCTTCAGAAATATAGAATAACACCGCTGCGTTGCGAGTGCGCAATGTATCCGTTATTCCATCAACTAATGATTGGCCGATTTCACCGTAATCCTTCTTTATCATTGATACTCGTCTTCCGACCATTTTTTCTGGTTATTGGGCAGTGCGCTATAGCAACTTGGCCCTCATGCAAAAATAAAGGAATAGAATCTTTGGCCCGGAGGGCGGACGATGGCGCTCTTAAGCGTTCGGGAAGATGGAAATGAATGGCAGAACCATTTTGCTCGGGGGCCATTTGTCTTGGCAGATCAAAATGGAAGCTAATTTCGAATTTAAGTGTACAGTATGTGTATTGGGAAATGATGTTCAAGGAAGCGTAATTTTCTCACTTTTTGCTCAAAGCCTGGAAAATCCGAGACGGTTTCACTATCTATGATCCATACGAGGATCCTTGCTGATGTATCCATTGGAGGAGCTCGTGGCGATACAAGCACATAAATTTCAGAGTCTCGGCTTGATAAACAAAGCCTCTGCTGTAATGGCGTCAACCCATTCGCCGGATTCTCCCGGAATTTGTATCAATCCCGCGAGATAGATCTTACGGCCCTCGAGCTTCTCCGGCCATGCACGGAGCATAATTGGAGCCGTGGGTGGGACAGATCTCTTGAATGATGTAGTGAGACTTGCTGTGAACGCTGGCTCCTCGCAGCAGTCAGCTAAGACACGGTCCATCAGGAAAGTAAGGTAACCCCCAAAGAGCTTTCCGCTATAGTAACACATTTGCTGTGAGGGACCTAGCAGCAACAGAGACTCTATTTCCCTTCCCAGGCGGTGCTGCTTGTAAATTGGATTATAGCCTTGAAAAAGATACCTCATGGTCGATTCTGGAAGGCGTTCGGCGGCTGGTTCGGCCTGTAGCTTGAGCATGTTAATATGATAAGCAACCATATTAAAACTGAGACTCACAAAAACGCTCTTCTGTGGAGTTTTTTCCAGGCCACCTTGGCAATATGAACCACAATATCTTTGTGCGAGGCAGTGAAGACCGCGGAAGCTTTGAAGAAGAAGGGAAGGAAATATGTTATTCTTCATTTTGATGTTTAGTAGATTGAGAAAAAAAAAAAAAGCTGAAAATTGTCATTTGCGGCGCAAAAACCCGTGCTGATAGATATAACCTTTTCTTCGAAGTCTTCGAGCCAAATAATCTTTTTCCTGGACTTTTGCCTCATATCCATCCGCGATAATTAATGACTGCTTGGATGAAGCTTCCACCAGCAGCCCCTTTCCACGACCGCTGGCCTTTCACCACCCCGGTCTTTCACCACCCCAATTTTTCACCACCACCTGCTCCTGCGCTATACTTTCGATTTTTTGCTTTACATTTGTGGGACAGAATAAAAGTACTCAATGAAGAATTCGTCTAATGTGAAATAAGCCCAAATATTATTCGCTTCTTTTAGTACGTAATGTTCAAGTTTCGAAACGCTCATTGACATACAGTAAGACACTGAACTATATTGTCCGTCAACCATCATGACTGATTGCGAAGATTGATTAGCGGAATCGATGTGATATATGAAAGCATTTCCTTTTATTAGAAATTGTACCTGATTATTCATTCGAACCCTTTAGACAAGTCGCAAGCTAGTAAGCACGTGGCCGGAAAGCAATGTAAGTCAAGACTGCCAATTGCCATCGTAATAATAGTCTCTTAAGATAGGATATGAAGACAGTAGCCAAATTGTCGACCAATGCAACGTCAAACTGGCAAATATTCCTGTATAAGTATTGTTTTAAAAATTGAAGTTACGGTAGTAGTTAAAACCTAAGATTACTACAAAAAGCAGCAGAGAGCGAGGTACATACCGTATTTCTCTCCTCAATTGGTGTTATTTTCTCAATTTGTTCAATCAGGCTCAATCATGATCTTTTTGATAGCTGTGAAAATGACTTCAAGTATTGCCACTCCAATCATTGCATCCTCTACTTTCCAAGAGAAAAAAAAATCTGTCTTACACATTCCATTGTTCTGCTCAAGTGTTGTTGATGAAGAACTCATCACACCCCGGAAATCGCAAAGGATTTACCAATTGTCCCATCCTTCTGCCGCAATTCTAAGATGATAAGATACCTGTTCAGTCTCATTTTTTATCTGACCGCGCAAAGCGCCGAATGTGTAATAATCTGCAAAGCGGCATTTCTGATATAGCTGTGTCGCGGGCTCTCTTAGATTACCACAATCAGTGATGATCGGGAGGTCATTCTAGAGCAAAAATCAATACTTCGTCTGAATCATATAGTGCAGGTTTGGTAACGTACGTCGTTGCAGAAAAATATTCCCGAATCATCTTGAAAAGCTACTCGTGTGCAAGAATTGGGAGATGCAACACACGATTGGTCTTTCACATCCTTGAGATGGCCGATGTTCTTTTCGGTAGATTCGACATACGCAATACCAGATGTCCAATCACAGTCGATTGTAGGCTCAGACTATTTAACATGTAAGTTTGCTCATCCAACCTCGAGACAGATGACCTACATCCCGCCTTTCGTAATAGGTGTTCCGTTTGTGGGTCGGAATTGGAAAGCTTGGGGAGTCTATGGTGTACTTCCTTTTATCAGCAGCAGTGGGACCTAAAATTATAGCTTCGCCTTACTGGTTCCGAGATGTCAGAGCTTGTCAGACTGTCTCCTGCAGCCGTTGGCCCGGCAATCTACATCACATTAGATAGAGCTTATCAACTATTGATATCACGAACCACAAGTGAAATAAGAGCACATGGCATCAAAAAAGCCAATTTAAAAGCCATGCTGAATTGTTTCGCTGGTCAAATCACCCAATCACAGTTAGAAAAGATTCCATAACGCAACTCCGTTCAAGGGATCGAGGGATCATTTATAATACAAGATAATTCAAGGACTAACTCATTCTCATGATTACCAAACCAAACAGGTTTCGTAAACTCGTAACGCTAAGTTAAGTTATTGGAAATTTGTGGTAGTGAAAAATGAGGGTTGTCAACTGAATCGCATTGGAATTTCCCAGAGAGATCTAGAGGCATTTAACTGCCTGTGGTGCAGAAGTTTTGTGAGGTAGTCCCATTGGAGCATAGACCTTGTTCTTCTATCCGTTGACTGCATGCAAACAAATCATGTCTTTGTCTCTGGTATAAGATGAGCCGTTTATACCTTTGTCTCCGTTAAAACGATTGCAATTGGATTTTCAATTGAAAACAAACTCGCCTGCACCATTTCCCAACATGTTTTTTGGATTCTTTATCTTCATTTTAGTCACCGCAGCCAATGCGCAAGTGTTGAAAGAAAGTTTGTTTGTGGGCACTTGTGACACCATTCATATGCTCAGGCAAAGAATTCACCTTGAGCCATTGATAAGTTACAACGTTGCTGGAAAGATGAAATCCGTGTCACTCTCGGCTGGTTGTGAGAGTCAGATCGGAACGGCATTCTCGGAATGTACGAACATATCGCGTACTCAACAAGTGGTTAGCTAACATGCATAGGCTTTGGAACCTCGCGCGGTGAATGTCAAGGTTTCTCGATCTCGCTACTGGGTTCGTCAGACGAAGAGGGCGTTAATGTCACTCGTCTGAAGCGCGAGTCTTCAGACCAAAGAAATGGGTGCTCCTGTGCAGCAATAGCGTACTCGACACACTCAACGCTCTCTTCCTCCCTAGCACCGCCTATAGCCTCTTCTCAAATGACAAGTGAATCGTCATCCACAGCCAAGTCTTCCACGCTGACAGGACCTTCTACTGCCACTGGATCTTCTACTGCCACTGAGTCTTCTACTGCTACTGGGCCTTCTACTGCCACTGGATCTTCTACTGCCACTGGATCTTCTACTGCCCGTGGATCTTCTACTGCCACTGGATCTTCTACTGCCACTGGATCTTCTACTGCCACTGGACCTTCTACTGCCACTGGATCTTCTACTGCCCGTGGATCTTCTACTGCCACTGGATCTTCTACTGCCACTGGATCTTCTACTGCCACTGGATCTTCTACTGCTACTGGGCCTTCTACTGCTACTGGATCTTCCGGAACGGCATCTAAAACTCCACCAACTACTACTACTTCAACGAGCACACCAGTATCCTCTGCAGCGTCCGCAGGCCTTGTGTGTATTATCAAACAAGCCGACCTTCAAGACGAGACACATGCAAAATGCCGCTGCTCTGATGATTCCTGGAAATATTGGAACGTCAGTAACTGTCAGGTCTGCCAATAAGTAATCTTTTCTGAATAGAGAGATATAGAAAATTTATCCTTGAAAAGGTTGGGTACATGGAGAAGAGCTTATCCCAGTGCCTCTTAACAGGTTTTCGCTGTATGTTGTTAGTTTTTCAAACAGACAATTTCTACAATCACAGTCATCCCCCGTTCGCCTACCTAGAAATGTATACTCTATGGCATATAGCTCAATCGAGTTACTATCATCTTATCGGGGTAGAGCTAGTCTCAAACAATATAGCCAAGAATATAAGGATGCTTAAAGAAGCCGCTCAAAGGAGTTACTTTTTCCATAATATGGGAAGATGCCCCGAAAATGGTGGCTAAAAATTGCTGTACATTAAGAACATAAAGGTCATGACAGATGCCATTCTAGACCGAGTATTCTGGTCACGTCCGCGGCATGTCTAGAAGATATTATGTACCGCCCGGGAGAGCACGGATTCCAGAGCAAGGATAAAAGGAATATCTCTGTCCAGGAAAGTGTCAGAGCACCGCACGCTGTATGTTAAGATATCTATGATATATATATGTGCATGGTCTATTCTTTAAGTTATGGAATATGCGCTCAAAATCGTGCTCTAACCCCAGAACAATCCGGTATATCCTGATATTGGAGGTCATTGCTGTATAGTACCATACTACAGTATCACGTTATATCAATCTCATGCCAGATATCAAAATCAACAATTTCGAAGTGGTTTCGACTCTTGTTTTCGTGAAAGCTCAATGTATATACGTCTATTCCATGTGTACTGTACCAAGCCTATCAACAAGCTACCGACTCAACGACTTGTCCACGTCTGTCAACAGCAATTTAGTAACGACACCTATTTCAACGTATCAGTCGTTGTTTGCTAGCTGAGAAAACATAATACACGGAGACCACGTGTGGAAATAAAGGGCTGTGCATAAAGTCCATGAAAGATGCGATGGAAGATAGAACGGCCTTAAGTATTCTTAAACAGTCCTTTGGCAGTGATGCACGCGACTTTTGCTTGATCATCTATCACTTGTGAGATCGTAAATCCAACTCTCGGAAACAAAAAGTCCGACAAGGCCAGGAATAATTGATGGACTAGAATTACGGCAACAACTTAACTGCTGAGAATGAAACAGTGTAGCCGCACATATAGGTAGTACCGATACAATTCTTTCATGGCCATGGTGAGTGACTTCAACGCTCATCTGACCTTAATGCCAAGAACAGAGTGAGCGCATGGGCGCAAGAAGAACTACAAAGGCAGTCACTCCTCCTACCGGCTGTTTGAACTGAAAATATCCATTCTCGTATGTCTCGACCGGCAATGGAAGGCAGTGAACGCCCGAGGACTATATGGTGCAATGAGACTCCTGAATGGTATCGAAGGAGCGAGTCTATTAAGCCGTCTTTGCCATTAGCCAACAGCCAGTCTAATAGCGGATCGGTGGATCACGACAAGGCTGCGTCGACACTTGTGCAACGCCATACTCAAGCACGGCCGCGAGAATCGCAGGTGATTGGAGACCCATGGAAGACGTGGGAGCCGGTCATTGAGATAATCTATGCGCGGCCGGTGTGGCAGGCCCGGCGACGGGACCGCAAAGCAGAACTAGCCCATGTCCAGCAGCTTGAACAGCCACTCCCCGCCACAAGTCCCCTACTTGAGTCGATTGGCAAGGTTAGACACCCGAGTTTTCCAGTCCTGAAATGCTGCTATACACACAAAGATCACTCATACTTGGTGTGGGAGCCGGTTGAACTGTCCATCAGCCAGATTCTGGCCTCAAAGTGTCTTATCTCCGAGAACGAGATTGCTGCGATCGTTCATCCAGTAGGTGACAAGGCAAGAGTCCGTGGAGCTGAGGCTCTAATGACAACTTTGGATCCATGATTGACTCGAAATAGGTACTGGAAGGGATTGAATATTTGCGACGGCAGGGAAGGGTTCTCGCGGCATTGAGCGCGGACACTATCCAGCTCACTCAATCTGGAAGCATCAAGATTGGTAAGGAAGATCCGCGAGGTCACCCAATCGGGAAGGGAAAAGAGGACGCTCGCGTTGACTTTTTACAGCCGGTATTGAAAACAGTTGCGAGATTACGGCAGCCGAGATGGACGCGGCTACCCTCAAGCTTCTAAGCTTAGCCGAGATTGTTGAAAGACTGATGAAAAAGAACCCGCCACCCTTTCGATGGAGCGCGGAGGCCGAGAGCCTTCCCAGTCAACTAAGAAGTTTACCTCTGGAAGAGCTATTACAGGTCAGTACTGGCCCTATCACATAATGTTCGAAACTGACCGAACAGTCCGATTTATTGCGGCAATCACGGGACGAGGGAGAATTAGTCATGATTGTGGGCGTCGCAAACAAGACCGCATATCACCGGGTTGACTCTTTCTCCGATCGATCCTAAAAGGGAAGTGCAAGCGTATAGTATCATCGGTAATGACGAGTCTGCTGTTCCGAGACTCGCGCTCCAAAGCTAGCCATGTGCGATCTTGTGTTTGTGGCTGATTACTGGCGACGTGGGGCGGTGCTCACAGCGCGGCATCGCTGCCGCAATGACCCGGGGGCGTTCAGGGAATTAATTATGTTCCGGATTTGCGTTATTCTGCGCTTCGGGGATCATTCGTGGGAAATTCGACTATTTTTAGTTTGGGGGAAGAGGTTAGCGATGGCCGGGCCTGTTCGCATTAGTAGAATTATCGTCGCGATGATAGGTCATTCCTACAGAGCCGTTCAGTGGGGTGGATAATATCGTTTTACTCGGTGCGAACCAATACCGAATGTTCATGGCTACAACACCATCCATTCTTCATCAAGTAAATAGTTATCTTCCGCTTCTGGAACTATTAGAGACATGTACACCGTAGTAATGCAAGAGACAATGATAAAACCCCCTAAAAAGCACAAGGAGTCTAACGGCACAAATAGTTGTCGCATCCCGTATTATGGCAATAGATTTTGGGCGCCACTCAAGCTACTAGCCCCAACCTGTACGAGTCGCGAGCACAAATTAAGCCACCAGCTGACGGGTCGAGCCGCAGCCTTCCTTTGGAGGCTCCTCGCTCGTCTCCCCAGAGACAGGGTCCTTCTGTGGACACAGACCTGCCAGTACCTGCATCACCTGATCAATACCCCTCCTCAAGCGTGCCAGTTCCTCCTCTTGCCGCTCCACTGTTGAGCTACTAGACTTTACCTGGCGCTCAAGCATGCTGCTTTTGGCCTGGAGGGTACGACCCTCGTCCAGAGCCGATTCGAGGCGCGTGCTCGCCTGGTCTAACTCGCGGCGAAGCTCGCAATTAGTGACCTCCAGTTCGCGGATCTTCGCTGTGAACGAACCCTCCTCTCTGCTGGCTGGCTCCGAGATATTCTTTCACCCGGTCAGCCATGCACACACTTCCCGGGCAAGAGTAACAGAACCTACATTTTTCGGAGTTTCCGCTGCCTGTGACATTCCATTCTGAAGAGTTTCCGGTGTGACCGCCTCGAGGGATCGGCCAAGTTCCTTACAAATGGTCTGGAAAAAGCGAAGGCCTCCGCTGCTCAGACATGTCTTTAGGAGAGAAGCATGGGATGCCGTGACCGACCAAGCATACCCGTCCTCGACTGCTGGCTGGAGACGGACTTTGCTAGGCTCTACGATGAGGCCAAGGCGGTCAACTACGCTGTTCAGCATTTATTCGTGGCACGAGTATGATGCGGCGAGCAAGGCGCGCCCGGCAAGCACTTACAAATGTGGGCCGACATAGCTTCTCGACATTGCTGTTTCAGCTGGGAACGCTTCTCATTGCTAGTTTTGGCCATGACTCGAGGAAATATGCCCACAATGGAGAGCCTGCTAGGGACCGAATTGCGTAGAATGTAGGACTCGGGAGAGGCAGTGAAGCTTTAGAACTATTTTGACACCTGCCATTATTGAGGGCTATCCCTGGAAGTCTCCCGCGAGAAAATTTGCGCAAAGTCGTTGAAAAAAAAAATTGTAATGGCCGAAGAGTGTTCAGTGGAGAGTGGGAAATGGGTTATTCCGGAGAGTCGTCAAAGTCAATTCCAAAGCATTGACAGTAATATTCACAGTTCATACGGTATCTGCGGGATAGTCTCGTGGGTAAATTTCTGAGGCAGCCGCTAGAAGAATGGTGAAAATAATACCTTCCAGATCCATCTCGACGATATTGATTTTGAAGACCGTTAGTACTGTAGTTAGACGTGGAAGGGTTTGTTGTTTAAAATTTTCTGAAAGAAACAGCGCAGTAGATCTTATCGGTAAAACTAACGGGGTGGAGAGATCGTTGATGGTTGGTTAAAAGACAGGATTTTGAGCTTCGTTGGCGGAATCAACAGAGCGTTTTGGTGGATATTGAGGTTGATAACGCTATTGAACGAATAGTCGGGGAGTTGACGATGGTTTCAATTTTGGAAAATCCTGGGGAAAGAAATTGAATTCTCAATGGAGCTGATTGTATGAGCCGAAAAGGAGCGTTGAAAAAGAGCGTTGAAAAAGAGCGTTGAAAAAGAGCGTTGAAAAGAGCGTTGAAAAAGAGCGTTGAAAAGAGCGTTGAAAAGAGCGTTGAAAACTTGCCGAAGAAACGGTGAAGGATTCAGCTGGTGGGAGGCGTTGAAAAACATCAAACCGATAGTTTCTACAATAGTACGTAGGATCCTTGAGCACGATGGAAGCTCCATTGAGGTGAGGGTGTTACGAGTTGCTGGTAGTTTGGTAGACCAATTACCCAAGAAACCCATTCTGAAATCGTTGAAGCATTGTCTCGCAGAGTTCAGGGTGCTTCTTGAGGCAGTCGTTGAAAAAAAATACCATTTTAGTCGTTGAATCGGTCAATTGAACATTTGCAATAGATAATATATGAGCCG
>Ga0102593_1000848_pt1 | contig 39055 bp, 40 predicted proteins | sample AraplaCol_mMS_r2_2_FD_76862 | JGI IMG/M metagenome (GOLD analysis project Ga0102593, IMG submission 76862) | Arabidopsis root microbial communities from North Carolina, USA - plate scrape MF_Col_mMS_r2 (SPADES assembly) (version 2) | ecosystem: Host-associated > Plants > Roots > Endosphere...
TATACATCTTGTTTAAGATCGTTGCCGTACATCCCACTGGCTCTGCACGATAGTATAAAGGATCTGCTGTTTCAAAGTTAGCAATACGGTGATGATCAATTACTTCAAGCACACGAACTTGATCAATATCGTTTGCACTTTGCTGACGTTCGTTGTGGTCCACCAAAATAACTTCATTTGTTTCTTTAGATACTTCATCAACGAAACGTGGTAGTTCAGCGTTGAACTTTTCAAGAGCAAATTGCGTTTCACCGTTAATATCGCCTAATCGAACTGGTTCAGCGTCTACACCTAATTTATTCTTTAAATCAGCGTATGCAATTGCAGAACAGATTGTATCTGTGTCAGGATTTTTATGTCCAAAAATTAACGTCTTTGCCATCTTAAATCTCTCTCCTTCTTACGTATGTAAATAGCATTCTTGCGTAAATTTAGTTAATTCGTTCACGCAACATTGCCATTTTAACATAAACTTTTACATTATTTTAATTTTTTTGCGAAAAATGATATTCATCCGCAGATATTTTGCCATTTTGTATCTTTTTCATAGTAAAAACACCTCTATTTCCGATATAAATAGAGGGTTTTATACGTTCATTATATAAAAGTTAGCGATAAAACACAACCCGTCTCTCTATTACTTGATAGATAACTTAAACGCAGTATCTTGCCACTTTTGATAAAGAAAAAGTAGAACAGCAACAACCATCATTAGTACAAATAATAAAAAATGATTCATTTCCTTCAGTGTATAAATATTTAGCTTTTCAAAAATAGGATTCATAACAAATGCTTGAAACAAATCAAATGCTGCATTGATAATCATAAACATCCAAAAGCCAGGATAGGTAAAATAAAAAATAAAAAGCGTGCCTATTATAAATATGCCAAAAGGAAAAGGCGTCATATTAACGAAGAAAAAAAAGAGTTTTATTCACTTCCCACCAGTTAAAGCCATCTGCAATTTGAAAAACCATCGTTAACAATACCACTCCAAATAGTGATACAGCCATATACCGCTTCACTCGCTCTTTATCCACTGCAAAAAGCAATAGCCAAGGACCGATAAAAAACATCCACATTACAATTTGCGCCATGAACATTCCGCCTTTCATTTCAAAAAAAGAGAATATACATTACTCTGTCCTTATTTGTGTAAAAGAACCAAAAAAAGCACCCCTTATGAAGGGGTGCTTTTTTTGGTTATCGTCGCAGTGTAAAATCGAAATGTTCATTTACTTTGGCTCCTAGCTCTTCAAGAAACTGCTGAGCCGTCATTCCTTCTACGCTTTGGGTATACCAAGCAAGCTGAGATTTTTTATGAACATTGTTGTAATATACATCTCTTGACCAATATGTTTTTGATCGGTATGTATAATTAAAGTGAATGAATAGTTCACTCCCGTCTGGACACTGCAACAATACGCGGTAATGTGGATTACGACGATTTTTATCTAAACTCATTTCTTTGATCTGCGCTAACATTATTCACCTCTAAAGCCATTACTTAATCATTTAAAGGTAAATGCCACACCTCGCTATATCCTAGCTCTGCCATCAACTAGAAAATCATATATTTTCTAAAATTCTACACGATATAGGACAAAAGAGGAAGAGATAATTTATTGATGGACGTGTAAAGTTTCATATAAATCTTTTAGCTGCTCAGGGTATTGAGACCTTACGTAATAACCCGTAGGACGGTGCTCGATTAAATGAGAAGCAAACAAATAGCCGATGAGCACGTGCATTTGTTCATCTGAGGTTTCTTGGCTTAATTCTCTTTCGAGTCGTTCAGCTAAGTGTGAAGCCAGCTGTTTAATTTTTTCATCATGTGATAAAAAAAGCATTTTGTTCCCCCTTATAACGAATAAGTAATGCTGTGAATTTCAATAAAGACAAAGTATTGCTTTTACAAGGATAATTATGTTTTATTTTACAATAAAAGTATATAAATAGTTCTAAATATTCAAAAAATAACTTGTTTCTTTTGGACTATTCGGCAATAAAAAAAGAAGCGGGAGCTGTCCGCTTCTTTTACGTAAAAAGATATTTGACTACCGAAATTTATTCTACTTCCACTGCCCAGCCGAATGGGTCTTCCACTGTACCATTTTGAATACCTGTTAGAGTGTCATACAGTTTTTGTGATACTTCTCCTGTGTTTCCATCGTTGATGACCATTTTCTCGTTATTCCAAAATAGTTCGCCAATTGGAGAAATAACTGCAGCTGTACCTGTTCCAAATGCCTCTTCTAGTTTGCCTTCGGAATAAGCTTGCTTAATTTCTTCCATAGAAATACGGCGCTCAGTTACAGGCATATCCCAGTGTTTTAGCAGCTCAATGATAGATTTACGCGTAATTCCTTCCAAAATGCTTCCGTTCACAGATGGCGTTACTACTTCTCCATCGATTTTGAAGAAAATATTCATGCTTCCTACTTCTTCAATGTACTTGCGTTCAACTCCGTCTAACCACAGTACTTGTGAATAGCCTTTTGAGTCAGAAAGCTGCTGAGCTTTTAAGCTTGAAGCATAGTTTCCGCCTGTTTTAGCTGTCCCTGTCCCTCCGGCTACAGCACGAACAAATTCGCTTTCAACCGCAATTTTTACAGGAGCAATCCCTTCTTTGTAATATGAACCAACTGGAGAAAGAATAATGATAAATTGATAGCGGTCAGATGGCGCTACTCCTAAGTAAGGCTCTGTTGCGATGACAAACGGGCGAATGTATAGTGATGTACCTTCAGCAGTAGGAATCCATTCGCGGTCAATTTTAATCAGCTGCTTTAACGCTTCTAGCGCTAAGTTTTCATCAACATGAGGAATACAAAGACGATCGTTTGATTTATTTAAACGTTTGAAGTTCTCATCTGGTCTAAATAATAATACTTGCTCTTTTTTTGTTACATATGCTTTTAGTCCTTCAAAAACAGACTGCCCGTAATGAAAGATCATGGATGCCGGATCTAATGTGATAGGTTGATAAGGGACAATACGAGCATCGTGCCATCCTTGGCCTTCTGTATAATCCATAATGAACATATGGTCCGTAAAGACTTTCCCGAATTGCAATTGATCAGATTGCGGCTTTTCTTTTTTTGTTTGACTTAGTGTTACATCGATTGAATAAGTTGTCATAGTTGTTTCTCCTTGCTCTTTATATTTACGGGTTTTTCGCTTAAACCTCTATATAAGTTACATTGTACAACTTTAGGGAAGAGTGTCACAATAGTTAGAGACGAAAAATTCTAAAAATTTTATAAAAATTATAAAGAAATAGCACCTAATCGAATTAAGTGCTGAATTGAAAAGGTTTTCTTTCTAAAAAAACTATTTCTACATTTTATTTATAACTATTTATAAACCAATTTTCACTCGAAGCTTTTCATCTTGTATTGAAAATTGTTTGATTTTCCCTACTGGAATGACCTTCACTTTATCAATTTCATTGAGATTGATATGAATTTGTTTTTCTTCATACGTAGTAACAGGCGGCTTGTGAAAAATTCGATAGTTGATCCAATTTTGATTAAGAGGTTTCATTTCATGGATTTTGAATAGAAGCGTACGTTCTTTTGCCTCAAGAGGTTCTAGCACAATGGAAAATGGAATTCTCACCAGAAATTTTTTAATAATTCCATTCACGTGAATATAGGAGTCTTGAAATGAAATAGAGAATTGCTGAATTTGATCTTGCTTTGTCATTTGCTTTTGAAAAATTCGCATGAGCATAGAAGCGGATATAGGAACGGTTACGCCACTTTCAGCCATCTTTTCTTTCATTTTTGCCTGCACATCATCACTAATTACATCGTTTAACTTTCTCTGTACCCAATCCTTCATGATGCACCTCCACTATGAAGTTATCTTGCTGTTTCCTCTAACGCACGAATTGAAGCTGTTAAATGGTTTGACACGTCGGCAAGGCGATCTTTTGTCAGTTTATCTTCTCCAAGGTAGATAGGTTTTCCAAAGGAGATAACAATAGGAACCTTCGAAAATAGTTCTTTTACATTTGCGGGTCCTTTGTAAACCGCGGGTACAATAGGAACCTTTGCTATACTCGCTATAGTGACTGCTCCTCTTTTTAAGGGAACGTCTTCCTCTGTTCGCGTGCCGCTAGGAAAAATCCCGACGATATGTCCTTCTTTTGCTAATTTAATAGGTGTTTTAATGCTGCTGGGTCCCGGGTTGTTACGATCTACTGGGAATGCGTTGAGTTTTTTTAATACATTACTAGTGAGTATATGATTAAAAAGCTCCTTTTTTGCCATAAAATGAATTTGGTGAGGCAAAATAGCCGCACCAAGCGCTACAACGTCTACCCATCCCTTATGCGAACAAGCGATCACAAAACCTGTGTCTGTTGGTAAAGACTCTTTATTCCTTATGTAAAGCTTACCTCTTCTTTTTAATAAAAATTTACATACGTGAGCCGCAAGATTATACATAAACATTTCCTCTTCCCTCTATTATTTGAAAATATATACAAAAATTATATCACTTACTATTAAGAGTTGGTACTAAAAATTAATGTAACATCTTTTTACACGATAGCTTACCTACTTCTCTATATATTGTAAAAAAGTAGATATCGAATCCTCTGTTTTTAGTCAACTTAACTAATGACATCCCTTAAAAAACATTTTACTATTAATGTATCATTATAAATGTAATATTTATTTACATTACATGTGATATAATTAAAGGAGGTTTTTAGGTGAATAACCAAAATCGACCGTTTCGACTAGCTTCATTGGGATTACAGCACGTACTTGCTATGTATGCGGGTGCCATTCTCGTTCCGCTGATGGTGGGGCGCGCATTGAATTTAAATGCCCATGACTTATCCTATCTTGTGGCCATTGATTTACTAACATGCGGACTAGCTACGCTGCTGCAGGCATGGACGAACAGGTGGTTTGGTATTGGTCTTCCTGTTGTACTCGGAAGCTCATTTGTAGCGGTGACTCCTATGATTGCAATTGGAACTCAATATGGAATTAGCGCTGTTTACGGAGCGATTATTGCCGGTGGTATTTTCATCGTACTGGCAGCAAGTTTTTTAGGCAAAATTATTAAATTTTTCCCTCCCGTTGTCACCGGAACGGTTGTGACGATGATTGGTTTATCGCTTGTACCATCCGCTGTCCGAAATATGGCAGGAGGAGTGGGAAACAAAGATTTTGGTTCTCTTTCTAATCTTCTTCTTTCTTTTGGTGTTCTAGCGCTTATTTTAATTTTAAATCGATTTTTCAGCGGTTTTCTTCGTTCTCTTTCTGTATTGATTGGAATTGTAGCCGGAACAATAGCCGCTGTATTAATGGGAAAAGTTGATTTCACTAATTTTAATGAAGCTTCTTGGCTGCACGTTCCCACTCCTTTTTATTTTGGGATGCCTACTTTTGAAATCGGCCCTATTTTAACAATGATTCTCGTATGCTTGGTCATTATTATTGAGTCTACAGGCGTATTTTTAGCGTTAGGAAAGCTGTGTGATCGGGAATTAACGGAAAAGGATTTTACAAAAGGCTACCGTGCCGAAGGAATCGCCATTGTTCTTGGAGGGCTATTTAATGCTTTCCCTTACAATACATTCGCTCAGAATGTAGGACTGGTTCAGTTATCGAAAGTGAAAACAAAAAATGTAGTGGTAGTAGCCGGCTTCATTCTCATATTACTGGGGCTTGTTCCGAAAATAGCTGCTTTTACAACCATTATTCCCACCCCTGTTTTAGGAGGAGCAATGGTCGTGTTGTTTGGTTTAGTTATTTCATCAGGCATCAAAATGCTAAGTGCTGTTGATTTGTCCAAACAAGAAAATTTGCTGATTATTGCGTGCTCTCTTTCACTCGGCCTTGGTGTAACGGTGGTACCTGATTTATTCGCTCAGCTCCCAAATGCTTTGCGCGTAATTGTAAGTGATGGAGTTATTACGGGAAGTTTGGCTGCCATTTTATTAAATCTCTTTTTTAACGCATCAATTGAACGAAAAGTACCTTCTGTCTCTTTGGAGAAGACAGATTATTCAGAAATAAAATAAAGGTGGTGTAGTATGAATAACGTATCCGTACAGTATGTAAATCAGCTTAGCAAGCAGCATTTTGTTTCACTAGTTGGTGATCTATTTGAACATTCACCTTGGGTTGCAGAAGAGGCTTATTCTAAAGGCCCTTTCTCTTCCGTTGAACAACTTCATGCCATGATGAAAGAAATTGTAGCGCAAGCATCTGTAGAAAAACAGCTGCAGCTGCTGCAAGCTCATCCAAATCTAGGTGAAAATATTGCCATGACATCTGCTTCTACTGAAGAACAAACCAAAGCAGGCTTACAAAACTTAACGCAAGATGAGTATGAACAGTTTTCTTCTCTCAATGGAACGTATATGGAGAAGTTTCCTTTTCCTTTTATTTTGGCAGTACGAGGCAAACAAAAAGAAGATATCTACGAGGCAATGCAAAGTCGTTTACTAAATACCGAGCAAACAGAGTTTGATACAGCGTTAGAAGAAGTATATAAAATTGCTTTCTTTCGCTTAACTGATAAAATTACTGAAGATAAGGAGACAAAGAAACGAGCATGACTAAAATCACAACGCATATTTTAGATCTTACCCACGGATGTCCGGCTGCTTTTGTCAAAGTTGATTTTTATCATATTCAGTCGGAAAGTAAACGAATAAAAATTTCACACGGTACTACAAATGAAGACGGGAGGTTAGTAACTCCGCTCTTCTCTTCTGAAGCGTTTGAATCAGGAGATTATGAACTTCTGTTTCATATTGGGGAATATTATAAAAAACAAGAGGTCCAAACAACAAATCCCCCCTTTTTAAATCAGGTTTCTGTTCGAGTCGGATTGTCTTCTGAACAAGAACATTATCACGTCCCTTTGCTTGTGTCACCGTGGGGATACCAAATTTATAGAGGAAGCTAAAAAAAGAAACGGCGTCTTTAAACGTCGTTTCTTTTTTAGTTGAGCAATTTAGACATATAGTACTCATCAATAAACAAACCGCCAATTCGCAGTGAATGTTTTTTTGTTCCTTCAATTTCAAATCCTACTTTGTCATATAAAGAAAGAGCCTTTTCATGCTGTATAGCGACTGTCAGTTCAAGACGATGAATACGGTGTTCTCTCGCCCATTCTTCAAGTGCACCGATTAAAGCTGTCCCAATCCCTTGATTTTGAAACGTCTTTCGAATACCTAATGTTAGAGAAGCGATGTGAGCGTTTCGGTTAGCTTCCCCCCCTGTTGCAGCTATATATCCCACAAGCATCTCGTTTTCTTCTGCTACAATAATCGTAGAGTTTGGCTGCTGCTTAAAGATTTCGATGTTTTTCTCCTGCTGATCTGTGCTCAGCTTTCGCTCTCCGCTTTCAAACAGCATAAACTTACTTTCTTCTTCAATCTGTTTAAGCAAATCTACAAAGTTTGCAGCATCATGTAATTCTAGTTCTCTAATTTGCATGCTGATCCCCCTTTTTGTGTGTCCCTTTTGTTTGTATATGTATTGGTTCACCTTTATAAAATATAGCTTTACAGTTTCTTACGAAAAATACGACTTTTTAAGAAGCGGAAGTAGAACAAAAAACCTACTAATCTCCCTTTTTTTGAAATGCTTTTTTCCTCTGTATAATTTTAAATCACTTATCAACTTCTGTAAATTTTTTAGATTCCCTCTTTTAATTTCCATTTATCTTCCTTTTCTATGGGTTTGATTTTGATCTAAGGAGACCTTTTATAGAAAACATATGACTATTATCCTGTTTTTCATGAAGAAAGAAAGCAATAAATGTAATTTTACTTGTAATCGTTTAAAATAGAAAAAGTGGAAATTTTATGTACATATCCTCCTTAATTATTGGTCTATGAAAGGAAATTATTATGAAAGTACAATCCGCAAAATGTGGTGTATATGTCTTAAGCGGTCTAGGAGCTGTTATAGTGTTCTTCTTACTTTTACTTAAGAACAGTGCTTTCTTTCTAGAGGAAGAATACGATCAAAACAAACCTGAAGCTGCGCTTGCGGTCAACGAACATACCTATCACCTTCACAAAGGTTCTATTAACTGGTCAAACGGCCGTTCAACAACAAAAAAAGAAATAAATGTATATGATTTATATACATACATATCGCAGCAAAAAAGTATCCCATTGCAGCAGCAACAATTGGTTAAGCTCCATTTTTCGAACTTAGACGGTGCTTATATTCGTAGTGTGAGTGTGCATATATGGAGAGATAACGGTGAAAAAACCAAGCTGTTTGTCAAAAATAATGAATTTAAGGTTCCTAAAAATCAAGGTTTGTACGTTGTTGATATTGCGATTAACTCTACAAGAGGAACAATGCAATATGCGGCAAATGTGCAAATACAGTAAGTTTTTATATATTTACGTTTGGTCGAGAAAATCGGATAAGAAAACTCTTGTTGCAAGTAGGAAACGATGTATGGAATAAAAAACGGTGAAAAAGAAGTATTAAAAATATAGTGAAGCATTCAAATAAAAACCCTAACTTCTTCAGTAAATAATCTCACACAAAAAAAGAGAGCATAAGCTCTCTTTTTTATAAAATGAAAAAGACGTCCACGTAGGACGTCTTTGATGCGTTTGTGGCGGGGACCGTGTGACCACATTCACACGTTTAGCTCGAAAGCATGTCCTTCGACTTACACAAATTAGCTCATCGCTTTATTAATATAACATCCGCCACAGAAAAAAGCAATCAATTTTTAAATAGTTTTTTCTATTTATACATATTTCGCGAGAATCCACAAAATAATATGCATGCGTAGCTATTCACTCTCTACATTTTCAGTCTATTTTAACTCATGTACGAATATACTAATAGACCAACCTATACGCAGTTTTTGAAAAAGGATGTGAATAGCTTGTTTCAAATCACTGATTTCCCTGAATTTTCATGGTCGTACTCCAGACATAAAATGGTCACACAGTGCAACCGAAAGTATGCATATCATTATTATGTCTCACATAACGGATGGCTTGACAGCGCTTCTGCGCAGTCTCAGAGCGCTTATCGTTTAAAAAAGGTTTCCACTTTATCTATGTACGCCGGACAAGCCGTGCGTCAAGTGATTACAGAGGCCATTTCTGACTATACATCTACAAAGCTTGTCCCAAATGAACGGAACTTAGCGGAGAAAGTGCAGCAGCTACTAAATAACGCACTGCGTGATTCTACTGACTATGGAGAGCTTTGGTATCATAAGCCTGCTCAGTATAAGATGCTTTTAGAATTCTACGAAAACGGCTATATTTCTAAAAAAGACCTTAAAGACATGCAAAAACGGGTACACATTTGTGTACATCACTTTTTACAAAGTAAATCTTTTTGCGACATCGTATCTTCACCTTTTTTAGAAGTGGAGCCTCATCAGTCGTTTCGTTCTATAAATGTGTATGATCATAAAGTATATGCGCCTTTTCATTCTCTTTTTAAAAATCCAGTCACAGACGAATTTACGATTGTTGATTGGAAAATAAGTAAACAAACAAAAGATGATTTGTTTCAACTGGCGATATACGCCCTCTACGTGCTAGCTGAATATAATATTTCCGTTGATCAGATAAAAGTCCGAAACGAATACTTGCTTTCAGGCAGTGCGCGTACGTATCAGCTTACTCTTCACGAAATTGAAGCTGTTCTTCAGCAAGTTGATACAAGCATTGATTATATGAAAACTTTTTTGGAAGACTCAGAGGTAAATCAGCCTCTTCCGCTTGAGCATTTCCCTCAAACAGATACGCCTGCCTCCTGTCACGGCTGTGCATTTAAAGAATTGTGCCAAACGGGATAAAAAACAGCTGAAGATGATCTATATTTTTTGCTAAACTTTTTTATTGTCAAAAGAACCTTTGCTAGCATATAATTTGCATTAAGGAAACATTTTATACTTCATATAAAAAAATTAGCTTGGGCTATTTATTGTTCATCAAAGAAAGGAGCACTAGACATGAAAGATCAAAACGGCAGTAAAGCATTATCAGCTATGCAGCTAAGTGCTCAAGACGTATTGTCGGGTAAAACAAAAGGAATTAAGCGATTATTACCTTTCTTAGGGCCTGCTTTTATCGCAGCGGTTGCTTATATTGACCCAGGTAATTTTGCTACTAATATTGCAGCAGGCTCTCAATACGGATACATGCTGCTTTGGGTTGTATTAATTTCTAACTTAATGGCTGTCTTAATTCAATCGTTATCAGCTAAATTAGGGATTGCAACGGGCTTGAATTTACCCGAGATAGCACAGGAACACTTCCCGTCCTTCGTTTCTTTTGGGCTTTGGATCCAAGGAGAATTGGTCATTATGGCGACGGATTTAGCAGAATTTATTGGGGCTGCTCTTGGAATTTATTTATTATTTCATATTCCTCTGTTCCCAGCTGCACTTATCGCAGCGGTAGGCTCTTTTGCTATTTTAGAGTTACAAAGACGAGGTGTTCGACTGCTAGAAGCAGCTATTGCGGCGATGGTTTTTATTGTGGTATTAGCTTTTGGGACTCAAATGTTTCTTGCGCATCCAGACGGCGCAAGTGTTGTCCACGGCTTATTTGTCCCTCAGTTTCACGGAACAGACAGCGTGCTGTTAGCTTCTGGGATTTTGGGTGCTACAGTTATGCCACACGCGATTTATTTGCACTCAGCTCTTACGCAGCGCCGCGTGGTAGGAACTACAGAATCGGAGAAAAAAGCGATTTTCCGCTTTGAATTTATTGATATTGTGATTGCCATGATTATCGCTGGTGCAATTAATGCAAGCATGCTGATTGTCGCAGCCGCTCTATTCTTTAAAAACGGACTAAACGTGCAAGATTTGGACGTGGCTTTTACACAATTTGAACATTTAATTGGTCCCTTTGCAGCTATTGCGTTCGGAGTTGGATTATTATCTTCAGGACTTTCAAGTTCTTCGGTCGGAACAATGTCTGGAGATGTCATCATGCAAGGATTTATTAAACGCAGAATTCCTTTATATCTTCGCCGGTTCATTACAATTATTCCGCCGCTTTTGATTATCGGATTGGGCGTAAATCCAACAAGTGCACTAGTTGTCAGTCAAGTTATTTTATCGTTCGGAATTGCCTTTGCGCTCGTTCCTCTTATTATGTTTACGAGTAATAAAAAAATCATGGGCGGATTGGTTAATCATAAAGCAACAACCACTGTAGCTTGGGTGATAGCTGCATTAGTCATTTGTTTAAATATCTTTTTGATTTATCAAACGATAGCATAGTAAATCAAACTTTCAAGAAAAAACAAAAAAGAGACCCTAAAAAGTTAGATATAGTCTAACAATTGGGTCTCTTTTTTATTATTTTTTATTAAACGATAGTAAAAATGAAGTAGACGAGAGTTCCAATAATGGCCGACAGTACTAAGCAACCCAGTGGGGATAAATAAGAATAGTTTTCTTTACGGATTGAAAGAATGCGATCAACAATAAAAATAAGAATGACGCCCATCATTCCGAATTCAAACATTAATAACCCAAAAATGGCGTGAAATATGAATGACATGATAAAATCAATTTTTTTACTACGGTCTTTTACAAAAGCACTGACTAATAAATCAACGATAACCGTGCCTAACGTCCCCATTATTAAAAAGAAGGGTGTAAAAAATAAAAGGTATAAAGGAAATAAATCAATGAAATGCGGACTGGTTTTTTTAATAGAAAAATTGGGAATTGACTCTTTTATACCTGGCATAAAACAAAAAAGTAAAGTAAAAAGAAACGCAGCTATAATAGCGGCTGATAGCTTTCTATTTAAATGCATGTTTATTTTTTTATTACTAAATTCAGTAGTTGTTTTTGTATGTTTATGATTCATATGTCTTTAACGTGATGTACGCACCTTTTCCTTTCTCATAACTTTTTTATTTATATTTTATGTCTATCTTTTGTTACCAGCAGTTACAATGATACACGTTCTTTTTGAACTTGACTACACTAACGCGCTTTATGTCTATTCTCTTTTTCTTTTTGTGTCTATCGTTTACTCCGCTTCCCTTGTATATTCCTTCTTTTTATTCAGGGGTTGTAGTATAGTTAACGCTTTCTATGAGAAACAGGATGATGTTACAAAAAACCCCCTCTTTTTCGATAAAACAAAAGACGGGCGTTTTTTCTGTATGTAATTAATAATTCTGTTTGGCTTCTTCAAACTTAAACACATCCGCTCGTTCTGATTGCTGTGTAATTAACAGGTTATACGTATGGTTGGCCTTTTTTGGAATTTTAAATGCAACATCGAGGTTAAGTGGTTCATCGTCAGATAGTGACGGTAATGAAGAAGCTGTCCACAGGGTGTGCGGGGTTTCTGTCGATAAATTCCCTCCATCAGACGGTTCGTAAGTTTGATGAGTTACTGTATCTTGTAATGTAAACGTTGTGTCGTTTAATACTACAGTCGAATGTTCATTAGGTGTTCGCTGAAACTGAACGGATACGACAATGTACTGGGTGTTTACTTGTTTAGCTCCTTTAACAGGATAAAATTGCGCATCCGTTGTGGACACATAATATTGACCGTGTTTTGATCGTTCTCCAAATGCTAATCGATCATCGGTTTCATCTTCTTGAGCTACCCGACTTACAGGGGCCATCGTTTCATCTGTTGCTGAAATGGCGTCTGCTCCCGGGGCATGCTTAGGTTGAGGGGTTTTGTAAGTGACGTGCGTATCGCCTTGTTTGTCTTCACAAGCAGCGAGACTTGTGAACAAAGCAGCAGCTACAAGGCTTCTGGTAACTATTTTCTTCATGTTATTCCTCCAATGACTAGTCTATATACTATGCTATATGGTATTTATCTGGGAATCAAGGATAAGATTAGTACAATGTGAATGAAGTCAGTGAGATTTGGAACGGATATAGGACCTGCAAAGACTGCTGTGCTTATTTTTATAACAAAAAAGAGACGATTTCCGCCTCTTTTTTGTTTGTTCGTATTATGAATTTAGTTCATCTAAAATTGAATGCAGTTCACTTAAATGGGTAATTTCATAAGTAGGAATGACTTCATTTCGCTCTTTATCGTGACGATTAATCCATACAGATTTCATTCCAACGCGAGAAGAACCCAGTATATCTGTCATTAAATTATCTCCAACCATAATCGCTTCATCTTTCTTTAAATCCATAAGTGATAAAGCATGGTCGAAAATAGATGGATCAGGCTTACCGCGGCCAAATGCACCTGAAATCACAATCTCATCAAAATATGGAACTAGTTCTGATGTAATATCTAATTTGGTATTTTGTAAGTCAGGTGAACCGTTTGTTAGCAGCAGCAGCTTGTACTTTCCTTTTAATTGATCAAGTACTTCAAACGTTTCTTCGTATACAAACGGTGTTTTGCGGCGCTCTAATGGAAAACGCTCAGCTAGCTCTGCTCCAAAAGCATCATCGTGAATTCCTAGGGTACGAAGACCTCGAGTCCAAGCTTCTTTGCGATAAGTAGGAACAATATCTTTCATTTTGCGGAATTCATCATGATCGTCTAAAAAATTCCCCCATAATCCTTCAAATGGATTAATGCCAATCATTTGCGTAAACTCATAGGTTTCATACGAAGCATATAATTCTCTTGCTTCCTTACGCACCGCTTCTTCTAGTTCTTCAGGTTTTAAATTATATTTCTCACTTGCATATGTACATGTTGCAACGAATGCTTCTTTTACGCTTTTTTGGTCCCAAAGTAGCGTGTCATCTAAGTCGAAAAATACCGCTTTAATCATGGATGTGTGTACCCCCTACTGTTTTTGAAAAAGTTTAACTATTCTTACACTAGATTACAAGGATACACACAATAAGTCTAGTGTATTTGCAATTTATTCTGTAAATTTATTTTTATAAAGCTTCCTCTTTACAAACAAATTTACAGAAATAAAAACAGCTGATATAATCACAGCATGTATGTATGCAGGAGGTTTTATATGGAATCGTTAGAAGAAATGTTCGGCATTCCCACAGTTCGTACAAGTAAGCGCTTAAGCAGAGTAGTTGCCGCACGCTTGCGCCCTTTTGGGATTACGCCAGAACAGTGGACCGTTTTAAAACGCGTATCAGAAGCTGAATATAGTACGCAGAAACAATTAGCTGAACGAGCGGATAAAGATCAAGCGACGCTGACTAAAATTTTAGATTTACTAGAAAAACAAAATTGGATTCAGCGTATCAGAAATCCAGAAGATCGCCGCTCGTTTTTTATTCAAATAACAGAAGATGGCCTGCGTTTAAAAACAGAAGTAACGCCTGCTGTGGAGCAGGTATTTTTCGAATTAACGTCCGAATTAAACGAGCAGCAGGTGAAAATTTATACCGAAACTTTACAAAAACTTGAATGCCGCGCGGAACAATTGCTTCAAGAAACAGAAGACCTTAGTTAAATCCCCAAAACCCCACAGCTAACATTCTGCGGGGTTTTACACGTAGTTGGCGATGCATAGTACTTCTTTGATTTTTGAAATCACTTGTTTGGTTTCATCTGTTAAAGAGGTGAATTTAAACGCGATGGATTCTGCATTTGGATTAATGAAGGGTTCTTTGTTCGTGTCTTTGCGGTAGTCTTCAATTTGTTCTAAACAATATTTTAAAATAAACGACAAGTTCGCACGTCGAAATCTCAAACTGACGGTAGAAGGCCATCTTTTTTGAAACTGATTGCTTCCCTCATACTGAATCGCTCCGATGTAGCGTTCTCCGGATAAAAAAGATTCTTCGCTTCGATATAGCTGAACGGTTTGGGCTGTTCCGCTCCAGTCAATATAAATACCTGCTGTTTCACAAACTTCGTATATGTAATGAAAAAGCTCCGTTACTTCTCCGAAATGGTAGTGAAGCGGATGTTTAGCCGTCATAGGTAGCTCCCTCCTTTATCGACTTTCTACCATTATATTGTAGGAAAAGTAACTTATTCATTTATACAACTTATTTCATACGCATAAGCAGTAAAAATGAAAATATATGTTTTTTAGTTTACATAAAAATATTATAAGTAATTAGCGATAACCCGATTTTCGAAACGCGTCGTATACCGTATCTTCTTGAAGTTTTTCAAGATAAACGTTCGTTGTAGCAATAGAAGAATGCCCTACTACTTGCTTCACAACAGCAAGCGGAACGTCATTAGCTAAACTGTTTGTAATAAAGGTGTGACGAAACCAATGAGGAGAAATAGACGCGTTTCCTTTTACTTTATAAACAGCTGATTTAATCGTTCGATACAACGTTGTATAGGATAATCGCTTCTTTTCGCCGGTACGATAGTACTCTTTAATGGAGTAAAAAAGCGGGTCGGTGTCAAAAGGACTTAGTTCAGTGCTTTCATTTAACGCTTGACGGTAAGTGAAAAGCGTTTCTTTCACATCATCAAACACAGGAATCGTTCGTTCTTTTTTTCCTTTACCAATCACATCTACAACCAAATTTCCGCGACGGTCTTCGCGGAAGCTTCCCCAATTTAAACTCAGCAGTTCACTTGAACGCATTCCACTCATATACAAAAGCATTCCCATTAAGCGATTGCGCGCTTTGAATTCCTTTTCATGCTGACGAATGCGCACGACTGATTCTAACGCATTTACAATCACCTGGGCTTCGCGGTCGGTTAGCTCTCGGTACTCGGTGCGATTTTGTTTTTCCTTGTCGCTGTAATGTCCTTTAGAAATAGATGGTTTTTCAATCCACGTCGTATACAGCGAAGGATAAAAATGAGTAGCGTGTCCAAACTCTAGCATTCTTCTAAAAAATTCTAGTTTTCTTGCAGCGGTGCGATTGGCATATTGATTCATCATTTCTTCATTAAATAATTTGACTTCCATAAATCCAATCGATTTTAATGTAATCTCTCGTTCATAGAAAAAAGACAGAATCGTTTTCATGTCTTGATTGTAAGATCTGATTGTATGAGGAGAAAGTGATTTTTTGATAATACGCATTGAAAAAAAGAGCTGAATAAATTCTTCATCTGAAATGTGCTTTAAATTCAAGTTGTTATCTTCATCTAACAGCTCTGCCTCTTCCCACTGCTCTTTTAGTTGGCGAAACGAATTTTTCGCAGGCGACAATTCAAATTCTTCCATTTTACCCCTCCTAATGATTAAAAACAACGATATCCCTTTTAAGTGATCTAGGATTCGATATAACGATTTTTTATAAATTCGCAACAAATACCATTAAAAGTTTTTAAAAACCTCTCAAAACTCAATTTAGAAAGTCGATTTTTAAAGATTTTAACACAAAAAACCATTATATGTAAAATAAATTCTGTTTTCTGTTTATTTCTCTACTTTATCATATGAACGCTTGATAAGGAAGAGTTATCTTGCGTTAGTTAACTAAAGTATTTTACCCTGTGTTAAACAGTGATGTTTTGGGAACACTAGTAGGAGTTTAGGTAATAATTGGAGGTACCGACTTTGGAAAATCAGAAAAGTAGATTGACGTCATCAGAAATTACAAGTTTATGGACACAATACATCCAAGACACCATGTCTGTTTGTATTAGTAAATATGTGTTAGCAAAGGTCAAAGACCTTGAGGTTTATTCTCTTTTTGAATTTACTTTAGAACTGGCTGAAAAACATTTGCACGTGCTTAGAGATATTTTTAAAGCTGAAAAATTAGATTTGCCGATTGGCTTTACTGATAAAGATGTAAATCTAGATGCTCCTCCTTTGTTTACGGACACCTTTTGGTTAGTATATATACACGAAATGACCATGCACGGGTTGGCTGGATATAGTATATCTTTTAGTGTTTCAGCACGCAAAGATATACGTGACCATTATTATCAATGCAATATTGATGCGATGGACCTTTATAATAAATCTATTGAAATTCTTATATCGAAAGGTATTTATCAACGATCTCCCTACTTTTCTAAAACAGAAAGAGGTCACTCGATTACAGAATGGGGATATGTCATGGACCTATTCGGAGACAAAAGACAGCTGAACTCAATGGAAGCTGGAAATATTTATTTTAACTTAAAAAAGAGTATCGCAGCTAAAGCGCTTGTGAATGGCTTCAAACAGGTAACGAAAGATAAAGATATCCATAGCTTTATGGAGGAATGTTCGCACACAGCCAGTAAGAATATAAACATTTTTTCTTCCTTACTTCAACAAGAAAACCTGCAGTCTCCGCGCTTGATGGATGCTGAAATTACAAATTCTGACGTAGCCCCTTTTTCTGATAAACTAATGGTATTTCATGCGGGATTTTTGTTTCATTTAGCTACTACATATTATGCTGCGGCTATGATAACTAGTATGAGAATAGACGTAGCCGGACATTGTGATGCTTCTATTTTAAGGGATTTAAAAACCATCTCTTCTTTTGGGCGAATAATGATCAAAAAAGGATGGATCGAAAAACTGCCAAGAGCAGATGATCGGAAAGAATTATCTTAATATCCTGCGAACTTATTTGTAAATAAAAAACATCACGCAGAGCGTGATGTTTTTTAAAGTGATTCAATTTTAGTCAGGTGCAGCTGTTTATTGCTGTAGGAAACGGTATAGGTTCGATAATACTCTTTTTCCTGACTTTGACCGTTCGTTGTAATTGAAATGACTTCTTTCGTTTGGATTGTATAGACCGCTTCGCCCTCTTCTTCACTCACAGATTCCACGTCTAATACCGAATAATCAACGAGTTCTTCTCGAATGTCTCTTTCATACAGCATTTTCACAAGCTGCTTTTGATCATTCCACAAAACACTATCCCGCTGGATATAAGGCTGTACGTGTTCAAATTTATTCGTGTTAATGGACTTTGTTAAATCTCGCAAATAATGTTCAATAAAAATATCCGCTGTTTCTTGATCAACTTTTTGGATGCTTTTTAAATTAAAATCTTTTTCTTCCTTCTCTTCTTTTTCTTTTTTATCTTCTTTAAAATCGTCGATTCGCTGAGAGCTGTTTTTGCTGATGGCATACTTTGTATTGTTCTCTTTGAAAACCAAGATTTCTTCCTTTTCCCCTTTTTCGTTTGTACGGGTTGTTTCACCTTGGTATGAAATATCACTAGAAGGATTAATTGACTTCACGTATTCGATATATTCATCGGCCGTAATGTTGAGGTATTTTTGATGATAGGTAACTTCATCCCATTCATTTAACTTCCAGTGCTTATTGACGTATTTAAAATTCATGTAGATGGTCAGTCCACCGCTTCCTTCTTTACTAATTGGCTCAATAGCCGAGACCGAAAATTGCCCAGCGTGATTGTTAATAAGTTCAAATCGAATAAGATGAGTTACATCAGGAAAAAAGCTCATATTGCATTCTTTGCAGTAATAATTAGTAGAAATACTTTTTAGCTTTGTTGCAATTAAAGATGAAGTTGCGTATGGCGTTAACGCTTTTTTTAGCGTTTCATAATCAGCAGGGTTAGATTCATTTTCCCATTCGTACTCTTGGCCTAATTCTTTATAGGTACTTGAAATTTTGTTCATCGTCTCAACCGCAGTTTTTTCTGCTTTTTTTTCTGATACAAGATCAGGAGGAAGAGATGACTTAGCTTGATCTTTTGGGATCACTTCATCTGAGGAAGGTTCGGTTGGTTTGGATAACTTAACTGTTTCTTTTTCTTCACAGGCTGTCAAAACCATTAGCAGCAGTAGAACGAATGCAATCGTCCATTTTTTATGCATAAGGTGTCCTCCTCAATGCCGAATTTAGTCTGTTTTTAAAATGATCTTTAATTCTCAAACGTATCGAGCACGTAATCACCGCTTGGAATTCCCCACTTTGCCTTTTTATTTTGATCTGTTTTAGCAAGTAATGAGATGGAATTTTCTTTGAGCGTAATGACAATTGTTCCTTTATTTCCTTGTCCATCATTTTCATATTTAATGGCTGCTTGGTTATTTTCAAAGCGAATATTTTTTTGTTCAACGGTTGACACGCGGATTTTGCTAGGTGGCTGGTACGAATTTATTTTAATCGTTGCTTCCGAGTTGGATGTAGCAAGAAATTGAATGATAGGAGATCCGTTATCATTGCCAGTGGTCCATTTTCCATCGTAGTCGTGTAAATCTGTTGTTTGTGTAGTGGGAGTTTCAGTGCTTGCATTTGGTTTAGATGAAAAGTCAAATGGTTCTACACTCGATAACTTTAACGTATCGTTTTGATAAACGGCTGTATAAAGGCGGTCACAAATTTTAGTGTAAGGATCTTTACCCGGCTGCTTTAATAAGCTTTCCTCGTGGGTTTGTATTTTGAACACATGGTTAGGTTCTTCATACCAATTGACAATATGAAACGTTTGCTTCTTCTGCTCGATGCCTTGGCGTGTGAAATTTTCAACAAGAAGGTTCTGCTCTTTATAAAAAGAACTGTCCGCTTTCAAAAAAGCTTTTAAATCATCAAAGGAGTTTTGATCCACTGCTTTTCCAAACGCTGAAAAGTAATCAGTCATCCAGGCTGTAATAAATTTCCCGCTCATTGCTTCTTTATTTAAATCAATTGATTGAATGCTTTCTACCTGTGTTTTTGGTTCGTTTAGTACTTTTTTTGCATCTTTTTCTACTATCATTGTATTTCCGTCTTTTAATGTTTCTTCTTGCTGACAGGCTGATAACAGAATAGATGAAACAACCGTGATAATGATTGTATTACGTTTGTTCATCATAATTGCCCCTTCTTTATCTAATATAAATGTATGTATATTCTTCCAACAAACAGACCTAGTATATCATTCTACAAAAAAACGCTCAACCCTTTAATTTTACAAGAAAAACGGCTTGCCTTTACAGCCAGCCGTTTTTCCTCCTATTTAATGGATGCTTCTCGATATGAATTGGCTGCTTCTTTTTTGAGCTGTCTAGAGCCATAAAAGACATAGTAAATAATTGAAAGAAGGAAAATTCCAAGAATCACATAAATTAAAGGTAGAGAAACGCCAAACAGCATTAAATTTGTTGTAAGAACACTGTATTTTATGATGCTGTACAAGCACAGAATCCCTAATACTAAGGCAATGCTTGGCACGACCGGGTAGTTTACTTTAAAAGGACGAGACAAGTTAGGTTCTTTTTTGCGTAAAATAAAAAGAGAAACTAAACTGATGCAGTACATCATCATTGCTCCGAACACGGATAAGATAATAAGTGCATTGGCAAATGTTGCAGATCCTGCACAAATCACGCCGATTGCTCCCGGAATCAACAAACCGCCGACAGGAACTCCTTTTTTATTCGTTTTAGCAAGAAATTTAGGGAAGTACCCATCTCGTGCAAGCGCATAGGTTTGTCTTGAAAATCCCATGATGATTCCGTTTAAGCTAGCAATCAAACCGAATAGGCCGATAATAGCAACAACGGTTGAAATGCCGTTTCCGTATACAGAAGACAGTGCCTGTGGAAGTGGATAATCGGCTAGCTTCCCGCTTCCTTCGCCAAGTCCTGCTGTTACAAATAGTGTAAACAACGTTGCGGTTGCTAGAGTAATAATCGCTCCAATAAATCCTTTAGGAATGTTTTTCTTAGGATTTTCCACTTCTTCCGCTGCCATTGCTCCTCCTTCTATTGCCAGATAAAACCAAACAGCGAATGGAATAGCTGCTAGTACCCCTGTTGGCCCGTTAATAAATGAATGATCATTAAAAATATTCGATGTTTGTACATGAGGCAAACCAGCTACATAAAAAATAGATAAACCAATTAGTGCAACAATGGTAGCTGTAAGCTCAATCACCGCTACTTCTTTTACCCCGATTAAATTTAATAAAACAAAGAAAATAAAGGCACCTACCGTTGCGTATACAGGGTTAACGGCTGGAATAAGGAAGTGTAGGTATGCTCCTGTTGACACTGCAATAGCAGGGGGAGCAAAAATAAATTCAAGCAAGCAGGCAATTCCTGCGATATATCCCCCAAAAGGTCCAAGTGCTCTTCTTGCATAAGCTGAAGGTCCGCCGGCTTGCGGGATAGATGTTGAAAGCTCTGCATAACTGAACATAAACGTTGTGTAAAACACGGTTACAATTAAGGTTGCGATTGCAAGCCCAATAATCCCGCCTTGTTCAAACCCGTAATTCCACCCAAAGTATTGTCCTGAAATAACCATGCCCACTGAAATAGCCCATAAATGAATAGGTTTTAATTGTTTTTGTAACGCCATACGTTCTCCTCCTTTTGATGTTTAAACAATAAGATGTACACCGCTTGTTTGCTGCTTGATCATTTTGTCAATCATGGTACCGATATGTGCGGCTGCCTCAATAGGAGGCGTCCCTCTTTTATGAATATTAGAAATAACCATACGATCAGACTCTTTTTTGCCTTTGCTAGGTTCATAGCACATGTAAGCACTCATTGATTCAGCACTGACCAGTCCAGGTCGCTCTCCAATCAATAGCACAAGTGCTTTTGGCTTTATGATCTCGCCAATTTCATCCATGCATGCAACTCGTCCCCCTTTTACAAAAAATGAAGTCCCGATACAAAGCCCATATGACTGCAGGGAGTCAATTAAAGCTGGATACACGTCGCTTATGTTTTCTTCGATTGCCTTGGCACTCAGTCCATCTGAGACTACTACTTGTACATCAGGCTGCTGCACGCAGTTTTTAAAAATTTCTTTCTTAGCGTTATCTGCTAATAACCTTCCTTGATCCGGCCGTTTTAAATAATGTTCTTTTGACTTCACGCGTGTATTCACAGTGAAAAGGTTAAACTCAGCTAAAATATCTTCTGAAACTGCTCCATATACAGAATCCACGGCTGCAGCATGATCCGTGCGAAAAGATAAAACGTCTTTTGTTAGCGGCCTTGTTCCTGTACGGCCGACACCTATGCGGGCAGGGGTAAATTGTTTAAGTGTTTCAAGCGGATCGCGATTTGACTTTGGTATCATAGTAAGCACCTTCCTTAAATCAAATTCATAAAAATAGTTGGGTCTCCGGCTCTAGATGTAAAGCGTCCGTTTTCCATAATACGCTGATCTTCAAGCCACTTTTGAAATAAAGGCGTTGGGGTACGGTCTAACACATTACGTACCGTTGCGATGTCATGATAACTAAGAGACTGGTAGTTTAGCATGCAGTCATCAGCCATGGGCACTCCTATGACAAAGTTCACTCCAGCTGTTCCTAGAAGCATACTTAAATTATCCATGTCATTTTGATCAGCATCCATGTGATTGGTGTAACATACGTCTACTCCCATAGGCAAGCCGTGCATTTTGCCCATAAAGTGATCTTCTAGCCCAGCTCGTAGGACTTGTTTGCTGTTATATAAATATTCAGGTCCAATAAATCCAACAACCGTGTTAACTAAGAAAGGCTTGTAGTGACGAGCTAAGCCGTAGCATCTAGCTTCGAGCGTTACTTGATCAATATTATAGTGAGCTTCTGCTGACAGTTCAGAACCTTGTCCTGTTTCAAAATACCAGCGGTTCGGACCTTTTGCTGTACCTTTTTCATGAATTAACGCTGTTGCTTCATTGAGCATAGACAGTGAAATCCCAAATGAGTCATTACCGGCTTCTGTTCCTGCTAAACTTTGAAAAATCAAGTCAGCAGATGCTCCTTTTTCGATTGCTCTCATCTGACTTGTTACATGTGATAACACACAGTTTTGAGTAGGGATGGACCATTCATTGATTATATTTTTTGTTTCATTTAAAAGAGCGTAGATATTATCCGTTGTGTCAATAACGGGGTTAATTCCAATAACCGCATCCCCAATTCCATAGCTTAACGCTTCGTAGAGAGATGCTCTCATTCCCTTTAAGTTATCTGAAGGATGATTAGGCTGGGCTCTTGAAGCCAATACGCCTTTTTGGCCGATAGTCGTTTGACAAGTAGTTTGCACTTCTATTTTGGCTGCTCCTTGAATTAAATCTAAATTGGACATAATTTTAGTAGCTGCCGCAATCATTTCGCTGCTTAATCCTTTGCTAAGCGCAAGAAGGTCTTCTCCGGTATGCTCATCAGATAAGATGTATTCTCTTAACTCCCCTACTGTCCAATTTTTTATAATGTCGTAAACGGATGAATCAATTTGACTTTCGATTAACGCCGAGACGTTGTCTTCATCTGCGCTGAGCAGCGGGTAGTTTCGAATATCAGCAAGTGTGATATCAGCTAGGACTTGCTTTGCTGCCATTCGTTCTTTCATTGACTCAGCGCTAACTCCCGCGAGCTGATCTCCAGAACGCTCTTCGTTTGCTTTGGCCATGATTTCTTTTAAGCTATAAAATGAAAATGTTTCTCCTAACAATCGTGTAGTTTTAAACATCGTTTCCTCCTTGTATATTTAGTGGATTAGGATGAAAAAGCGAGCGTTTTAACGGAAACAGAGATTGCTTCTCCAGCTACTGGTAACCCTAGATCGATGTAATCTCCGTGTGTAAAATCAATTTGATCTAAACAAATAATTTCTAACTCTTTTCTCTGTTTAGCTAGTGCTTGTCCTAAGGCTTTTGCAATATCTTGCTCGCATAAAACAACGAGGCACTTAGCTCTCTTAAAACAAGCAATAAATTCAGCGCTTATTACTTTTGCTAATTCTTGCAGCATCTTATAGCTGCAGTAAGGAAAATGAGATAAAGCAATAGCAACGGGAGGATCTTCTGCACTGAAAATAGTTGAAGCCTGCATACATGACGCTCGAGCTCTTTCTTGAAACAGCTGCGGATTCCACTCCTCCTCTGGCTGTACGGGTATTTCTATAATCGGAATGTTTTTCAGCGGCAGTTTTTTAGACTTAATGTATACGGTTGATCCGCTAACTTCTGTATTTTGCATACCAGCTCCAATGACAGTAGCGCGCGTTGTCTCAGCGGCTTGAGATACTTGGATGGATTGAAAATGATATGCTAGAAGCGGACCAACGTCTCCGTGTATGGCCACTTCCTTCACTGTTTTTGGCTTTTGCTTCTCCATCATTGCTCCTACTCCTCCTGAAACCATGATCGTTTCAGGAGGTATAGAAGATCTTGTATGAGGAGAAACGAGCAGCGAGGAATTTTGATTCAGCGCTTTTACATAATTCATGGTTTCTTCAGCTAGTAATTGACAGATAGACGAGAGCTTTTCAAATGTTGCTTTTTCACCTTCTCGCAGTGTTAAAGAATTATTTTTCAAAAATTCAGTTAAATGAGACGAAACGTAGGTAACAAGACCGTCTTCATTTAGTCGAATTAATCTCCCGCCTACATGCAGTGTAAACGTTTCTATCACTTTTCCATTTTGACATAAAGCGATGTTAGCAGTGCCTCCTCCTACATCAATATTGGCAATTACTGCATTTGTTTCAGCAGAACGTTCGATTGCTCCTGATCCTTTTGCTGCTAATATTCCTTCCAAGTCAGCGCCGGCTGTTGCAACAACAAAATCCCCAGCATGTTCGGCTAGATAGTGAACGATACTTTCTGCATTTTGCTTTCTAGCCGTTTCTCCTGTAATGATCACAGCGCCCGCCTCCACTTGATCTAAGGAGATTCCTGCATTCTTATACTCTTGTTCTAGTAGTACCGTTAATTTTTGAACATCGATTTCAACATCGTTTAGCATAGGGGTGGTATAGATAGAACTTGCATACGTTACGCGACGATCAATAATTTGACAGCCTGGCAGCGTAAACTGATTTTGTTGATTTGCTATTAGCAGCTTGCTTACAATCAGTTTTGTTGTGCTTGTTCCAATATCTAAACCTATGCTCGTGATCCATTTCTGTAGCATGCTATCAATCCCTTACCTCGTTTGAATATGGTGATTATCATAAAACAGTTTTTTGAATATTTCACTAACTATGTTATCAAACCTGACACACTTTTGTGTAAACAAAGGTGACAAATGACAAAAAAGACTAAATCTTGGTAGATTTAGTCTTTTTTATTATGAGTGTGATTTAGTTACAATCATTCTTGATGCGGATGGAATTAATAGTGAAAGAATGACTAAGCAGGCAATTAGTGACCCTACCATTGAAATCCCGTTCATTGAAAAAGAATACCACAGAGCGGACATGCCCTTTGGCGCGTATGATCCCCAGAAAATAATACCCGCAATAAAGTGCCAGAAATACCGTGCGAAGCTGCCGATAACAAGGGATAAAACAATCAAAACAAAAGCTTTTGATCTGTTATTGTTAGCTAAATTTGTTTTAATAGATTGCGAAAAAACACCTCCAAAACCTATAAAAGCAAAAGCCACAATATATTCAATAAACGTTTGCAGCGCTGTTAAAATATAAGCCGTTCCTGTTGCCAACTGCAACAGCCCCCATAATAGACCAGATAGAGCCCCGCCTTTTACTCCCCAGCGAAAGCACATAATAAAAATGGGCACCATGGAGAACGAAATACTCACAGCCGTTGCAATCTTAATGGAAGGCAAAAGATCAAGTAGAAGTGCTAATGCTGCAAAAATAGCTATTTCAATTTTAGCCTGTAAGGGTAATGCTTTATTCACGTTTCTCACTCCTGTTTTTGAATCATTCATATCAAACGGTTTACACAGGAGTAAGCAAATATATGCTACTATTCCCACATTCCTACGCTAGCGTTAACTAACAGGTTCGAAGGGTCTGAACAATTTGTTCACTCTCAGCACGGCGGCTCCCCCTGTGGTACGTTCGGATATTTATGTAGTATTATGACAACATTTATTATACCATATGTAACAAAATAGATTCGAGAGATTTCAAAGATGTTTCTATTTTCTGAATCTATTTTTTATAATGACAATCGTTTTAGTATTTGATATACTTCTTTTATGTCAAATGAATATAAAAAACCCTCATCCTAATCGATGAGGTAGAGGTCGCAGTTTTTAATAGTAAAGCAACGGAAATGCAGAGAACATTGAGGATGTTGCTTGAAAGGAAAAATTGCCGAAGTTTAGATCACTTCTCGGTTGATTTAAGCTGGGGCTGTCTCCGAACAGGAACAGAACTGTCACATCATGCAAGTGATGTGAAGAGCTATCTTCACGGAAGGTTGACGCGGTTTTCAGATTTAAAAGCGCGCACATATACTGCGGGCTTTTTTTATGTTATCCCGTCTCTTTCCGTACATTCGAAAGGAGTATTTATCTATGCAAGAGCAGCAAGAATTAAAACGTGGGTTGAAATCTCGCCACTTAACGATGATTTCATTAGGAGGAGCCATCGGAACCGGCTTATTCCTAGCAAGTGGTGGAGCAATTCACACAGCAGGACCTGGGGGAGCGCTTTTAGCTTACGCTATTATTGGTGTCATGGTTTACTTTTTGATGACCAGCCTGGCGGAGCTCGCAGCTTATATGCCTGAAGCTGGTTCGTTTAGTACGTATGCGTCTCGGTTTGTAGATCCATCCTTTGGTTTCGCTCTCGGCTGGAACTATTGGTATAACTGGGCTATTACGATTGCAGCTGAATTATCTGCTGGAGCCCTTATTATGAAATTTTGGTTCCCAAACTCTTCTTCTATTTTATGGAGTGCCCTGTTTTTATTAATTATGTTTGGGCTTAACTACCTTTCTGTAAAAGGATTTGGCGAATCTGAATTTTGGTTTTCGTTAATTAAAGTAGTAACGGTTATCATCTTTTTAGTTATTGGTATTATGATGATTTTTGGTATCTTTAACAATGAAGCACCAGGTTTTAAAAACTTCACGCTTGGTGATGGACCCATTCACGGTGGATTCTTTACTGTCTTAGGTATTTTTATGGCTGCTGGTTTTTCATTCCAAGGAACAGAGTTGCTTGGAGTCGCAGCTGGAGAAAGTGAAGATCCGGAAAAAACGGTTCCTCGCGCAGTTAAACAAGTCTTCTGGCGCATCTTGTTATTTTATATTTTAGCTATTTTTGTTATTGGGATGCTTATTCCATACACAGCGGATTCATTAGCAAGTGATGATGTGCGGGTCAGTCCGTTTACTCTAATATTCGAACGAGCAGGTCTGGCGTTTGCAGCATCAGCTATCAATGCCGTTATTTTAACAGCCGTTTTATCTGCTGGTAACTCAGGTATGTATGCTTCTACGCGTATGCTGTGGAACTTAGCGAAAGATGGAAAAGCACCGAGGTTCTTAGCAAAAGTAAATAAACGAGGCGTTCCGGTTAATGCTTTAATCGCAACGGCACTTGTCGGTACACTTGCATTTGGTGCTTCATTTTTTGGAGACGGTGCGGTATACACGTGGTTACTTAACGCTTCTGGTATGTCTGGTTTTATTGCTTGGTTAGGAATTGCAATCAGCCACTATCGTTTTAGAAGAGCATTTGTTGCCCAAGGTCATGATTTGAGTGAACTTCCATATCATGCAAAACTTTTCCCATTTGGCCCTATCTTTGCCTTTATTTTATGTGCCGTTGTTATTTTAGGCCAAAACTATTCGGCGTTTATGGGTGACTCGATTGACTGGTACGGTGTACTTGTTTCCTATATCGGACTTCCTTTATTCTTAATTGTTTGGTTAGGATACAAATGGACGAAAAAGTCGAAACTTATCCCGTTAAAAGAATGTCAAGTAACAGTGAAAAAATACGAATAAAAAAAGCTCTCTATTCTTTTGAATAGAGAGCTTTTTTATGTGATCTGATCAGCAAAATGAAGAGATATATAGGCGGGCTGGTTTTTCATAACAAGCATATAACCTTTGAGGGGACGATTACAGTAATCAGCAGCTTCTATATAATAAATATGCTGAATTAACCTGCTTAAATGGGTTACAAAAGATGGAAGTTGATGAGTAGGAATGCTTTGGATGTAGTCTATGATTTCTTGTTTAGTTTGAAGGCCCGAATGGGTACATTCTAACAGATGAAAAAGCAGATCTGCTGCTATAGTAGATAGTTCAGAATTGTGCTTGATTCTATTCAGCTGGATATGCAGCTCTTTTTTGGACCATCTTTTCGGAATAGCTCTTAGATGCTGATATTGAAAATGTGTATTCATGATAGCTAACACCTTTCGTATTAACATAATAAAACGATTTATTATGTTAATAACCTTTACACACGAAACTAAAACGTTACAATGTGTAAAGGTGTCATACATCTTATAAAATAAGCTGATAAAAAAGCACATCTTGCCACTGATCAAATTTCCAGCCTACTTCTTTAAATTCTCCGCAAAATGTAAAATTAAATTGCTCATGCATTTTGACACTGATATCATTCCCTTTTGTAATCCCTGAAATGACAACGTGATGGTTGAGTTCTTTAGCTAATTCCAAAATCCGCTTCATAAGCTGTTTTCCAATGCCATGTCCCTGCTGGTTTTTATCAATATAAATCGATAGCTCTACCGTTTGAATGTACGCCTCTTTATCTCGATAAGAAGAAAGCGAAGCATAGCCCGCTACTACCCCATCTTTTTCCGCTACAATAAGCGGAAAAAGTTCATTGCTAATGTGATTATCAAACCAGCTCCTTCTTTGCTCTACTGTTACAGGCGTTAAATCAAAAGTAGCAGCACTTGTTTGAACAGACTGGTTATAAATTTCAACAAGCATAGGTAAATCTTCTTCTTTAGCATAACGAATGATCATATGTACAAACTCCTTATAGTATAGAATTATCTTTATTTTACTTCTTTTAATAAACATAATCTACATAAAAAACCGATGTGCGCATGCACATCAGTTATGATTTTGAGCATATTGAAAGGTTTGAAGAACTTGAAGTGTCTCTTTTGTAGAAACGACCGTTGCAAACTCCTCATGCAAAGAAGACAATGCGAATGTATGTACATCTTCTGCAGGAAGCCTTGTTTTTCCATCGTAGGACATACAATCAAAGCAAGCTGTTGCATCGTTTACCACGTACGTCCTGTACCCTAGATTTCCAGCCATGCGAGCAGTCGTAGAGACGCAGTGATTAGTAGTTAGTCCTATTAAGATAAGCGTATCATAGCCATTTGCTTTTAAATAACTGTCTAGCTCTGTTCCAATGAAGCAGCTGTTCACGTGTTTGCGAATTAAGTATTCATCTTCTTGTGGACCAAATCCTTCTTTGAACTGAAACCCCTTCGAACTTGGGTGTAAAGGAGAATTTGGATTTCCTGATGCATGCTGTACGTGAATGACAGGATAATCTTGGCGCCTCCATGCTTGCAGCAGCGTCAGCATATGTTTTTCTGCATCTAAATTGTTTCTTTCCCCCCACTCGGGTGAATAAAATCCTTCTTGTACATCGATAAGCAGCAGCACTGGCCGGGAACGTAGCATAAGCATCATCTTCTTTCGTCTTTATTTTAAAATGGAAATAACGTATGTGCACCCATCAGGACCGGCTTTTGAAGAATGAACCGTTTGTTTCGGTAAATGTATCCGATCTCCTGCCTGACATAGAACCGTATCACGTTCAACTGTAAAATAAATAGATCCTTCAAGTATATGAAGAATTTCATCAGTTGGATGCGTATGAGATGGGTGCGTTTGAAAAGCAATATCGTGCTGTACTTCAACGTATCCAGTATACGCCGGAAGCAGTTCTTTAATTACTTCTTCAAACTTTCCGCCAACTCCTTTTTTAATAGAGGCTTTTTTTACGTCCATGCTGCTCACTCCTTTTTAATTTAAACGGACACTGTCCGGTAGTATAGTTGTTATCATCATGTAAAAAATATTGCTTCCACTCTCGGTTTCCCTGCTGTCCATACCATCCTAACTCAGGGTGAGCTGATACGTCATCATATGTTTTTAACCGATCGCGGACCACCTTTTGTACGTGCCGCCCTATTTTTGAATCTCCTGTCATACCTTCAAAGACCCACCGAGGCTGAAATGTAATCATAAATCCTCTGCTCTTACGGCTTTTACGCAAAGAATGAGCAGGCGTATTACATACGACAAAAATAGGTTCTCCGTGAAAGCAAAATTCCCATAATGGATTTTTTGGATCTTTTGGAATGTCTTGCGGCCATTTCTTTTGATCAATTTGATGAAGAAACGTCAGCGTATCCCAAAACATCGTTTCGTACTCTTCCATTGATCGTTCTTTATGTTCAGGCTTAAAGAATAACACAAAAGATGTATAGCGGCCTATGGTCTTGAACGTATCTATGTATTCTCTAAGTGCCGACGCTGCATTCCTAATATCTTGGTAGTTATAAGGAGTAGTCACAAATGAAAAACGCAGTAAATCTTTTTTAAAGCCTTCTACCCCTAATATACAAGGAAATGGATTTTCTTCTGATAATATATCGCTTTGGAAATATTGAAAAGCATCTTTTCCCCAAAACGGGACATGCGTTGACTCTAAAATCTCATTGGCTCGAAAAAGCATTTTTGATGCCATTAAAACCCTCCTTATGGAACTCAACGTTACATGTGTATTAAAGAAAAGAAAGTTTATGAGCATTTTTAACTAAATGCCGCTTCTAAATTATAAAACTCTAATCTATATATATATATAAGCTACTATTGGACAAGTTAGAAAGGAGGCTGTGTTTGTGGAGTGGTTTTTGATTGCTATAAAACAAATAATTCTAGGTATTAGTCTCGCAGCACCGGTAGGTCCAATTAATATAGAGATGATTAAAAAAGGGCTGACAAGAGGATTTTGGGCTTCTTGGCTAGTTGGTTTAGGAGGCATGACGGCCGATATTTTATTTATGCTCCTCATTTTAATAGGGTTAACGCCCTTTGTTCAGATGCAGGCTGTTACTGTTTCCTTGTATGCAACTGGTTTTGTCATGCTCACATTTGTTGGCTTTCAAAGTATGAAACAAGCTGTTTCTCGTTCCTTTTCAATAGATGTAAACAAACCCTCTATTAAAAGAGATAAGTCGTTTTTTACAGGTTTCTTCATTGCTCTTATGAACCCTTTAAATATTGTGTTTTGGTTTGGTGTATTTGGGTCAAGCTTAAGCGAAAGCCTCCAAAGTCAAACGTGGCTATCTGTCTTTTTTCACAGTTTCTTTATTATCTTTGGCATCCTTCTTTGGAATTTAAATATTGCCAGCAGCATTCATTTTACAAGAAAATTTATCACGCCTAAGCTTCTTCGCTTCATTACGTTAGGTGCGGGTTTTTTACTTTTTTTATTTGGCTGCCAATTCGGTTTTAAATGTATATCCTTACTTATAGGCTGAGCTTTTAGCGATGAGTTCAATAAGAGTGTCATTTACTTTCTCACGTTCATCATAAAAAAGACCGTGTCCACTATTTTCAAATGGAAGAAGTGTAGAAAATGAAATATGACGATTCATAACTTTTGCAAGATCAAATGGACAAATTTGATCTTTTTTTCCGTGTAATATATATGTCTCAGCGAAAATTTGACTCAAATCCTCTCGCAAGTCTTCGTCTCGTAAAGACACCGCAGTTTTAATCGTTCCATGACCGGATGCCTCTAAACCTAAATCTTGAAACCACCCTCTAAAAGCTGAGCTAATAGGCTGATTAAAAAACTTTTTGCCAAACTCTTCAAGCATGTTAGGACGATCTCTATACGTATTTTGAATAATTGTATTTACTTCTTCAGAAGGAAGTCCATATGGAAAATCAGTTTTTTGAATAAAGCTTGGAGCCGCTGCTCCTAATAAAATTAACTTCTTCACGCCATATCCTAAATGTCTGCTCATATATCGAATGGCAATGGCTCCCCCCATAGAAAAGCCTACAAGCGTATAATTTTTAAGCTCCAGTCTTTCTACTAACATTCGAATATCATCCGCTAATTGATTATAAGAATAGCCGGTGAAAGGCGCATCTGATTTTCCGAATCCGCGAAGATCAGGAGCGATACATCGAATACCGCGGGCCGGCAACGTTGTAAATTGGTATTCGTACATTTTAGCGTTAACAGGCCACCCGTGGAGGAAAAGAACGGGTTCCCCTTTTCCAATATCCCGAACAAAGAGTTTAGTCTTAGGAGTTACGTGAATAAAATAGTTCATCTATAACACCTCCTAGATGTTCTTTTATATATATGTTTAGGACAATTGGAACATTCAAAAGTTTCTTAGAGGCTTGTGTAGGAGGTATATGATGTTTATTTGGGTTAAGGAGTAGGGAAATTTTTATATTGTTTATTTAGAACATAGTTTAACTTAAAAATATTAAACAAAAAAAGTAGTAAAGCGTTAAAAACTTTACTACTTTTTTGTTATTTTTCTTCCAGCCACACATCAACTAAATTGCCAGCTTCGCTTTGGTCCAATACGAATGAACCGTTGCTGTATCGGTCGCTAGCTCGCATTGTAGACGGATCAACCTGCTCGATTTGACCTTTAGATGATTCCACTATCATGTAGTGCTCTTTAGAGATTGCTTTTACTTTTGCAATTTGATGCGGATTAGATTTTAGTTCTCGGACCATCACTAGCCCTCGTTTTGCTCGTGCTGATTCTTCAAACTCAGTAATTTTTGTCTTTTTCACAGCTCCTCGCTGCGTGGCGATAAATAATTCAGTTGATAGAGCTTCACCTTCATCGAAGATAACGCCGCTTACAACATAATCATCGTCTTTTAAGTTAATTCCTTTCACACCGGAAGCGCGAGTTCCTACAATATTGATTTCTTCTTCCCGGAAACGCAGTCCGTAGCCAGAGCGAGTGGCAATAAACACTTGTTTTTTACCATCGGTTTGATATACATCGACTACTTCATCATCGCCTTTTAAATTAACGGCGACAAGAGCTTTGGAGTAGCGCTGTGCTTTATATTGAAGTAATTCTGATTTTTTGACCATACCATTTTTCGTAAAGAAAAGCAGATACTGATTTTCTTTAAATTCTTTCACCGGTATCGCCCGTACAATTTGCTCTTCTTTATCAATTGGAACAATGTTCATGATATGCTGCCCCATGTCTTTCCACCTGATATCCGGAAGTTCGTGCACTGGCATATATAAATAATTCCCTTTGTTTGTGAAGATGAGAAGGGTTTCGGTTGTATTAATTTCATACTTCGCTAAAATTCGGTCCGTATCTTTCATACCGAAGTCTTGCCCGTTAGACGCGGCGTAAGAACGAAGACTTGTTCGTTTTACGTATCCGTCTTTTGTGACTGTCACCATCACTTCTTCAGATGGAACCATCACTTCTAGATTAATCTTAATTTCTTCGATTTCCGCTTCAATTTTTGAGCGGCGTTCTGTACTGTATTGCTTTTTTACACGGCGTAATTCTTTTTTGATTACATTAAAAAGTTTTTTCTCGCTATGTAAGATTTCTTCTAACTCGTTAATTTTAGCACCTAGCTCTTCAGCTTCCGCTTGTAGAGCTGTGATGTCCGTGTTTGTCAAACGGTATAATTGAAGCGATACAATCGCCTCTGCTTGAGGTTCTGTAAATTCATATTTGGCAATTAAATTATTTTTAGCGTCGCGCTTATCTTTAGAAGCTCTAATCGTCGCAATAACTTCATCTAAAATCGACAGTGCCTTAATCAATCCCGCTACAATATGTTCACGTTCACGTGCTTTTTGCAGTTCGTATTTAGAACGATTTGTTACCACTTCTCTTTGATGATCAATATAAGCATCAAGAATGTTAGCCAAGCTCATAAGCTTTGGTCGCTTTTTAGCAATAGCAACCATGTTAAAATTATAAGGTACTTGCAGATCCGTATTTTTATAAAGATAGTGAAGTACTCCTTGAGCATTTGCATCTTTTTTTAATTCTACTACGATGCGCAGACCGGTACGATCCGTTTCATCGCGAACTTCAGCAATGCCTTCCACTTTTTTATCTAAACGAAGCTCATCCATTTTCTTAACAAGGTTAGCTTTGTTTACTTCAAACGGAATTTCTGTAATGACAATTTGCTGTTTTCCGCCGCGAATGGACTCCACTTCCGTTTTTCCGCGAATAATAATTTTCCCTTTACCTGTCTCGTAGGCTTTCTTAATCCCGTCTACCCCTTGAATGATTCCTCCCGTAGGAAAATCAGGACCTTGAATAGCCGTCATCAACTCTTCAATTGTACACGTTGGTTTATCAATTCGCATGATCGTTGCGTCAATTACTTCACCTAAATGATGAGGCGGAAGTTCTGTAGCATAACCAGCTGAAATACCCGTGGATCCATTTACTAGCAAGTTAGGAAACATAGCCGGTAACACAGTTGGTTCGCTGCTTGTATCATCGAAGTTAGACACAAACTCAACCGTTTGTTTGTCAATATCTCGTAGAAGTTCTGCAGCAATCGATGAAAGGCGAGCTTCTGTATAACGCATTGCTGCTGGGGGATCTCCATCAATACTTCCGTTGTTTCCATGCATTTCGATCAATACATTTCTAACTTTCCATTCTTGACTCATTCGAACCATGGCATCATATACAGATGAATCACCATGAGGGTGATAGTTACCAATTACGTTCCCTACAGTTTTGGCTGACTTGCGAAAGCCTTTTTCTGCTGTATTCCCATCTACGTGCATTGCATATAAAATACGGCGCTGAACGGGTTTTAACCCGTCTCTTGCATCCGGCAGTGCACGCTCTTGAATAATATATTTACTGTATCGACCAAAACGGTCGCCTAGTACATCCTCAAGAGGTAAATCTAAAAAGCGTTCTGTTTGTGTCATTGTACGTCCTCCTCTGCGACCGTTAATACATTTTCATTATCTAAAATATTTGGATCTTCTTCTAACCCAAACGCTACGTTGCTTTCAATCCATTTTCTGCGTGGTTCTACTTTATCGCCCATCAAAGTGGTCACACGACGATCAGCGCGAGCAGCATCATCAATACGGACACGAATCAGCGTACGCGTCTCTGGGTTCATTGTTGTTTCCCAAAGCTGATCTGCGTTCATTTCACCGAGACCTTTATAGCGTTGAATCATATACCCTCTTCCTACCTTATCGATAGCACCTTGCAATTCTTCGTCACTCCATGAATATTCAACCACTTCTTTTTTACCTGACCCTTTGCTTACTTTATAGAGCGGTGGAAGAGCAATAAATACTTTTCCTGCTTCCACAAGCGGTTTCATATAGCGGTAGAAAAACGTTAGGAGAAGCACTTGAATATGAGCGCCATCCGTATCCGCATCGGTCATGATGACTATTTTATCGTAGTTAATATCATCAATGGTGAAATCTGCTCCTACTCCTCCGCCTATCGCGTGGATGATCGTACTAATTTCTTCGTTTTTAAAAATATCTTGAAGCTTGGCTTTTTCGGTATTGATAACCTTCCCTCGCAGTGGCAGCACAGCTTGAAAGCGGCGGTCCCTTCCTTGTTTTGCTGAACCTCCGGCGGAATCCCCTTCGACTAAGTACAGTTCGTTTCGCTGAGGATTTCTTGATTGCGCAGGCGTTAACTTCCCGCTTAGAACGGTTTCTTGACGCTTTCGTTTCTTCCCGTTTCTTGCGTCTTCTCTCGCCTTTCGTGCTGCTTCACGCGCTTGAGCAGCTTTGATTGCTTTTTTTACAAGAAGAGAGCTTACGTCCGGGTTTTCTTCTAAGAAATAGGCAAGTTTTTCAGAAATAACTGCATCTACGGACGAACGAGCTTCACTTGTACCTAACTTTCCTTTTGTTTGTCCTTCAAACTGAAGCAACTCTTCAGGTATTCTAACGGAAACGATGGCTCCTAAGCCTTCTCGTATATCCGTTCCTTCTAAGTTTTTGTCTTTTTCTTTTAGCAGGCTTACTTTACGGGCGTATTCATTAAATGCACGCGTCATAGCGCTTTTTGCACCGGACTCATGCGTTCCACCATCTTTGGTACGAACATTATTAACAAATGATAAAATGGTTTCAGAATAACCATCATTAAATTGAAAGGCAAATTCAACTTCAATATTATGATGAATCCCTTCAAAAAAGACGACTGGATGAAGTGAATCTTTTTCTTCATTTAAATATGAAACAAAGGCTTGAATACCTGTTTCATAATGAAAGATATCGTGACGATCATGTCTTTTATCGATTAACTCTATTTTGAATCCTTTTAACAGAAAAGCCGATTCGCGGAGCCGTTCACAAAGCGTATCATAATTATACACAGTTGTTGAAAAGATCGTGGCATCCGGTTTGAAATGAATCGTTGTTCCCGTTTTTTTCGTTTTTCCTATTTTTTCTAGCGTCGTAACCGGCTTTCCTCCATTTTCAAAACGCTGTTCATAAATAAATCCATCTCTATGAATGGTTACAGTCAACCATTCAGACAGCGCATTTACAACAGATGCACCTACTCCGTGTAAGCCTCCGCTTGTTTTATATCCACCCTGTCCGAATTTACCTCCTGCATGCAAGATGGTTAAAATAACTTCAGGCGTTGGTTTTCCTAGTTTATGCATGCCCGTTGGCATACCTCGACCTTTATCTTGTACAGAAATTGAATTATCTTTGTGAATGGTTACAATAATTTCTTCTCCGTAGCCTGCTAGAGCTTCATCAACAGAGTTGTCGACGATTTCATATACTAAATGATGCAGACCTCGTGTATCCGTACTTCCAATATACATACCAGGACGTTTACGAACGGCATCTAATCCTTCTAGTACTTGAATTGCATCTTCATTATAATTAAATTGTTGTTTCCGAGCCATTCATACTACCCCTTTCATCACAACGAACATTACTACATTATGTATGAAACACAAACGTTTGCGCTTCGTGTCTAAGAATAAATGATCATGTATCCTATCTTTTAATTTTATAGTGTTCGCATCAACAGAACGTATGTTTCTATTTTTGCGTACTTACAAGATTTTAGCACAAATTTCCGTATTATAAAAGCAATATCTTGTGTATTCATGGATTATAAGCATTATAAAGCTAGCTGTCTAACGTCTATTGTAGCGGAAACGCTCTTACTATTTCAACGCATGGTGAAACCCATGCAAGCAGTGTGCATGGGTTGGTTGTTCTGCTTATAGATCTTACTTTGTTAAAGCATGCTCAACTTTTATACAACGATCCATAACTACAGTATACCCTTTTTTAGCGAGCAGGTCATATGCTTCTTCATTAATTAAACCAGATTGTGCCCAAAATACGTCTGCATCTACTTCTAAAAACTCTTCTGCAACTTCAAGCAAATGCTCAGAGCGACGAAATACATTAACGATATCAATATGCCCTTCAATTTCTTTTAATGAAGATACGGCTTTTACGCCGAGCGCTGAGTTGATTGTCGGGTTCACCGGAATAATCTCGTAACCTTGCTGCTGCATGGCTTCTGAAACCATATAAGACGTTCGATGAGGGTTATCTGATAAACCTACTACAGCAATGCGCTTGCTTTTTTTTAATATTTTACCAAGCTCTTGACGGGAAGGAATTTTAATGGACATGTCTATTACCTCTCTTAGCTATATAATATGTACTGAACAACATTCGCGATTTACAGTTGATTTCCTGCATATAGTACCCGTTTTCTCTATTTTTGTAAACGTCTTCTTTTTTTGAAATAATTGTCTCTCACCCAAAACTAGCTATGTTTTTTTAAGTATCTCATGGTAAAATAGAAACGATATAGAAATAAAGGAGCTTTCAAACATGAATTATTTATTACCTATTCTTGCCTATATCTTGGGCTCTATTCCTTTTGGACTAGTTGTTGGAAAACTAGGATACGGCATCGATATACGAGAGCATGGAAGCGGCAATTTAGGCGGCACCAACTCATTTCGTACATTGGGCGTAAAAGCCGGAATTATCGTTACGCTTGGAGACATTCTAAAAGGAACCCTAGCAGCTTCTTTACCGCTTTTATTTGATACGAATCAAAACATTCTCTTTATTGGTTTATTTGCTGTCATTGGTCATATTTTTCCTGTTTTCGCGAAATTCAAAGGCGGGAAAGCTGTTGCCACGTCCGCCGGAGTGATTTTATGTTATGAACCTCTTTTATTTGCTTTCGTACTATTATGTTTTTTTATCTGCTTATACATAACGAAGTATGTATCATTGTCATCAATGGTTACCGGGGTATTAACCTTTATCTACACGCTATTTAAGCAAGACTACATGCTTATTATGATTATTGGTTTAATTGTAGCCTTTGTCATTTACAGACACCGCGCAAACATTACCCGAATTCTTAATAAAACAGAACCGAAAGTCACATTTTTGTCAGGTAAAAAGAAATAAGAGAAGCTTCCTCTTATTTCTTTTTTTATAACCGTTTTGTAAGCGAATACATTTCTTATTTATTAGTTATACTGATACTAAAATAAGGAGGTGAATGATGTGAAGAAAAAATGCCCTATTTGCAAACGAAATAAGAAAATGGATTCACAGCTAGAAGGAAGCCGCTACTGCGTTCACTGCTGGGAAACCATTGGAAAACAATATGATTTCAAATGAAAGAATGAAACGATTTAATATAGAAATGAAGCCTTCACCTCTATATTAAATCGTTTTATTTTATTTTATCTCATTCCTTCCTAGCTGGATTCGTATATATTGGTAATTTATCTACCTTTCTACTATAATAAATGTATCCGCAGTATTGGAAGGAGCATAATTAATGAAATTAACAGTAACAGAAGCAGCAGCTACGTGGTACAAAGATGAAATGATGCTAGAAGGAAACGAAACAATTCGCTTTTTTGTTCGCTACGGCGGATGCAGCAACGTTCAAAAAGGTTTTTCTTTAGGTGTAAACACAGATTCTCCTAAAAACGTTGGCGTTGAAACAAAAGTTGACGGTTTAACATTCTTCGTAGAAGATGAAGACCTTTGGTACTTTGATGGTCATGATTTGACCGTAAATTATAATGAAGAAACAAAAGAACCTGACTTTCATTACGAAGCGTAAGAAAAAAGCATCGATTTATCGATGCTTTTTATTCTTGCGATTAACCCTGCTTTTTGGCATCTTCATAGGCTTTATGCCATTCCGGATAATTACGGCGAATCGAAATAGGCTTAAAGTTTTCTTTTTTCACACATACGTGTGACGATGTTCCTGTTAACGCAAGTTCTTCATTTGAATTAAAAATTTCGTAGCCGTACACAACGCGTAGACCGTCATAGTTCTCAACCCAAGTATGTACTACAGCTGTCTCGCCATAATGAAGCGGCTTTTTATATGAAGCCTGTATATCAATAACTGGCGACAGCACACCGTCTCTTTCCATTTGTGCATAGCTAAAACCTAAATCACTAATAAAT
>Ga0102593_1000850_pt1 | contig 38942 bp, 35 predicted proteins | sample AraplaCol_mMS_r2_2_FD_76862 | JGI IMG/M metagenome (GOLD analysis project Ga0102593, IMG submission 76862) | Arabidopsis root microbial communities from North Carolina, USA - plate scrape MF_Col_mMS_r2 (SPADES assembly) (version 2) | ecosystem: Host-associated > Plants > Roots > Endosphere...
GTTGTAGAGAAAGGGGAGGGAGGGGAAAGAAAAAAAAGAAGAGGGGGGGGGGGGGGGGGGGGGGGGGGGGGGGGGTTGAAAGTCGAAAGACCGGACCAGTTCTTTTTGCTTGCTCACTTTTTTGGAAAACGAGTTGAAATTGGGATGTTGGTCATTTACCAATGGTACAAATTAATATAAAGAAAGTATCAAAAAACGAAAAAAAACGGCACAGTCACTCTATCACATTATGAATATCAATTCCTCTCTTTAGACACTTCGCCCTCGAACTAGCAGGAACTATAGTCTGACACGGGCGTACTTTGTATAAAAAAACCTTTTGTGCCCGCTGTCACTTGGGGACCCGGTCGCTGCGCTGTCGATCCCCGGAGAGATAGTTGACAGGCAACGTGAGGGCGAATATTATCAGAAAAGGTGATTGATCGAGTCCGTGTTTGGGGCTGCAGGCTCCAGCACAAGGCCAGTGCATTTTCAAGACATTCGACCGGAGTAACCCCACAGGGAATTAATTGGAGGCGTCGATATGATTCGTGCGGCATGACGGGAGGCTTTTGATTTTATTTTAATTTTTTATTTTACGAAAATCTCTCTTTTGATTAGGGTGGGCTTTTTTGGTAAGGCAAATGAAAAGCCACCAAAAAAACGAGAGTGGAAAAATTTAGGAAAATGGGCCTTCGGTCTGGAACAGGAAGCGTTCGGCAGATGTAAGGTGGATTCGCCCAAAAACAAGGTCCGGAAGGAGTTAAACCCCATAGGAATAGTAAATATTACAACCTGGCAATGAGCACAAACCACATTACCATTTCATACAGAAATACACGATATCAAAGAGTGGTACACTAGGTACGCTAACTGGCAGGCGAGCTTTGTGCTCCATCTAGTGGCGCCATCGCGGGACAGGTTTGATTGATACAGTAAAATATGGAAATGTTAACTTCCTGAACAAAGGAGGGTGAATGGATGAAGATCGTGGAAGAAGAAGTAAAGAAAAAGGAAGAAAAAGATCTATCATAGGGGACAGACATGATGGAAGAAAGTGTACTATCGGACGAGGTGCATACAAATGGCCAAAGTATAGAACCAACAGTAACATTACCATCCACTATTGTAAGGGACTCAGTATCATGCTGTAAGTAATCGAATTAATTAAATTACCCCGGTCTGTAATGCTGTCACAATATACTCATCACCCCAGTCATTACGGGGCCAATACTGTACCTCCGGTGGATTGATTCCACATGGATCGTCCCGATCGAGTCCTAGAAGAATCAACTGGGTCCTTGACTCCAGAAGAGCTCTTCTGAGTACTTGTATTCCTTTAATCCCTCGTCCTCCTCGTTTTCCTCCTTTCGTTCCTATTTCTGTCCCTGTCCCTTATATCATTTTTATTTTATTTTATTTTGCTTACTTCGAGTCCTTCCTTTTCGACCTCAAAAAACACAAACGCATTGCCATTGCCGCCGGTGGCAATATCATAACATTTCAACCATCCCTTTTGACGTTCCCTCCTTGCTTGAGGTTCGATCCACTCCCGCGAAGCCCTAGAAATAGAAGAAAGGGATTCCACTTTCGTCATTTGTTACTGCAAGTCAATTTCGCGGACGTCTTCGTCCTTGCTTTGCGATCTTCATCCACAGGGCTGGGCCACTTGACTACATCCCCTTCGTAGACGGAGACGCGCTGCATGAACCTCCCAACCTCGCATTGACACTCGACTTGCGACTTGTCAACCCTTCCGGCTGGGTGATTCTAATGTTCCGGACTCCTTTCTTGGAAGTTTGTTGCTGTTTATAGTTTGATTACCTGATTGTTATTGTTGAAAGAGAAAAAAAGGGTGTGTTGCATCTCCAAGACCGAGACTTTCTTGCCTCCCTCCCCTCCCCAACATTCCTTTGCCCTCTTCTCTCCCTTGGTATCGCGCATTCTTTTTCCTTCCTACCAAGGAGATCAATTAGCCTTCTTTCAGCCACTCATTCATTATTGCGCCCGCGCCCTTGACGAAACCACTCCAATTGACCTTGACGTGTAGGATTATCCCAGGCATCTGACGATCTGATACCTCTCCCCGCTCTCTTCTTCCTCACTCCACACTCCACGACTTCGACCTGCGTCTTTTCTCTTCCAGCTGGATGATAACAAGCATCGAAGCATGTCCACTGGATCCTCTTATTGAATAAACGCAGTCGGTCCGGGACCATAGCGACTTTCGAGAAACATCAATTACCAACGTCGACTTTGATAACGCAGACCAAGAAATAGAATCAATGAAGCCGAACATACCACCGTTAAATATCGCCAAGTCGAATTCGAATATACCTGATAACGACAACAAACAGACGCCGGCTCGTTATTACTCGAACTCGAATCACGGTCATTTTGAAATAACGCCACCTTTAACACCCCAGGCAACTAGGGAACAACACATAATGGAACAAACTGAAGCCCCTCGGGCTGTCTTTCACAATTATTTACGTGCATTTTATCCTTTTCATCCCGCTGGAAATGTCTCGCCATCGACAGTAACTCTCCCTCTCGACCAAGGAGATATCATCTTAATCCACTCCGTTCACACCAATGGCTGGGCCGACGGTACATTATTGGATTCTGGAAATCGAGGCTGGTTGCCGACGAATTATTGTGAACCATATGAACAAGTACCCATGCGTCCGTTACTGAAAGCATTGACGGACTTTTGGGACATCATTCGTGGAGGATGCGGGTCATCATTAAAAGATTTTGGGAACCAGGATTTAATGCGAGGTCCGATTGCTGGCGTCCGCTTCCTTCTGGTAAGTCAACCTCAAGAAGGAAGCCTTGAAGGGAGTCTTCGACTCTCATAGCTCAAACTAACCCCCTCTCCAGGAAAGGTCAGAATGCTTGACAAGGGAATCACCACTGGTCAAGAAATACGATGGGCTACGAAGAATCCGTAAAGCCCTGCTGTCCGATCTCTCATCTCTTGTGAAGACAGCCAAGCGATTTCAAGAAGTTGCCAATGGCAGCCCCGCCGAAGATGAAGTTGAAACTATCTTGGATGAGATGCTCCTGAAGGCTTTCAAGATCGTCACCCGGGGTGTCCGATTCCTTGACGTTTGGGACGAGGAGGTTGGACTTACGCGGGAGCTGGAAGGCCCTGCCGAACGAAGTCAATATGAACTACCCCCAACACCCGCATCGGAGTCCTTCAGCACCGTTGATACCACCACCTCGGACACTACCACCGAACGTAATGACTCATCACGACAAATGAACCGCAGCCGAATGGACATGAGCCGAGCCTCAATTCGCACGGAGATGTTCGACCAGCCTCGACCCGTCTCCGTTTCGACAAAGAGGATATCATTCTCTCATCGTATCTCTTACTCGGGTCCCTCCTCTGCTATCCGTGCGGAAAATCTAGCTTCAGACCGCTTGGGTGTCACCTACGATGCCTTTTTGGGCGTTTTGGGGTCATTCATTGGTCTGCACATGCAATCTCGCTCCTCCACAGAGCTAGTGACCACGACACAACAAGCTGTATCTTCCTGCCGAGCTCTACTGAATATCGTGGAAGCTGTCTGCGAGCATGATACGCAGCGTACTGCTCTCCTTGAAGAAGCTCGCGAAGCCATGTGCGAGAAGCTGTCGGAACTGGTTCACGCTGCTCGAGATGTCTTTCGCCCAGCCAATGGACATGAAGATGATGACCTTGTCTTTATGCCTGATGAGGGTAAACGACTCGTCGACGCTGCAACAGACTGTGTGCGTGCCGCAGGTAACTGTCTGGCCAAGGCTCGACTTGTTCTAGAACAGAATGGGGACATCGAGCTTGACGCCATTAACGAAGAGGGATCTCCCAACCATCAAGTAATGGAGGTACAAGATGTCCCTGATATTGTCATGCAAGAGCAGGAACAAACAGAAGAGAAGGAATCGACGAAAGAAGAAGAAGGGCAAGCCAAGTCAGGTGATGAGGACAACAAAGAAATGAAGGAGGAAGGAGCGAAGTTGTCGTTGCGCCTGCCTCCGCCGCCGCTGCAAATTCCAGACGCGACTTCCTCGCCCGCTCCTTCCACTCCGGGCCTCACCGATGCAACCACTCCTTCCTCTTTTCTTTCGCATCTTTCATCCTCGCAGACCTCCGCACGTTCTTCCCTTCCCAACTCCACCATTCTTCCTACGCATTTGGAGAACTGCCAGTCCTTTTCTTCCTACGATAGTGGTTGTTATCGTGAGTCTCACCCTAAGTCTGACGTGAGCGAGTCCTTCGGTCGAGGTGTGACAAGCACGGGTAGTAGCTTCACATACAATAGCCACACTCGCGATTCAGAAATGAGTGGTGTCTCTCAGACTTCGACGAGGGCGACCTCGCCAGATATCGGGGGAAGCTTCAATGGCAGCTTCCAGGTTCCTTCTCTCAAGGAGAGTGTCAGCCACTCTACTCTAGCCGAGGAAAATGAGGAGACTGAAGCTCACTTGCTGGAGAAGACCTATGCTCATGAATTGGTGTACAAGGAGGGTCAGGTGATGGGCGGCAGTCTGCGTGCCTTGATTGAGAAGCTTACCGCTCATCAATCTACACCGGATGCTACTTTTGTTTCCACTTTTTATCTCACCTTCCGTCTTTTTGCGACTCCATTGGAGTTTGCCGAAGCCCTCGCGGAACGTTTTGAATACATCGGTGATACACCTCACGCCGCTGGTCCCGTCCGGTTGCGCGTGTACAACGTATTCAAGGGTTGGCTCGAGTCTCACTGGCGCCACGACAGAGACAATGATGCCCTGGAGTACATTATCACTTTTGCAAAGACCCGGCTTATCAATGATCTTCCCACTGCTGGAAAGCGTTTAGTCGACCTGGCTGATAAGGTATCTGCTGTTCATGGCCCTGTTGTACCCCGTTTGGTTTCATCCATGGGCAAGACCAACACGGCCATTGCTCAATATGTCAACCCTGAAACCCCTCTCCCTCCTCCTATTCTCGGTAAAAAGGAGAGCAACCTTCTCAAGCAGTGGAAGGATGGCTCCGGATCTCTTACTATTCTCGACTTTGACCCTCTCGAGTTGGCCCGTCAATTGACCATCAAAGAGTCCCGTATCTTCTGCTCCATTCTACCTGAGGAACTCTTGGATACTGAGTGGACTCGTAAGACTGGTTCATTGGCGGTCAATGTTCGTGCGATGTCGACACTGTCTACCGACCTGGCTAACCTGGTGGCTGACTCTATCCTGTACCTGGAAGAGCCTAAGAAGCGCGCGGCAACCATCAAACACTGGGTGAAGATCGGAAACAAGTGTGTGGAGCTCAACAACTACGATTCTCTTATGGCAATCATTTGCTCTCTGAACTCCTCTACCATCTCCCGTCTCAAGCGAACTTGGGAAATTGTCTCCCAGAAGACCAAGGCAACCCTGGAAAATCTGCGCGGAATCGTCGATGTTTCTAGGAACTATGCAGTCCTTCGGAGACGTCTGCAGAACCATGTACCGCCTTGTCTGCCTTTCGTTGGTACATACCTGACCGACTTGACATTTGTCGATCATGGCAACCAGTCCCTCCGCTCCCTGCCGACCGATGACGGCGATATGGCTGTGATCAACTTCGACAAACACATGAAGACTGCCCGGATTATCGGCGAGCTTCAACGTTTCCAGATCCCCTACCGCCTCACCGAGGTTCCTGAACTGCAGACCTGGATGCAGAACGAGCTTGTGCGCGTTCGATCCAACGGCGAAGCCACTGCGCAGACCTTCTACCGTCGGTCCTTGGTGCTCGAGCCCCGGGCAAATCGCAGCAACACCAACCTCCAAGCTCAAGCCCAAGCTCAGGCTCAGGCTCAATCCGAGTCCAACGCCAACTCCAACTCCAACCCTCCTTCAATCCTCGACAATGCCAAAGACAAGTTTGACTTCCTGTCTTGGACCCATCCTTCCAAGCCCAAGTCAATTGCCACAAATGGCTAAGTCACTCCTACAAAATAATCCTTTACTTCCATCTCTCCCACCATACCACCATCCTTTCAATCCTCTCACATCTATGACTTAATGACCTACTACTATTTATTCTTGCGTTCTGGTTCACCTGTGTCTTATCCCAAGCATTCTTCTGACCATTTTCATCTATGCTAGCTGCATTTTCTCCTTTCACATTTCTTGTTTTCTCTTTTCCTGCTCTGTGAATATCCCCTTTTGTTATCTTCGGGCGGCGCTCGTCTTTTGATCATTGTTCTTTTTTCATCTACCCCAAAGGGGAAATCGGTATCAAGAAAAGCATTTTACGGAATCGGGTCTGGGTCCGGGTGGGCAAAAAGGAGTACACTCGGGTTGACCATTTTTCGTCTTTTCTTTTTTCTCTCTGGGTCTATTGGGTTTGCGAATCATCCTCTTAGAAAGGATAAGCCTCACGGCTTCTGTACAAGTGCATTAAGAAGCTGCCTGGAATGCATAAGCTTTTATCAATCATCTTTCTTTGTCCAAGTAATCTCGTAGTATGTACCCATATCTGCTGTAGTTATGTACATTCCAAGTCTTTGAATGATTGTTCATGTCTAGCCGACCGATTTGTAACTCTTGATACAATGTCATTTGCACCAATTTCAAAACTCTTTCTACCAAACCCACTTCTTCTATTATGTGTTATGATCTTCCACCTCGAAGTATGTCCGGCTATCCACAAATCTCGACTATGATACAATCGAACGAACAGGACTGTGCTTTTTCGTTTCCCCATATTGAGGAGAGTATGTGATAATGCAAATATCTCAAGTCCTCACGATATCGACACAACTTTACAAGACACTGTTCAGTACCGCGCGCATGACTTGCTTAGTTTCACTGTATCGTGTACAGTTACTTATCCTGGGCACCGCGAAAAGGTGCAAGTCTTGCTCCGGGGAGACCTCCCCAAATCTGTTTCCAGAGAAGAGAAGGCCCCCGTACACAGCCCTGTATGGGTAGGCTTGATACTTAATGACTCGGAGACTCAAAAGATTTTTCCTTTTTCCTTTTTCTTTTCCCTTTTTTTCTTTTCTTTTCTTTTCTGGTGGTTTATGGTTGGGCTTTCTCACCTCAACACTCGACGCGGGTCATGGTTTGGGAAGAGTGTTGAGGGTTGATTGCTCATTTTCTTTTTTCTTTTCGTTCTTTTTCTTCTTTTGTTTCTTTCTCTTTTTTTTGTCTTTCTTTCTCCTGGATGTTTGTCTCTTTGATTTGCCTTTGAGCCTTTGAGTCTTGCTTCATAGTTGGGTTCGTCGTATCTTTTGGACTGCTTTCTCTTCCCATCGCAGGGGAACAATGCTGATGGATTCTCAGTCTTCCTCTATCATGTAAATTTCAAAAAGGCGCAAACTTGCGATGCTGCCTCGTCCGTCTGTTCAACGCCTTCGCTTTTTTTGTTTATTTCATTTCCGTTTTCTTTCATTGTTCATTTGCTTTGCCGTCCTCACGGGGACTTTTATGATGTAAAAGAAAGATGAGTATTCAGTATGAAGACTTGAGGGCGAGGGGTCGGTACATAGTCAAATATAAAGTCGGGGAAAAGGAACCTGCCTACTAGTTTTATTGCTGGGAGGATCATGCCTCCGTTTGATATTAAAGCACTTGATGAAGCGAATGATGAAACATCCACTAAAAAGAGAATGATGTAATGAACGTGTTAAGTGCGAATCGAGCTGGATATTTCCTAAATTAGACCTGATATAACAACACACCAAGCTTTAGTGGCGTGGGGGCCGCCCATCACGTTGTTTTCCTGGACACTCTTAGCCCTCGTTTGATTCTTTCTTTTCATCATCCCCGCGCCAGTTCATCACGATGGTATTTGGTAGATATGAAAGTTCCCTATTCAATGCCATCTTCATGGTGACCGGCCGCAAGCCCACGAGCCAAGAATATTGGACGGCCCTGAAACGACTCCCACCATTTCCAGATTTCGCCCCTTTCTGGAATAAGTGCATGGAGCTCGTTTGCACAACGTTCATCTGGATGATGATACTCCTGTTATTCCCTTCCATCCGTCGTTATCCCATTATGTTGTCTATCCTGCCGATCTACAACTGTATCGACGTATGGCTTTGCTGGGCCAGTGCCCGAAAAGAAGGCTGGCCGAAGAGGAAGCAAATGGAATTCACTGGCGCGTATGTGAGCTTCGTAGTGTCACAAACCGTGGTATTATTCGGAGCACTCCGGAATTAAAAATTGAATGCGACTTGTATGTTTTGGTTGTCGGAAGATTGAGATACTCAAGGCTAATCTACCTAACAACCTGCAGAGCCACATGCCCTGAAATAGTACTAATTGGTCTAGCAGAGGAGCCAGCCCTGCGGAGCTCACTACAGCAATTGGATGTCTAAAGGAGCTCTATTTGAAGTGAAATATAGAGTCCGTTCGGAATTTCTGCGAAAAAGGATTGGAAAAGGTATTCAATTGAGACTTGACAGAGAGTAGCTTTCTCGGCGAGTGCACCGGCTATTGGGACTATTACCCAACTATTCCCATTATACTACTAGAAATTGGCGCAATATCATGTCTGCTCGAGTTCATTATGCTAGAGGGGACATGTTAATTATACACAATCCTGAAGATTGACGGATATAATCCTTGGCTATTAAGTTCAGCAGCTTGTATAGAGCATGGGAGGTGCTGGAATGCCGAATTACTGCACTCGATACTTCTTGAGGACTGCACGTTGAGTCATGGATGATGCTCCGGGAGGATTTGCATGCAGCGATTGACGCGTAAGCCATCTACTCAGCCATACTCGAGTCTATGTAAGTTTATTCTATTTTTGAAAGAAGAAGAAAGAAAGTCATAACAATACCCTTGACCTCATTACAATTGAAACGAAGTGTGAAAAATTCCCAGTTACAGAATTCCGTATGGTTACGAGTAAACCAATCTTTCAAAACTGCACTAGTGACTGTCACACACAGAGATCAAGCCCCGAAAACTCTATCTCTATCTTATTTTCTTTTAAAATATGCACAGTAACAAAATCAAAACCGAGTTCAAGTTCCTGGGGAGAAAGTCAGCTCGGAGAATGTGTGTAACAGTTCTAACCCTAAGGCCGATGGTAAGATGATGTATCGAGGGCTTTCGGAGTGGATATGCCTTGCATGAAACCCCTCCACCGGTTTTCCGTACAAGTCATCTATGGGTATTTCAAGACTTGTACCAGATCAAATGCAAGGGAAAAGTCAGATCTTAGATCGTGTGGAAGATCCAGGAGAGGTAAAGGATCAGTCTAGGCTTTGTGTTCGTGCATAAGACGAATACTTCATGTTGTATTGGTCGGACTGCTATGTGGTCTCTCCAAGGTAGAGACCAATCGGGATACAATGGCATTATCCATGGATGCACGCTTGAAATGCGGATTTATGGCTTGCCTTGCGCGAGAGGTTCGTGCAAGTTCATGCAAGTAAGCCCTGGAAAAGATGACATATCAACATCCATCATGAAGTAGGGAACCCGGACCTCCAGTACAGGTATTGCTTGTTAAAATACTAGCAGTATTACATTCTATACATTGACCCTTCTTCCATGAGATTATCGATAGCTCTTTCGCTGTTCTGGTAATTCGATATACAACCCGAAGAACCTTTACGAGGATACCATACGTGTCTTCGTGTTCTCGTCTTGCAAGATCGTACTACGATCTAATACAATAGTATTGTATGAAGATCACTTCTCAGTCCCTCTCAAGTTCATAGGAATGAACTTGAGAGGGCATTGGAAGTTCGGGAATACTGCTATCAGAAAGGTTTCTGATAGCATTATTCCCGACAGCTCGAAACATTAGCTGGTGTTACACTGGCATTGGACTGAACTTGAGCGTCGAGACGAAGTCAATCACGCGAATTGAAACTTGAAACCCATGAACATGGTCAAGTCGTGCACTAAGTAAAATTGCCGATCTACTCTGGAAACTGATTCATATTTGGTGGAGAATTTGACGAGAATGAATAGTTTATACGAGGATGTATATCTAATTTCTATAGCGAAGTTTAAACGCCTCGGAAAAGCCCAAGTCGTTATGTTCATAGCAATCGGGGGGTATTATGTCTGGATCGGGGATTGAAGCATTGTTATCAGCCTGTACTCGCAGGTCAAGAATTGGAACCATTGACGGTCGTCCATGGGCACACTGAAATGGGAATGCACACCGAGCCAAGCGTGTGATGAGGACTTGACACTCTTCAATAGTCAAGGAGTCGTTGAACATGATGGCTCCTCGACAGGCGCGAGAATTTAAAAGATCGATGATTCCCTGAGGACAACCGCTCATCTTCTGGACCCATGAAGAGGACGAATCGGGCTCATCCCTGGGTGTAGTACCATTCTCGTCCGAGAACGTGTCGGGGCCTGGTAAAGATATTCTCGAGTCTAGCGGACCTCTGCCGTCCTCCTCTCTTGCCCACATTTCGTGGCGAAGAAGATCTATTACCAAATCAGGTTCGAGGCGACAACGCTCCGCAATGAGAGTAGGTAGTGCACCTATCGAGACAGTATTCCCAGAGGCCAATACTTCAATCCTGTAGAGGATGCCCCAATTCTCAAAAAACTCCAGATATTTCTGGAAAAGTGCTTTCTCAGTAAATGGAATATTGTGTACAATAGGAACGATTTCGGTTGTCCGGACCGAAATTCCACGAGGTGATTCATCTAGTGAAGTAAACATGCCTTCAAATAGTTGCTCAATCCGACAACGCTCATCTGCTGCATGTTGATCGACCAAGACGAGAACATCGTCACCATCATGATGATCAACATCAGAATCAGTGGTATTCATCTTGACAAGAATGAACTTCTGGTCTACCTGTGAGATGATGGTTGCCTTTGCAAGAACTTGCCGTCGGAGCTTGCCTCTGAATTTGGCAACCTGGGCTCCGCCGAGAGAACCGATATTGTGAAAACAGCCTTGTGAATTGCTGGCATCGTTCGGCGCATTGCTCGTATTATTGTCAAAGTTAGAAACGGGCAATTCCGTTCGACTGAAAACCGGGTTATCCCATGCCTCCAACAAATTGTCAACCCAGACGTTTTCCGCCGGAGTGCAATCTTGCCCTGGTTGTTCAGGCGGGGCAACGAAAAGACTCCCCGACCGGAGTCTAGGTCCAAGTGATGATGATTTAGGATCAAGTGTTTGACCCGTTCGTGTGTTGATTAGATGGGACTTTCCTGTATGAGGATCCGTCCAAGATAGGTGATGATCTGGAAGCTCATCTGGTTCCCGATGCGCTTCCTCTTGCAGATCTATATCACGATGAAGGGTATTCGAAGGTGCAAAATAGGTAGAATGACCAGGCCGTGGATCCAACCGAGTGGGATCACGTTGCTGATCTGTTTCCGCTCGTGGGTGTTCTGAAAGGGATTGGACTTGCTGGCCCGAGGGGCGGGTCTCAAACCCAATCGAGCCCATGTTGTCCGTAGGTGTTCGGAAACTGGGGTCCTTGGCGGACTTGACCCTCGACCAGCTATTAAAATGTTGACCGGAGTTGATAGCCTGCGACCGCTGAAACGTGGGCAGTTTTACCCTGGCCCTGAATGACTCTTCGGCGTTTGTCCCCGGGCCTTTTAGCCTGCCATCAAGGAGACGATCGGCGCCTTGCTGATCATCAAGCCTACTTTGAGTTCTCTGTTCAGATGAGTGAGCCGGCCGCCTTGAGACACGGGGTCGTAAATTTTGTTGCTTGAGAAATTCCAAGATCATTGCTCTCAGAACGTCTAGGATACGTTGAAGAGACTTCTCTGAATCCGGAGTAATATCGTCAGAATCGTCTGAGAGGCTGTGAGCTGAGCTAGTGTCGATTCTGATATAGAACATTGGCCATTTGTTAACCGATTTTATTGAACTCTTCCCGCTCATGCTGGTTTCAGAGCGACCAGAGGGCATGCGAGGCAAGGCGATGGCACTCGCTGGAGTACCAGCATTGCCGAAATCGGAAAGAGAAATTACTCTATTCACCTCGCTGAACAGAATATTCGAGGAATTGCGAGAGAGAAGGGGCTCATTACCAAGTGAGATAAATTGAAGTTTCTTGGAGGGAACGGGCATGATTGAAATTGCGGCTCGAACTGTAAGATCGGGTACCGTGGCAGATAAAGCATGCCACGAATCCATAGCTGGAGATGTGATCAGGCCCGATTGTGTAAGAACGGTGCCAATCCGCAAAAGGTCTATCTCATCTGCCCCAGACTGACAATTTCTTGGCCGAATGGAAACCCGCTTTCCTCTTTCAACATCGGTGATTGTCACCTTGCGGAGCTGAGTATTAGCTAGGAGAAGACTAGCTAACGAGTATCTCAAAAGTTCCCACTCGCGTTCCAGCTCATCTGGCTTCTGAAACGCCTGAGCTCGACTTTTGACTCGTACTGGCATGTTGCCGAACAGATCATTGACCGTCACACATGTGCCATGATCACCAACTCGAAGATTCTGGTGAGCTGGGGCGGGGATTAGCCGCGCAACAGGCCTTGAATGATGAAAAATGATGGAGCCCGTGGTGTCATTCTGACAATGACGGGACGTTATAGTGAGCAGAGCTAGAGAAGCCAGGGAAGACAAAAAAAGTCCTTTCCGGCCAAATGCACTGGTGTTATGGAACCTCGATGTATCTGAACAGAATTGTCAGTAGGCCATGATAACCTAGAAGCTTGCACTAATGACATACGATGTGCCTTTCCAAGACCCCCATCTTCCTCGAATTCAGCCTGCGGAATACCATCGCCATCATCTTCGACTATACAACTTCCACGTTTGAAATCCACAGAGATTAGAATTGTGCGTGCATTTGCATCCAAGGCATTTTTGACTAATTCAACGATTACGCCATTGAGATGAATGATTGACGTCGACGATTTGATCTTGGCAATCACATCAGGTGGAAGTTGATAGATATCTCTGGGTGAAGAAGACATGACAGTATAATACCTTGTCCAAGTAATCTTTGATAAATGTTCAGCAAGGCATCGTTTCCCTTGCAACGGGGAGTATATTCTGGAGATGACACGAATAGTACCCGGGCATCCTGACTATTCAGATCATCAATATGAATCTCGAACAAATACTGGAAGTATTTGACTTATGCCGGTACATTTCAAAGGATGAAAAGGAAAGAGAGTGAAAGAGTGAAGAAGTAAAGAAGGCAATGATTGACGAAAGGCACATGATCTGCGGATTAACAGTCATCCCGTGACTTTTGCCTCGGCGGTTTGTTGGTTTTCCCTTCGCTTGTTTCCCCCTCCAACCTGAAATCTTTCCCCTCGTTGTGTTTTGGACGCTGAAATTTCAATGATGGCTACTGCTGAAGGCCTTCCTAGGGCGCATGGTGAGGACGTTCTTTTCTGGGGTGTTCTTATTTGCCCCCACTCCACCCCTTAACCAAGGCTAATCGTTGGGTATACACATATAGATCGCAATGGTCGTCGTCGCCCATTCTCAAGCTGGATGAAACGCCTGGCTAGTTTGAAGAGCTCTTCTGACTCAGGAAGCCATCGATGGTCCCATAAACGACACACAAACACGAAAGGGAAGAAAAGCAACGACCAGGGCAATAACCCTTACCCACTATCCGGAACAATCAGCCGCCCAAATAACAATGACTCTTATTCGGAGAACGGAGATCGCGATAGACAAGGTTCTCGCTCTCGAAGCGATCCATCACTGGTGTATTCTGCGTATGAAAATCATGCTCCAGTGACAAGTGGTGCCAAATCGAATGCTCCAACTGTTTCGACGAACGGGGACACCGCGATCTCTGATGCAGGATACTCGAAGGCGGGCACTTTGGCAACAGGTGGTGGAGAGATCAGTACGCAAGGTGGAGGAGAAGGAAGCACTTTCTCTTCACCCGCGCCTTCAGTTCGATCATTGACTACAACCTTGACAACCGTACAATCGGCGGCACCCTCCACTCAACTATACCCCACACCCAACGCACAACAGGGCCAGACACCCGGTGGTTCGAATCAAAACTCTACGGGTCAACAGATTCAATTCTCACATCAATTCCCAACCTCTTCTTCGCCTGCTACTGCTGTTCCGCCACATCTCATACCCCAGAATCAACCCATGACTTACAATACTGCGACGGCCAATAATGTTTTGACAGACAATGCCTCGATTCTCACTTTGGCAAGTTCGTCAAAACGACGTCGTCGTAACTCCTTGGATACTAATGCATCTGTTCGAGCGTTAGCGCCATCGTCAGTATTTGGGGGTAGTCGCGAAAGCTTACCCCTGAGCGTTCTCAGTGGTAACGTGGCCGAGCCGTCAAATACCTCAGGCTTCAATGCGCAGGGTGCGCTTAGCCGACCAAGTGTCGTCGGTCTAGCTAGTGCCGAGCGCATCAGCGTTTATTCATCCTCTGGTACTACGCCCATGGTGAGCGGTGCTGGGGAGAGGGGCAACTTTCATCCGGGAAAGCAAAGTACGGGCACCGGGGATGGAGCGAGCATTCGCAGTGGCGCAGCATCTCATAGCCGGAATGATAGCACTGCTGCAAGCATCAGTGGCGTCGCGAGTCCCATCGCCATGGCGTCTGGCCGTGTCAGCCGACGGAGTTCTGGATGGGGAGAGATCATTGGAGATGAAGAGGAAAAGGGCGAATGTGGTGAAGGGGCCGAGGATAAGGCCGCTGTTCATTCCGAAGATAGGCCCGGGGATGGCTTTGATGAAACATCGAAGACCAATTAATGCTCAATAGGTTTGGAATCAGCAAGCCATGATTTGGTCAATCAGCTTGCGTTATAAAGCATTATGACCAAGACTACTGAACGAATTTACGCATCGCGCCTCCTAACGACTGGTTTACTTCACGCGAAGATATCACTAATGACTTGATGCATGGATACTGGTAAATTGGGGTTCTCGTGGTTTCATATTTTTTGGGGTGTTAAGGCACTCTCTGGCGTTTGTTTTGCTTTTACTTCTTTTGGGTGGGGATTTGATACCTCTGCGGCGAAATACCTTCTCCTTTTCTTTCTTTGCCTCTTTGCTTTGTTCTAACGTGTGCATACTGTTGCAAATCGGACTTTGTATCCATAATAAACGAAGAATTACTCTATTCCACTCGCCCTTTATGTTTGGCGCATTTCGCCTTCATAGATACTCAAATCTCATTCATCACTGCGAGGGCACTTTGCGCCGCCTTATGATCATCGGCATGTCGTACTGATATACGAACCAGGCATTCTGATATTTCCACTCGTGTTTTAAGTCGACCAATTGAATCTGAAATTTGTCAATGAAAAGCATCACAGCCAGGGACTTTTGAAAAGAAGGATAGTTCCACTCACATCGAACAAGCTATACAAAGTAGCGATCAATTTCTTGATTTCAAGCATAGCAAGATATCGACCCATGCAAACTCGACCACCACCACCGAAAACAAAATCAACGGTGTCTTTCATTCGCTTTGATCGAGCTTCGAAATGCTCAGCACTCTCATCTCTGTCCTGGAACCAACGGTCCGGATTGAATTCATCAGCATCGGGCCCAAAAACACCATAATCTCGATTCGTCACGGCGGGATTGATTCCAATCTTTGTGCCAGCAGGGAGATATCGTCCATCTGGAAGAGTGAATCCCCCCTCAGGTACAACACGTTCAAAGATCATCGCTATACCGGGGTTGATGCGCATGGCCTCCCGCATAACGGCATCAAGGTATGGGAGTTCTCGAATGAGTTTCCAAGGCGCAGGCGTAGGAAGACAGGCATTTTCCAGTTCGGCTGTGAGCTTTGAAGATGATGAAGGTGACTTGGCTAGGTAATATAAGATAGCACGCATGGTCGCCGAGCTAGTGTCTCCTCCAGCTAAGATACTGAGCATTAACCAATTTACAATTTGTTGATCATTGACCATATCCGGGTATGTCTCCTTTAATTGCACATATTTGTCAAGAGTGTGATCGACTGAACCGGCAGAGATGTTCTTGTTGGATAGTTGGGCCTGGTATTCGGCGACAACCTTGAAGGCATAAAGAACACCGGTCAGAGTGGGCTTGGGCCCAATTCGCTTGATTGGATTTTTATCGAGGATGCTGTCGATCCATGGAATTTGAGATACCTGTGAGTGGAATATAAGTTGAGTGCACCATACTGGTAGTTCAGGTAAAATAGAGCTTCTGATGCTCTTAATGTCTTACCGGAGCGAAGTATAAGAGACCGTCGGTTGAGTCAGTAATCAAGTTGTCAACATCTTTCTCCTGGTCAATGAATCCGTAGTGACGACCGAAACTGAAATTTGCAGTAACATCCCAAGCGACTTGTCGGGTTTCATGAATTAGAATTAGAGACAAAAAAATGCGTTTGTAGAGACTCACAGAATCCAATCCATTCATCCGCAGGCCAAACTTTGCCTGCATTTTCGCCATCAACAAATTTAGATGCGACTTTTTCCACAAATTTGCAAATCGTTTCATCGATCAGAGGCTCATATTCCAAAACCTTTGTCATACTCCAAAGTCCACGGATAGGACGAATATTTTGATTATGCCAATCCTCATCCTGCGAGTTGAACAGGTTGGACAATCGATGTCCCTCGATCAAAACATCATTCGGTCGGTACATATCACTCTTATTCATGAGTCAGAAAGTCAGCAATCCCCCAAATATTTGGTTCGATTATGGAGTTTCATCTCGCGGTACCTTTTTCCATGGATTACGCGTCGAGTAAATCGTCCGAATCAGATTCGGATCGGAAATACTGACGCAGTTTGGACCAATACGTACTGCATCGCCGTACTTGCGATGCAATTCGACATGGGTGGCATCTACGCGACCACGATAGGTGTGATATGCCCGCCAAAGGTCAGTAAATTTGGCCACCAACGGTCCGGGAATTGTCCTTAACGTTGAGAAAAATGTATTCCATGAAAGCTTGAACAATGCAGCCAGAAAAGTTACAGCTAAAGCCTGAGTCCAAAAACCCAAATCCCAACGAGGTGAGATGAGAAACGCCATTCTCCAAAGCTGGTGATATTTCACCTGCTAAAGTCGAGTGTGGAGTATTTGAGAGAGACAAGATGTTTCCAACCTGACAGCTGCATGTTCACTAAAAGTACTAATGAGACTGCGGGGGCAATTCTGTAGCATGAATCAAGACAGCTACTGCACTAAGGCCAGAAAAGGACGTTTATCGATTCAACCGAGTCTGAAGAATGGAAAAGCAAGTGTCCAATCAAAATAGCTGCAAAACCACTAGGGGGCCATGGCGGAGGACCAAGCACCCCGGAACTCCGTTATCCTCAAACTATTCCAGTAGCTTGGATACTCGAATAAGCAATCCTTGGCTATCTTGGGCTCAAGTTGATCCTGTGGGTCATCGACACGGGGTGAAGCGGGACGTGGAGACCCATATTATTGTTGTCTTCACGATGAATGGCTGAACTTATGTTTGAATATTTCCTTATCAGGCTCACGGAACCTTCTTTCTGACAGCGGCGTTGGCCTAGCGCCCGTAGATGCTCGCTTAGCAGCAGGTTTGCCTTTAGTTTGTGTTATATTCTCATATTTCGACTTTTTGCGTTTGAGGAACAGCCGAATAAAGTCAAACCAGGTTGATCTCGCGGCAGATTTTGGGTTCTTGAAAGGAATTGCCCAATCTTGCATCGTCGGGATTATATACATACCCACACCATCTCAGGGGAGGAGGCATTGAAGATCCCATATTCACTTCAAAAGGGGAAGTACGCTAGAGCGAATATGTTTTATTTCTCTTTGCCGACAACTTCCCCAGTCAATACGAACGAATGGACCCGCTATATCAGACGGTTAAGATCTCCGAACCAACAACTGGATCCCATCACGATTCTCGAAAATCATTAGTTAATGTCGGGAGTCGCCAGGCTGAAAATGATACTAAACCTCTTTTTCTTCCAAGGTTCCCGCGGAGTAGGAATGACCAGGTAGGGGCGTTGGGAATTTGCGAATTTGCGAACGCAGTCTGAGTTCTGTGACTTCTTGAGAGGTCCAAGTCTTCCATCATGGAGAGCAATTCACCCACATCATACTTGGCTGAGAGTCGGTCCTCGACGGTGCAGGGTGTGATGTGGACGATGGCCCTCGTGCCTTTGGCTTTCGTTGGTATGCGATTGTATGTGAGAGTACTTCTGAAGCGGGTTTTCGGTTGGGATGATTTCATTATCATCATTGCTATCGTGAGTATACTTCGTCTCACCCTTCCACTGCCCTCGAATAGCTTGCTAATTCAAGCATCAAACAGTTATGTTTAGTTGCATACGCTGCCGTATCGCATGTTGCTGCCACTCTAGGCTTGGGTCGACATCTCGCTGTCGTTGCTCAACGCCCTGATGATCTCATTCAGGTGGCTCTTTTGTGTGATATCGGTGAGGCGCTGGCTATTATGGCTTGTACGCTGGGAAAGACATCATTTGCCGTGACATTGTTGCGAATCGTCGTTCATAGATGGATGATAATTCTGCTGTGGTTTGTGATTGTGACGATGAACATGGTCAATGTGCTTGCAGCATTATTCATTTTTGTCCAATGCAAGGATCCACGGCATCTTTGGAATCCTAAAATTCCATCAGAATGCTGGCCATCTGATGTTTTTACGAATTTCTCTCTGTTTGTGGGAGGTATGCCATTGTTCTCGCCCACTCTCCTATCTAATTTCCAAGTCCGTCAATATGCTGATCTTGTGATGGAATTTAGCCTACTCCGGAGCCCAAGATTTTGTGTTGGCGTTACTTCCATGGACCATCGTTTGGAATTTGCAGATGAGGAAGAAGGAGAAGCTCGGTGTTGCTTTTGCAATGAGCCTTGGAATATTGTGAGTTCTGATCTGGCAAAAAAGACGACGACCACTACTAAATCATCGAAGTGCCGGTGCAGCCTCTATAGTCAAGACCACTTATTTAGTTGCGCTGTCTGCAAAAGCTGATTTTACCTGTGAGAAAGACATCATCCATAATTCTCGTATCATGGCTAATGTAAATCCTTTCATAGGGGAACTCGCACCGCTGTTATGGTGGGCTGCCATCGAAGATGGACTGGCTATCACCGCTGCCTCGATTCCTGCATTGAAACCGATACTGATCAGGGTCTTTCCCGGATCCTCTTCCAGAGAAAATTATGACATGATATCTTATCCACCGAGGCCGTCACAGCAAAAGATATTCGATAATTCCCAAGGCGAGACACAGACGGATATCGCACATACAAGTATTCGTGGAAGAGGAAGCCAGACCGCGATTCTTGAATCCCACTCCCCGAGGAAAAGAGATGAGACGATAAATCTCACAACAGAGGTTTCAGTGACCTATGGTCGATCACTCTGAGTACCTTGAAGTATCAAGAAGGATTTCAATTACGAGAAGATTTGTTGGTCAGCTTCGCCCGGTATTTCTGTAAGTTCTGGATCGTGGTGTTGTCAGCCCCCCAAAATATCATCTGAGCGGTTCTTATGACTCGAATGTTGAATTGTCCCCTGGGATTTCTTTAATACTTCAAATTATGCCTCGGGATGAGCTTACTAGCATGACCTTTGTGGAAGTCTAAGTGCCCAAATCATATCAAGATATTCACTTAATCCCAAGCAAAGGTGCTTCTTCAACATTGGCGGAGCAGCCATCCCTTGCTTACCTGTGCCAGCTCTCATTGGTTATAAACAAACCATGGGCGTGTGAGGGCCAACTGGGCCGAGCCTCGGCGCACCTTTTTGAACCAGCGCGCATGACACCTGCTATGACACCTATTGTGGCGAAGTAAGTTGGGTTAGGAGAATCATTATAGTATAATGATATTATGGTATAAGACGACCAAATAGACGTTTCAAGGATCGAGCAGTCATCGCGATATGTTGAACAGTCATTGAATACATAAAGTTAGCGGTGTACATGTGATACAAGATGCATAAGGACTTAGTATGATTGGACGAAGATTCGACCAATCCAAAAGGCCATCGAGGCGGGTCCTTAAAGAATCGATTCGCCTTCAGCTCCTTTTCAGCTGGACAAGGTAAATAATTTGCTGGGACAAAACCACTGGAAAGATCCACCTGGTGTGGATATGTAGCAAACACTTGTGAAATGATGCGTATTCTTATGCCGGAGAATAATATCAAACAGCTATCAAGGGGGAGCTGTGTGGAATGAGAATTTCATTCTGGACCAGTCTTTGTGACTACCCTTTTGGAACTAGGCACTTAAAGGGAGCATGTACCACTTCCAAAAGAGAACATAAACTGCGATTAGCGTGGTGGGACTTCGGGACTCGATGATCGTGGGTTGTGGGCTTGGCTTTCGTCGTGCGGCGCCGATGATTTTTCGTATCCAAAGTTCCCATCTTTTCTACCTTTGATCTCCAACCCCAACACTTTCCCCGTGCTTTTTATATCTGCCCTGGATGTCCCCGCGCAAATCTTGATTTCCTTGAGTCTGTCACCCACGGGACACCCTTTTAGCCATGGAGAAAGCCCACTCGCAGCGGCCCAAGACGGTCGCGGTCGTCGGGACTGGAATGGCTGGCTTGACCACTGCGCATTTGTTACATCGGGATCCCAAGAGTCGATACCAGGTGACGTTGTTAGAGAAGGTATGTCGTTCGATATCTTGCACGCATGGCCCCCACGTCATATCAAACGTATAGATCGTTGTTGGGGCCAACAATGCACCCCTGTCCGCTTCGGTCTGAGATTCAGGTACCACAGACTAGGAGACTAACCAGACAGCTAGCAAGACAAGATTTCATTAAGCGCAGAATCGATTGCGATTCCTTCAAAAGATGAGAAAGACCATCTTATCTGGGCAGATGTGCCCATGCGCGCTTTCGCAGGCGGATTTTATCAGAATCTCATTCGCATGTACGACTACCTAGGCGTCAATTATCATGCGCAGCCATTTCTTTTCAGCTTTACGAAACTGCCACAGACACAGCAGTCTAAATCATCAGCAAATCCATGCATTCCAGGGCCAAAGATGGTCTATGCGTCGAATTTCCATCAAATCCCCCCAGTCCCGCGCACCATGGACTTAATCAACTGGTGCATGGAAGCGGTTTATGCTGTGCTATGCTACTCATGGTTCACGCTTTGCTGTTTCTTCATCGCGCCATACGCCGAGAATGCGCAGACTGGCAGACCTGGTGAATCTCTAGATCATTACTTGCGTCGCATTTGGCTACCGCAGTACTACGTGATGAACTATCTACTTCCACTTATCTCAAGCGTGTGTACTTGCTCACACCAGGAACTTCTCTGCTTTCCGGCATCAGATATCCTCGATTATAAGCGTCGCACACACCGTCAACAACACTTTGTCGTTTCATCTGGTGTGCAGTCTGTCCAGACAAAACTTCTCGAAGGTTTGGAAGTGCGTCTCGGCGTTGATATTAGCGGTGTCACACCAGAAGAGGATGGCGTCCAAATAAACTATACTTCAGCCAATGGAAGCGTCTGCGAGAAGTTCGATCTAGTTGTCTTGGCTGTCTCGCCTGATGCAGCAGCAGCCCTATTTCCATCTTTGAACGCTCAACTATCGACAATACCTACTACGACTGTCGAGACGGTCGCACATACAGACGAATCATCTATCACACCAACCCTACGAGCTACGACAACGTCTACCTCGCTTAAAGATATCGGGTCTGGCCAAACACAGCGCATTCATTTCTATTCTAATGGCTCGATCACCGAAGCCGTTCATGAACAACCCCATTCGATCTTCGTTACAACGAATCCGCTTTTGCCAATGAAAGAGTCTAAAGTTATTCGTTCGGCGCGATTTACCCGCGTTTTGCGTAGTCCACGCAGTCGACTTACGATAAACTCAATATTTCAGAATAGGAACGAACTACCTAGATCGCCATCTTCGTGGCGTAATGGAGATGGTGGAATCTTCTTGGCAGGTGGATGGTGCTGGGATGGAATGGTTCTATTAGAAGGATGTATTGTCTCTGCGATGAGAGTTGCTGCCCAGCTGGACGTTGTGGTACCATGGCTTGAGACAGAGAATTGAGCATTAATAACTATATAGGTACATAAAGACTCAAATGTTTCTTTACTGCCTTCTCGGAAGGTCGCAGATACAGCTTCGGTTCTTCATAGCATTTCGAGCGCATGCTTTTATTCAAAAATAGCTTCAAACGAATTTCTATCAAGATTCAAGATTCGTAACTTATGATACCTGCGATTTCTAGTGAATTGAACTCGACATGCAATCCATACACATGCAAGATGAATGTGCATTTCTCATTTGGAATTAGTTTGGGGACTCCACTAGTGACATGAATATCATTTCTTTTCACCCTAACGCTATCCTCAATCCTCCTTGGCTGTGTCTAGTCTATGCTTAAAGCCCCAGACAAACACCATTACCAAGCGCGCAGAGCAATGGGCACTGTTTCAGCGGGGTATGCGGTCAGCCAACTTATAGTAGGCATACTAGGAAAACAGAATGTTTGGCAGGTAACTTACGCATATGTTAGGACCAGTCGGGTTCGATGCGCGTGGGCAGAGATTCGAACTTAGACAGCATCCCATTTGAGGTCCTCCTGATACACAACTTGTACCGGTTGGGCACTAGATCGTGACCCTTTAGCTTCAATACATCGATCCTAGCAAGTTATTCGACTTACGCATATTCCGGCCGCCGGACAGAAGGGATTGGCTGCAGGGCAGGCCACGCAGATGCCGTTCACACATCCACCACCCCCAGGGCCAGGCGGGCACTAAAGAAGTCATGAGAGTGAGAAAGTGAGTCTACAGTCGAAGGTCTGAAAGATGTTAATATATCCAACATACCGATTTGAAGCATTGACCACAATTTGAAGTACTCGTCGCCAAATCAGCACATGTGCCTCCGCAGCAAGCTGGGAATGTTCCATTGCACGTTGGTGCATTGCAAGTTCCACAGTGATTAATAGCGTTACTAAGATCTGTACATGTGCCGTTACAGCACGCAGGAATCAAACCTTGACAAGGTAGTGATAGACAAGAGCCGCAGTGGTTGGTATCAGTGCTGAGATCCGTGCAGTTACCGTTGCAGCACGCTGGATTAGCACCAAGGCAAGGCAAAGCTGTGCAAGAGCCACATTTATTGACATTGGATGCCAAATCAGTACATGTGCCATTGCAGCATCCAGGTTTGATGCCCAAGCAAGGAATTGCAACGCATGATCCACAATGGTTAATATCAGCGTCCAGATCGGTACATGTTCCCAAACAACAAGCCGGCTTCGAACCCGTGCAAGGTGGATGACTGCAAGAACCACAGTGTGAAGCATCCGAGGCTAGATCTGTGCAGGTTCCATTGCAGCACGCTGGTATCACGCCAAGGCATGGGAAAGCTGTACAATTGCCGCAGTGGAGTACATCAGAGCTGAGGTCCGTACATACGCCAGTGCAACAAGATGGATTTGCACCTGTGCATGGAGGTGAAATGCAATTTCCGCAATGAATTGGACTGGACGCGAGATCGGCACATGTACCGTTACAACATGCTGGAAGAAGACCGGAGCATGCTGGCCCTGTACATGTTCCACAGTGATTTATGCTCGAGGATAAATCGGTACATGTTCCATTACAGCATGCTGGTTGTATACCAAGGCATGGCAACGCAATGCATGAGCCGCAGTGGTTCACGTTGGAGGAAAGATCGGTGCAGTTTCCAGAACAGCATGCAGATGCTGTTGGTGGGCACTATAAGATTTATTAGTGCCGCAATTGGGGTGATATTGACTGGGGAATGTAAAAGAAAAAAAAAAATAATGATACTGACGCTAGTCAGGCAAGTTCCGCAATGTGCAGTATTGGAGTCTAGATCGGTACATTGTCCAGAGCAGCATGCTGGTTTGATTCCGAGACAAGGCAGAGCGAGGCAAGCTCCGCAATGATTTGGATCATTAGAAATATCAACACATCCTCCTAGACAGCAGGCTGGCTCTACACCAGGGCACTATTTGACAATGTTATCATCGAAAGCAGCTCTGGAAAGAAATTATCTTGAAGATGGCTAATGCTCACAGTAGTGTTGCACGTTCCGCAGTGTAGAGCGTCGGTGGCAAGATCAGTACATTCTCCAGAACAACACGCAGGAACAATTCCGATGCATGGGGTCCCATTGCACGCGCCGCAATGAAGAATATCAGAATTGAGATCCGAGCATACGCCGGAGCAGCAAGCTGGTGTGATTCCCGAGCACTATAAATCATCGATGGTTGGTACACACTAGGTCAAGTGAAGGAGAAATGGAAACTAACCTTCAGACCACATATACCACAATCGGCGACGGAGCCAGTTAAGTCTGCACAAGTACCGTTGCAACATGCCGGTAAAACCCCAGAACACTATGAATTCCCAAGGTTGGGAATAATCAGAACGTGGCTCTACCCTCGGGAACTCTTCCATGCAGGATTTGAGACTCACCGGTGCAGCATTACATGCGCCACAGTGCTGGAGGCTTGTACCAAGATCTTGGCAGACACCTGAGCAACATGCAGGTCTAAGCCCAAGACACTATGGTATTGTTAGTCGAATAGACAATAGGAGTGGACATTGAGAAGGAATGCTCTTACTGGATTTGCCTGGCAAGTTCCGCAGTGGGTATTTGATGAAGCAAGATCCGCGCATGTACCGGAGCAGCAGGCTGGGTTGGTTCCTGTGCACTGTGTCACGCTCATTCGTTAGTAGAACTCAGTGCCAAGTTATGACCATTTTGTAGCCACGAAAATCACATACAGCTGAAGCATTGCACGAGCCGCAATGTTGAATATTTGTCCCGAGATCAACACAGGCCCCTGAACAGCAACCAGGGATTTGTCCGACGCACTATGAAATTTTAGTTTCGAGTCTTTTTGGGGAATTCTAGCATATAAATACTGACCGTCACCCCACAATTGCCGCAGTTAAGAGCATTGGAAGTTGTATTTACGCAGAAGAAGTTGCAACATGACTCGCCAGTTGGGCACTGATCCAATTCGTTAGCTGACACAGAATATATAATGACAAGCAAGTTTCAGTGGAAGCTTGTGGTTGGTCCTGGAACAACATACAGGTTTCCACGGGAAGAATGGCGCGCATTGGATTTCCGGCTCATTCAAGCTGGTTGCTATAGCTGTTGTGCTAACAACTGTGATGGTTGCACTCGGAGGTCCTGTCCTTGAGGGCCTTGAAGATGCAGATGAGCTGAAACTCGAAGAGGACCTAGCTGGCTTTGCCTCGACTTCATAAAAGGAGGAGATCAAAAAAGCTAAAGCCTGTTTATTAGGTTTAAAAAATCCCAGAAATAAAAAGTTAAGATAAGATCTCACCCAGAGACAACAGAATGGATAATGCTTTCGCCATGATTGGTGATGCCCCGGAGGAAGCAGATGGCATCAGCGAGGTTTCAAATGAGGTCAATCCTCAAATTCAACCAGCCCCTAGCCTTTCAAAGCTTAAATCATGATGGAAATATCTCAGATTAAGAGGGTAAAATAGTAATTCAATAGCCTTCCACATGTTAATAGGCGCGGTTCAATGGCTAGGTTCACTGGCTAGTAGTTACATGCTAATCGTGTGACCCTAATGAGCGGGTCGTACCCTACATTCAAGGTGGTACGATAGACCTGGATGAAATTGAACCTAATGACGTATATACAGACTAGACTGATTCTCGCCGAGGAGCGAGGAGTGCTATGGCCGGGGTTGCTTTGTCACACAATAGAGTATCCGGCAGAGGATCTCCAATTCAGTGAATATCTTCGTAATTATGGGACATGGTTCTTTCAGAAGACCAATAATTATGACAATGACCAACAGAAAAAGCAATGGGCTGATCAAGTGGGATATACTACGACCACTAGTATATCCAAATCAGCCCTGGATGAGGATTAGTACTAATATATCACTTGCTAGGGAGTAGTGACGGTTGAATCAAAATTGACATTTCCATTGGCAGGCCGGCCGAGGTGGATTTCGAGATGTTTCTTTCTAAAAGAACAGCTCAAAGTCGCTAGTAGCTAGTAGCTAATAGCATTTATTTCACAGGGGTTCGCAACCTTGTGTGATGGTACGGTTCCAGGAGACTCGTGCAACCTTGAAAAATCTTGACTTTATATATTTTTCACAAGGTGTCGGGGCTTTATAAAAAATTGAACGAAATCGACCTCGGCAACCCGTAGTGTTTACTTTTTCAGGTGGTTCATTACCCAATTCCGACCTGGTTAATAAACTAGGGCCTAGTACCATAATCCATTTCAGGTAATTATGAGCCTGGATTTCTCGGTTATGTTCCAAGATGGCTATATACTACGACCACTGATCGAGAAGAAATCTATGATACGACTAAAGAACTCTAGGAAACTAGCAGGAAATTGGGGGATGTGAGATCCTTGAAGGATGAGAGCAATACCTTTAATTCATGGCTAATTCTTTGCTGTTGAAGTCGCTAGTGGATTTCAATGTCATCAGAAATTGAGATCTTTGCATTCACCTTATTAAAGTCTCGCGCTTCCGGCAAGTCTTACTTCGAATTATCATGTTTGATAGCGCATGTTTCGCTTTTATGGCAACGGAAAAATCTAGCCTTGCGCTCCAAGGTTGGCCGTTGACAAAGCTGGCTTGAAGGGGGCTCTACAGATCGATTGCGTTAAGGGTCGTTGGATTAACTAGAGAGATTTAGTAAATTTAGTTGGAAACTATCATGATCCATGAACGGATATATGCAAATATTAGGTATTGTGCCGGTTTGCAGTAGCAGGTAGTTGCATCTGAAGTTGGAATTTCATGTTTGCATAACGAGAAAAAACATGATTGTTCCAGCGAAAAGAAAAGGCCTTTTCTTTGATTAAAGAGGAGATGGGCTCTGAGGATTTTGGAAGACATTTTCGGGGTCGATATCAGTCTTAATCTGCCGCAGTCGAGCCAAATTAGAGCCCCAGTATGCCTCAGGTCCATTGGGCATCAGAGGATCAACGTATCCCGGATAAGCAGAATAAGGGTGACCCTCAGGGGTGATCATTTCGTTGACTCGATCAAGGAAAACAATTTGCGTTTGGGAGACAGGCCCCAGTAAATTGATCGAGTATGATTGAAGCCAAAGTAAAACGTCACGATGTGCGTACGCAGTGGCGTCGGCAGGGATATCATTTGTATACCCACCTTGGAAGTCGAAAAGTAGGAACCAGATTAAAGTGCCTTTGTCGGTATTATCGATGTACTCGAACAATTGGTCGATGGTTTCGTTACTCATAAGATTCTTCGGTGTCCATGCATTTGACTTCGCATAAAAGTTTGCGGCAATTCCTCCACCCAGCTCAAGAGCAGCTTCTTCAGCCCAATTACCGACCAGACCGAGCCAATCCTGGAAGACAACTGCACTTCCATTTGTGCCGGGAAACTGGCTTCCTATATCTAAAGCCTTGTACTCCTCTTCCGTCCCGAAAAATGTGCCGGTGATAATCAGTGTGTCTTCCAGGAGCGTGAGCGTAGATGCTAGCTTGCGGGTGAGCTGGGGATTCGAAATATATGCTTGCCACTGCTTGAAGAGGCTGGCTCGTTCCTCTGTATTGCCAATCTTGAACGTATATTCATACTTGACAGCAGTACCTGGCTCGGGCTCAGTGCGAACCGTAAATTCAGTCACAATACCAAAACCAGATGCAGCCCCTTTGATAGCCCAGAAAACGTCCGCATTCTCAGTCTCGGATGCGCGAACTATACTAGAATTGGCAAGCACAACTTCAGCTTCCACAATGTGATCCAGAGCAGCACCGAACTGTCGAGAGGTTGGTCCTAGACCACCAATCGTGAAGTGTCCGCCAGTACCAACTTGAGGACAAGTTCCATGGGACATCGCACGCCCTCCAGCATCGTGCAAACGCTGGGTCACGTCGCCTAACAGTGTACCACCCCCAATTGTGGCATGCCAGTTGGTGTTATCCATCGAAAATTGCTGCAGATTCTTGAGATCAACGACAACAGCTCCGTCGGTTCCACCAAGACCTATCAATTAAGAAGTCAGCCAGCGCCTCAAGTGGAAAGGGAAATCCAGTGCATACAATAATTGGCATAGCTGTGGCCGCCGCTCTTGGCCTGAACATGATACCCATTATCAGCCGCACACTTGACAACTGCTGCAACTTGGTGCGATGAGGTGGGAAATGTGACTGCTGCCGGAGTCACCGGGATATTCAGGTTATAGCGTTTCACATCAGCAACCTGGTAAAACGGGTCACCCGCAAATGCTACACGGCCGCTATCAGTCAAGGCATACTGAAGACAAGACTTCAGCTTCTCCTCGTTGCCGGCATCAGTCGCAAAGACGGCAGATACAGCACTCAGCGTGAGCAAGATGTTCCGGATGACCGCCATTTCCTGATTATCTTCTTGCCTTGTTTAGTTGGACATCAGTAAGGAAGGAAAGCCGTTCTTTATAATTAGGAGAGACCCGGAGATCTGGATAGATAATTTTATATGCAGTTGCAACCCCTGTCAACGTGGGTCGACTAAGAAGCCCAAGTCAAAGATCCAACCTATAATGATGCCCTAAATTGGGACTCCTGAAAGCCGCGCGCATCATGTACAGATTTAGACAATATACAATACCCGAGGGGTCCTGCAAAAGGCCAATGCTGATTTTGTTGAAAGTCATAGAGACTAATACTTCGGTTAAGACGCCCGGGAATCTTCAAGCAACTACTCCTGACCTGCATTGCACAGAGCAGGAAAGTGATTGTCGGACGATCTCTAACCACTAACGTAAAGCCGGGACTTTTGTATCTGAGACCTGCGGAATTAGTGCCATGCGGGGGCCATAACCGGAGGTTATAGACAGGGTATAACGCACGGCCCGGATTGGCGTTAGTGTTTCCTACAAGGGTGAACGCTCGAAGGATTGACGGGTCCCACTAAGTGGGATGCCGAGGTGAAGTCTACAAAAGCCATGTGTCGATACAACGGGCTGTGGGAGCCGAGCACCTAATTATACAAACATCATTATTACTGGTAGAGGCATTGGAAGTCTGGGAAGAAAAGCCAGTATTTTTCGAATTATGGGTATCATACAGAATCTCACGTCCCTAAGTCTTAACTATACATACAATTCACCTTCTATGCGTACAGACTCATTAGACTAGGCTTCTGAACTTCCAAGGAAGAGAAACTGCAGTGGCCTTTCTGTTCATCATCAAACGTATCCACGATCCAAGCAGCTGGTACCAGAGTCTCTCCCCATTTCAGCTTTTCCAAAACGGCTACATGTCCATCCTCGCCCTTGGGAAGATGACAAGCAGCACTGATAGCGACACTGGAGGATTCGGGAATGGGCATGTTCGATTTGAATCGTCGCAATGCCAATACGATGAGTAGAAGCACCATGATCGCACCAACCAGAATAGACAGAAATATCGGCATGGAGGAATAACCCAGAGAGCTGATCGTCGTGCCTGTATCCATGACATCCTGTGGATCATATGCAATCAAAAGAATATAGAAAATGCTTTGAGAGACCAGGTAATGGAGGAGCATATAAAGGATCAGAACTGGAACACCGTATTTATACGGCACACTGAGATAGTACGTTGAACGCTGCTGACTCCCTTTCACAGGCCAAGTGACGCGGAGCGATTTGCGATTCGCGCCGTACGAATTGTACTCGCTCGCAGCCAACATGCTTGTTAGAACTGCATTATAGCAGTAGTAGCTGATGGTAATTGCCAGTTGCGGTATGTTAGCTACGACCACAGAGGCGAGCATTGATAAACCGAAAATATCTCCTCCGATGATATTCTCATCTGAGAGATCAACGTCTGAACTGAACCAATTCTTGAATGTCTCGGCACTAAACCACCGCTCGTCTCCGTACAATCCTCCTCTGAGCGAGATGCTGAAAAGATAACATCCAATGATGATACATAAGAAGCACCTGATTGAGTGTCAGTATCATTTTAACGAGAAATTCTTCGGGGCCTGTAGAAGGTAAAAATAAAAATAAAAGGCAATTCTTACATGAAAAGGGTTGCAGCCCAACGCCACCCACTTGATGCTCTACCCCAGAAAGCCCTCTTTTTGAAACGTCTATATGTAATAGGGCCACTTTGATCATTCCGCAGAACGGCTTGAAAGCCAGCTTTATTGACCTTGACCCAACCACCTTTTCTCACGTCCGATCCACTGATCCAACAAAGCCCCTTGGTAGTCGGATCTGGATTTTTCATAAAAGAAGCCACAGCATCACCGATCGTAAGAAGGGGCGGCGAGCGAGAGCGGCCAATATGCGCCGCAAGAAACATAGCTGTAACCTTTGCAAACGCAGCAAGCATGATAGTCAAGCAGATCGGGGGACTGTAAAGCAATTGACAATGTTCGTCGGTTTTGATAACAAGACACTCTTCGATGGGAATCATTTCCGTATTTCGCATGCTAACTTCTTCAAACCCTCCACCATCCATCGGAACATATCTTGTCACAATATCTCTTGAACCATAACAGTTCGCATTGGCTCCCTTGGCACCAGTCAAATTTGAGAACGGAATTGAGGGAAGTTTATCACCCTGGAAATGATCATTCGAACTTTGAATATCGGTGTTATCGACGTCGGTCATTCGGAAGGCGAAATCACCACCCTGACTCATGGTAAGATTTGAAGCCAGCGCAACAATACCTCGAACTCCCGTCGCTGTTGTCGTAGACTTTGTCTTGCACTCGGATAGAGGAATACGGTCATAATTCCCATTTGCAATTTCATTTGCGAAATCAGTCCAGCGGATCGCTGATGTGAAAGCATAGTCTCCGTCGTAAGGAGCAGGGCATGAGAAACATTCCTTCAACGCTGGAGTTGCAAGATCGTGAATATTCGACGAATTGAGATCCTTCGGTCCGACGACGATGCCGAATTCATTTGTCGATAACGATTCAAACACGATTGAATTGTACCTGTTACAGAATAGAGTCACAATTAGTCCGCCATTCATTGATGCAAGGGATATGTGCCAACCACGAGGGAGTTACATTTCCGTCTGTGGAGAACAAAAAAAGAGACATACATCAGATGAAAAGGCGTCGCCGTAATCATTAAAATCAACCAAAGAACCAGACGATATCGCTCAATAGCAAAAAGATTCTTAACACTCGCACTGCCAATGTCAAGCCACTTCCACATAGCATGATGAGCATCGACTTCTTCCCTCGTCGGTGCAACAAGAGTCTGCATACAATAATTGCTAGCAGCAAGAATACAAGTACTAAGTACGTTGATAATTAAATGCAGCGCCGTATCCCATCGTTTCGTGACACCGCAACCGCCCCTATAAATCACGGCCGAGCTGCCAAAGCCACTATTCTCTGGGAATCGACTTGCTAGTCCAGCTGAGACTCCGATAAAAATTAAATTGAGTAGAAACACGATGCTAGCTGCCTTGGCGCACATGTAAACACCGTCTATCCATCTTTTATCTCGTTCGAGGTTGACTGGATTAGATTGTTCGAGGTCTGATTTCGCATTTTCTCTTTCTGATTCGTCGGGGGATCGGGGACTTAGTTCAAGGAAGGTCACATCTTCATCGAGAGAGGAATCCTTCTTGATGGAACTTTTCCCGAATGTAGGGTGATAGCGAAAAGTTGAAGTTAAAGACGAGGCTAGCGAGAAAGCAGAAGATCGAGATCGAAGACTGGGTGCGTTTTCGTTTGCTTCTGCAGTGAGTTCGACCTGGTCATCCTCGCTTCCATTGCGTGAGACACCCTGGTAGCGCTTTCGTGAGAAGAAGGATGCGGCGTGGTTCCATATTTGTCCGATGCTAAGTGTGACCATCCCTGATGTTCAAGACATTGGCATTGGACATTGATATGTGTGTTCTGGGGGTGAGCTCGACAACAAATGGCCGATGTTGCGGAGCTCGTGATAGACAAGAGGGAAATTTGAACTAGATAGTCTGCATCGTGCGAGAAAAGAAACTCTGCGATTGAGAATGACAGCTCCATTCGTCATCCCACAGGACGGGATAACTATTTGGCCCCCAACTGCATGCTGGCCATTTGTGGAGATTAAGGATCAACAAGGGAATGATCGTTGACGTGTCTTGTTTCCCTTTGAAGATATCATTTAGCTTGGAGGGGTAATGTATACTAGTGATAATCAGAATCATTGAAGCCTAGTAGCAGCATGTCAATATTATTGTTCAGATTCTCCGGATGAGGTTTATTTAGCTGACGGATTCACAGTTGAGACTTGGTCATAGCATTTTGGACCCACCATCGGGGCAGGGGGCCAGAGCGATCAAATATGATACCAAAAATATCCGAGAGCGAAGTGTACAGCAAAGAAAATTGGGATTGCTCGAAAAGGTGTTTCATGTCCGTGAAGTACAGGTCGAAATTGAATGTCTCTCGAGGTGAAGACCGTGTATATCGGAAACCACAGGAAGGAAGAGGCTCTGTTGAGAGCCGGCTAACTCAGCATTGATAGTTACATTAGAATACGAGCCAAAGAGACCAACGCGTATACTTATACGAGATACTGTAAGCCGTTCTTTGCAGTGGTTATAGGCGCTAAGTAAAGACCAGCACTGGTATTGGATAACAGCAGATTGATATACTGAACTCCATCATTTGATGATCAGTAGGCTAAGCCGTTAAGCACTTCTGAGACAACTAAGCCCAATCGATACTAGAGGCGAGGAAGATCATGTCAATACTCCGGAAACATGAACATCGTGTGAATACCTCGAAGAGATAGAGCAAGTAGCACTATTGGCAGTGCAGGAACAACAATGAAACCCTTGTCTTTGGAATGCCCGTTGGAATATGCCTGAAAGTATGCTGAGTCGTAAGCTAGCCTGAGAAGAAATTCTGTGAGAAAGATGGGCATGTTAATATCTCCGGATTCTCTACATAATAAGACCCATCTGCTATAACGGGAGAAGTTGAACAAAGAGAAGATTGTCTATTTCGATACAACTGCACTGTAATATCATCACTCATGGTCTTCTGCCATCCCCGAATCTGCAGATGCCATCTGAGATCACGTAAATAGGGCTGCTGGAAAATAAAAACAAGGACGCTTCAAACATATCGACAAGAAACAAAAGTGTCAATTGATTCGACTGGTGCTTGTTCATTACCAAGGTCGTATCAAATCACTGTAGCAGTAGGGGGCAGATGAGCAGGAAGCAGTGTCAGAACAGAAAGCAGGGGGGGTATTTTTTTCTGTCGGGGGGTATTGCCCTCTTTTTCATTGTAGTTTATTTTTTGCTTGGGACACTTTACGCGAAAGTACCGACGCCATGTTTAGACTCGGAGGTACTTGAGTCGGCGTTCTGCGAGGCCAGATAGTTCTTGAACATGTCGGAGATGGCTTTCTCAGATTGCTCATCGCGCTCCTCGGTGCCATTCTTCTCCATGATCAGACCACGCAGCCAGTGGTTCTCAAGCTCAAGCTGGGAAACGCGAGCCTCGAGGGCGTCGTTCTTGTCGTTGGTTTCCTTCAAGGACTTCTCAAGAGCCTGCTCACGCATCTTCTTCTTAACGCGGAAACGAGCACTGGCGGCAGTGTTGCGACGACGCTTGTCCTCCTCAGCAGCATTGCGGGCTGCCTCCTCGGCGCTGGCCTGGGTGGACTTTTGGGTGTGCTTGCGCTTGGGCCCTGCGGTGGGGGTGGTAGGGGAGACAGCGCTGGGGACCGGAGTCGGAGACACCTGAGGGACATTCAGGGGAGGCTGAGTTTGGACAGGAGCCGGGTTAGCCGCAGGCACGGAGGGAGCCGCCGAAAATGGCTGGTTCTGCACCGGCATCTGCTGAGCATTGACCGAGCTAAAGTCGGGCTGGTACTCGGGCATGTTGCCGAGGCCATCTATAGGAATCGTTAGCTCTCCATCGCCACATCAAATTACTAGCATTATTAGCATCATTATTGGTCACATCGAAGGATCGGTGATCGGTGATATCCATAATAGGGTATCGAGAGGGCATCAAGGTCACGTGGAATGGCGTAATAGCGGAGAGACTTCGCGTTTGCGACAAAGTAATTTCCCACGGCGCGAATGGACAGGCGAGTCCCTCTTCAAAGACCCGCAATGAGAAGAACCATTGCGCCACTGCGTGCAGGGCCTGCAGGGCCCCGAAAACTCTTTCATTGATGGCCAATCACCGAGGCGAAATGCGTGTCGACCTGGGTATAGGCACATTGTGCGTCCAAAAGGCGACATGGGCCTAAACCCGAAGCCAGGTAGCGAGCACAAAAGCCGACACTTAGCCAATAAGCTGCCTGCTAGCCATGCCAGGAGTATGCAAGTATAGTCCCATGAACGCTAAGTCTGTGTATAGGGCAGATCTTGAGATGGTGTGATATGTGGTGTTGTCCAAATCGTCGATGAAGTATTGTCGAGGGGAATATACCGTAAAATCCATCCAATCCATCAATGTGACCAAGAGAAGATGCAATATCTGCTTCCATTGTAGAGATTGAACTTACCCTGAAGGAAGTCCAGGAACTTCATGTCGGCATTTTGATCGGTCTCGCCAATGTTCTTGTCATCGACAGAATCGAAGTTGGGCAGGCTGAGGTCGTTGAACTTGTCGAAATCAAAGAACTCGGTGTTGGTGAACAGCGCAAGCTCCTCATCGAGGTTGAGGGTAGTCTGCTGCTGCTGCTGTTGCAGCGCCTGGTCGTAAGGCGACGGAATGGCGTTCAAGTCATCGAGGTATTGAGAGAAGTTGGGGGCCCGACGCCCGTTGAATGCGGCCATGGCGACGATATATGAGATCTTCCGTTCGAGGAAGATCTAATTGTCGACGAGGAGGTTGTTCGATGTCTATTGGCCTCGAGGAACAATGAGAGGAATCGCGATCGCGATCGATCAAAACGGCTATGACTCGAGCGCGCCGAATGCGGCTCTGTCTGGAGAAGGGTTCGACAGCCCAGGCGATGAGGGCTGAAGTCGAATAATAAGGGATCTGGAGTCGCGAGTCGATTCCTAAACGTGGAGGGAATCGAAGAGTCGATGGAGATGGTGGAGAGTTGTAGAGGAGAAGCGAAGAGGCAAGAAGGAAGTGGGCGGGGAGGGCCAAAAGTGGGTTTTTCCTTTGAGTTTGCCCGTTCCAGAATGGTGGGGGGAGAGATGAGTAATCGTGATTTCACACTTACGTTTTCCATTTAACTATGGTACAATCATATATTATTGTATTAATTTTTGTATAGATTGAATAGCATTATGATCTAGATTTATATATTGTGGTTTAATTTGCTCTACTTTTCTCTGTTCTGGTGAAAAGTCTGGCTATAATCCAGCATTCGCAGGACTACAATTGCTTATCAAGATCAGCGGCCGAGGATCGGAGCCCACTGCGGCGAACCCACGGAATCCACTCCGGAAATCAACTGGGGAGAAATTGGTCGCACAGAGCAATTCAATCCATGTGAATGCTACACTCTGTGATATTAAATGCACTCTATTTTTCTAGAGCAGTATAAATAAAGATCCGTTCAATTTTCCACAATTCTTCACATATCTTGATTATTTCCTATATATTTAATCGAGCGCGGCATCCGCGGAAAACCTGCTTTGTCAGCCCGGAACCGGCGCACTCGCGAACGTCCACGGTTGAAAAGGTGAGTGGATCGACTTGATTTGAAGGGATGCAAGTTGCATTTCCTGATTCTTCCGAGGTCTCCCCGTGAGAGTCCCTTTTCGGAGTGCAATTCCGGAGAGTACAGACTCATGGCCGAGTATATACAGTGTTCAATACTGTATATGCCAGCAACAATGGCGATTTATCTATGTTTAAAAGTATGCTCAAGAGACAGCCTATAGCCGTAAATGATAGTTGACTAGAAGAGGAAAAATGTGTAGTAACTGTTGAATCAAGTTGCATAGGTATATATTGCTACCATACTTATTAACACTAGACACTCTGTTTCTTTGACCTTCCTCCCATAGGTGACTTAGTTCATGACCCATAGTAAGGGCAGACCACCCCGTAACACGACATACCCACGATACAAATAATGCCACTTGAACATCCCTGCAGACATCCATTAAGCATGAAGCACGGACTCAATACAACTGCCGCTCCATCTTAACAGTGTCCGAGCGTGACACTCATCCTTGGCGTCATGGTTTACATATACCCATGTGGTCTTGCATCTTCGAGTTTGCTGACCATCTTGACGAAATCAAGCACTCAAATGGTGTCTTGTGGCATTACCTATTGGAGGGGTTCTTGGCAAGAAATAGTCTGCTGGTGATATGCAATACAATACACCCATTGCGAATAATCTTGGAACGCAATTGCCGCGTTTTATTATAGATGTTGAGGGTCTGCGGATATCAAGACACTGTTGCAATTTTGTCAGTTGCTTGTTCATTTGATATACATAGTACAGTTCGGCCTGATCAATGCCATGCTCCAAATGTACAAAGAGGAGAATGCCAGGTGATGCCGAACGAAGGCCGAAGAGTTCCATCCGAAAAGTGATTACCTAAGCAGAGCAAGGGCCAGAATGGAAGGCGGTGGGGGAGTAATCCTCCTATCAACACGTGACATTGTTGACATCAGCCAGCATCGGATGAATTCAACATGAGCCGCTACGATCAGTGAATGGTCTTCGCATTCAATTTCACAGTAGGCAATGAGATAGATCGGACCCTGTCGAATGAGCAATACTGGGCTCTAGCCAGGTCATCAAATCACCCTCGTGTCTATCATCTCTAATTGACACCAGCTATGGCACGCTCCAGGACGGTGCGCGCCCCGACAACCGCGAGTCTCCCAAACAATCTGCGCATTCCCTCAACGACACCCGCCCTGACGAAGACCTTGAGCAAATTGTCCAGACCGTCATTGCTCGATCTAGCTCTGTCATGGCTCGAAGACCACAATGTGGAATCTTCCCCTCCATATCTTCAACTTGACGACGCGGGCAACAATGACGAAGAAACTCTCCCTTACCCCGCCGCAGACACAATCGCAGAAGTGAGACAAGCATACATTGACTTGCAAGAGCGCAAAGGAGGGAAGCGCGAAGTTATTGAGCGCATTCTCGAAGGTGATTGGCGTCACGGCATCACTCTTCGACAACTCGCCATGGCAGACCTTCGATATTTAGATGAACGCCCAGCAAGTCTTCGCTGGACGGCGCTGGAACTCAGCCGGTTAGAAACAAAATCAAAGAAAAAAGACGAAGATAGATCAGAATCAGACTGGTCTGCAAACATTCCGCGCATGCAAGCAGCATCTTTCGTCAAAGCCCTCCAATCTGAAATTGCACCCCTTGTCAAAGCACACTACCATCTCGCGCGCTCCTCAACACTCCCTCTAACAATCCTCCGCATATTCATCATCGACTCGCCATACCAAACACCCCGTCAACAACCCGAGATCTTCACCGACGCAACCCGCATCATCTACATAGCTTTCCCTGATAGCTGCCCGTACTTCTACACATCATCCATCACAACTTCACCCGCGGCGAATTCCTCCACCACAACGGGTTCAATCGCAACAGATCCACGGACTCTACAGCGTCTAGTCCGTGAAGCGATACCCAAAGCCCTCTCACGCCCACACGACCGGTTCACACTAAAACCAACTGCCCTCGCAGCAAAGAACCTCCCAACTCTGCTCGCGCTCCGTGGGCCAGGTCGCTCGACCTCGTCGAATGGCGCGTTCAGTATCTTCGCTGATTCCGTTCTAGAGGGAAGTCCACTTGATCCGCGTCCGTCCAATACGGTATCTGCAGACGAACACATGCGCGGCCGGGACGCAGACCCCCTGCAAGCAGATAAAGAGAATGCAGATTACCCAGAAGACTCCGTGAAACCGGTACGTTCGAACAAGAAACGACAATCCGGCTCCACCACAGACGGGACATTATCCCCAGACTCTAAGAAGAGGCGATTAGCCGTGGAGTCTCGATTTGGGACAGTCGGTTCATCTATAGCGCCCGCTCCGTTGGACAGGTTTGATATTCGACTTTTAGACAATCCGAATACAAATACAGGAGAAGAGGCGGACTCGGATCGAAACGCTGCTACATTGACGCCAGCTGTCTCTCTCACGTTCTCGGGGTCGGATGTTATTGGGGGAATCCGCAAGTTAGCGGAATTAGGCATTGTTGATCCTGAACGTATGCCATCATGGATGACGGGTGAAGAGGCTGTGAGTACGGCTTTTGTCCGTGCTGGCAAACGTGTTCAGGTTGATGGATGAAAGGTGAAGGTGTATTCGTGGTTTGGGTTCTGGTTTTGGCGTTTGGGTGGCATTGAAACTTTGTGATACCCATTTAATTCTGTGGTGGTTGGGTCAATTGATCCCTGCATCTAGCTCTTAAGTATAATAACGGTTCGGAGCAGGGGTTTATGCTCTTTGTAGCGTATTTGTTACTTAAATGCAACTTCTAAGCGCTTCAATTTCATTTCATTATCGTAAGTCATAACGGATCATCTTCGCTATCAAATTGGATCTTTCTCATCTCCATAAAGCAAACAGCAACAGCAAACGTGTATCTCTTTTTGAATTCGACTTTAAGCTTGCATGGGTATCACCGAACTCATCACTCGCTGAAAGTAGAAGAATCACTTCAGCTTTAACACCAAGCCAGCCTCAAACCCCATGCATGAATCACTCCCGGACTCGGCGATTACCAAACCGCCAGTATGAGGATGGCCGGGCAGTTGAGAAAGGCGAGTAAACGGACAAGTCTACCGAGATTGAGAAGTCAGTAATCGTATCCAATGGAAGCCCTTGAAGGAATAGAAGTCTTAGATACAAAGAAGGACCCATACCACGTTTACCACTCAGTCCGAACTGCGATGCTAAATTCACATAGCCCTCGGTATTGAGATTGTCGACATCGTCGCGGAGAGACCGGAGAGACTCTGGGTTTATATTCGGGGTATCATTTTCCCAGACGGCACGGCTGAGAGGGTAGGTTGGGTTAGTTCGATGCTGAGAGATAAGACATAGAGAGAGAGGGGGGGGGGGGGGGGGGGAAGGTGAGAAGGATGGCGAAGTAGACCCAGGGAACATGG
>Ga0102593_1000851_pt1 | contig 38933 bp, 33 predicted proteins | sample AraplaCol_mMS_r2_2_FD_76862 | JGI IMG/M metagenome (GOLD analysis project Ga0102593, IMG submission 76862) | Arabidopsis root microbial communities from North Carolina, USA - plate scrape MF_Col_mMS_r2 (SPADES assembly) (version 2) | ecosystem: Host-associated > Plants > Roots > Endosphere...
CTCGATGGTGCCCTCGAGCTTGCTCGGGTGGCCGGCAATCCGGCCAGGGAACGGGAAGTATTGGATGCCGGTGTCCTTGATGATCGGCAGCACGTCATCGACCCGCGTGCCACCCAGAAGAACGTCAACGCCGATGTCGGCGGCTGCCTTTGCTGAAACAATTTCGCTTTCACGGTCGAGCGACACCACTTCCAGATAGGAGGTTGCGCCGCCAGCCTTGATTGCCGCATTAAGACCCTTCAGCTGCTCGAGCGGCAGGCCGATGTCCTTGAACCCGATGTGCCGCACGCCAAGGCCAAGCGCAGTTTGGAGTTGCTGCGACGCGTCCGGAACCGTACGGTCATTGCGCGTAAGCATGAAGATGAAACGTAGACCCATGATGGTGGTTCCTTTCGAAGTTAGTTCGTCTTGGTTTGCGCAGCGACAACAAGGCGCTTTGCGTAGGCAAGCGCCGTTTCCAGGCTTGCGTGGTCTGCAATGCCCCGACCCGCGATGTCGAAAGCCGTGCCGTGGTCCGGGCTGGTGCGGACGAACGGCAGGCCCAGCGTGATGTTCACGCCCTTTTCCAGCCCGAGATACTTCACGGGGATCAGCCCTTGGTCGTGGTACTGGGCCACGACGACATCGAATCGACCTTGACGCGCTTGCATGAAAACCGTATCGCCCGGATGAGGGCCGCTGGCATCGATGCCTTCGGCTCGGGCCGCTTCAATGGCAGGTCGGATGATCTTGATCTCTTCATCCCCAAAGAGTCCGCCTTCGCCTGCATGCGGGTTGAGACCCGCTACGGCGACCCGCGGGGCCGCGAAGCCCAGCGCCTTTCCACCCTCGTGGGCAAGGCGTATGGCAGACATCTGGGCGTCGAAATCGCCTTGTTCGATTGCCTTGCGCAGCGACGTGTGGATCGTGACGAGCACCGTTCGGATGTCGTCGTTCGCAAGCATCATCGCCACGCGCTTGGCGCCGCCGAAGTCCGCCAGGATTTCGGTGTGGCCGGGGTAGCGGATTCCTGCGCCGGCCATCGCCTCTTTGTTGATCGGCGCCGTGACGATGCCACTCACCTTTCCGGACTTCGCCGCTGCGATTGCTGCAACGATGGCATCGAAGGCCGCCTGGCCGGAGATCGCACTGATCTGCCCGATGGGTGGAAGTTCGGCAATCCGGGTGGTCTCGATGACTTCAATGGTCTGCGGCTGGAACAGGGCCGCATGGGGTGCATCGATGCGTCGCACCTCGATGTTCAACCCCAGCTTCTGCACGATGTCCTGCATGACGACATGGCTGCCGAACACGACGACGCGCTCGCCGCCCTTTGCAAGTACCTTCGCCACGATCTCCGGTCCAATGCCGGATGCATCACCCATGGTGAGGGCAAGCGGGGAGGAAATGTTCTTCACAGTGAATCCGTTCGCAAGGTTTGAGTTGTTCCACGTATGCGCGCGACAGCGCGCTCCAGAGCGTCGTCACTGCCAAAGCCACCGGCCTTCATGGCGAGCAGGAGCAAGCGTCCATCGCCAAGCCTGGCGCGACCCAGGGGGAATCCGGGATCGAGCTCTTGCAGAATCTCGAACTCACGGATGTTGAGAAGATCCAGAATCGCTTCCATCGTGTCGCCGCCGGTGGCGATCAATGCGCCGAAGCGTGGGTCTTGAAGTTCTCGCGCGGCCTCCTCTGCGATGCGGCGCAGCACCGCCGCGGAATCCTGCTCTCGCGCCTTGGGTCCGCGCAGCAGCATGACGCCGCTGGCCTCCTGGAGTTGATCGGCCTGGACGTGACTGCGCAGATTTGCGCTTCCAACCGCGACCAGCACATCGCTGCTGATGCCATCGACCGATAACGGTGGTGTCTTCTCCGGCACAAAACGCCGCGACAGGGCTGCAGCCATCCCGGGTGAGCCAACCCACAGGATCGACTCTGGATCCTCGATGGACGCAATCCGCGAGTCGAGTTCGTCCTGCGTTACTGCATCGAGCAGCGTGACATTTTTGATGCTGCTCGGGACCAGGTCGACCAGCGCGGAATGCCGCGCGGGATGCACGGGGTCACGGCCATACGCACTCTCGGAAACCGGGATGCCCTCAACGAGCTGGATGCCTCCCACCGTCGTGCGCCCAGCTTGGGGGAACGCCGGTGCAAACACCAGTGATGTGCGGCCGCTCGCGGCAAAGCTTGCCTCAAGCTCCTGCGTTATGTGGCCGCGTAGCGTGGAGTCCACCGTCTTGTAGAGCACAGAACAGCCGGCAAGCTGGTCGGTCAATCGAGCGACCAGCTCGAATGCCTGCGACGAAGTCGCAGACCGCGAACCGCTGTCGACTGCAACTACCGCTGCCGCCTGTAGCGGAAGCTGGCCTCTTCCGATCGACGCAGTCAGGCCGCGGGCGACGAAAGGTGCTGCGCCATCTGCCGCGCTCGTCAAGTCATCGGCGAGGACCGCTATTCTGGGTTGATGATCGGTGCGCATGCATCAATTATCAGAACCCCACCAAGCTATGAAAAGCGATAGTTTCTGAGGATGACCGGTGATACATTGTCACCAATGGACCGATCAGACATACCGTCGCTCGACGACCTGCGAGCGTTCGAAGCCACAGCGAGGCTGGGCTCGGTCCGCCTCGCAGCAGACTCGCTTGCGCTCACACACGGCGCCGTCAGCCGCCGGATCAACAAACTTGCCAATGACATCGGGGTCAAGCTGTTTGAAAAGAATGGGAGAGGCCTCAAGCTCACACCGGCCGGCGAGACGCTCAACCTCACCCTCAGCAGGTTCTTCGGTGAACTGGCCGCCACCGTGCAAAGCCTGCGTGCCACCAGCACTGGCAAGACTGCCCTGGTGCTCTCCTGCGAGCCTTCAGTGGCCATGCGCTGGCTCATTCCGCGGCTGGGCGGGTTTCAAGCGGCGCATCCGGGCATTGCCCTCCACCTCTCCGTGGGTGGAGGGCTCGTGGACTTTCGCAAAAACCACGTCGATCTCGCAATTCGGCGGCTGGACTTCGCTGTGCCCGAGACGTGGAACGTCCGGCCCCTATTCCCCGAAAAGGTTGGGCCCGTCATGAGGCCGGAACTGGTGCCCAGCTTCGAACGCGGTGACTATCTCGCTCTCGGGTCAAAGACCCGATCGGACGCATGGGCGCAATGGCTGAAGACCCACCCTTCGGCGCGCCGACCCACAGAGATTCGGTACTACGACCATCACTCCCTGATTGTTGAAGCTGCTTCTGCAGGCCTGGGTGTAGCTTTGAGTCCACTCGTACTCGCCGTTGATGATGTGGAACGAGGAAGCCTGGCCGCACCTGCCGGCTTTGACCCTGACGGCAGCCAATATGGATTGATATGGTTGGGGTCGAGTGAACTGCAAGGTGTGGAGTTTGAACTCGCAGAGTGGCTGCTGGCGCAGTTCAGCCGCCTGGGCGTTGGTCGGAGCAAAGGCTGAGGCTTGGCTTCAGCCGAGCAGGACGGCCGTGGCTTGCGCGTTACCGCGCCGTGCCACCAGATCGATCTCGATGCGGACACGCCTCACGACTTCGAACGGGCCCCTTTTGTCTTTGCTCGCGATAAGACCGTCGCCTTGTTGATCCGGTAAACGAGTCCATTGGGATTGTCTTCAACGATTTCCATCGTGCCTCGAATCATCAGCGGTTCGTCGGTTTGACTTTGCGGCCTCAGCGTATTGATCTCCGCCGTGGTGGTCGGTGAATTCATGGCGTGGCACTCGTCGCACAACAGGGGCTGCGCACTCAGCAGGAACCGGGTGTGACGCTTGCCACCGTCAATCGCGGTCATATAGCCGACCAATGTGACCGACTTGCCGTGAAGCTCGCGAATCTTCGCAGGCATAAAGGTCAACTTGTATTGACCGTTCTTCCTGGTTAGCGCTGCGCGAGCGAGGTCACCCCACAAGACCAAGTCGCGCGGCGCGCCTGCGAAATCGGACGATTCCAATTCTCTGGCAGCACCGTGTTCATGCACATCGCGAGCGCGCTGCGCCAACGAAGGGGTGGCCAGCAACGACAGCGCCGCAGTGAGCAACGCTGCCGAAGTGGCTACCAGTCTGAGTCGTAGTTGAATCATCGAGGGTTCAAAAAACTAAAGGGGAGTACTCGAATCCTTGTACACGCGCTTGCCACCAACATAGGTTTCGAGTGCTTTGAGATCCTCGATTTCGCCCGTCGGAATCGTCATGATGTCACCGGATATAACCACGAAGTCAGCGAGTTTCGCCGGCTCGATGGATCCCTTGATGTCTGCTTCGTCGGTGAGTTTGGCATTGTTGAGTGTGAGAACACGCAACGCTTCTTCGCGACTGGTTGCCTGATTTTCGCCGGCGACGCCGCCCGTGATGGAGTCGCGCGACACGAGATGGTAGAGCCCCCAGAACGGATTGATGGGGATCACCGGAGCATCCGTTCCCCCTGCGACCAGAAGGCCTGCGTCAAGGTAAGTTCTGACCGGTGAATACTGCGAATATCGATCAACGCCAAGGTAATTTTTAAGAATCGGCGCTACAAGATACAGGTGATCCTGGACGGACATGCGCAGATTCAGTGCCTTGAGCTTCGGCAGTTGATCAGGGCGCATGATCGCCGCATGTTCGATGGTCCAACCGGTCTGCCGAATGTCCTTGGCTGCGCTGGCCTTCTCATAGCCCTCAAGTACCTGGTCGATTGCGGCATCGCCAACGGCGTGTGTTGCCACTCGCCAGCCGGCCTTGTTGAAGGCAATGACAGAGTCATTGAATGCCGCCTGCGGCACGGTCGCCAACCCGAAGTAAGTTCCGCCTTGCCCCATCGGCTCGGCGTACGCCTGGGTCGTGTGGGCGCCTTCGAAGCCACCGTCGACGGCCATTTTGATGCCCCAGACACTCACCAGGCTGTCGCCCTCGCCCTGCTTGATTCCCTCGGACGCCAAGGCATCCAGACTCACGCCGCGGAAGAGAACGCTGTAACGCACGGTTGATCTTCCCGAGTCCCTGACTTGCTGCAGTTGTCGGTACGCCGCCACGTTCGTGCCCGCGATGCGGACACTCGTCAGGCCATAGGAGTTGAGCACAGCCTGCTGCTTCTCGATGCTTGCTTGCGTCTGAGGTGGGGACGGCGGCAACACAACGGGATCACGCGCCGTATCGACCAGTTCGCCGGTGAGGTCGCCATTAGCGTCCCTTGGAATTGCCCCCCCGGCTGGCACAGGCGAACTGGTCGTAATGTTCCATTTCGCCAGCGCTGTCTTGTTCAGGAAATAGCTGTGCCCCCCTCGGACAAGCACCACTGGTATGCCGGGTGCTGCGGCTTCCAGCTCCGAGGCGGTAGGTGTGCGCTGCTCTTTGAGCTGGGCTTCGTGCCAGTCTGAATTCGAGACAAGAATTTGGCCGGGCGTGGCGGTCTTGGCAGCGTCACTGATCTTTGCAAAGATATCTGCAAGTGATCGGGCTTGAGAAATGTCAATACCCGATCCGCCGCCAGCACTGTGAAAGTGACCGTCAGCCAATCCAGGTATCACCGTGCGGCCTTTGAGGTCTACCACCTGTGTATTCGCACCTGCAAGCGTCTTGATCTCATCGGTGGACCCGACACTCAAGAACTTTCCATCTTTGACGGCGAAGGCTTGCGCGACACGCGAATTGTTGTCCACGGTAACGACCTTGCCATTGATGAAGATCGCGTCCGCTGATACGGGCGTGGCGGGAGTCGTGTCCGTCGATTCGACAGCGTTGAAGCCGCCAAATCCGCCGGATCCGCCAGATCCGCCGCAGCCAGCCACAAGGATTGCTGAAGCGCTCGCCACGGCGATCAGGCTGAGTGAAGATGGGACGTTTTTCATGTCGACTCTCGTTTTCTTGGTTCTGCCATGGCTGAAGGCCGTAAGAACCTGAGGCCCGCCGCCGGCTTGGCCTCGATCAACTAAATTCCCGCGGGATGCCAGGTCGACGGTGTGTCACGACAGCCTTCGGTATCAGTTCGCGGCGCTGGCGCAGCCTGCGATCACCGAATGCGCAATCGTGGTCTCATCGAGGTTTCATCTGCGGGCTCCTGTGACTTCCTCGCAAGACCAAGGTCATGCAAGTGAGCAGGTGGATGCTAGTGATCGCTCGAATGCAGATATATGTCGATTTTGGAAATGACTCTTTTATTGAAAGAAAGAATCTCGTTCGACATCGGACCGATTACAAAGCGGTCTGTCCCGAAGTCATCGAATTCCAGCGCCGCTGGTAGTCCTGTCGTTCAAAGTCTTCGATCAGAAAGTCGATGAAGGCACGCGTCTTTGCGGGGACGAGGCGGCGGTGCTGATACACGATGTTGACAGACATCGTGGGTAGCTTCCAGTCGGTCATGAGCGGAACCAGTCGGCCCGCTACCAAGTCGTCGTAGATCACGTACACCGGCTGCACCACGATTCCAAGCCCTTGCACACTGGCCACACGCAAAATCTGCCCGTCGTTAGCCTCGAGTTTGGCTTTGGTCGGAATCGTCACGCGTTCATCGCCACGCTCGAACGTCAGTGTGTCGGGGTCATGGTGGGTGTACAACAGCAACGGATGCTTCGCGAGTGCATGGGGGTCGCCGGGGGCTCCGTAGCGATCGATGTACGCGGGCGAGGCGGCGAGTACGCGTCGCGTCGTTGCCAGGCTTCGGATGACGAGACTCGAGTCCGGTTCGGACTCGCGCGTGCGAAGCGCCACGTCGATGTTGTTGTCGATGATGTCGTAGTAGCGATTCGCTGCGACCACTTCCACGCGGAGGTTCGGGTAGCGCTGCGCGAATTCCGGCAACAGGGGAGCGATGTGCTGCAGCGACAGCGACAACGACGCAGTCACGCGCAAGACGCCCACCGGATTGGATGTCGTTACGTTGACTGCCTCGACAGCCTCCTGCATGTCGTCCAGCGCGCCCTTGCAGCGGCGGTAGAAGTCCTGGCCGACGTCGGTCACAAACAAACGGCGCGTGCTGCGTTCGATCAGCCGAGCGCCAAGGCGGCGCTCCAGGGCCGCAAGCTGGCGGCTCGCCGAAGGGTTGGACAGGCCCATGGATTCGGCCGCCTTGCTGAGGCTGCCCAGCTCCACAACGCGCACGAAAAACTCGTACTCGGTCCAGTGGTCCATGGCGGGATCCTTCCTGCTGGTGAAAATATAATTTTCATTATCGTCATATATTTCCATTCGAGTCATTAATAGCATTCGCTTCAGACCTTCCTGAACGACTTTTACGTCGGGGGGAAGGCCAGGAGCCCACGAATGCAAAACCTCGACGAAACAACGATCACCCAAGCGGTGATCGCGCGCCACGCGAACACGGCGGACCCACGTCTGAAGACTGTCATGACCAGTCTGGTGCGGCACCTGCACGGCTTTGCGCGGGAGGTCGACCTCACCGAGGCCGAATGGGTGGCGGGACTCGAATTCCTCACGGCTGTCGGCCATGCCTGCAGCCCAACGCGGCAAGAGTTCATCCTGCTGTCGGACACGTTGGGCCTGTCGACGCTGGTGGCGGCTCAAAATCATCGGAAGCCCGTGGGCTGCACCGAGGCCACCGTGTTCGGCCCGTTCCACGTCGAAGGCTCACCTGAGCGGGCGTTGGGCACCGATGTGGCAAACGGCGCTGAGGGCGAGCCGTGTTTCGTGTGCGGCAGTATCCGGGGCCTGGCCGGTGAGCCGGTTGCGGGGGCTGTGATCGAGGTCTGGCAGGCAGATGCCAAGGGCCTGTACGACGTTCAGTACGAGCCATTCGACGAGCATCGCGCACGTGCCACGCTCCGTTCGGCAGCCGATGGCGGCTACCACTTCCTCAGCATCGTGGCGACGCCCTATCCGATCCCGCACGACGGGCCAGTCGGTCAACTCCTGGACGCACTGGGCCGCCATCCTTGGCGGCCAGCGCACCTGCACTTCCGGATCAGCGCGCCGGGTTACGAAACCCTGGTCACCCATGTGTTCCGCGACGGTGATCCGTACCTGGATTCGGATGCGGTGTTCGGCGTGCGCTCTTCCTTGGTGGCGGATTGGATCCGGCATGAGGCCGGGCCCGCCCCCGACGGCCGAATGTTCGAAACACCCTTTTCGACCCTGGACTTCGACTTCGTGCTGAACCCGGCGCGCAAGGAGGGCTGACACCGTGATCAAGCACGTGGTCATGTGGAGGGTCTCAGGCAACACGCCCGAGGTGCACCATGCGTGATTTCGTCTACGGCGCCCTGCCTGTACGGGTGGTATTTGCCGCGGGTAGTCGAACATGCCTCGCGAACGAAGTGGCAGCGCTGGGCATTCAACGCGCGCTGGTGCTGTGCACCCCCCATCAACGCGACCTGGCTGAAGCCGCAGCGATCTTGTTGGAACAGCGCTGCGTGGGCGTGTTCGACGGTGCGCGCATGCATGTCCCTGTCGAGGTGGCGCGCACGGCGAGTACATACGCCACCTCCGTCGGCGCCGATGGGCTCGTGGCGGTCGGTGGCGGCTCCACCATTGGGCTGGCCAAGGGGATCGCGCTCGACATGGGTCTGCCGATCGTCGCCGTTCCGACCACCTATGCAGGTTCTGAAATGACGCCCATCTATGGGTTGACGGAACACGGCGTGAAGAAAACCGGACGCGATGCGCGCGTGCTGCCTCGCACCGTGGTGTACGACCCCGAGTTGACGCTGGGGCTGCCGGTGGCGCTTTCTGTCACCAGTGGATTGAATGCGATTGCACATGCCGCCGAAGGGCTGTACGCCCATGACGGCAACCCCGTGCTCGATCTCATGGCAGAGGAAGGCATTCGCGCCCTGGCCGCCGGTCTGAAACGCGTGGCTGCCGCTCCGAGCGATGTCGAGGCGCGCAGCGACTGCCTATATGGCGCGTGGCTGTGCGGCACGGTGCTGGGGCAGGCGGGCATGGCGCTGCATCACAAGCTGTGCCACGTGCTCGGCGGCAGCCTGGATCTGCCCCATGCAGAAACGCACGCCGTGATGCTGCCGCACACCCTGGCCTACAACGCACCGGCCGCGCCGGTGGCCATGCGCCGCATCGCGCGCGCCCTGGGCCGACCGGACGCCAGCTGGGGCCTGCACGAACTTGCCAAGGAGCTTGGCGCGCCAACGTCGTTGCGTGAGTTGGGCGTGACCGCCGAGGCCCTCGATCGCGTGACCGACCTGGCGCTCACCAGCCCCTACGCAAACCCGCGCCCGCTGAGCCGCGAAGCGATTGCCGGGCTGCTGGCGCGCGCTTGGTCCGGCGCACCACCCGCGCCCTGACCGGCCGCGCCAGCGAGCAATGCAGCACCAAATTTCCACAGGAGAAAAGCGATGAAACGAATTACCCGTTGGGCCCTGTCCCTCATGGCGTGCGCCAGCTTGGCCACGGCCGGCGCCACAGAACTTCGCATCGGCGTCATGACGACGCTGAGCGGTGCTCAGGCGGTGTCGGGCGTCGACATGCGAGATGGCATCGAGCTGGCCGTCAAGCAGCTCTCCGGAAAGGTCGGCGGGCAGCCGACCCGCCTGATCGTCGCGGACGACCAGTTCAACCCCGGTGCTGCCAAGCAAATCGCCGAGCGGCTGGTAAAAAAAGACAAGGTGCAGGTCCTCACGGGCATCATCTACTCCAACATCCTGCTGGCGGCTGCACCCGTCGCGCTGGAAAACGGGAACATCTACCTCAGTTCCAACGCCGGGCCATCGCAGTATGCCGGCGCGCAATGCGACAGCGGCTTCTTCAGCGTAAGTTGGCAGAACGACGCCGTGCACGAGGCTGCGGGCAAGTACGCGCAAGACAAGGATTACAAGCGCGTGATCCTGGTCGCGCCCAACTATCCGGCCGGACGCGATGCCACCACCGGCTTCAAGCGATTCTTCAAGGGCGAAGTGGTCGAGGAGCTCTACCCCAAGCTGGGCCAACTCGACTTCGCGGTGGAAATCGCGCGTCTGCGCGAACAGAAGCCCGACGCGGTGTACTTCTTCCTGCCCGGTGGCATGGGGATCAACTTCACCAAGCAGTACCGCGCCGCAGGCATCCCGGACAAGACCAGCCTGCTGACGAGCCAGTTCTCCGCCGACCAGGACACCTTTGCCGCGAGTGGCGACGCGATGATCGGCGTCTACAACACCGGTCACTGGTCGACCGACACCGACAACGCGCCGAGCCGCGAGTTCGTCGCCGGCTTTGAGAAAGCCTATGGTCGCCTGCCGAGTTTCTACGCCTCCCAAGGCTACGACGCGATCATGATGATCGACGCGGCGGTTCGCGCGGCCGGAGGCAACGCCGACGATCCCGTGGCACTGCGCAAAGCCTTGGCCGAGAGCAAGTTCAAGTCGGTCCGCGGCAAGTTCAGCCTTGGCCCCAATCGCTTTCCGGTGCAGGACTTCTTTGTTCGCGTCGTCTCGCGCGACTCCAAAGGCCGCCTCTACAACAAGACCGAGTCGCTCGTGCTGAGCAACCACGCCGACGCCTACGGCGCGGCCTGCACGCAGAAGTAAGCCAAGACCATGCTTTGGATCGAACAACTCCTCAACGGGTTGCAGTACAGCCTCATGCTGTTCCTCTTCGCCGCCGGCCTGACCCTGGTGTTCGGGATCATGAACCTGGTGAACCTCGCGCACGGTTCGCTGTACATGCTGGGTGCGTATGCGGCTGCCGCTCTGACCACATACAGCGGGTCGTACGTCATGGGCCTCCTTGGCGCGCTGCTGTTCATGGGGGCCTTCGGCGCGGTGCTGGAGATCGTGTTGATTCGACGGCTATACCGTCAGGATCACCTGACGCAGGTGCTGGCCACCTTTGCGTTGATCCTGATCTTCAATGAGTCCGTTCGCATCGTGTGGGGCGTGCAGCCGTTGCCCTATGACATGCCTGCCGCGTTGTCGGGCTCGGTGCCCATCGTGGGCGATCTGCGTTACTCGGCCTACAGGCTTGCGCTCATCGTCGCCGGCGTGGTCGTGGCGCTGCTGCTGTACTGGATGGTCGCGCGTACCCGGGTCGGCATGTGGGTACGGGCCGGAGCCTCGAATCGCGAGATGGTGCAAATGATGGGCGTGAACGTGCGGTGGTTGTTCACCGCGATATTCGCTCTCGGCGCGGCCTTGTCCGGGCTGGCGGGCGCAGCGCTGGCACCGCTGATGTCGGTACAGGTCGGCATGGGTGAGGAAGTGCTGATTCTTGCCTTCGTCATCGTGGTCGTGGGCGGCGTCGGCTCGGTCCGCGGCGCATTCATCGCCGCGCTGCTGGTGGGCATGGTCGACTCGCTGGGACGCGCTTGGTTGCCCGGCCTTCTGGGCACGGTGCTCCCGCCGGCAATCGTCTCCGATCTTGGGCCCGCGCTCGCGTCGATGTCGGTCTACCTGTTGATGATCGTTGTACTGGCGTTCCGGCCGATGGGCCTGTTCTCGCCCGGCGCCACGAGCCTTTGGCCGAAATGGCTGCGCGTGCGTCCGTCGCCAATGCTTGCAGGCTCCGCGCCCGGGAGTGCGTCGTCATGAAGCGCGGAGTCATTGCGGCCTTGCTGGTGGGGTTCGGCCTTGCCGCGTTGCCTGTGCTGCTCGCCGCAGCAGGGCAGGAGTTCTACCTGGGCCTGTTGACGCGCGTCATGATCTACGCGCTGGCTGCCACCAGCCTGAACCTGTTGCTCGGGTATGGCGGCATGGTCAGCTTCGGCCATGCTGCCTTCCTCGGCATCGGTGGCTATGTGGTGGCGATCGCCGCACAACACGGCGTGGGCAGCGCATGGGTGGCGTGGCCCCTCGCGCTGTCTGTCGTGGCACTGATGGGCGCCGTCATGGGCGCCATCAGCTTGCGCACTCAGGGTGTTCACTTCCTGATGATCACGCTCGCGCTGTCGCAGATGTTCTATTACGCCTTTGTCTCGCTGCGCAGCTACGGCGGCGACGACGGCCTCTCGATGACTCGGCGCTCCAGCTTCGGTTGGGAAGCCTGGTGGCCGACAGTCGGCGACATGGGCTTCTACTACCTCGCCCTGGTGCTGCTGGCCCTCGCGCTGCTGCTGGTACACCGCCTGATACCTTCGCGCTTTGGCAGCGTCCTGGTCGGCGTGCGAGAAAACGAAGCCCGCATGAGCACGATCGGATTTCCTGTCTACCGCTACAAGCTGGTGGCCTTCGTGATCGCGGCGGTGCTGTGCGGGCTGGCGGGCGTGCTCAATGTCGAGCTCAACCGCTTCGTCAGCCCGTCGGTGATGCACTGGTCGCAGTCGGGCATGTTGATGGTCATGGTGATCATCGGGGGCCTCGGACGCCCGTGGGCCGGTGTCGTCGGTGCCGCCGCCTTCCTTGGTCTCGAGGAGGTGCTGTCTCACTACACCGAGCGCTGGCAGTTGCCATTGGGCATCCTGCTGCTCTCGCTGGTGCTTGCCCGCGTGGCTGGCTGGAAGCTGCCCGGCGGTTCTCGCAAGGAGCCGCAGCATGTCTAGGCCGCTGTTGGAAATCCAGGGGCTGTGCAAGCAGTTCGGCGCGCTGCGCGTGACCGACGACCTGCACCTGCAGGTGCGGCGCGACGAAGTGCATGCCTTGATCGGACCGAACGGCGCCGGCAAAACCACGCTGATCCACCAGATCGCCGGCACGCTGGCGTCCGACGCTGGCACGATCTCCCTGGACGCGCACGACGTGACAGCCTTGCCTGCCAGTGCGCGCGTGCGGCGCGGCATTGCGCGCTCCTACCAGATCACCAACGTATTCCGCCAGCTGAGCGTGCTGGACAACATCGCGCTCGCCGTGCAGGCGCGCCGCGGTCACAGCTTTTCATTCTGGCGACCGGCCGCGCGCGACACCGCGCTGCGCGACGAAGCAGCGGCCGTGCTTGACCGGCTGGGGTTGGCCGATCACGCCCTGCTTTCTGCTGCAAGCCTGTCTTACGGCGACCAACGCTTGCTGGAAGTCGGCATCGCGCTGGCCACCGCGCCGAGCATGTTGCTGCTCGACGAGCCGATGGCCGGCATGGGGCCGCAGGAATCCATCCGCATGGTAGAGATGATCGAACGCCTGCGTGGGCAGGTCACTGTTCTGCTCGTCGAGCACGACATGGACGCCGTGTTCCGCCTGGCGGACCGCATCTCCGTGCTCGTCTACGGAAGCGTCATTGCGACGGGAACACCGCAGGAGATCCGCTGCAACCCGGATGTCGTGCAAGCCTATCTGGGTGGGGAGGACATCGCGTGAGCGCTCTGCTGGACATCATCGACATCGATACCGCCTATGGGGAAAGCCAAGTGCTGTCGCAGGTTCGCCTGCGGATCCAGTCGGGCAGCGCGCACGCCTTGCTCGGCAGGAACGGCATGGGCAAGACCACGCTGGTGCGTTCGATCATGGGGCTCACGCCTCCCCGGCGCGGCGAGATTCGCTTCCTCGGCCAGCGCATCGACGGCCTGTCGACGAGCGTGATCGCACGACTGGGCATCGCGGTCGTGCCAGAGGGCCGGCAGATCTTTCCCAACCTGAGCGTGCGCGAGAACCTCACGGCGTTTGCCGCCACCCGATCGGGCGACGGCCATTGGACCTTCGACCGCGTGCTGGCGTTGTTTCCGCGCCTGGGCGAACGGGCCGCCAACATGGGCAACCAGCTTTCCGGCGGCGAGCAGCAGATGCTGGCCATCGGCCGCGCGCTGATGACCAACCCGCGGCTGCTGATCCTCGACGAGGCCACTGAGGGACTCGCGCCGCTGGTGCGCGCCGAGATCTGGCGTTGTCTTGCGCTTCTGCGCGAGACGGGGCTCAGCATTCTGGTGATCGACAAGTACGTCGAGCGACTCATCGAACTGGTCGACCGCCACACGATCCTGGAGCGCGGCCGCATCGCCTGGGAAGGCGACTCCCGTGCGCTGGCGAAAGACCGAGCGCTCTGGCACCGCTACCTCGGTGTCTGACCAACGACTGAACTCAATCAAAGGAAAGGCAAGGCATGACTAACAGCAATCCGGCATCGACGCCGACCGTCGAAAAGCCGATGACGTGGCCCACCGCGGACTTCTCGCGTGTGCCCTATGACGTGTTCACCGACCCGCAGATCTACCGGCTGGAAATGGACAAGCTCTTCCGCGGCGAGGTCTGGAACTACCTCGGCATGGAGTGCGAGATCCCGGCGTGGGGCGACTATCAGACCACCTGGATTGGGGATACCCAGATCGTGGTCACGCGCGCCAAGGACGGCTCCGTCAACGCGTTCGAGAACAGCTGCGCCCATCGCGGCGCGCGCATCGTCGACAAGCTGCGCGGCAACGCCAAGCGCCACACCTGCCCCTACCACCTGTGGACCTACAACCTCGCGGGCGAGCTCACGGGCGTGCCGCTGGAGAAGGGCCACAACGGCAAGGGCGGCATGCCGCCGTGCTTCGAGAAGAAGGACCATGGCCTGCGCACGCTGCGCGTGGCCATGCGCGGCGGGCTGATCTTCGGCACCTACTGCGACACGACCGAGCCTCTGGAGGACTACCTCGGCCCGCACAGCGTGGCGCAGATCGATCGCCTGCTTGTCCAGCGCAAGCCCAAGGTCATCGGCTACCTGCGCCAGAAGATTCCGGGCAACTGGAAGCTCTACAACGAAAACGTTCGGGATCCGTACCACGCCTCTTTGCTGCACCTGTTCCAGGTGTCGTTCGGCATCCAGACACCGGCCATGCAGGGTGGCATCAAGCTCGACAAGGATGGCAAGAACACCTGGAACCATTCGATCATGGGGGTCAACGACAACGCGAACCTGGGCAAGCTCTCCGACGCATACGCGGACACGGGCAAGCTCATGCCTGACCTGGAGATGCACGACCCTTCTCTGCTGAAGATTCCGCTGGACCTGGGTGACGGCTACAAGACGACGCTCCTGTCCATGTTCCCGACCTTGATCGTGGCCCAGGTCGACAACACCTACGCGGTGCGCCACCTGCGGCCCAAAGGGCCGGATGCGGTCGAGCTGCACATCACCTACCTGGGCTTCGAGGGCGATACGCCGGAACAGCTGCACAACCGCTTGCTTGCGGTCAACCTCATAGGACCCTCCGGCTATATCTCGATGGAAGACGGCGAGGCGCTGCGCCTTGTGCAGGAAGGCGTCAAGGCACGCCGTGGCGATCACTCGGTGCTCGAGATGGGTGGTGTTGGCAAGCCGCACGACACCGACTACCTGTCGCAGGAAATTTCGATCCGCGGCTTCTGGCAGCACTACCACCGCATGATGGGCTTCGCCCCGGCAGGCAACATGAATCGCGACGAGGAGTCCGCCTGATGACTGCGTCACTTCAACAGCGCGTCGAGCGCTTCAACTTCGACTACGCGGATGCTTTGAACCAGCGCCGCTTCGCCGAGTGGCCCGAGTCTTTTGCCGCCGATGCCTGCGACTACCGTGTGGTCTCGCGTGAGAATCATGATGCGGGCCTGCCAGCGCCACTGATGGGCTGCTACACACCGGGCATGGTCAAAGACCGTGTGTCGATGCTCATCAAGGAGACGCTGACTTACCGGCAGATGTATTTGCGGCACTACATCACCAACGTGAGAGTCAATGAGGAACTCGACGGCACGATCACCGCCAGCGCCAATCTGCTGGTCATGCAGAGCGACCTGGAAGGAAATTCCTCTATCTACATCGTCGGCTGCTACGAGGACACGATGGTCGAGATCGACGGACAGCTCAAGTTGCGCAAACGGCTGGTGATCGTCGACTCCTTCAGCATCGACAACATGCTGGCCGTGCCGCTGTGAGCGAAGGGACGGCACGGCCATGACTACCGGATCCACCATCGTCATCGTGGGCGCAGGCCTGGCGGGTGCCGAAGCCGCCTTTGCGCTGCGCGATGGCGGCTACGAAGGGCGCCTCGTGGTGGTTGGGCGCGAGTCCTGGCCGCCTTACGAGCGTCCGCCTCTGTCCAAGGCCTTCCTCCAAGGCGAACTGGCACGCGACAGACTCTGGCTTCGTCCCGCCAAGTCGTACGCCGACGGAAACATCGAACTGCAACTGGGCACCGAGGTCACGGCCATCGATCGCGTGCAACGCTGCGTGCACCTGAACACCGGCGCGGCGCTCGGCTACTACAAGCTGCTGCTGGCCACGGGCGGTGAAGCACGCCGCCTGACGATCCCGGGCGCTGAACTCGTGGGAGTGTGCGAACTCAAGTCGCTCGACGATGCGGAACTCTTGCGCGCCAAGCTGGTGGAAGGGCGACAAGTCGTCATCATTGGTGGAGGCTATGTGGGCATGGAGTTCGCGGCCACCGCCTGCCAGGCCGGTTGCCAGGTCACCGTGCTGGAGAGCCAGGACAGGGTGTTGTCGCGCTCTCTTTCGGCGGTGATCGCCCGATACCTGCAGAGCGAACATGAAAGGCGCGGCGTGCGCGTGCTTACACAATCGAGCGTGGCGCGCATCGAGGGGGCTGAGCACGTCGACGCCGTGGTCCTCTCGGATGGCACGCGGCTCCCTGCCGATGTGGTGCTCGTGAGCATCGGCAACGAGGCCAGCGACGCGCTGGCGCGGGGTGGCAGCCTGCCGGTCGACCGCGGCATCGTGGTCGATCGCGAGGGACGCACCACCGATCCGCATGTGTTCGCCGCCGGCGATTGCACGGTCAGTCGGTGTGAAGGCTTCGATGCAACGCTGCGGCTGGAGTCGGTGCAGCACGCCACCTTGCAAGCCAGGCGGGCGGCAGGCGCGATGCTCGGTCAGCCCGCGGGACGCGACGAAGTGCCGTGGTTCTGGTCGGATCAGTTCGACATCAAGCTGCAGATGGCCGGGTTGCCTTTGCCAGGCGATACCGAGCTGGTGCGCGGCGATCCGCAGAGCGGGCGCTTCAGTGTCATTTATCAGAACGCCGATCGCCTCACCGCGATTCAATGCGTCAACGCGTCAGCCGACTTCGCGGCGGCAAAAAAAATGATCGCTGAGAGACGCAGGTTCGCCGTCGCGTTGTTGTGCGACCCGCTTGTCAGTTTGCGCGACGTCCGATCGAGCCGGGCGGTGGGCGAACCGATCCCGTAAATCCTGTTCCGTATTCTGAGAAATCCCATGGTCGATATAGCCATCGAAGTCACCGATCGAAAAGGTCGCGTCAGCCAATTTGCAGGCACCGAGGGCCTCACACTGATGGATGCCCTCAGGAACCAGGGGCTGCCCGTAGCCGCTACATGCGGCGGAGCGAAATCATGCGCCACCTGCCATGTGTACATCGGCGAAGGCTCTGCGCCGGTGGGCCTGCCTGATGAGGACGAAGTCGATCTGCTGTCCGAATCGGACCACTACCGCGAAGGCGTGTCGCGCCTGAGTTGCCAAATCGTGTTGCTGCCAGTATTGGCAGGATTGCACGTTGAGCTGGCCCCTCAGGACTGAATACGTGGGCATCTTGCGTCCCAACGCTCCCTCTGGCTGCGGTTTGGTGCCGTAACCCCAGATCGCCGACCTAACTCACTGCCCGCGGGTTTGGTCACAAGCTTCCATTCGAATGCGAGCCTATCCCGACACGACAGCGCTGCGCATGGGTAAACACGGGCTGGGTAGCCGTGCGCATTTCTCCAACATTCGTGCACGGCACTCATACGCGGGTAGGCCGCGCAATTCGTAAAGTCTCATCGAGGCATTGCCGACGCCACAGCACAGGCAGGGCAGCACACGAAGCTTGGGAGAAGCACAGATACGACGGACGGAATTCGTCGCGTACGCGGCAGACAATGAAGACTCATTTCACACAAACTCAGTTGGCCGAACCGCAAATCGCGGAGGCCGCCGACATTCTGCAGAGCTGCCAGCACTTTGGCTTTTGCACATCCGGCTGCCCGACCTACGTTCTGCTACACGACGAGAACGACGGTCCGCGTGGCCGTATCGACCTGATCAAGGAAATGCTTGAATCTGGCGGGGCGCCATCGTCGAAGACAGTGAAGCACCTGGACCGTTGCATGTCCTGCATGTCCTGCATGGGAACCTGTGCCGTCAAGGTGGATTACATGCATCTAATCGACGTGGGGCGTGCGCACATCGAAAAGACGTACCGGCGCCCTTTGGCTGAGAGGTTGCTACGCAGCGCCTTGGGCTTCGTGCTCCCGCGCAGGAACCTGTTCAAGGCAGCGCTCAGCCTGGGTCGGATCGCGGCGCGTTTCGGCCGCTGGATGCCCCCGGCAGTGCGACCGCTGCTGGAACTACTGCCGCCCCCAAGATCGTCCGATCCGGCAGACGCCATCGGTCAACGCAAATACCCGGCAGTAGGCGTTCGCCGATGGCGGGTCGCACTACTTGAAGGATGCGTCCAGCCTGAGATTGCGCCGCACATCAATGCGGCCACCATTCGCATGCTCACTCGCTTTGGCTGTGAGGTCGTCATGCCAGAAGCTGCTGGTTGTTGCGGCTCGCTCAACCTGCACATGGGAAATCAGGAAGCCGCTCGCAGTTTCGCCAGGGCGAATGTTGCCGCTTGGCTCAATGAACTCGATCTAGGCGGTCTCGACGCCATTCTCGTCAATGCATCGGGCTGTGGAACCACAGTGAAGGACTATGGCCATTTGTTGAAGGGCGATCCCGACTTTGAACAGGGCGCGCAGCGAGTAGCCGCCATTGCAGTCGACGTGTGCGAGTGGCTCATGCGTATCGGAGTCTCTGCCCCTACGACACCCCGACGCCATAAGGTCACCTATCACGATGCGTGCTCTCTGCGAAATGTGCAGAAGGTAACGCAACCTCCAAGGGCACTGTTACTCCAGGCCGGCTATCTTGTTTCGGATGTGCCGGAGGCCCATTTCTGTTGTGGCTCTGCCGGAACTTACAACATGCTCCAGCCCGACCTCGCCAGGCAGCTTGGCCAGCGCAAGGCAGCAAACTTGGCAAGCACTCACCCTCAGATTGTGGCGGCAGGCAACATCGGTTGTATCACGCAGATCGGATTACATAGCCCCACGCCGATCGTACACACGGTGGAGTTGCTCGACTGGGCCTATGGCGGGCCAGCGCCTCTGGCGTTGCGAACCGCGAGCCTCGAGGAAATTGCAACTGACAAGGTCGCGGACGAGCCGGTCGCCTCGTCATTTGAACAACCCATCCACTTCCATCCGGGCAACACGTCGAAAGACATGGGCATTTGGTAGGCCCTCACTCCAGCAGGAATCCAATCATGGAAAACATTCAGAACTTCCTGGCCCAGGTTCGTAGCGACTTGGGTGACCAATGGGTCGACCAGCGGCCCGAGACACTGGTGCGTTACGGAGAGCACACCCTTCCCGGGCAGGCAAGAGCGCCTTCCGCTGTTCTATTCCCTGAGTCAACGGCCCAGGTGGTTGCCATTGTCAAAGCCGCCAACGAGTTCGGCATCGCGCTCTATCCGATCAGCACGGGTAACAACATCGGCCTGGGTTCGCGTGCCCCGGCGCGCGCGGGGCAGGTGGTGGTCGATCTCGGCTACCGTATGAACCGCATCCGCGAGATCAACGAAGAGACCTGCTATGCGGAGCTAGAGCCTGGCGTCAGTTTCCAGATGCTGCGCGACGAGCTCCGACGCCGCGGTGACAAACTGATGGTCTCCGCCACTTCGGGGCCGCCGCATGGCGGAATTATCGGTAACGCGATGGATCGCGGCGCCGGCTACGGGCCCTACTTCGATCACTTCGGGATGACCTGCGGCATGGAGGTCGTGCTCGGCAACGGCGAGGTGATCCGCACCGGCGACGGCAGCCTGGACACGGAATCGCTGGTGAACTGGCACGTGTCGAAGTTTTCCTTCGGTCCGGCCTTGGATGGTCTGTTCGCGCAATCGAACTTCGGGATCGTGACGCGAGTGGGCGTGTGGCTCATGCCGCGACCGCCGGCATCGCGGTCCTTTCACTTCGTGTTTCCCGATGATGAAGATCTGGCGGAAATAATCGAGTTGTGCCGGCCGATGAAGCTCTCCAACTTCGTGCCATCCCTCTTTCGTATTGCCAACGACTTGTATGCGATGGCGCCGGACGAGCGCAACCCGGAGTACCTGGAGGGCAGCAGACAAAGCATCTCAGGCACCGCACGTAAGGCACTTCAAGGCAAGCACGGGCTCGGCGCATGGCAGGTCTCTGGCATGTTCTACGGTGCGTCAGCTGCGGCGATCGAGCCGCTGGTCGCGCGTGTGCGCGGGCACTTCGAGCGCAGCGGAAAGGCTCGCTACATCGGGCACGATGAAGCATTGAACATTCCAGCGCTGCGTATCGCGATCGATTCAATGTCGGGCGAGCCGAGCGCAGGCGAATTGGGCATGCTGCAGTGGCGTCCGGGTAGCGGCAACTCGTGGTTCCTGCCGGGCACGCCCATGGTGGGCAGCCAGGCGATGGAGCTCGACCGCTTGGGCCGTGCGATCTACGAGAAGCACGGCATGGACTACATCGTCATGCACGTGGCGTCGGCACGCTTCGCCCGCGGTCTTCACGTCCTGGTCTGGAATAAGGATGACGCGGGCGAGAACGCAAGAGCGGATGCCTGCTATCGCGAGCTCACACTCGAATTCTCCAAAAGAGGCATCGGCGTTGGCCGCGCGCCGGCCGACTACGCAGACCTGCACATGGAGCAGATGATGCCTTCCCTGCGGCGGGCATGCCAAGCCATCAAGCAGGCGCTGGACCCCAACGGCGTCATCAGTCCAGGCAAGTACGGCATCGATCTGCCGGGAGCGAAATAATGGCTCTTCACGCAAATGGTCTAGGACCCGCTCGTTCCTCGCGCATGGTGATTGCCGGGGGTTGCGGCGGTATTGGGCATGAGCTGGTCGTCCAAGCTGCGGCGAGTGGCATCGAGGTCATCGTGCTGGACTTGCCGCAGAGCATTCGCGATGACACGAAAGTGGAGGGTGCGCGCTATGTGGGGTTTGATGCTGCGGACCCGGCCACCATCGAAGCTGCAGTTGCCGACGTCGCAAGACAATGGGACAGCGTCGATTCGTTCATTTTTCTTTGCGGCTATCCCATCCTGCCGCGTCGCCCGCTCGCTGAAGTTTCCTTGAATCAGTGGAACCATCTAATGGCCGTGAATATGACCTCGGCCTACTTACTTGCCAACGCATTGCTGCCAATGCTGCGCAAGAGTGAGCAAGCGGCAATCGTCACCGTAGCCTCTTCCCTCGCATATCAGGTCATGCCGGGGATGGGAGCGTACGCATCGTCCAAAGGCGGTCTGGTGAGCCTCACAAAGGCGCTTGCGATGGAATGTGCGCCGCGTGTGAGAGCCAATGTCGTCGCCCCGGGCGCAGTGGAAACTGACTTTCTCGCCGGCGGCACAGGGAAAGCGGAGAGCGAGGCGGACCGAAGCTGGTTCGACGCTATGGCGGAAAAGTACGTTGCAACCGTTCCTTTGGGACGGGTAGCGATGCCCGCCGACGTGGTAGGGCCTATTCTTTTTTTGGCCGGGCCGGCATCCGGCTACATGACAGGCCAGGTGTTGCACCTCAATGGCGGCAGGCTCACGCCCTAAGTCCCCGGAGCATGCGATGAGTGAGCAACCTGAGGGACTGAACCACGCTTGCGGCGCTGAGTACCAGTACGTATCCGGACAGTTCCGCGGCAGTTTCGCTTCCCTATTTTCCCGATTCGACGCACTCAACGGCCACGCCTTGACATCGAATTGCTGGCAACTGGATCTCCGGTACGGACCACATGAGCGGCAAACTCTTGATCTCTGCCCTGCTGTCGGAGTGGCGCGCGGCACGGCCTTTTACTTTCACGCGGGTTACTGGCATTCGCGCGACAAGGCGCAATTCCGTTTTCTTGCTCCGCCTCTGGCCGACGCCGGTTTCAATGTGGCCATGGTTAACTATCCGCTGTCTCCGGAGGTCCGGATTCCGCAGATCACCGAGGCGGTGCGTGCGGCTGTTCCCGCACTCATGGCGAGGCTGCCGGGCAACCAGAATCGCCTGCCGCTGTTCTTGTGCGGCCACTCAGCCGGGGCCCATCTCGCGATCGAACTTGCCATGAACGCGTCTTCGGCATGGCACGCGCAGATTTCGGCCGTCATCTGCATCAGCGGTCTCTTCGACCTTGTCCCGTTGGTGGACACCTCGCTGAACCAAAAGCTGGCGCTGGACTATTCGGAGGCCCAAGACTGCTCGCCCCTGTTTCGGGTGAATTCGAGCGAACTGCCGGCGAGCTATTTCCTGGTGGGAGGTGACGAAACCCCGGCTTTTCAGGATCAAAGCCGAGTCATGGCTCAGCGCTGGGCCAGCGCTGGCAACCGAAGTCGATTTATTGCCGTAGCGCGACAGGACCATTTCAGCGTCTTGGACGCGCTTCAGGGCCCAGATGGCTTGCTGCTCGCGCTTATGAACGAGCGGTCTACGGGCTGCTGAGAGACCTTGCCAGATGTGGCCCGGTATTGGCTTGGAGTCAGGCCGAATCGCCGCTTGAAGAGATGATTGAAGTGGGGGATGTCATTGAAGCCGCTGCGATAGGCGACTTCAGCGACCGTCGTGTCAGACAGCTGCATGAGCTTCTCGGCCGCCATTTGCAGCCGCGTTGCCATCAACACTGTCGAAAAATTCGTGTCCATCTCGTGCAAAATCTTTTGCACAAGCCGGGGCGAGATGTGAAGGTGCTCGGCGACACGTTGTAGCGACAATTCGGGATCAGTCGCTTGCTGCCGGATGTAGTGCGCGATCGCCTGCTGGCGGATTTCTCTGGACTCGGCCGTCGCGATGCCTGCCCGCGTTGCGGCTATCTTGAGCAGGTTGCAGACGTTATCGGCCATTAGTGTCATCTCGTCCGAGGTGACTGCCGACTGTTGGTTGGAAAGCTCCTTGAGATACGAGATCAACATGCTGGCAACAGGCTCGGCTGGCCGCAGCAGCAGCGAGTGCGAGCGCAAAAGCGTAGGCAGCCGTTCCTCGATGGCACGCGCCGGCAAGCTCGCGACAATGCGGTGTACGGGGCCTGGAAAGCGCACGCGCATCGATTTTCTGCCGTCCACAATTGCCAGGCTTCCCGGCGACAGCACGCTGCGAGCATCCCCGTGAGAGAGGTGCGCATCTCCTTCCAGTTGCCAGCTGACCAGGTAGCCTGAACGGCCGGCGTCCGAGAAGGAGTCTCCCGGACAGGAAACTTCATGCGGACCGCTAAGGAAATCCGCGCAACTGATCTGCCCGTCGCGGCGCGCCGAAATACACGCCGAGAAATCCCGCCCCGAAAGCTTGCCGATGTCCACCTTATGGATCATCTTGCTCACAGAGCTACGCCACCAGTCGCCGCGCTGTTGCGGCGCCATGGCCTCCGTTGACATCGAGACGAGTTCCATTTTTTTCGCACTTTAGAGTTGCCCGAACACATGCAAGATCCCAGCCAGCCGCTGCCATAAGAGTCATCTGGCGCAGCTACCGTGTCTTTTTTGCCATGGAGAGTTCTGCAAAAGTAACTCCCGTGTGCGCCGTCGGCGCGTACTTACCGAAGGCGCGGCGTTCGGCTTAAGTACCGCAAGGTCCCGGTCCCTGGCCTTCGCCGCTGCTCCCGAATCATCTTGCTGAATCGCAGCGCTGTCGATCAGGTTTTGCCCTCGCTGTTCGACCAGCTTTTTCGTGGTTTTCAGGGCAGATCGTGCGCCGGCATTGTCGTTGTGCACGAATGCGATCCGGGTGAATCCGATGATGAAAATGTGATCGACGATGCGGCCGTACTCTTCGCCATGGCCGACTCCTCGGGTTCTTAGAGTTGCTCGATTCAGCACAGCTAAGTGAGCAGCATGGCTCTCGTGCCCAGCGCGTCTATCCTGGTCTGGATCACACGTTCGATGGTGCGATGCAGTCTGCTGTTGCACTGCACGGGTGGATGGTGACTTGGCTGGCAATGATGGGCCGACCTATGGCCATGGCTTCGACACGTCACTCTCCTGGCAATTACTTGCTACTTTGCTGCTTGGGCATTTGGTTGGGGCAGAACATGCATGGCTGACATCGGGTTCACGAGTTCAGAACTTCCCTAGAAGCTGTGTCGCATGCCCATCGCAACTGCGGTTTGGCTGCCGCCCGCGACTGGATTGCTGGCGGCCTGGCCGCTACTGACGGACAGCGCCAAAGCTCCGTCGTTGTTGATCCGCCCCACCGTCGCGTACACCGCTGTCCGCTTTGAAAAGTTGTAGGTGGCGCGCACTGCGACCATCGTCGACTTGTTCGAGCTGCCCTTGAACTTCAACCGGAAGAATTCACCATCCACCACCAGCTGCGGGGTTATGGTGTACGCGACTCCCAAGTAGGCCAAGTCGCTGCGCGGCGTGGCGACGCTGGCTTCGTTGTCTCGGCGGATCAGGCCTGCGCCCAATTTGAACGCTCCCAACTTGGCGTAGCCGTTGGCCGACAGGCGAGTGTCTTTCAGCGCACTTCTGACTAGGCCCGCAAACGCTCCGGCGCCTCCACGCATTTCGTCTACCGCCAACGCGGCACCCCACATAGGTGCGTCATACTTTACGAGGGCGGACCACTCTCGACAGGCCTGCTTGTCGGTGGCACTTTCACCGGCGCAATTGCTACCCGACGGGCTGGGGCCGGCGTTGACGGTGTCTCGCCCCAAGCTATAGGTCGCACCCACCGTAAAGCCGCTGAAGGTGCCGCGATACGCGATGGAGTTATCGGCGCGTGCGTTGGGGATGTAGCTGTCGAGGGAAGAAGAGCCGTAAATGTTGGGCCCAAGAATGTCCGCGTCCAGGATGGACCAGAACAGCATGGTGTACTGCCGGCCCAGGGTCACCGAACCCCAGGGCCCGGAGAGGCCGACGAATGACTGCCGACCAAAGGAGCGGCCCCCCTGGTTCATGCTCCCGCTATCGGGTGCGATGCCCATTTCTAGAGCAAACAGAGCGCCTAAACCTCCACCGAGATCCTCGGTTCCGCGAAAGCCCAGCCTTGAAGGAGCGCTGCCTGTCAAGCTGGGCATGCGAGTTAATCCTTCACCCCCGGCGCCCACGTTGGTCACATGTTCTACGGCCGCATCCATGATGCCGTACATGGTCACTGAGGACTGGGCAGATGCTCCGCCCGTGATCAGTGCCAGGCCAATACCGGCGATAAGTTTTCGTTGCATTGTCTAGCTCCTCGTTGAAAAAAAGCGAAGTGCTGCCTTGGCGCCTTTGCGCACAGGTTTTCAATGCGGCACCTCAGCGAGCGACATCCATCACGTTAGACATCAATCATTTAGAGGTCAACGATTGGCGATGCGATCTGACGCTGCGAATGGGGCGTGTGCGCGTTTGCCCAAGGTTTGTGCGTCTTGCCCAAACCCGTCAGTTCGACGCAGCGTAAAAAATATTGCCTTGCTCACAAGGCGTAGGGCGCTACAAGGTCGCGCAGCCAGTCATGAACGGGCGAAGGAGTAAGTCGGTCCCTGCTAGCTAGGTGTCAGGACATCGTTCATTCTTTGAAAGGAAAAAAGATGTCGCGAGTTTCGTTTTCTCCACTGTCCACTCCGCAGCGCCTCATAGCGCCGGGTCGACGTCACTGTTCCAAGGAGACTGTGTTGGCCCTGTTGTTTCGTTCCTTCCTCATCGCGGCAGTCGCTGCGCTTGCCGCTTGCGGCGGCAGCGGCGGCGGAAGCTCCGGCTTTGCCGCGGTCCCCCAACCCGGCCCGGCTGCGATTCCCCCACCCGACCCAGCCGCGATCCCCCAATCCCTGTTGACGTGCGACGACACCCTGAAGACCGGTTTCTCTCCCGATGCCAACACCACGGTAGTGGCAGTGAAGTCGTTCAAGAAGGGCGATGCGCTGCTGCTGTCCGGCGCGGCAACTCCCCAGACGCCTGTGGCCGCCAACGACGTCTGCATGGTCAAGCTCAATGTCGGGCCGGGCAACCCTGGCCCCGCCGACGCCCCGTCCACATCGCCCGGCATCGGCGTCGAGATCTGGCTGCCGGCCAAGGCCAACTGGAACAATCGCGTGCACGCCGTCGGCGGCGGTGGTTGGATGGGTGGCGCGGCCGGTTCGGCCACCGAGATTGCGAGCTCGGGTCTCTGGGATGCCGCGGGCATCGCGACGAGCGAGGGCGCGGTGTCGTCGCTGACGGACACTGGCCACAGCACCTTCGACGGCTCGTTCGCGATGAAACCCGACGGCACGATCAACAAGACGCTGTGGACCGACTATGCCTCGCGTGCGATCCATGAACAGACCGTCAAAACGAAGGCGCTGGCCACCGCGTACTACGGCTCGGCGCCAAAGTACATGTACTGGGAAGGCGGCTCCAAAGGCGGGCTTCAGGGCTTGGACCTCGCGCAGAACAATCCTGCGGACTACGACGGAATCATCGCGAACTACCCAGCGGTCAACTTCACCCGCTTCATCACCGCGGAGCTGTACCCGCAAATCGTCTTTCAGCGCGACCTCGGCGGCACGCCGCTCACGATTGCGCAACAGGACCTCGTCTCCAACGCCGCGATCGCCGCATGCGACGTGGTGGGCGGCAAGCACCTAGGCTACATTCTCGATCCATCCGTGTGTATCTACGATCCGACTACGGATGCCGCCGTGCTGTGCACGGCCGATGGCGGCAGCAACGCCACCGCAACCTGCGTCTCAAGCACTCAGGCGACAGCGATAAACAAGATCTGGTACGGCATGACGAGCGACGGCAGCGTGCCCTCTCCCGCAACGGACAACGGCTGGGCGCAAGCCGCCACTTCGACGCTGCCTGGCAGTGGAACCCACCGATGGTTCGGCCTGACGCGCGGCACTTCTCTGTACGCTGCGATGTTTAACTTCCCCGGGTACTTCAATGGCCTCGCCAGCCCGAATGGTCCGTTCTCGACCGCCTCCGATCTGGTCGCGCTCGAGCTGCAGAACCCGACGATCGCCGAGCCCAATTTCAAGAACGCGACGGGCAACGGACAATCGCTGTGGAAGTCGCTGTCATATGCGCAGCTGGCGAACGCTTTCGATCGCGGTGTGGCGCTGCAGCCCGAGTTCGGCAACATCAACACCGACAATCCGGACCTCTCGGCATTCAAGAATCGCGGCGGAAAGATGCTCGCGTGGCATGGTCTGGCTGACGAACTGATCATGCCGCAGGGCACGGTCAACTACTACAACCGCGTCGCGGCCCAGATGGGCGGGCTCGCCAGCGTGCAAAACTTTTACCGCCTGTACCTCGTGCCGGGCCTGGGACACGGCACGCCGAATGGCACGTCGAACCCGGCCGCAGCGCCCCCGAACTTCACGCCGACGCAGATGTACGGCCTGCTGACCAACTGGGTCGAGAACGGCGTGGCGCCCGATCAGGTCACGCTTCAGAGCAGCGCGGGTGCCGACACGAAGAGCCGGCCCATCTGCGTGTACCCGAAGAAGGCGGCCTACACCAGCGGCGACCCGAACACGGCCGCGAGCTACACGTGTTCGTAAGGGCTATCTTGAGTTCGACATGCATCAGGCCAAGCCAGTTGCATGCCAACTGGGGGCATGGCAAGTGGCACGTGTCTTGCGCGCCCTGCGCAAGCAACCAGAAAGCGCCGCCGTGCAGTTCGAACAGTTCTCGACCGACTCCTATCCGGTGCACCAGCGGCCCCACGCCTGGCGCGATGCCCTGCACCTGCACCGTCTCAGGCCCGAGATGGCGCTGGCGGCCGCACCCCTTTATGGCACGCTGACCGCGGGACGCACCGCGCGCGGCGTCGGCATGGCGCGCATCACCTCTTCGCCGCAGACCCTGCAGCGGCTGGGCGACACGGCCGATGCGGTCTGGCTCGCGCTGCACCTGAGCGGTGATGCGGCGCTGCATGATGGACAGCGGACCATCGAACTGGCGCCCGGCGACATCGTCTTTGGACCGGCCCAGGCGCGCGCGGGCCTGGATTTCCGCTCCAACTTCCGGCAGTTCATGGTGTCCATGCCGCGCGCCAGCCTGAAGGCGCGGCTGCCCGGCGGACCGGGATTCGCACTCGGCCATCTGTCGGGCCGTGCGGGCCTGGGCCGCATGTTCGCGGGCACGCTGACCGCACTGGCCGACGCCTTCGACACCCTGAGCGATGACGACGTCGCGCCGGTCGAGTCCGCCCTGTCGGAGTTCATTGCCACAAGCCTGGCCGCTCACCAGGGCCCGGCCTCCCCCGCCATCAGCAGCACGCGCGCCGCCACGGTGCATCGGCTGTGCCAATACGTCGATGCCAACCTGAGCGATGCTTCGTTGTCCCTGGCGGCCGTGGCGGCGCACGAGCGCCTGTCGGAGCGGCTGGTGCAGAAGCTTTTCGAGGGCCTCGGCCAGACCTTCACCGCCTACGTGCGCCAGTGCCGGCTCGAACGCTGCCGCGCCGATCTTGCCAACCGCCAGTATGGGCACCTGTCGATCTCGGACATCTGCTTTCGCTGGGGCTTCAACGACCCGGCGCATTTCAGCCATTGCTTTCGCGACCGCTACAGCATGTCGCCGCGGCAATACCGTCAGCAGGCCAACGAGGCCAGCCAACAGTCGCTGCGCAAGCGCATTCGGCGCGGCTGGCCTTCGGGCTATTTCGAGACGCCGGCCGAGGACCCGGTGGCTTCCACCGCCCGCATCGACGCCCGGGCCGTGGTGGCCGATGACGGCGCCCCGCCCACCATGCAGGCGGCATCGGCCGCGCAGCACGGCAGCAGCGCCCTCGCCGGCCGCCATCACCACCTGCCGGCCACCGCGCAGACCATTCACTGGGGCTACTTCGGCCGCTCGATCCCACCCGTGCTGACCATTACGTCGGGCGACATCGTGACGATCGAGACGCTGACGCAGCACGCCTACGACGACCACGAGCGCATGATCAAGGGCGACTCGGGCGCCGAGAGCGTCTTCCAGTGGACGCGCGAGCACAAGGCCGTGGACCGCCGCGGCGCCGGCCCCACCGATGCGTCGATCTATGGCCGTGGCAGCGGCGAAGGCTTTGGGGTGCACATCTGCACCGGGCCCATCTACGTGAAGGAAGCGCAGCCCGGCGACGTGCTGGAGGTGCGCATCCTCGACCTCGCGCCGCGCCTGGCGGCCGATGCCAAGTACGAGGGCCGAGCCTTCGGCAGCAACGCCGCCACGTGGTGGGGCTTCCACTACGACGACTTGATCGAGGAGCCCAAGCAGCGCGAAGTGGTGACGATCTACGAGGTCGACTGCAGCCAGGGCGATGCCTGCGCCCATGCCGTCTACAACTTTCGCTGGACCCCGCAGCTCGATCCGAATGGCGTGCTGCACCCGACCATCGACTATCCCGGAATTCCGGTCGACCGCGCTTCGATCGTCGAGAACCATGGCGTGCTCCAGGGCGTGACCATTCCGGTGCGTCCGCACTTCGGTGTGATCGCGGTCGCGCCCGCCGAGACGGGCCTCGTCGACTCAGTGCCGCCCTCATGCTTCGGCGGCAACCTGGACAACTGGCGCATTGCCAAGGGCGCCACCCTCTACCTGCGTGTCGGGGTCGACGGCGGGCTGCTGTCGGTGGGTGATCCGCACGCTTCGCAGGGCGACAGCGAACTGTGCGGCACAGCCATCGAATGCTCGCTGACGGGTGTGTTCCAGATCGTCCTGCACAAGGCAGACCAGCTGCGCGATGAACCCTATGCCGATATCGACTACCCCTTGGTGGAGACCGCCGACGAGTGGGTGATCCACGGCTTCAGCCATGCGGACTATTTAAAGGAATTCGGCGACAAGGCGCGCAGCGCGATATACGAAAAGTCTTCGCTCGACCCGGCCATGCGCGACGCCTTCCGCAAGACGCGGCGCTTCCTGATGACCGCGATGGGACTGACCGAGGACGAGGCGATTTCCCTGATGTCAGTCGCCGTCGACTTTGGCGTGACGCAAGTCGTCGACGGGAACTGGGGCGTGCACGCGGTCATCCGCAAGTCGCTGTTTGCCGGCCGCCAGCGGCCGCCGGGTGTCGGCTAGCAGAAGGAATGAGCCGGCGTCGACCTCGACGCCGTTACACGGGCCCGCTCCACCGTGAGTTGGTGGTAGCCAAGGACCGTACTGGGCCCACGATCCGCTGTTCAGCGGCGAGGCTCAATTCGCGACATAGCGGACCTTCGCGGCAGGTCCGAAACATCTCTTGCGATTGGCAGCGTTTGCCCAGAAGCGCGTGCACACCACCGAGAGCTACCTAGGGCATCAACAAACCCCATGTTGATATTTGAGATTGATCGGCGCTCAATGGCGATCAAGAAGAACCATCAGGAGATCCGCATGGCCATTTCGCGCCGCTACTTCTTCACGATGCCAGCCGTTCTGTGGGTCCAAGCTGCATTTCCCCAGCAGGCGCGGCCGTTCACGGTCGGTGTGCTCGTCAATGGCGCGGCGGGCGCCCCGCTCACCGAGCGGGCCCGGCAATCCCTCCAAGACTCATTCGCGGCACTGGGCTATGAGCAGGGACGCAACCTGGACCTGCGATTCGGCTATGCCGAGGGCAAGCTGGAACGTTTGCCCGCGCTCGCGCGGGAGCTCGCCGGATCCGGGGTCGACATGATCTTCGCCCTCGGCGGGCCCGCGTCCCGCGCCGCGGCGGACGCAACCAGCACCGTGCCGGTGATCTTCTCTATCGTTACGGATCCAGTGGCGCTGCGACTGGTCGATTCGATGCGCATTCCGGGGCGCAACGTTACTGGGGTCACCAACCTCGACCGTGAGCAAGCCAAAGCGCAGATGCAGTTGCTGAAGGAAGCCGCGCCGCACGTGAGCCGCGTGGCCTTGCTCAGTGATGTTGACATCCCCGGCGGCGACAATGATGGACATGCCCCGATCGATCGCGACAATCTTCAGGCAGCGCGCGGCGTGGGATTCACAGCCAATGTGGTGAAGCTCAAGGGTCCTACCCCCGATCTGGACGCGTCCTTCGCGTCCCTCGCGAATGACGGCATACAAGCGATCGTTGCTCTGGAAGTGCCCGTCGTACTGTTCCATCGGGCACGTATTGCACGGCTCGCCACTTCCAACCGCATGATGAGTCTATTCCCCGGGGGCACCTCCGATGCGGCTGCCGTACTCACATTCGGGACAACCGTCGAGGACACGTGGAAGCGTATGCCCGCGATAGCCGATCGCATTGTCAAAGGCGCACCTCCCGCAGAGACCCCGGTCGAGGCGGTGACGCGCCGCGAACTCGTGGTGAACGTCAAAACTGCGGACGCGATCGGGCTGAAGCTGCCGCAGCAAATCATCGATCGCGCTGACAAGAGGCTCGATTGAACGTTTCGGCCGCCGCCGGACCTAAGACGACTGGCCTTCCCGCGGTATCCCCGTCACAGTGACAGGCGAAGGTGCACGTGTGGCTCGCTTGAAAATCGAGGGCGAAATCCCGGTGTGCTCTTTGAAGAAGCGCGAGAAGTTGCCGGGTGCTGAAAACCCCAGGTCGAGTGCCACGTCTGTGAGCTCGCCGCCCTCACTGACGCGCCGCATCGCTTCTTCGACTCTCACCCCGCTCCAAAACACCTGCGGCGTCGTGTGCAACTGGTCGCGGAACAAGGCGAAGAAGTGCGCGCGCGACAGGCCAACCTTGGCCGCGATCTCATCGATGGTCGTTTTCTCCGACACATGAGCACGCATGTGGGCGATGGCGGCGCGCAGGCGATGGTCCAGCGTGACGCCTATGCCACTCGCAACAGCGGTGGCGTCGCCGCCAGTCGTGGAGGCGGCGATGGCCGCCTCCAGCAAGCGCTCCACCTCATTGTCGATCTGCTCGCGTCCGCCGCCGGCGGAGATCATCAGGTCCAGCACGCGCCAGCACGAGCGCCGCAATGCGTCACCGATGGGCACGCGCGGCGAGGGAAATCGGAAACTGCGTTCCTTCGCCTGGCTGAGTTCGTCCAGCCAATCCTTCTTGATCATGAAGACGATGAACAGGCTCGACCCGCTGTCGTCCAGGCGCACCATGTCGTGCGCCTCAAACGCGTTCACGCCCAGCGCCACGCTTTCGCTGTAGGGCACGGTTTCCGTACCGACGTGCGCGCACGCGCGCGCTCCACCCAGCCAAAGGGCGAGCTGCGTTTCCGAGTGCGCGTGCGACACCAGATTGGCGCTCGCCTCCAGGACGATCGCCGTGCCGAACGCGCCTTCGTGGAGTGCATAGGCTTCCTGCATCTGCGTGCTTCATCGAGGTCGTTTGCGGCGATTGTTCCTCGCCACACCCCTGACCGGCACAGCGCCTCGGGTAAGTCCTTAGGAGCACACCAGACGATTTGATACGCCGCCGGATCGGCCGATAAGCGCCCTCGGCTCGCAATTTCTAAAGTAGGCGCATCGCTAAAACACAGGAGCAAACCTTCATGCGAATCGCCACTTTCACGAGCGAAGGCCACCGCAAGGTGGGCCTCGTCTCCGCAGACGGGAAGACCGTCACCCCACTGGAGCTCACGCAGGCCCAAGCCGACAGCGGCGTACTGACCCTGATCGAAGCCTTGGCCGAAGGCGGCTCGCTTCCGGAGGCTGCCGGTCCGGCCATCAACCTGGGCGATGTGGTGCTCGATGCGCCATTGCCCAAGCCGCGTCGCAACCTCTGGTGCGTGGGCCGCAATTACCACGCGCATGCCAAGGAACTGGCTGCCTCCGTGTTCAAGGACAACGCTGCCAAGACCGACGACTGGCCCATCGTCTTCACCAAGGTGCCCGAGTGCGTCGTGGGCCCGCATGACGACGTGCTCGTGCCTTCCGAGGTGTCCACGCAGATCGACTACGAGGCCGAACTGGCGGTGGTCATCGGCAAGGGCGGCAAGAACATCATGCGCTCCGCTGCGATGTCGCACGTGTTCGGCTACACGGTCGTCAACGACGTGACGGCGCGCGATGTACAGATGCGCCATGGGCAATGGGACTTGGGCAAGTCTTTCGATACTTTCTGCCCCATGGGCCCGTGGATCGTTACGACCGACGAGTTCGACGGCGCCAAGACGCGCGTGCGCTGCTGGGTCAATGGCGAGCTGCGCCAGGACGGCCCGACCGAGAACATGATCTTCGACATCCCCATGCTGATCGAGACCATCTCGCGCGGCATCACGCTCTACCCCGGCGACGTCATCGCCACGGGCACGCCTGCCGGCGTCGGCATGGGAATGAGCCCGCCGCGTTACCTGCGCGCCGGCGACGTGGTGCGTGTGGAGATCGACCGGCTCGGCGCCATCGAGAACAAGTTCGTCTGAAGGGCTGCGCATGACGACTCAAGTTCTGAATGACCTGACCGTCGAAATCGACGGTGACGGAGAGGCACTGCTGTGCATCCACGGGCTGGGCGGCTCGTCGAACAACTGGACGCCCGTGTTGCCGGCGCTCGGCAGCTTTCGGCGCATCAGGCCCGACCTGCCGGGCAGCGCGAGGTCACCGCTTCCGGTGGACGGCGAGGCCTTGTCGATCGCGCGCTACGTAGACGCAATGCTGCAGCTGCTCTCTGCGCTCGACGTCGGGTCGGTTCATGTAATGGCGCATTCGATGGGCACGATCGTCGCCCAGCACCTGGCGGTGCGCAGCCGCGGCCTTGTGAAGTCGCTGGCGCTTTTCGGCCCGCTGGCGGCGCCACCCGATGCGGCGCGCCCCAACATCGCGGCCCGTGCCCACGCGGCGCGCGGCGGTGTGGCGGCCATGCAGGAGATCGCCGATGCCATCGTGAAGGCTGCGACTAGCACGCAGACGAAGGAACAGCAACCGGCAGTGCTCGCGCTAGTGCGCGAGAGCGTCATGCGCCAGTCGCCCGAGGGCTACGCGCAGAGCTGTGCGGCGCTCGCCGACGCACAGTCGGCCGCACTCGAGCGCATTGACGTGCCGACGCTGTTGGTCACCGGCGACCAGGACGGCGTAGCCCCGGTGGCCAACGTCCGCGCCATGCACGAACGCATCGTCGGCAGCCGCCTCGTCGTCTTCGACGGATGCGGCCACTGGACGACTTTCGAACAGCCGCAGCGCTGCGCACAAGAACTCGATGCCTTCTACGCGGCACTGCGCTGAGACGCCGCGAAGCCACCTTTTTCGACAACCCATGGCCGGCAGCACGAGCCGGAGGAGACAACGATGACCCGTATTGCATTTACCAATGTCCGCATCTTCGACGGCTCGGGCGAGGAGCCCTACGCCGGCGACCTCCTCGTCGAGGGAAAGCGCATCGTAGAAGTTGCTCGCTTTCCAAAGCGCGTGAGCACCGACGACGCGCGCGTGATCGACGGCAAGGGCCGCTTTCTCATGCCGGGCATGACCGAGGCCCACACGCATTTCTCCTGGAACGACCAACCCTCCCTTGCGGCCATCCAGTTCATGCCGCCCGAAGAGCACATGCTCTGGTGCGTGCGCGTCGCCAAGCGCTACCTCGACATGGGGTGGACCTCGGCGATCGGCGCGGCAGCGGCCAAGCCGCGGCTCGACGTGGTCTTGCGCAACGCCATCGACGCGGGAGAATTCCCCGGCCCGCGCTACCTGGCGGGCAGCCAGGAGATCACCACCATCGGCGCGCTGGGTGACAACACGCTGCCGCACATGAAGTTCGAGGAACTCAGCTTCGGCAGCGTGTGCAGCGGCCCCGAAGAAATCCGTAGGTCGGCCCGCACCTTCATCAAGTACGGCGTCGACCACCTGAAGATCAACTTGTCGGGCGAGTACATCGCAGGCTTGCCGGCGGAAATGTCGCCTTTTGCGGAGGACGAAGTCGCCATGCTGGCGCAAGAAGCCAAGCGCTACGGCAAGCGCATGGCCGCACATGCGCGCTCGAGTGAGTCGGTCAAGCAATGCGTACGCCACGGCATCGAGATGGTCTACCACGCGAGCTTTGCCGATTCGGAAGCGCTGGACATGCTTGAGGCGGCCAAGGACCAGCACTTTGTCGCGCCCGGCATCGGCTGGCTGATCCGCACGACGTATAACGCGGCCGAATACGGCATCACCGAGGCCGTGGCGACGCAGATGGGCTACAAGCGCGAACTGGAGGTTGCGTCGGCCTCATTGCGCGAGATGCACAGGCGCGGCATTCGCATCCTGCCGGGCGGTGACTACGGCTTTGCATGGATGCCGCACGGCACCAATGCCAACGACCTTCAATACTTTGTCGACTACATCGGCATGACGCCAAAGGAGGCGCTGATGGCGGCGACGCGCCTGGGCGGTCAGATTATGTTGCGACCCGATGAACTGGGGCAGTTAAAGGCGGGCTTTCTAGCGGACATCGTGCTCGTCGACGGCGACCCGCTGCAAGACCTGTCGTTGCTGACGGACCCGGCCAAGGTGCAAATGGTCATGAAAGACGGCGTGATCCACAAAGACTGCGCGACGCCTGTACCGTCGCATGCGGCGCTGCATCTGGAGGGCGGTGACACGCCACTGCAGGAACAAGGCGTCAAGGAAGCCTTGGCAGAGATGCACTGACTTCGACTGGTCCGGCCGCTCGTTCATGGTCGCGGCGGACGGCCGCTTTCACAGCGTAAGCGGTCGGTCGCTGGCTCTCTTTTTAATTCAGCACTGGGCCCCGAAGCAGCCGGTCAAAACGAAGCAGTCTTAGATGAAGGCAACTACACAGCCGCTCAATCAGCAAGCGAAAGATCAGGGACTCAAAGTCCGGCAGATCTCACAAGGCCACACTGCAGTTATAGATGCGTTCGTCGGGTGAAATGCTTTCAGCGAAGACTCACTTGTCCACCGCTGCCACCCCGCCTTTCACCAGCAGCGGGTCTTGAAGAGCATCGACCAGAAAGTCGACCATCACCCGCACCTTCGCGCTGAGATGCCGACGGCTTGCATAGATCGCCAAGATGTCGACTGGCGGCATGTGATAACCAGGCATGACCTCGACCAATCGACCAGCCCGCACATCCTCGCCAATCACGAAACTCGGTTGCCAGATGACACCGGCACCAGCGAGCGCCGCGGCGCGGGCGGTTTCGCCATTGTTGGCGCGCAGGGCCCAGCGCACGCGGACGGATTCCAGCGTCCCCCCGGGGCCAGCAAACTGCCACTCGTCGGAGGTTGCACCGTACGTGTAGCCCAGGCATGGATGCCGCGAAAGGTCCGCCGGCATCTTGGGCATGCCATGGGTCACAAGGTAGTCCGGCGAAGCGCAGACCAAGTTCTGCGAGCGGCCCAGCCGACGCGCGATATGGTTGCCCGAGGTGGTGCGAGAAATACGGATGGCCAGGTCGTAGCCCTCTTCGACGATGTCGACCACGCGGTCGATGAGCGCAATGTCGAGTTCGACGTCGGGGTACTTCGCCATGAACTTTGGCCACAGCGGCGCCAGCACGATGCTGCCGAAACTCAGCGGCGCGTTGATCCGCAGGCGCCCACGCGGCTGGAGGGACGCGGTGGTTGCCAGCGCCTCCGTCTCCGCCACGTCTTCAAGGATCGATTTCGCGCGGTCGAAGAGCGCTTCGCCTCCTTCGGTGAGCGAAAGGCGGCGCGATGTGCGGTTGATGAGCCGCGTACGCAGGTGGGCCTCCAATTCGTTGACATAGCGCGTCACGTTGGCCGGCGAGGTGTCCAGCGCGTCAGCCGCCTTGGTGAAACTGCCTCGTGCCACCACCGTGACAAACACCTCGTAAGCACGCAGTCGGTCCATAGCGCCACTTCCAATCATTCATAAAAGCTGAATGAGTAAACCACTTTTGGGCTCTTTCTGAAAGCGAAGCTGAATCATAAATTCACGTCATCCCAGAAACCCACCGAAAGGAAGTGCAACATGACTGAGACCGATTTCACCCCCGCCGCCTCCTCTGCGCCCACCCGCCGCGCCTTGCTTGGCGTCGCCGCAGCCGTGGGCGCCGCCCTGACCATTGGCCGTGCCGCGCACGCGGCTCCCGTCGCTGACGCGGTGCCGGGCTTCCGCTCGGGCAGCGCGGAGGTGAACGGCACCCGCATTCACTACCGCATCGGCGGCAGTGGGCCGACGGTCGTGCTGCTGCACGGCTACGCCGAGACCGGGCACATGTGGAACCCGCTGATGCCGCTTCTGGCCAAGACGCACACCGTCGTCGTGCCCGATCTTCGGGGAGCTGGCGATTCCTCGAAGCCCGAAGCAGGCTATGGCAAGAAGAACATGGCCGTCGACATCCACGAGCTTGTGCGCTCGCTCGGCATTCGCAACGTCAGCATCGTCGGGCACGACATCGGCCTGATGGTGGCCTATGCGTATGCCGCGCAGTTTCCTTCGGAGACCGACAAGGTGGTGCTCATGGACGCCTTCCTGCCGGGCATCGGCGAATGGCAAAACGTCTGGCTCCTTCGCGACTTGTGGCATTTCCATTTCCACGGTGCGACGCCGCTGGCGCTCGTGAAAGGACGCGAGCGCATTTATTTCGAACACTTCTGGAACGACTTCGCGGCCAACCCGAAGCACTCGGTGTCCGAAGCCGACCGCCAGTTCTACGCCAGGGCCTACGCGCAACCGGGCGGAATGCGTGCGGGGTTTGAATATTTCAAGGCCTTCGAGCAGGATGCGGCCGAGTTCGCCGAACTTGGCAAAACGCCACTGCCCATGCCGATGCTGGTGCTCTCTGGTGAAAAGGCCGGCGGAAGCTTCCTGATCGAACAGGGAAAGATGGTCGCGACCAACGTTCAGGGCGTCATCGTCAAAGGCTCCGGACACTGGTTGATGGAAGAGGCGCCGGAGCAGGTCATTCCGGCATTGGTCAAATTCCTGGGCTAGCGGAAGCTGGCGCAACATGAGAGCAGCATGGGCGCGACGGGATCTCGCGACCTGCGCGTGACAGCAATGGCAGAACTCGACGAACATGAACGTCAACCAACCCAGGAGAACCAAGATGGACCTGCAACTCGATGGGAAGCTCGCGCTGGTGAGCGGAAGCACCGCCGGCATCGGCTTCGCAATTGCGCGCACGTTGGCCCAGGAGGGCGCAAGCGTAATCGTGAACGGCAGATCGCAGGCGGCGGTCGACGAGGCGGTGGACCGCATCCGCTCGGAAACGCAAGGCACGGTGCTCGGTTATGCCGGGGACCTCAGCCGGGCCGACGCTGCCGAGGAAGCCGTGCGTCGCCACCCCGGCATTGGCATCCTCGTGAACAACCTGGGCATCTTCGAGGCCAAGGCTTTCGAAGATATTCCCGATGAAGACTGGCAGCGCTTCTTCGACGTAAACGTGCTGAGCGGAGTTCGCCTCGCACGCTTGGTGCTGCCGGAGATGAAGCGCACGAACTGGGGTCGGATCATCTTCATCTCCAGTGAAAGCGCGGTGCAGATCCCGACCGAGATGATTCACTACGGCATGACAAAGACCGCGCAACTCGCCGTGTCACGCGGGCTGGCGGAATCGGTCGCCGGTACCAACATCACAGTGAACAGCGTACTTCCTGGCCCAACGAAATCGCGCGGCGTCGGTGACTTCGTGGAAGGCATGGCGCGCTCGAGCGACAAGAGCTTCGAGCAGGTCGAGGCGGAGTTTTTCGACCACGTCCGCCCAACCTCGCTGATCAAGCGCTTCGCCTCGCCTCAGGAGGTAGCCTCGCTCGTGGCTTATGTCGCAAGTCCGCTCGCCTCGGCAACCACGGGTGCGGCCCTTCGCGTCGACGGCGGCGTCGTCAAGAGCGCCTTCTGACGAACGCTTGATCGATAGAGTCACAACCGCGCAGCATGACTGCGGCCCGCGCCGGCCATCCCCACTGAAACACGATGCCGAGTCTCGCAGTCAGCCATTGGTGAAGACGCTCTTTCGGATCGAACCATGGATGCCCCAGTTGGCGTCCACCACCTGCGTCACGCCGAAGTCGGCCGCCACGGACAGCAAGGCGATGGCCTCGTCCTCGCTGAGGCGGTGCACCGTCATCAAGAAGCGGCGCAGCTTGCGGAAGGCGTCGCGCATGGCCGGGTCGAGCGACGACTTGCCGGCGATCGCCGTCTGCGCGTCTGGCCCCAGGGCGGCCAGGTAGTTCGGGTAGGTGAAGCCGTAGACCGACCACAGCTCTTCGGTTTCCAGCAGCGGATGGTCCAAGCCCTCGAGCAAGGTGCCGCCCAGTTCGGACTGCTTGTGCAGGATGAACTCGAAATCGCCCGTCAGCGAGGTCTCGATGGCGGTGCCGCCAAGCTCGCTGTCGCCTTGCGCGGCATGCGGGTCGCCCACCGAGAAGAAGGCGCCGG